>ENA-OOXJ01001455-OOXJ01001455.1-human-gut-metagenome-genome-assembly--contig:-NODE-1455-length-14906-cov-2.384688_pt1 | contig 14906 bp, 5 predicted proteins | sample MGYA00241587_ERZ501343 | MGnify/ENA primary metagenome ERZ501343 (study PRJEB25962, sample SAMEA2042918) | human gut metagenome | biome: human gut; feature: human-associated habitat; material: faeces... | reverse complement strand
CAGAATATATAAGTCTTCCCGAAGTTATTTGTATAGTGACAAGGGATATTAAAAGCATGAACTTGGATCAACTGGGTTTGTCCGGCTATTCTTTGATAAATCAAAATTTCTCTGCTTTATATCTCTTTTTCTCCAACTGTCCAAGCATTCATATACAAAGGAAGGCCGGCGTTATGATTTATAACTCCAGCCCTCTTATTTTTTGTTGTCAATATAAAAAGAATGGTTGTTAAACCGTTCTAGGATTTGCATAATGAATCAGTTAGTTGATTGATCAACCTCATCGGAATAGTTGGTCAATTATGTCGGAATTGTTGGTCAACCTAGTCGGAATTCTTGGTCAGCTTCGCCATAACAATCATTTAGCGTCCTCAAGTAGTTGAAGTAGTTCAAATCACCATTTTGCGTGTAACTTCTACTATAGTAAAATTACGTATAGCAAAATTTTACGTAAAAACCGCTTTTGAACTACTTTGACTACTTCATAGCCCTATTTTTAACTTGATTCATCACTTTATAACTTACCTCAATTAGTTCTTGAATTAAGAATATTTAAAGTAGCATAAGCATTAAATTAAACTAAACAATGCATGAAAAGGACGACCAAGTCATATTCTGACCAATCGTCCTTCATTTCAAAACTTCTTCATATAAATACTCACTCAGTAATGAAAGTAGCTTATCTTCTGAAGACTTCTCAGAAATTATAACTACACTTCCATAACATTATCAGTCCAAAGCTCACACTGACTAATAACAGTCTGAACTGCATCTTCCATCCCTTCTGGTGGATACTTATGCTTCTTTAATAGTTTTTTGATTAACATACGCATTCTAGCTCTTGCTGACTCTCTCTTTTGCCAATCAATTGTTTTATTTTTACGTAATGTTTCAGTCAATTCTTTTGTAATAGCAATTAATTCTTCATTTTCATAGAAATCTTTTATTGCTTGTGGTTTTGTTAATGCATCATAGAAGGCTAATTCATCAGAAGTAAGTCCTAATTTCTCACCCTCTTTTTGAGCCATTGTAATCTGCTTAGCAAGATTCAACATTTCTTCAATAACTTCTTCATTAGTAAGCATACCATTTAAATATGCATTAAGTGATTTTTGCATAATCTCGCTAAACTTTTCAGATTTTACAATATTAGTTTTTCGATATATGCTTACCTGATCAGCAATTAATTTCTTTAATAGTTCTACTGCAAGATTCTTTTCTTTCATATTAGCTACTTCTTGTAAGAAAGTAGGATCAAAAATAGAGAATTCTTCTTTTACATCAGAGAACAGATTAATTACTCCATCACTTTTAATACTATGCTTAAGTAATTCATTTATTCTTGCATTCATTTCTAGTAATGATATTTTCTTTCCTTCACCTGAATTAGTAAGTCTCAATACCAATACACGAACTGATTCAAAGAAAGCTGCTTCTATACGATCATGTTCCTCTACTAAAGATGAACATAAAGATAATGCCTGATGAAGTAATAGAGCTTCCTGAACAAATGAATTCTTGTCTTCTATACGTTCTCTATCCATAATGAAGTTAACTGCACCACTTATAGTCTTTGCTCTTTCCAGATCTGTTCCTGTATGGAATTTAGAATAATCAAAACCATGGAGTTTATCCTGGCAGATTGATAGTTTTTCATAGAATTTTGGTAATGCAACTTTAGATACATCTGTATCACCATAATTCTTTTTATCTCTAGATGTATAGTCTTTCATCGCTCTCTTTAAAGCTGATGCAATACCTACATAATCTACTATTAATCCACCTTCTTTATCCTCAAAGACACGGTTTACTCGTGCAATTGCCTGCATCAAATTATGTCCAGACATTGGTTTGTATACATACATAGTAGCTAGAGAAGGAACATCGAATCCTGTAAGCCACATATCAACTACAATAGCAATTTTTAAAGGACTGTAATTATCTTTAAACTTCTTTGCGAGTTTCTCTTTATGTCTCTTATTTCCTATAATCTTGCGCCATTCCTCTGGGTCCTTGTTGCTTGAAGTCATGACTACTGCTACTTTTTCAGTCCACTGTGGACGTAACTCTAAAATTCTCTTATAAATTTTCATAGCAATAGTACGTGAATAAGCAACAATCATTGCTTTTCCGGTCAGTAAATTCTCTCTATTATTTTCATAGTGATCTAAGATATCAGTCACAAGAGAATCAAGAGTATTGTCATTACCAAGAATGGCTTCCATTCTACCAAGTTCTTTTTTACTTCTTTCAATAACTTCACTGTCAGCATTTTCAGCCATAAGGTCATATTCATCATCTATAAGCTTTAATGTTTCTTTATCAAGATTGAGTTTAATAACACGACTTTCATAATAAACTGGACGTGTAGCACCATCTTCCACCGCTTGTGTCATATCATAGATATCTATGTAATCACCGAACACTTCACGAGTATTACGGTCTTTAGATGAAATAGGTGTTCCAGTAAATCCAATATAAGTTGCATTAGGCAAAGTATTTCTAATAGCACGTGCAGCACCGATTTTAATTCTACCGGTTTTTGAATCTACTTTTTCTGTAAGACCATATTGACTTCGATGTGCTTCATCTGCCATTACGACAATATTCTTTCTTTCTGAAATTGCTTCATGAGATTCCTCAAACTTCTGCATTGTAGTAAAAATAATACCATTTGCTTTTCTACCAGATAGTAATTTTTTTAAATTTTCTCTACTCTCTGCATGTAGCGGTTCTTGTCTTAAGAAATCTTTGCACTTAGCAAATTGACCATATAACTGATCATCAAGATCATTTCTATCTGTAATAACAACTATTGTTGGACTATTCAACGCAGACTGTAATAAGTGTGCATAAAACACCATAGATAATGATTTACCACTACCCTGTGTGTGCCAGAATACGCCACCTTTTCCATCTGTAACAGTTGCATGCTTAGTAGACTCTATAGCTTTTTTCACGGCAAAATACTGATGATATCCTGCGAGAATCTTAAATGACTTTATTCCTTCATTAGAAAAACAAATAAAGTTTTTAATAATGTCAAGAAATCTATCTTTTATAAATATTCCTTCGAAAAAAGTATCAAATTGAGCATATTGCGTATTTTCATAACTACCATCTTTTGTTTTCCATTCCATAAAACGATCTTCACCTGAAGTTATAGTACCCGCTTTAGTAGTCAATTGATCGCTCATCACACATATAGCATTATACACAAACATTGAAGGAATCTCCTTCATGTAATTACGAAGTTGTCTATATGCTTCTGAAGCATCAGTTTCTTCTCTAGAGGGAGATTTTAACTCTACTAATACAATTGGCAAACCGTTTAAAAATAGTATGATATCTGGTCTTTTCTCACTATTTTCAATAAAAGTCCATTGGTTAGCAATAATAAAAGAGTTATTATCAGGATTATTATAGTCAACTAAATAAACAATAGATGAAGACTCTTCACCATCAATTAAATATCGAACAGGAATACCATTTTGTAAGTAATCCATAAATACTGAATTCTTTTGTACTAGTTCACCGTTCTCAATATTCTTTAATTTGAATAATGCATCCTGAATAGCATCTTCAGGTAAATCTCTATTCAAGCGATACAAAGAATCAATTAAGACATCATCATATAACGGACTATAAAAATCCCTTTCTATATCAGGTCCATATACATACTCATAACCTAAATCATTTCTAAATAACTCTATAATTGAATTTTCATAATTAGCTTCCTTATATAGCCCTGACATAATACCCCTCCTCACTAGTTATTCATGTTCTCTTTCGAAATGAATACGCCATAGTTTTTCTATTTCATTATAACTTGCACTTCTATCTTTAGGTGTATTTGTATCACCCACTCTTGTATATATTGTATTGTCCTTGACTCCGCCATATCTTTCTACCAAATAATAAGGAATATGTTTTGTAGCTTTACATTTTATAACCATGAGTTTTTTATATTTATAATAAATGTTTTTTATTTCAATCTCAGGTTTAAAATCTCCTGCAAATTTTTTACTCTTCATAAAGTCATATATATTATTTGATTTACAAGTTTCATCAATTCCAATTGCTTTAAAATCATCTGTAACACCAATTATTAGATATGCATCTCTATTCTCAAGATTATTTGACAAACATATTATATCATAAAGTAAATCTTCATCTTTTTTATGAAACTGTCTTTTAAAGTCATAATAATAGTCTTCTTTGTGACTTCTTATCAAAGAAATAATTTCCTCATTTAAAGGATCTACAACAAATTCTTTTGCCTTAATATCATTAATAATATCCTTTAGTCCATCCTTTTCTTCTTTATCACCTTTTCCATTAACAACAGTGTTTTTTACGTTATTTGAATCATAGATTGTCACACTTACACCACTGTTGTTGAATTTTAATTGCCAATTTAATCCGTTGTTTTCTCTTTGAATACAATCAGATATTTCATATCCGATCTTCTTTAATTGGTCTTTTATATATTCTATGTCTACAGTTATTTTAGTCATAATAATCTTATCCTTTCGTTTTTTATGATTTGAAGATAAACAATAATTTAGGAGCTTAGATGTCTATATTAGAGACATCAAGTTCACCAGACATAAGCTTTGGTAACAATGAATTTCTTAAATGAGTGAGTCTTTCATTTTCATTAAGATTTGAAAACACCAAAGAAAACATAGTGGCTGTAATACTATCAAAAGCTTTCATATCATCAGGTGATGGAAGTTTGAATTCAAATTCCATAAAATCCTTTTGATAAAGATGGGGAATGACGCTTCCTTCTGTTCTACTAGAGATAAAAGCTTTAAACAGCTTAGACTTTAGCAAATAGTAAATGAACTGTGTTGAAATTTCGGATTCCCTAGTGTTTCTAATCACAAAAATTCCTGATGCAACACTAGTCGGAACATCCAGTTTATCGACATATCCAATTTTTCCGATAGTTCCATCCTTAGAAAGAAGTATATCCCCAATGCTAAGCATTATTTCAGGAGAGTCCTCATATCTTTCAGCGGATATGTAACCAGCTTTGTTCCAGTCAATGCCAGATAGAGTGAGACTTTCACCATTGATTATGCGGTAGTTTGAAATTGGTAAATATTCAGATTTTTTTAAACCTTTCCATCCAATACGCCCCTTGATGTAAAGGTAATCGCCAAGCTTTACTAGCTGAGTATCAGTACCATTAATGGTTTTAAGTAGAATCATCTCAATTTGCTGTTCTAAATTATTGTTTATCTCATTATTATTCACTATCTTTTCTTCAAGTGGTTTCAAGCAAGATATAACCTTTTTTTGTTCATCAATAGGTGGTATATCAAACTCAAGGTTATACAGTGTTTCCCTACGCAAACTAGGAATAGTGGTTCCTTCATTATAATTGTTTAAATCCAATTGTAGCATTACATAGTATAAGTATTTTGGAATAACTAAATCAGTATTTATTACTGTATAAAACAAAGTATCAACAGTCCAAAATGGCTGCTCAACATATTTAACCTTTGAGATAGTCCCCTTTCTTCCAATCAAAACAGATGGCTTATCATATAAAAAATCTGTCGCATAACCCATTAACCCACCTGTTCCATAAATGGGAACATTTCCATATTCTGATACAACTTTTTTCTGATTTTTTCCATACTTTATAGTCACTAAATCAGATAAAAAATAATGTCTATATTTCATATCCAATAGCCTCTAAATTCTTTCTGATTTCTTCCTCAAGTTCATGGTTCTTCTTAAACATACCTGATAATTCAGATGTCAAACGAGCCATCTTTTCTTCAAATGGTTCATCATCTTCTTCTGCTTCTTCAATACCAACATATCTACCTGGAGTAAGAATATAATCTTGTTTTTCAATTTCTTTTGTATCTACTACAGCACAAAATCCCTTAACATCTTCAAGAGTACCATCTTGAAACTGAGAAAAAGTATCTGCTAATTTTTGAATATCATCATCTGAGAAATCTCTATGTTTACGATCTACCATATGTCCCATTTTACGAGCATCAATAAATAGAGTTTTATTTTTTTGTTTTTTATTTTTTGATATAAACCATAGAGTTACGGGAATTGTAACACTATAGAATAACTGTGTTGGTAATGCCACAATACCTTCAATAAGATCAGCATTTATGATATTCTTTCTAATCTCACCTTCACCACTACTTTGAGTAGATAATGCTCCATTGGCAAGCACAAGACCAATTTTTCCATTTGGTGCTAAGTGATGTATCATATGCTGAATCCAAGCATAGTTGGCATTTCCTGCAGGTGGTGTACCATATTTCCAACGAACATCATCTTTAAGATTTTCTTGTCCCCAGTTAGAAAGGTTAAATGGCGGATTAGCCATAATAAAATCAGCTTTTAATGTTTTATGTAAATCATGAAAGAAAGTATCTGCTTGATATGGCCCAAAATCAGCATCAATTCCACGAATAGCCATATTCATTTTAGCCATTTTCCAAGTATCAGCATTTGATTCCTGACCATAAACTGCTATTTCTCCACGTTTACCACTATGTGCCTGTATAAACTTTGCACTCTGAACAAACATACCTCCAGAACCACAGCATGGATCATACACTCTACAGTTCTTAAAAGGTTTTAATATAGCAACTATTGTTTTTACAATACTTGATGGAGTATAGAATTCTCCACCCTTTACACCTTCATAAGCCGCAAACTGCTGAATACAATATTCATATGTTCTACCAAGAAGATCCTTACTATCTTCTGTGTCTCCCATATCCATATTAGTAAATAAATCTACTACTTCACCTAAAACTCGCTTATCTAAATCAGGACTTGCATAAATTTTAGGAAGAACATTTTTAAGACTCGTATTCTCTTTTTCAATTGCTCTCATGGCATCATCAATTACTTTTCCAATTTCTGGTTCATGTGCCGCAGCAGAAATTGTACTCCAACGTGCTTCTTCAGGTACAAAGAAAATATTTTCTTCTGCATAAGCATCTCTATCATCTTCAAATCCATCGCCTTCTTCTACAAGCTGTAAGTATCGCTTTTCAAAAGCACTAGAGATATAACGCAAGAAGATGAGTCCTACAATTACTTTTCTATAATCAGCTGCTGGAATATGTCCCCAAAGAACACAAGCCGCATCCCATATTTGTTTTTCAAATCCTATATTAGCATTATTACTTGTCGCCATTACTTAACCCTCCGAATTTGCATTATTCTAGAATATTTTATTTAAAATACATCTATCTAATATTTTAAATTATAATTATAAATATTTCAATATTGCTGAAGTTACAGCAACTTTTATTCACTTAATAAATCTGCTTCTTCAAAATCTATCACTCCCTAACAGATATATTATATATTACTTTTCAAATGCTTGCTTTTACTTAAGCCCCCTACAATTCCTTTTATCAGGTGTCAAAACAAAAAATTGTAAAAGAGAACGGCAAACACCGTTCTCCCATTACTCTACATAAGAAATCCTATACTCTTGAATATCCAAATTTTTTCTAGTACTCTTATCCTCAATAAATACAATAGACTTTGCTATATTATCATAAAGCAATAAATCACCTTCACTACTAATATCACACCAGAACTTTCCATCTACTATCTCAGAAGTAAGAAGTAATTGAAGATTGTTTTTATATCTTCTTTTCTGATCAAAGTGCTTTACAGTAACCTTATAAAGATCTTCTTCAATCATTGAATCAACATGAACTGTTGTATATTTAAAAGATAGTTTCTTGTCATACCATTCATCATTATCTTGATCATAAACTTCTCCTCTGCCTTGATCAATATTGAATGTATGACCTACAATATCATTCGCATCATAGAAGAATATATTCTCTTTTCTATACATGTTATACTGATTCGCATTCATACTAAAGATATCATTTGTGCCTCCTAGTATCTGTATTTTATAAGCAGTAAATTTCTCAATATTTGGCACCTTGATATGAACTGGTTTATCAGTTGTAGTTACATCACAAACACATTCTTCCCCCTTGAAGAGTTTCACTGTAATATCATCTTTCCCAAAGTAATTAAATGAAATAGAAACACTATCATCATTTTCATATCTCATATACATTGATTTATAATCTACAACAGCTCTGTAGTAAACATTAAGAGAATCAACACTTAATGAATCTTTATAAAAATTAATGGAACATTTTGCATACCCATTTGATTCTAATCCCTTAATCATTGCACATGGAAGATATGCCTTATTATCTCTGTAATTAACTGCCAACTTATCAATAACACATTTATTAGGTAGACTCACTTTAACTTGAGAGAAATCAATTCCATCAATCCATATCTTAGAGTATGTAGTAATATCTTTAATAGATATTTCTTCTTTGAATGGTTTCCATATACCATCTTCTATTCTATAAACAGGAATATCTACTTTAGGAACTAAATATAATTCACTTTCAAAATATTGAGAAGTAAATGGTAACTCAAACATATTATCCTTTTTAGTATCTGCTATGTATTCTTTTCCTTCAACAAGATTACAATTAATATTTAGAACTATCTTATCATTATGCAGCTTACACTTATGTGTATATTCTGGACAATAGAAGTAACTCTGCTTAAAGAGAGTAGAATCAGTATTCAGTTCTTTGACTGCAATATAGTTAAATCCCTGTACTGTATAACCATCTAAACTCATTTCACAGATTGTATGATCCCCAATACCTCTTTCACTTAAATCTGTTATGAGATATCTACTATTATTTACTTGTAACTGTATTCTCTTATCATCCATCTTTGGACATGTGAATATTAATCCTAATACTTCCGTATAGATGTCAAGATGATGAATTGATTCACTAATATACGCTTTTGTAGATTTAGTACCTACAAGCATTTTTTCATCACTATAAGAGGTATAAACAGCTCTATCATCCATCATAATAGATTCATGTTCATTCAACACTAAATTACCTATTGAATAAAATTGGTTTGTATAATAAACTTCAATATTTTTAATTGCTTTAATGTCTGTACCTACCACATCTATATTACCTACATACTTACTTCCCTGTTTAATCTCATTATGATTTTCAGAGAAGAACAAGAATTCACGATATAGAGTTTTCTTAGAGTCGAAAATAACATCACTATTTGAATAAATCTTGTAATTTACTTTACCGATTGGATTTTCCAACACTACATCATTCCCTATAATCAAATTACTTCCTACTACTTCTGTAATAGTTGGTCTATCAATAACTTTAACAACTTCACTTCCATGACTTACTACAATCCTAATAGAATTAGCAAGATACTTTCTACTAATCAAGTGATCAGGAATATGTAATAACACATTTACTCCCTTTAAAGAATACGTAGCATTCCATTGCACTTTTTCATGATTACTTCTTTCTTTTGCTTCAAAGAATATTTTATTCTTTGAAATCCAATCTTTAAAAAATGGTTCAAAGTAGTCAAAATACGGCAAGTTTCTCTTTGATTCATTCCAATAATAAGTATCAAGATACTTCAAGATAATCTTTGTATATTCTATAAGCTCACTAAACCAATCGATATTATCGATAATGTCTCTGATTGTCTTAATGAGTTTATATGATTTAGCTTTAGATTTAAACTGATTATTCTTACTCTCATATTTACTACTTATATCAATAAATACGTTTGCAAGAACTTCATTGAGGATATTAGAATTATCAATCAATTCACATTTAAATGTGTCCTTATAGATATCAAAGGCAAACGTGATGAAATCAGGTACAAAGTATGATGGAGTAATAGTTTGACGAATAACGTAATTGATATATCTATTGTTTGGTTCATTAGAAGATTGTGCAAGAATTTTTCTTATAAGAGCATTCACTCTTTGCTCACTTCTACCTACATACAAATTATTATATTCATCTTGAACATGATCCCATAAACTGCCATCATAATGATCTAATGCGATAATAACTAATGAAACAACAATCTCATTTATCCCTTCATATAACACAACAGAAGATTTATTATAATTAACTTTCAAATGTCCAATAGCCCTTGTATGAATCTTTTTCTTTAGTTCATCATTACCAGCTATCTGTAGTAAATCTAATCCAATAAGTTTATCAGCTGAAAGCTTGCCAACTAATTGATTCATCATTGTATCAAAATCATTGATATCAACAGCAATATTTTGATACCTCATATCTAAATTTGAAGTATCTACAACAACTTGTTCAACTGGCTCTTTGGTTTCTAAAGTTTTAGTTCTACGAACTCTTTTCTTTTTCTTCATACTTTCAAGAGCTTCTTCAATTGTTAGGTTATCTTCATCCTCTTCTTCCTCAAAAGATTGTGTAACATCTTGAACTTCAGATACTTCTATATTTTCTTCTTCAGTTGCTGAAATACCCATTTGTTTTTGTTCAGATTCAGTCTTTTCAATAACTTCATTATCACTAGACTCTTCCAAACTAGACTCAACTACTTCTTCTACATAGGCAGTTGGCTGTTCACTTTCTTCCTCCGGGATTAATTCTTCTTTCTCATCATCTTCACCAGAATCGTCCAGGTTAGTTACAGTGTCTTCTCCTGTTTCAACTGTTTCACTTTCTTCTATAGAAACAGTAATCTGATCATCCTCTTCTAGTTCTAAGCTTACTTTCTCAGTAATTTCATTATCACTAGACTCATCCGAACTAATCTCAACCGCTTCTTCAACAAAACCAGATGATTGGTCACTTTCTTCCCCTAGTTCTAATTCTTCTATCTTATCATCTCTGACATTTTCATCTTCACCAGATTCTTCTGAATCATTTAAGCTGGTTATAACTACTTCTTCTGTTTCAACAGTCCCTATCTCTTCTGTAGGGACAGTAATCTGATCATTCTCTTCTTCTAATTCTAAGCTTTCTACATCAATAATTTCATTATCACTAGATTCATCTGAACTAATCTCAACTGCTGCTTTTACAGAAATAGATGGCTGTTCACTTTCTTTTTCTAATTCTCCCTTCTTATCTTTTTCAAAAGTTTTATCTCCACTACATTCATCTAAATGCTCACTTGGTGTATTAGTATAGACTTGCACATTAAATGTACGTTGCGAAGAACGTGTTTCCTTTTTATGTCTTGAAAATAGTTTTTGTATAAGTTTCTTTAAGATGTTAAACATATTTCAATAGTTCACTTCCCTTAATCATCAAGCAAATAGTGTAATACAGTTTTTGCATATTTTTTCTTCATAACCTTATGATACCTTTGGTTATAATAAGTTCTTAAACATTTATTACATGTTGTCTCATCATCACAACAATCCTGACTTACAATGTTAAGTGCTGCTAGAAGCACCTTTCTAAATACCATTTCATTTGCAAGTCTCTTAACATGACCTGCGCCTCCTGGCACATTATCATATAAGATCATCTCATATTGAAATGTTTGGTTCCTACAAATTAAACCATTAATATCATTTCGTTCAATCTGCAAAACATTACTCATACCAGTTAATATTGCATAAATAGTTGTTATCAATTGTGCTTCATTAAAATCCCCATTTATCTCCATCTTGATAACATCTGTCTGAAAAATATGTCCTAATGATACTCTTTCTAGTTTTTTGTTACTACAAGAATATCCTAATGCATTATAATGACTTCTTTTATCAGTAAATGAATGTGCAAAAGATCTATCCATTATTTTCGTATAACCGCATTCTGGGCAATAAAAGAAATGATGCTCATTTAAAATAAGCAATTGATCATTGTTGTACATACTGATTTTAACTTTATCTTTATATGTAAAGACAGTATCTTCCTTAATACCACCACCTACATAATTAATACCACCAGCATAAGTTTTCTTTGGTCTAACTGATCTTGATTTTTTTGCTTTTGCATCTGTAGAGAAACCTAATTTAGGAATCACAAAATAATTATGACTTACATCTACTTCATGCTCACAGTTATCGCATGTAACTGATTCATCAGGTGTTAATGATAATATCATCTGACCACAGTGTGGGCATGACGCATAATAGTATCTAGGAAGACTTCCCGCATTCTTTTTAGGTGTATTTATGTATCTTGATACATATTTTTTCTTATCCACACTTACTTCTGATTCGGGTGCATATTCTGAAATCGCATAAGAAAGATCTCTTTGTAGATTATATTCGTTATTCTTACCAATTTGATCCATAACATTTAAACTTACTACATCTACAGGGAAACCATACTTTGGTATTACTGCATATTTAGAAAGTGTTGATATTACAGATTCTTTTTCCATCTGTTCAACCTGTCCAATAAAGTATTTTGCAAGATTGAAGTCATTGTCTTTCTTTGCCTTTTCTGTCGCTTCTCTATATAAAGCAATTCTATCAACCATCTCTCCTATAAATAGCATCAAACGAGATTCATCATATAAGATATCTTCTAACCAGCCAAAATGTCGATATCTGCTAAATCCATCAGAATAGATAACTTTAGTATCTATATAGTATCCTAATTCTTCAGGTTTAGATTTTAAGTAATCTAGGAATTCTTTCATAGAATCATCATAAATAAGCTTTGTTACATTTTTAGAATATTCTGGATTCTCTCTAAAGAAGAAACCAAATGCACTTGCTAATATATGTCTAATGGCTATCTTTTCATTTCTTATATCAAATTGTGGAGGATTAACTACTCCTTCTATCATTTCTATAGGATTCAAAAAATAAGAATAGTCATGTGATGTATTCGTACAGTATGTCACTATTAATGCAGATGCATCCTTGCTTCGACCAGCACGTCCTGCTCTTTGCACATAGTTTGCTGGAGTTGGAGGAACATTTCTTAAAAATACATTTTCCAATGAGCCAATATCTACACCCATTTCAAAGGTAGTGGAACAACTCAATATATTTAGTTCTTTATCCTTAAATTTCTTCTGTATTTCTCTTCCTTTGTTTCTGCTTAACTGTGCTGTATGTTCAGAAATAGATATACCTTCTATCTCCTTACTCTTGTATTGATTTCTGTAATAATTGTTCGCAAACATTTGATCAACATCACATTCTTCTAAAGTGCCATTACATTCTTTATCGGGACACCTATTATGAATATTATTAACAGTGATTTTTTTACACTTACTGCATACATACCATTTTTTACTTGTATAAGGCTCTACTACAAAGTTTTCCAAAATCAACTGATAAACATTCATACCTTCTAACATCTGTTGTTTAAACAGACCAAGGTTCATCATAAGTGCGAATAACTTCTCCGCTAAATCAATAGCTTGACTCAATGAACATTCACATACTTTCATAATATATGAAGTAATTGTATTAGGTACTTTCTGATTGAAGGGAATAAAACTCACAATAAATCTCTTTTTATATGTTGCTTCACCTTCAATTTTCTTTAATGCTATAAATTTTTCCTGGTCAGTATACTGAAAAGCATCTTTTTTCTCTTGTATAGATAATTCAGCCAGCTGATAATCAATAGCACTGTTTTTTCTAAACATCATTACTGCGACATCAATCAAAGTCATAAATTCTTCTACTTCTAAATTAAATAACTGTTTAATTGCTGCCGCATTCTGTCTTAAGCTAGGTATCTTATCTGAATAATCGTATCTATAATAATATAATCCAATTCCTTCTGAGTTATATTGTCCATCTACAACCAAAATATCTCTTAATATAGCAACCCATGCCTTTGACTGGGCAGAAGTACCTTCCAATTCAAATAACTCATTCTCTTTTATTTTACTAATTAATCTTGAAGCTAGTGTTTTAACTGGTATTTCTTTATCTTTCTTTAATTCTTCCCAAACAAGTCTTCTATTTAAGAATCTTTCTTGATTATAATCAAAGAACGTACTAAAGAAACTCGCCTGTTGTCTACTATCTGAAAAAGCCAGTAATTGTTTTACATTCTTTTCATTAGTACTACTTTCGTTCAATGTAAATAAGTCAGTCAATACAGGCTGTTTATTTTCATTACTTTCATTGCTTTCTCCCATTGCTTCATAATAAATTTGTGCTAACACTGCAGTTGCAGAATCTTTATTTAAATAGAAAGAACGTAATATACCATGAGTATTCTGGTGTCCACAATGAACACACTGTGTTAAGTTATTTTGTACGCTACTCTTATCATTATTTACCCTATAAATATCAACAAGATATTCCTTTCCGCACTTACAAGGCTCTGCATTTAAATCATCACATAGAAAGATTTTTCCACATTTTGAACATACTTTATAATGCTGTAAATTATCATATTCATCTTCATTATCTAAAACAAAAAAATCTAGTTTACGATTCATTGATTCTTCATAGTTTTCGTACACATCCACTGAATCATTTGCTTTTAAATAACCATCTTCGATATTACCTACAATATACATATGATTACAGTTTTTACATGCACCTATTTCAAATGCCTTATTGCCATTAATCGTTTCATAGTTTCCAAATCTAATTTGTTTATCTTTTCCAAGTGTAATAAAAGCTCTATCAGGTGTACTTATGAACATATGAAATTTAGCATCAAATATAGTATTTCCCTGGTAATTGGCTAATGAAATCAATTGAATAAGTAATACTAACTGTTTATCGTTAATTTTTAGTCTACTTTGAACCTTTTTCTTAATTTCTGAATAAGTACTTGTATGTCCAATCATTTCATATAGAAAATAAACATTCTCATCATGAATCAATAATTGGTATAAGCACTCTTCTACGTCATTACACTCATCAACACTTTGATATCTTTTACATATATTCTTGACTTCACTCAAATCCTTTATATTTTTGAATAATTGAACATATAACTCTGGATCAATACTATAAGTAATATTTTTCCTATTCAAATATTCACGTTGACTAAAAATAACATCATCACTTTCATATACAGATG
>ENA-OOXJ01001451-OOXJ01001451.1-human-gut-metagenome-genome-assembly--contig:-NODE-1451-length-14932-cov-2.574847_pt1 | contig 14932 bp, 14 predicted proteins | sample MGYA00241587_ERZ501343 | MGnify/ENA primary metagenome ERZ501343 (study PRJEB25962, sample SAMEA2042918) | human gut metagenome | biome: human gut; feature: human-associated habitat; material: faeces... | reverse complement strand
GCGTTATGCTTATCTTGTAAAGTTGAAACCTGAGAAATTTCGAATTGATACAAGAAGATGGCATAGTGGTTCTCACGCTATAGCGTGGGCTGCTATTATCCACACTTGTATCAAGGTTTTCTCAGGACCTCAACTTTAGATGTGGACATTGCAGTTCCACACTTCTTATATATAATAATAAAGTCTTTAGGAACTGGAGACACAGGAAAGGATGTATCCTATGAGGAAACAGATTTTGTACTCATTGACAGTATGTATCTTGTTAAGTTCGTGTTCAATGGATAACAAGAGTACGAAAAAAAACGTAGAGCAGAAAAATGATAATGCCAAGTGCTTCATTGAAAACCTTACCCGCTTTACCCTCTATTCAGAAAAAGGAGATGAATGCAATGAAGGAGCAGTGTATCATTATGATTGCGGCAGAAAGTTAGATGTCTTACTTTTTATGAATCAAAACAGGATGGATGCCCGTCTTGTGGATGAGAATAAGAGAAAGAAAGTGTTGAATTTGAATTTTGGGAATATAGGGCTTGATATGAGTGACCCGGAGGTTCATCTCCCATATGCAGATAATGAATATGTAATCGGCCAATACGATTTTGATGGTGACAAGATAGATGAACTGATTATAGCCGTGAAATCCAATAATAAGGTAGATATGGGAGGAATATGTTTGAATATTTGGCGCCTTGATGACATGAGGCAATGGATTTTACCCGCTTCGGGTATTTTGGGCGAACCTGCTTGTGAAATCAATTTGAATAAAATCAAGATACCTAGAAATCTCCGCGACTTTTATTATGAATGGACTTTCCAAAATAATACTTTTGAAGATACAGGGTACTATTGAAAAAACAACAATCAACCTTTGAAGAAAAATATGCAGAACTTAAACATATAAATTAAATGACCATGGAGAAAAAGTATGCACATGTAATCGAGCCGAAATCTACCCAAGAATTAATTGATATTTACAACCATACAGCAGATTATCAAGAGCAATTTGTGAAAGAAGTCTATGACGAATTGCTTGCCCGGGGAGCGGATGGAGATAAATTATTTCGTGACCGCGAACTTTTTATAAAAAAGCAAAACAAATATGTAGAGCAGGGTAAAAAGGTCAGTGTCCTTGAAATGATTGCATATTCTATTCTTGTATTGAAGTTCTATAGCTGGCTACTAAGCGAAGACGGTAGTGATGAAAACACCGATTTCTCGCCAGATGAATTGATAGTAGGTTTAATTATAGTGGTTCTCATTGGGTTGGTACTATCTGCACGTCCTTTTTATATAGCAACCGCCCAAATGGCAAGAAAAGAAGGGACAACTTTTTACAAATACACAAAAGGAGCGAGGATATATGGTTGGATTCTGACTACGATGTGTTGTCTTCCGCTGATTTATATAATTTTGTACACTATACTTTCTTAACAAAGGCGGAATAATCTCTTGTTAGTCCCGTACAAATCCCGAATTCCGTCCCGCCACGTGGAACCGACTCATGACAGCCCGCCCCCATCTAGGGAAAGGAGGGCTGCCTATAAAAAGAAATTTTATCGAGTATAACATTGTTGAATACCCAAAACAAATGAAATTTTGAGTAGGTAGTTATTTTTTAAGCGAACTTAACTATAATACTCAAAGTTCGCACCTCAACCTCCTGCAAAAGGACATGAGTTCCCATCGAAGTCATTGTCATTTTAGCACTATGACGACATTTTTTCTTTACAGCCACACAAAAATATATAATCATCCTTTTATAAAAATCGAGCATCTCTATTTCGAACTCTATAACACAGGCAAGCATTACATTGTTTCAACAAAAATATCCCCAATACAGAAATAATTATCTCCCGAAAATAACGACCTTTGTAAACATCAACAAAACAACAACCGCCATGACAGACACCACCCCTTTTGACTGCACCCGCGTGCCCCGCACCTTTGTACATTGCTTTAACAACAGTTGTCCCCGTTCCGCCGAATGCCTGCGCCATCTGGCTGCCGAGAATATCCCGGCCGAAGTGCGCTACGTGAACATCGTCAATCCCCGCAACATCCCGGCCGAGGGAGAATGCCCGCACTTCATGCCCATCATCAAAGTACGTATAGCTTGGGGTGTAAAGGAGCTGTTCGACCACATCCCCCACAAGGAAGCCGTGGCCATGCGCAAGGAAGTCATCGCCCACTTTGGCAAGACGCATTACTACCGCATGCAACGTAAGGAATACAGCATCAAGCCCGACGAACAGGAGTACCTGCGCCGTGTTTTCCGGAAACACCACGTGGAAGAAGAACCGGCCTTCGAGTACTACACCGACGACTATCAATGGTTCTGAAAACGGATGCCTCTACCCTCTATCACCAATAGACAGTCCCCTTTAACGGGTTTCAGGAAAGTTTCATCGCATGAAACCGGTAGTTTCGTATTACGAAACCGATGGTTTCCCTAAATGAATCCAGCAGTTTCCCTTTACGAAACCAACGGTTTCGTTGTATGAAACACAAATTGAAACAACAGGTTTCGTTGTCGAAGCAACTTTTGAAACCTGCCGTTTACAAGACGAATCTATGGAAAATCTTTCCCTCACCCACAAGCTACGCTTACCGCTTCCGTTGCGGGCGTTCCCTTTTCATCTGCTCGAATGCAGCCTTCTGCTCATCAGTGAGCAGGGCAATATGAGCCGTATGCTTACCTAAAGGCTTCAGCCTCCCAACGCCTCTATCACCTGAGAAGCATATTGCGCTCCCACAGGAAAGCCTTCGTCATGCCCTTTCAGCACAACCTTTGAACGGGTAAATGATACCACAGCACCCACGGCTACCACATACGAACGATGGATGCGCAGGAAACGGCCCACCGGTAGCAAATCCATAATGGACTTCAGATTGGTGCGTGTCAACACATGTCCGCCCGAAACACGGACAATCTTGACGTAATTGCCCAAAGCTTCTATATAGAGAATATCATCCAGCAAGATACTCACATTGTTATATTCCTGTTTTACCACCAGAGATTCGGAAGCCGACGGCCTACGGGCATTGATACGGCGCATGGCTTTCTCCACCGCCACTTCAAAGCGTTCGTATGAAAAAGGCTTGTGCAGGAAATCAACGGCATCGAGGTTGAAGCCGTCGAGAGCATACTCAGCATAGGCCGTAGTAAAAATAAAACAACACTCGCCCGGCAACGTATCGGCAATCTCCAGACCGCTAATACTATTCATCTGGATATCCAGAAACACAAGGTCGGGTTTGCGGCGACGTATTTCTTCCAAACCTACACGTGGCTCACTGAAAGTAGTAAGTTCCAATCCACCCTTACGCCGGCAGAACTGCTCGATGACAAGCAAAGCCATCGGTTCGTCGTCTATTGCTATACAGGTAATGTTCTTCATCGCAAGCTGATGTTTAAAAGAACCTTGTATATTCCGTCCACCTCTCCGGTATGCAAGTCGTAACGTCCCGGATAAAGCAATTCCAGGCGTTTCCGGCAATTGGCAATGCCGATACCCTGATTCCCGTCCTCGCGCCGTCGCATCACGGCATTCTCTGTCTCCAGATGCAAATGCGCATCGTCCACACAAATTTTGATGCGAATTGTGCAATCGGTATCGGATGAAGTACCGTACTTAAAAGCGTTCTCTACAAACGTAATCAATATCATAGGCGGAATGAGCACCTGCCTGTCGGACACCTCCAGTATCAAATCTACCTGAGTATGGCGATTAAGCCTCAACTTTTGCAAGTCTACATATTGACAGATGTAATCCAGTTCCCGTTCGGCAGGAATCAGTTCGGAACCACTCTGCGAATACATATAACGTAAAATGCCGGAGAATTTTACAAAGGCCGACTCAGTCTTGTCCGAACCTGACAACACCAATGCATAAAGCGTATTGAGCGTATTGAACAGGAAATGCGGATTGATTTGCGCCTTGTAAAGGGCCAGTTCCGCCTTGTTCTTTTCGGCCTCAACCTCCTGACGCGAAAGTATCTGGCGAAACAATTCAAAGGTCAGTTCAATGGCCAACGAAAAGCCCGTCACCATCAGAAACAGAAACCAAATGGTCTGCGTACGCATACCCAACTTACCCAGCATCTGCCTGGTATCACCCGTGACATGCTCTGGAGGCATAGGGAAATGCGTAAACAATTGTGTAACACATATAAGTACAGCTAATAGCAAAACTATATGCACATATTTTTTTTGCATAAACAACTTAGGCAAACACGCACAACGATACACAAAGTAAAGGCCATAGACATAAGCCACCAGTGTAGCAAGAAAAGCCGTATTCGTAACGATCCAACGATCAACCGGCAACAGTGTAATGACCAATGGCATGAATACCAGGCAAAAGAGCAAGTCAATATAAAGAGCTATCCGATTATTTTTCATACACATTAAATTTCTGATGCAAAGATAGGACATTTTACCATCCCAACGGATATGCTGCAACAGGTGTTCATCACCACATCCGGTCTGTTCGTCACCACACATTCCATTTTATATACAGTTCTGCGTAAGTTTGCATACAGAGTTTTCCTTCTTCGAATAGAAATTATTAACAAACATCTGACAAATAAGAACATGAAAACAAGTTTTTTTCTCATGCTATGCTGCTTTCCGCTACTAACCGCCTGTAACGGGCAAAAGCAGGAAATGCCCGGCGAAAAGTACAAGACACTGACCGTAAGCACTACTAACCAAACACTACAATCTACCTATCCTGCCACCTTGCGCGGACGGCAAGCCGTAGAAGTACGTCCCCAGGTAAGCGGAACCATCACCCGCATCTGCATCAACGAAGGCGACGTGGTAAGCCAAGGGCAGGTACTATTCATTATCGACCAGGTGCCCTACAAAGCAGCTTTGGAAACAGCCCTGGCCAACGTAAAGAGTGCCGAAGCCAAACTACAAACCGCCCGGCTAACGGCTAACAGCAAGGAAGAACTCTATAAAGCACAAGTCGTATCCGATTTTGACCGGCAAACAGCCCGCAACCAGTTGCTCGAAGCCGAAGCAGCTCTTGCACAAGCCAAAGCCGAAGAGACCAATGCACGTAACAACCTCTCCTATACCGAAGTAAAAAGTCCAGTAAACGGCGTTGCCAGCATGATTCCCTATCGTGTTGGCGCGCTGGTGGACAGTAGCATTTCTGAACCTCTCGTCACCGTATCGGACGATGCAGAAATCTATGCCTACTTTTCGATGGCCGAAAGCCAGATGCTCGACCTCATCCAGCAATATGGTTCCCTGGAAGAAGCCTGCCGGAAAATGCCGGCCGTTGCCCTCACCATGAGCAACGGGAATACCTATGCCGAACCCGGACACATCGATGCCATCAGCGGAACCGTGGACGAAGGTACCGGTGGAGTGTCGATACGGGCCGTCTTCCCCAACCAGAGTCACTTGCTACGCAACGGAGGTAGCGGAACCATTTCCGTTCCTACCGAACACAAAAATTGCATAGCCATTCCACAAAGCGCCACATACGAGTTGCAAAACCGTGTATTTGCCTGGAAGGTGGTTGACGGAAAGACCCAATCGACTCCCATCACCGTTTACAAATACAATGACGGACAAAATTACATCGTACTCTCCGGACTAAAGACAGGAGACGTCATTATAGCTGAAGGCGCCGGTCTGATGCGCGAAGGAACTCCCGTCAACACCGATAATACACACCCTGCTTCTGAAACCCAAAAATAACCGACAGCCATGAAGATAAGAACATTTATCGACCGCCCCATTCTGGCCGGCGTCATCTCGGTACTTATCCTGATACTGGGATTCATTAGCCTGTCACAACTCCCCATCGAACAATTCCCCGAAATTGCACCACCTACGGTCAGCGTATCGGCCACCTATACGGGTGCCAATGCCGAAACGGTATTGAAAAGTGTGGTCGTTCCGCTGGAAGAAGCCCTCAACGGTGTGGAAAACATGATGTATATGACCTCTACCGCATCCAACAACGGCTCGGCCAGAATTACAGTCTATTTCCGTCAGGGAACCGACCCCGACATGGCTACCGTAAACGTACAGAATCGAATCGCTACCGCCGAGGGCTTACTACCTGCCGAAGTTACCAAAAGCGGTATTACCGTACGCAAGCGACAAACCAGCAACATCAAGCAGCTGGCCGTTTATAGTCCCGACGATTCGTTTGATGAGGCTTTCCTCACCAATTACATGAAAATCAACATCGAGCCGCGTCTCTCGCGTATTGCCGGTGTGGGCGAGGTAAACGTCTTCGGCTACGAATACTCCATGCGTATCTGGCTCGACCCGAGTAAAATGCAGAAATACGCCCTTGTGCCTTCAGACATAAGCACCGTGCTTGACGAACAGAACGTGGAAGCCGCTACCGGTACACTGGGAGCCGAAGCCAAGAATACATTCCAATATGTATTGAAGTACCGCGGCCGCTACGAAAACGAGGTTGACTATGAAAACATGGTCATCAAATCGCTCCCCAACGGTGAAGTGCTCCGTTTGAAAGATGTAGCTACCATCGAACTGGGTACGCGTGCTTATGATTATATTGGCGAAGTGAACGGACATCCGGGATGCAACATCATGATAGCCCAAACCTCAGGCTCCAATGCCAATGAAATCATCGAAGAGATAGACCGTACCATAGAGGAGATATCCAAAACCTTGCCCAAAGGTATCAAGATTGTCGACCTGATGAGTACGAAAGACTTTCTAGATGCCTCTATAAAAAGCGTTATCAAAACCCTCATTGAAGCCATTATCCTGGTAGTGCTGGTGGTATATGTGTTTTTACAAAACCTGCGATCCACATTTATCCCGACCCTATCCATCATCGTATCACTGGTGGGAACCTTTGCGTTTCTGTCATTGGCCGGCTTCAGTCTGAACATGCTTACCTTATTTGCCCTTGTATTGGTAATCGGTACCGTGGTAGACGACGCCATTGTTGTGGTCGAAGCGGTGCAGGCCAAGTTCGACGAAGGATATAAATCGGCCTATCTGGCCACCGTCGATGCCATGGATGGCATTACCTCAGCTCTGGTCACCACTACCTTTGTATTCATGGCCGTGTTCATCCCCGTAAGTTTTATCGGTGGAACAACCGGAACATTCTACACCCAATTCGGATTGACAATGGCCGCCGCCGTAGCTATCTCGTTGCTCAATGCACTTACATTAAGCCCAGCCCTCTGCGCTCTTATCATGACACCTCACCAAACGGCCGGAGATGGTGGTAAGCTGAGCTTTTCATCCCGTTTTCACATTGCCTTCGATACAGCCTTCCACCGGCTGGTCATGAAGTATAAGGTAGGTGTAGTGTTCATGCTCAAACGCAAATGGCTGGCCGCTACCCTACTCGTGATAGCCTGTGGCGGATTCGCCCTGTTGATGATGACTACCAAGACTGGTCTGGTGCCCAACGAAGATATGGGAACTGTCTTCATAGACGTACGTACTTCGCCGGGCAATAGTGTACAGGAAACCCGTAAAGTGATGGTACAGGTGGATAGCTGCCTGCGCACCATTCCCCAAATTGAAATCCAATCCAATACCACCGGTAACTCCATGTTAAGTGGCCAGGGAGCCTGCAACGGTATGTTCACAATCCGACTGAAAGATTGGAGCGAGCGTCCCGATAAGGAAGATGCCATCGATGCCGTAATGGCGGAAATAAGCCGCCGCACTGCTTTTATTTCGAGTGCCGACATCATGCCCTTTACCCGTCCGATGATTCCTGGCTATGGAGTAAACAGTGGTTTCGAAGTATACGTGCAAGACCAGAAAGGCGGTACTACTGAGGACTTGTTGAAATACACACGCCAATTCCTCGACGAGTTGAACTCACGTCCAGAGATTGGCCGCGCCACCACCTCGTTTGACACCAAGTTCCCCCAATACCTCGTCGAAGTAGATGCAGCCCGTTGCAAGCGCAATGGCGTATCACCAGCTGACGTATTGAGTACGCTATCCGGCTACATTGGCGGTAACTATGCATCAAACATGAACCGTTTTTCCAAGCTCTACCGTGTCATGGTACAAGCTCCACCCGAGTTCCGCCTTGACACCGAGTCGCTCAATAGCATTTTCGTACGCAACGATGCCGGCAAAATGAGCCCCATCAGCCAATACCTGAAACTGACCCGTGTTTATGGTTCTGAGGTACTGACCCGTTTCAACCTGTTCTCGGCCATTCAGGTCAACGGTGCTCCGGCTACAGGATATAGTTCCGGACAAGCCATCAAAGCCATACAGGAAGTAGCGGCACAGACACTGCCTACCGGATATGGATTTGAATTTGGAGGCATGTCGCGCGAAGAATCAAACACAGGAAACACAACTACACTTGTATTTATCATTTGCGTAGTTTTCATCTACCTCATTCTTTGCGCACTCTACGAAAGCCTGTTCGTACCTATGGCCGTCATACTTTCCGTTCCGTTCGGACTGGCAGGAAGTTTCCTCTTCGCCAAAATGTTCGGACTAGAGAACAACATCTATTTGCAAACCGGCCTTATTATGCTTATCGGCTTGCTTTCCAAAACGGCAATTCTGCTTACCGAATATGCCTCCGAACGCCGCCGCCATGGCATGACTATCATGCAGGCAGCCGTCTCGGCTGCACAGGTTCGTCTGCGCCCCATCCTGATGACCTCACTCACCATGATATTCGGTATGTTACCACTTATGTTCGCTACCGGAGTAGGTGCAAACGGCAATATATCAATCGGAGTAGGTACCGTAGGTGGCATGTTCATTGGTACCATTGCCCTGCTTTTCATTGTCCCGCCATTGTTCATGGTATTCCAGTATCTACAAGAAAAGCTCATGCCCGAACGCAAGTTACCAACTATTGAAAAGAATAAAAACTAATAGGAAAAGAAAATCATTATGAAAAAGATACTACTATGTTTATTCCTGATTGTAGAACTGAGCAGTTGCCACATCTATCGGGCATACGAACGCCCGGATGTGGCAATAAGCGACAGTCTCTATCGTCAGCCCATAGAACAAAAAGATACCACTTCACTGGCATCACTCTCTTGGAGTAAATTCTTCACAGACCCGCAATTACAACAACTCATCGAGACAGGGCTGGCCAATAATACAGACCTCGGCATTGCCCGGCTCAAAGTAAAAGAAGCGGAAGCATTGCTTATGACCTCCCGTTTGTCGTACCTGCCATCCATTTCACTAAACCTGCAAGGTACACTAACCAGTGTGGACGGTAACAAACCTTCAAAGACCTATAACCTGGCCGCCTCCGCTGAATGGGAAATAGACTTGTTTGGCAAACTACTCAACAGCAAACGTGGCGCACAGGCAGCCCTTGAACAAAGCGAAGCCTATCGGCAAGCCGTACAAACCCAACTTGTGGCAACTATTGCCAATAGCTATTACACATTGTTAATGCTCGACGAACAACTAGATATCACCCGACGTACCGCCGAAACCTGGAATGAAAGCGTATGCGCCATGAAAGCTTTAAAACTGGCCGGTGAAGCCACCGAAATGGCCGTAGCACAAACCGAAGCCGGCAAACTATCGGTAGATGCCTCCGTTCTTTCCATCGAACGGCAGATAAATGAAATGGAAAACTCACTCTTCACCTTACTTGGTTTGTCGCCCCAAGCCATCAAGCGATCTTCACTCGAAAGCCAACAATTTCCTGACACCCTATCAACGGGTATTCCTTTGCAATTGTTAAGCCGTCGTCCAGATATACGCCAAAGCGAAGCACAGCTTGCCATAGCCTACTACGCCACCAACTCGGCCCGTGCGGCATTCTATCCCAGTATAACCCTAAGCGGATCGGCTGGATGGACCAATTCCGCTGGTGCTGCCATTACCAATCCCGGACAATGGTTACTATCGGCCATCGGCTCACTGGTTCAACCCCTCTTTAATCGTGGTAAAAACATTGCTAATCTGAAAATAGCCAAAGCCCAGCAGGAAGAAGCCTTGCTATCTTTCCGACAAAGCCTGCTTAATGCTGGTGCCGAAGTTAATGACGCCTTAGTGCAATGGCAAACCGCCCGCCAACGTATCCGGCTAGACGAGCAACAAACGTCCTCACTCCGCTCAGCGCTCCGTAGTTCGGAACTTCTGATGCAATACAGCTCACAAAACTATCTGGAAGTTCTTACAGCCCGCCAGTCCTTACTACAAGCCGAGCTCACCGCTGTCAACGACCGTTACGACGAAATACAAGGAGTCATCAACCTCTACCATGCATTGGGAGGAGGATATTAAATTGTTCTATTCTTCTATCATACTTAATAACCTAAACCTTCTGTCCCTGCAAAGATTCAAATTTGCAGGGATTCTTTTATTGAAACTGTAAGTCAAACAACTCTCATTCATAACCTGTAACAAACAAATATTCCCAAAGTCAAATCATAATTTCCAATTAAACAATTATTAATCAATTATTTGCACTTATTAAAGTATGTGGAATTATGAGGAATTTCCACACCCGGTTGAGGAATAGTTACACACTTTTATTGTGGCATACATCCTACTCTATTTTTATTTCTAATTGAAAATCAGCAATCTACATTTTTCCATCTTCCATGGCATCGAATTTGAACTACAATTAGCGTAAACTTAATGTTCAACATTTAAAATTTGAAGCAATATGAAAAAGTTATTCGTAGCAGTAGCATTAGTAATGGGATTAGGAACTTCAGTAGCATTTGCTGAAAATCTGAGTAGAGGTGTTGATACAGTAACCGTGGTAAATGACTTCACACCAATTGAAATAAAAGACCTCCCACAGGCAGTACAAGATGCTCTTAAGAAAGACTATGCATCTTTTACCATCAAAGAAGCTTCGGTCGAAGAAGCTGATGATGTCAAAACCTACAAAGTAGTGCTGGTAAGTGAAGAAGGTGAAGAATCAGCCGTATTGTTCAACGAAAACGGAGAAGTACAAGAATAAGACTCTCAATCCCTAACCTACAAAAGGATGTCGGATTTTCTCAACGAGGATCCGGCATCCTTTTTTCATTTTCTATGAACCAAATAACCTGATCGTACGTTAAAAAGATATATACAAAATAAAATCCATGGAAATTATGAACATCATTCATCATCCCGAACAACAACGATTCACCTTAACTCAAAACGGTGAAACAGCCCATGTAGCCTACCGCATAGAAAACGGAGCACTCGACATACGACATACCATTGTACCGGCCCCGCTCGAAGGCCAAGGCATTGCTTCGGCACTTGTTCAGGCAGCCTACGACTATGCCCGCCAGCAAGGCTATACCTGTGTTGCCACATGTGTTTATGCCGTTCATTGGCTACAAAGACATCCCGAATACAACGGAACACCCAGTAAAGATTATTGCGAAGGTAATGCCTGCGCATTGTAAGCCACTCAGGCTTTTGATTTTGTATTTATCCCTTCTTTTAAATTTAACGATTAAAAACTATTTCCGCAGTAGGATATGTCCTCCTGCGGATTTTTTATATCCACATTTTCCAACTTTTATCCAAAGACTTTTTACGGTTACAATTTTAGCCGAACCTATAACCTACTCTACATAAAGTCAATCCATCCCAATTCCCTCGCATCTATCAAACACTTGAATACGGGCGCATACCTGCCTTTTGTAACAGATACATTGCAAACACTACATATAATAATTCCTAAAAGATCTGTTATAAATATAAAGTATCCAGTCTGTTTGCCTATCTTTACAGCAATTTATAGCCTAAACCTACTATCAGATAACAGTATTTTTATGAATAAAACAGCCAATTATCAATTCACTATCGTCATACCCGTCTATAACGAGGAAGACAATATCTATTCTTTGGAAAAAAAATTAAGTGAATTCCTGCCTCAATCCAAATATACGGCATGTGCCCTTTTTGTTGACGACTGCTCTACCGATAGTAGTCTGACACGAATCAAGGAAGTATGTGCTCGGCAAAAAGATTTCTTTTACATCACCGTACAAAAAAATGGCGGATTGAGTTCGGCCATGAAAGCCGGTATCGACGTAACCGAGTCGCCCTACGTGGGGTATATGGATGCCGACCTTCAGACAACTCCCGAAGATTTCAACCTGCTATTGAACGATATCGCCAGCTTTGAATTGGTGATGGGTATCCGTGCCAACCGCAAAGACACGTTCTTCAAACGGATACAATCGAAAATAGCCAACGGATTCCGCCGGATGATGACACACGACGGTGTACAGGATACCGGTTGCCCGCTCAAGGTGATGCATACTGATTATGCCAAACGCATCCCCTTTTTCACGGGTATGCACCGCTTCCTGCCGGCACTGATTATACTTCAGGAAGGCCGAATCAAGCAGGTTCCTGTCCGCCACTTTCCCCGTGTGGCCGGCAAATCCAAATACCACTTGTGGAACCGTCTGGTTTCTCCGTTCATGGACTGCTTTGCCTATCGGTGGATGAAGAAAAGATACATCAATTACCGTATAGCCGACCAAAACCTGTCCAAATAAGTAACAGATGAATTCATTGTTTGTCCTATCCATCGGCTTTCTGGCACAGATATTCTTTTCGGCCCGCATATTAGTGCAATGGATACTTTCGGAACGGGCCGGAAAAGTACTGTCCCCTTCCCTTTTTTGGATATTCAGTCTGGCCGGTGCCTACCTGTTGTGTATCTACGGATGGCTTCGGAATGATTTTGCCATCGTCTTTGGGCAGTTCATTTCATATTACGTCTACCTGTGGAACCTGAAGGAAAAGGGGATTTTGAAAAGTATCCCTTCGCTGTTCAAATGGATTATCTTCCTAACCCCCGTAGCAGCCATTCTCTTTGCCATGCAAAATGTAAATGGCTTTATCAACCATTTCTTTGAAAATGACCACATCCCCTTGTGGCTAATCTTATTCGGTTCTTCGGGGCAGATTCTGTTCACGCTGCGTTTTGTCTACCAGTTCATCTACTCGCACCGGCGTGGACAATCGGTTCTGCCTGCGGGCTTTTGGATAATCAGTCTGGTAGGATCGTTACTAATCGTGATTTATGGTATCATACGTTCGGATCTCGTCCTGATAGTAGGACAATCATTCGGGCTGGTTGCATACATACGTAATCTTTGGATAGGCTCACACACTAAAGAAGTCGAATAATGAAAGGCTACAAATTGTTCATATTCATTGTGGTAGCGTTACTACCGGTTTTAATCTTACGCGATTACACTCCCGACAATGAACTCCGTTACCTAAGTATTGTAGATGAGGCTATGGAAAACGGCACCTTCTTTACCTTCTATAATCAGGGAGAAATCTATGCAGACAAGCCGCCTCTTTACTTCTGGCTCATCATGCTTGGCAAATATCTGTTGGGCGAACACTATATGTGGTTCCTTTCACTCTTCTCGCTGATACCTGCCTTTGTCATTACCAAAGTGATGGACAAATGGATATCTGCCGAAGTGAACAAAACATCGCGCCTCACCGGCATGTGGATGATGATGAGTTGCGGACTTTTCACCGGCATGGCCGTTGTCCTGCGTATGGACATGCTGATGTGTATGTTCATCACCCTTTCGCTCTATACCTTCTATAAGATGGTGCACAAAGAAGGAAACCTGCGCAAGCTCTCGTACCTTTTCCCTGTTTACATTTTCCTTGCTATTTTCAGCAAAGGTCCGGTAGGCATCCTGATACCACTCGTTGCTACCATCGTATTTTTACTCATAACCGGACGTATTCGCGACATTGGCCGGTACTGGGGCTGGAAAACATGGGGAATATTGCTTACCGGATGTATTTTGTGGTTCGGTGCCGTCTATTGGGAAGGCGGAAACGCTTATCTAAACAACCTGTTATTTCACCAGACTATCGACCGTGCGGTCAATTCTTTCCATCACGAAGAACCTTTCTATTATTATTTTATCTCCATCTGGTATTCCCTGCTACCTTGGAGTCTCCTGCTCATTGGAGGAATCATTACGGCACTTTGGAAAAAGATGCATCGTACGGAATTACAAACCTTTTTCCTCACCATCATCGTGGTGACCTTCGTGATGCTTTCGCTCATCAGTTCAAAGATTGCCGTCTACATGCTTCCGGCATTCCCGTTTTTTGTATACTTACCGGTCACTTATCTGCCACACTTTAAGTGGAACCGCTGGCTGGCACTATCCATAGCTATTCCAGCCCTGGTGTTCTGTTGTGCTTTGCCTGCTTTCATCGTCATTGCGCAAATGGAGGGAACACAATACCTGTGCACTGCCTTGTTCTACGCGGCCGCCGGCATATTGACATTAACCGGGTGTATCGCCTTCTTTTTCCTATATAAAAGAAAAGAAACTGAAAACGCCATCCGGAGTATTGCCTGCGGTCTGTTCTGTGCCGTGTTTGTGGGAGGTTGGTCATTGCCCAGTATCAACGGAGAGATAGGCTACCGGGAACTATGTACACAAAGCATGGAGTTTGCCCAAAAGCATAACCTCACGGAGTATCATGTATGGAAAATAAGACGCCCCGAAAGCATGGACGTTTATCTGAAACAATCCATCCAGATAACCACTCCCGAAGAACTTGCCGCATCCGGCAAGCATGGAATTGCGTTTATGGTGCCCAACAAAAAGCTGAAGGAACTTCCACCAGCTTTTATGGATATGGAGAAACAGACCATCGGGAAATACACCGTCTTTGCAATCAAATAAATTGTAACACATAGTAATTATATAATCAATGCAAGCAAAGGGCAGCTTTTCCGGCTGCCTTTTCTTTTTACTCTTGCCAAACAGTTTCAGGTATTCCCTTCTTACCCGTTTTCTCTGTTCATGGTGTGCTTTTGATGCACCGCTTGCCTTGTGGCGTCTGTTTCCATTTTTCTTTTCACCTTTTTGATACCAGTCTTTGATCTGTACGGCCTTTGTCGTTTTCCAGAGGTAAGACAGGTCCATGCCGTCAAACGCTTCCGGG
>ENA-OOXJ01001450-OOXJ01001450.1-human-gut-metagenome-genome-assembly--contig:-NODE-1450-length-14932-cov-3.267594_pt1 | contig 14932 bp, 12 predicted proteins | sample MGYA00241587_ERZ501343 | MGnify/ENA primary metagenome ERZ501343 (study PRJEB25962, sample SAMEA2042918) | human gut metagenome | biome: human gut; feature: human-associated habitat; material: faeces... | reverse complement strand
GCGGGCGGCGGCCTCGTCTATCAGGCGGCAGAGCTCGCCGGTCTCCAGGCTCTCCAGCGGCACGCAGCCGCCGTCCACACAGCGGAGGAAGGCCGTCACTTTCGGGTCGTAGCTCACGCCCACCAGCGGTACGCCCTGTCCCGCCGCAAAGATGAGCCCGTGCAGCCGCATGGACACGACGACCTGCATCCGAGACATGAGCCCTATCGCCAGCGCGGAGCTGAGCGGCCCGGGCAGCAGCACGTGCGGCACGTTGCCGAGCTTGGCTGCGACCTGGGCGGCGGCCTCGCCGTCGTCGAGGTGGTTTATGGGCAGGAACACCGCCGTGAGGCCGTATTTCTCCCAGGCGTGCGCCGCGGCGGCGGCAAAGACGCCCGCTTTTTTGTCAAAGCCCGGCCAGAGGCGCAGGGCAAAGCAGATGTATTTCCCGTCCGGGTCCGCGCCGACGGCCCTGAGCGCCGCGTCGACCTCCTCCGCCGGGGCGGCGGGCAGGGTCAGCGCCGGGTCCGAGGCCAGGATTATCTCCGGCTCCGTCACGCCGAAGCGCGCGAGCTCCTCGATGCTGTCCGGCTCCCGCAGAGTTATAGCGTCCACGCAGGAGTTGAGCACCTTCCGAGTTTTGGCGACGCCGCCCGGGCGCTTCACCGGGCCGATGCCGCAGCCGTACATCATGACCTTGCAGCCGAGGCGTTTGGCCGCACGCAGGGTGAAGAGGTAGTACCAGAGGCTCCGGCGGCTGGTGACGTCCTGGATGAGGCTGCCGCCGCCGTTGAGATAGAGCGCCCGCCGCCGCATGACGGCGAGGAAGCGCGGGAAGTTGAAGGTGTGCACAGCCGTGAGCCCCAGCCGGGCCGAGGCGCCCGCGGGGTCGCGGGTCATGACCGTCACGGGCATGAGCGGGTCTATGGAGCGCAGCTCCGCCACGATGGCGTCGAGGATGGCCTCGTCGCCGGAGTTGCCCATGCCGTAGGCGCCGCAGACCACGACGCCGCTGCGGCCGTGCGCCTCGCGGTCGAGTATCTCCTCGTACACGGCCTTCTGCTCGCGGCAGGTGGCCTCGACGGAGAACTCGCGCGCCGCGCGCTCGTGCACGGCGCTGCCCAGGCGGCGGCGCAGCTCCGCGTCTCCTGCGAGGGCCGAGAGCCGCTCGGCGAGCGTTTTCCAGTCGCCGGGGGTGAAGAGATAGCCGGTCTTGCCGTCCTCGATGAGCCGCGGGATGCCGCCGACGGCGGAGGCAACGGTGGGCAGGGAATAGGACGCGCCCTCGGTGATGGCGTAGGGGAAGGTCTCCGAGAGGGAGCTGAGCGTGTTTATGTCGAGAGCGGAGTAGAATTCCTCCATGTCGTCCAACCAGCCGGCGAGGCAGACGGCGTCGCCCGCGCCGAGCTCTTGGGCCAGAGCCTCGAGTGCAGGACGCTCCGGGCCCTCGCCCGCGATGATGAGCCGCAGCTCCGGGTTGGTCTTTCTCGCCTCGGCAAAGCCGCGCACCAGCGTGGCGAGGTCCTTGACCGGGTCCAGCCTCGCCGCCGCGCCGACGACTATGCTGTCCGGCCCGACGTTGGCGCAGACGCGCTGGCAAAACGCGGTGCGGTCATGCCGCTTCGGCTCGCGCGAGAAGTCCAGGCCGTTGTAGATGGCAAAGGTCGTCTCCCTGGGAAAGCCGCGGGAGATGAGCAGATCCCGCATCGCGTCCGAGACGCCGACGTGGTATTTGATGCGCCGGAGCGCGAGGACGTTGAGCACGCCGTAGGTCGCGGCCGCGAGGGGACGGCCCATGTAGTCGAGCCGGTAGTCGCTGTGCACCGTGCTTACCACGGGGCGGCCGCAGGTCGAGCGCAGTATGGCGCCCGCGAGGTTGGCGCGCGAGCCGTGAGTGTGCACAAGGTCAAAGCCCTCCTCGGCTATCATGCGGCGCACCTGCCGGAGCGCGGAGAAAAACCCGCCCTCGCACACGCGCGTCTCGATGCCGAGCTCCGCCGCCTCCTGCGCAAAGGGCCCGTCCCGGAAACAGACGAGCGTGATATCCATGCCGCGCGAGAGGTTTTTTAGCAGCGAGTGGACGTGGGTCTTGGCCCCGCCGGTGTCGCCGCCGCTTATCAGATGTATAACTTTCAAAGTCACGCCCCCTGTTAATCTTGTTTCCGGCGCGAATTTATTGTAATATGGGTAGGAAAAAGCTATCGGTTTATTATAGCTTACTCGTGACCCATGGTCAACCACAACACAGAAACGGAAGATGAAGCGCAATGACAAGCATCTACCTCATACGCCACGCGGAGGCTGAGGGCAACCTCTTCCGCCGCGCTCAGGGGCATTGGAACGGCAAGATAACCGCCCGGGGCAAACTCCAGATCGACGCCCTGGCTGAGCGGTTCAAGGACGTCAGGATAGACGCCGTGTACTCCAGCGACCTGGACCGCGCGGTGGAGACCGCGGGGGCCATACTGCGCGGGCGTGACGTCCCCTTCAAGCGCACGCCGCTGCTGCGGGAGATAAACATGGGCGTCTGGGAGGGCGAATCCTGGGGCAATATCACCTACCGCTGGCCGGAGCAGATGTACAATTTCAACAACGAGCCGGAGCGCTGGCACGTGCCCGGCTGCGAGAGCTTTGACGCCGTGCAGAGCCGGATGCGCGACTGCATGTATGAGCTCGCCGCGGAGCACGAGGGCGGCACCATCGCCGCCGTCTCCCACGGCATGGCCATCAAGATACTGCTCATGGGCGTACTCGGCATCCACAGCGGGGACGGGCAGCCCATGCTGCACGGGGACAACACCTCGGTCAGCCTGCTGCAGGTGGACCACACGGGGATAAAGGCCGTCTACTATAACGACAACAGCCACCTCAGCGAGGAGCTCTCCACCTTCGCGCAGCAGCGCTGGTGGCGGGACACGACGAAGGACGACCCCACGAGCCTGCGCTTTGAGCCGCTCGACCCCCGCGACAAGGCGGACGCCGATTTTTATGTCCGCTGCTACGCCGACTCCTGGGCCGTGGCCCACGGCTCTTCCGCGGGCTTCACGCCGAGCGTCTACCTCACGAGCGCGCGCTCGCACTCGGCAAAGGACAAAAACTGCGTGCTCAAGGTCATGAGCGGCGACACGCCCGCGGGCATCCTGGAGCTCGACCCCCGGCGCGGCAAGGACGAGGGCTGCGGCTGGGTGAGCTTGCTCTACCTGCGCCCGGAGTTCCGCGGCAAGGGCTACGGCGTGCAGCTCATCGGCTGCGCCGCGGCGTATTTCTCGGACAAGGGCCGCCGCGCCGTGAGGCTCCACGTCGCCGTCACCAATCAGCACGCCATAGATTTCTACCGCCACTTCGGCTTCAGGGAGCTCGGCACGGAGAGCGGCGTGGCCTCCGACCAGCTGCTCATGGAGAGGGAAAACTGATGCGGGCCGTCATCCAACAAGTGAAGCTGCCGGACACCGGGCGCATAATCGCCGTCTCGGATGTCCACGGCAACCTGCCGTACCTGAAGGGCCTGCTCGCCCGGCTCCAGCTCCGGGACGAGGACACGCTGGTCTTCTGCGGCGACATCCTCGAGAAGGGCCGTTACAGCCTGGAGACGCTCAGGTATATAATGCGCCTGGCCTCGGAGCGGCGTGTCCTCGCCGTGCTGGGCAACTGCGACTTCTGGCAGGACGCCATATACCGCCCGACGCCCGGCTCCGACGAGTACTGCAAGCGCTATCTGCTCTCGGACAGCGCGGGCTGGGGACCGGGTCTGCTGGCTCAGATGTGCCAGGAGGCCGGTTTTGTCGTGGGTCAGGGCATGGACATGGCGGAGTTCCGCCGCGTCATAGGCGCCGCCTATGCGCCGGAGTTCCGCTTCCTTGAGAGCCTGCCCCACGTAATAGACACGGAGCACTACGTCTTTGTCCACGGCGGCCTGCCGGAGGGCGAGCGCGAGGACTGGGACGGCTGGAAGTGCATGAAAAACGACAACTTCCTCGGTCAGGGCCGCTCCTTCGACCGCTGGGTCATCGTCGGACACTGGCCCGTCACGCTCTACGGGACGGACACCGTCTGCGCCAACCCCATAATCGAGCGGGAGCGGAAGATAATCAGCATCGACGGCGGCTGCGTCCTCAAGGACGACGGCCAGCTCAACGCGCTCATCATCCCATATAACGGCAGCGAGGACTTTCAGGTCGAGCACTACGACCCCTTCCCCGTGCGCCGCGTGAAGAGCGCGCAGAAGGGCTCCGAAAAGAGCATATACATCCGCTGGGGCGACAACATCGTGCGCATACTCGAGCGCGGGCGGGAATTCTCCCGCTGCGTCCACGTCCGGACGGGCTATGAGCTCGACATCCTGACGAAAAACCTCTACGGCGAAAGCGGCGAGGTCCGCTGCAACGACTGCACAGACTATGTGCTCCCGCTGGAGGCCGGGGACGAGGTCTCCGTGGTGGAGACGACCTCGCGGGGCTACTTTGTAAAGCACAACGGCGTCAGCGGCTGGTACGGAGGTGAACTGCTGTGATAGACAGGGCCGATTTTCTGCCCGTGTCGCGCGAGGAGATGCACGAGCGCGACTGGTGGTGGTACGACTTCCTCGTCGTGGGCGGGGACGCATACATAGACCACCCGAGCTTCGGCACGGCGGTCATCGCGCGCGTGCTGGAGGCGGAGGGCTACCGCGTGGCGGTGCTCTGCCAGCCGGACTGGCACTCGGCAGACGCCTTCCGGGACATGGGCGCGCCGAGGCTGGGCGTCATGATAGGCGCGGGCAACCTGGACTCCATGGTCGCACACTACACGGCCTCGAAGCACAAGCGCCGGGAGGACTTCTACTCCCCCGGCAAAAAGATGGGCCTGCGCCCGGACCGGGCCGTCATCGTCTACGCCAACCGCGCGAGGGAGGCCTTCGGGCCGGACATGCCCATCGTGATAGGCTCGCTGGAGGCCAGCCTGCGCCGCTTTGCTCACTATGACTACTGGGAGGACAAGGTCCGCCGCAGCGTCATCTTCGACGCAAAGGCCGACCTGCTGGTCTACGGCATGGGCGAGTACGCCACGATCGAGATTGCCAAGGCGCTCAAGAAGAAAAAGCCCATCTCGGAGCTGCACGACATCCGCGGCACTGCCTACATAGCCAAGGAGGCGCCCGAGGACGCACTGATGCTGCCCTCCTTTGAGGAGGTCAGCCGGAGCAAGCGCGCCTACGCCGAGGCGACGCGCATAGAGTACGCGGAGCACGACCCGGTGCGCGGGCGGCGCATGGCCCAGGCGCACGGGGACCGCTATCTCGTGGTGAACCCGCCCGCCATGCCGCTCTCCAGGGAGGAGCTCGACCGCGTGGCGGAGCTGCCGTACACGCGCGAGGTGCACCCAATGTACGACGCCATGGGCGGCGTCCCGGCCATCGAGGAGGTGCGCTTTTCGGTCATACACAACCGCGGCTGCTTCGGCGGCTGCAACTTCTGTGCTCTGGCCTTCCACCAGGGCCGCATGGTGACGAGCCGCAGCCACGAGAGCGTCATCCGCGAGGTCACGGCGATGACCAAGCACCCGCTCTGGAAGGGCTACGTCTCCGACGTCGGCGGTCCGAGCGCCAACTTCCGCCACCCCTCCTGCGCCCAGCAGCTCAAAAACGGCATGTGCGCGAACCGCAGCTGCCTCGCGCCGACGCCCTGCAAGAACATAGACGCCGACCACTCGGACTATCTCGCGCTTCTGCGCAAGCTCCGGAACATTCCGGGCGTGAAAAAGGTCTTTGTACGCAGCGGGATAAGATACGACTACATGCTCTGCGACAAGAAGGGCGACTTCTTTGCGGAGCTGGTGAAATACCACATCTCCGGCCAGCTCAAGGTGGCGCCGGAGCACTGCATAGACTCGGTGCTCGACTACATGGGAAAGCCGCACATAGACGTGTACGAGCGCTTCATGGAGAAGTACCGCAGCCTGAACGCGCGGTACGACAAGGAGCAGTACGTCGTGCCCTACCTGATGAGCTCGCACCCCGGCAGCACGCTGGAGAGCGCGATATCGCTGGCGCTGTACCTCAAAAAGACGGGCCGCCGCCCGGAGCAGGTGCAGGACTTCTACCCGACGCCGGGCACGGTCTCGACCTGCATGTACTACACGGGCCTGGACCCGCGGACGATGGAGCCGGTGTATGTAGCGCGCACGCCGGAGGAGAAGGCGATGCAGCGGGCGCTCTTGCAGTTCCAGAACCCGGCGAACCGGCGGCTGGTGCTGGAGGCGCTGCGCAAAGCCGGCAGAGAGGACCTCATAGGCTTCGGCAAAAAGTGCCTTGTCCCGCCCTACGACAGAAGGCGGAGGAAAAAGCAATGACGGTTCTGCTCGCGCTGCTGGGCGTGTATCTGCTGGTGATAAATCTGGACGGCCTGATACTCATGGGCGTGGACAAGTCGCGCGCGAGGCACGGCAAGCGGAGGATCCCGGAGGCGACGCTGTTCCTGGTCGCCGTCCTCGGCGGCTCTGCGGGCGTGCTCATAGGCATGTACGCTTTCCGGCACAAGACCCAGCACGACAGCTTCACGATAGGCATACCTCTCATCCTGTTCTTTGAGGCCGTGTTCATCGTCCTCGCCATATATTTCGCGCGGTAAAAGAGTTTAAAAGTTTCGTCCGCCTTTATACAAAGCTGGTGCAGTCCTTAAGGCGGCTCGGCGGGCGGTATCCTCCCCTGCTTATTCTAAGCGGCGGAGAGAGTCAAAGCGGGAACCCTCGAGGGGGGTTCCCGCTTTTGTTGCCAAATCAGCCCGAAATTCCACATTTTTTCAACTTTTCGGTGACTTTCCTGACGGTCGAGCCGCAAAAACGGCCTCGGGCGTTGACTTTTCCAAGCCGGGTGCTAACATTGAGACGGTTGCTGCGCAGGCCGAAACTTTTCTGGAGGCACATCGAATGGAAGACAAAAGGACTCTTGGCAATACATCGCCCAGCGCCGCCGCGCGCTGGGGATGACGCAGCGGCAGTTTGCCGAAAAGCTGTACGTCACGGACTCCGCCGTTTCAAAGTGGGAGCGCGGGCTGAGCTACCCGGACATCACGCTGCTGCACGATATATGCAGGGTGCTCGAGGTCTCCGAGCACGAGCTGCTGACCGCGAGCGAGGACACGGAGGCCAGGCGTTCGGAGACTCTGGCGCGGCGATATATCCGGCTCGTGCGCGGGTGGAAATTCGGCCAGATCGCCTGCTACGCCCTTGCGGCGGTGATCTGCTTTATCGCGGACCTCGCCTCGGACGGTGCGCTCGGCTGGTCCTGGGTCGTGCTCGCCTCGCTGCTCACGGCCGCGTCGCTCACCCTCACCCCCGCTCTCGCGCCGGAGCGCATGGGCGGCGTCTGGACAACGGGCGCCTTCACGCTCGCGCTCGAGCTGCTGCTGGGCGTCTGCTGCCTGTACACGGGCGGAGACTGGTTCTTTGTGGCCGGGGTGTCGGTGCTCTTCGGACTCTGCCTGATGCTGCTGCCCTTTGTGCTCAGGCGGCTGCCGCTGCCGGAGGCGCTCAGGCGGCACAGCGCGGCGCTCTGGCTTGGCACGGTGAGCCTGCTGCTCTTTGCGCTGCTGGGGTCGGCCTGTCTGTACGACGGCGGGGACTGGTTCCTCCTGCCCGCTCTGCCGATGGCGGTGTACGGGCTGCTGCTGCCCTGGGGCGTGCTGGTGCTGGCGAGGTATCTGCGCGCGGGCAGCTGGTTCCGCGCGGCGGCGGCGTTCGGGTTCACGGCTATTTGGTACTGGCTGTTCCCCTGGGTGCTCGACCGCGTGATGGCGCTCGACGGGCGCTTTATGGACCCGCCGTACAGCCTGCTGCGGCCCTTCGGCTTTGATTTTGCGCACTGGGACGCCGCGGGCACGGCCTCGAACGTGATGATGCTCATTCTGGCGGGACTCATACTCATCGCCCTTGCGCTTGCCGCCGTGGGCATGCTCAGGCGCAGAAAATAAAGAAAACGGCCGGTCCCCCGATGGGGCCGGCCGTTTTTTGCGGCTTGCCGTCAGTCCTTGTCCTCGCCGTCGTCGTCGGGCTCGTCCTCGTCCTCCTCGATGCCCTCGAACTCGAGGGTCTCGCCGCAGTTGGGGCACTCGATGGAGCCGAGGTTCAGAACGTCCTCGTCAATGGTGATGGTGTTCTCGCAGGCGGGGCAGGTGACTTCATAGAAGACGGGCTCCTCGCCGTCGTCCTCATCGTCCTCGTCGCAGCAGCAGCTGCCGCAGCAGCCTTCGTCCTCGTCCTCGTCGTCCTCGTCGTCGAGGTCGTAGACGATGTCCTCAATGTCGGAGAGGTCGTCGCTGACCTGGTCGATGGCCTCGCCCAGCTCGTAGGCGTTGTCCTCCAGGTCCTCGATGTCGTGCGCCACGTCCACGAGGATGTCGAGAATGGCGTCCAGGATGCGGCCCTCTTTGGACTCCTTGTCGAAGCCCAGGCCCTCGGCCAGACCCTTGAGGTAGGCCACTTTTTCGGAAGTTGTCATGTGCAGCTCCTCCTTCCGGGGAATGTTATGGTGCTCAGCCCTTGGCGCGCTCGAGATACTCGCCGGTGCGGGTGTCGATCTTTATCTTGTCGCCCTCGTTGATGAAGAGGGGAACCTTGACCTCAGCGCCGGTCTCGAGGGTGGCGGGCTTGGTGGCGTTGGTCGCGGTGTTGCCGGCGAAGCCGGGGTCGGTCTGGGTGACCTCGAGCTCGACGAAGTTGGGCGGCTCAACGGCGAAGACGTTGCCCTTGTAGCTCATGACGACGCAGACCATGTTCTCCTTGACGAACTTGAAGTTGTCGCCCAGCAGGGAGCCGTCGATGGGGATGAGCTCATAGCTCTCGGGGTCCATGAAGTAGTAGAGGTTGCCGTCGGCATAGCTGTACTCCATGCTCTTGCGCTCGACGGTGGCCTCCTCGAACTTGGCGGTGGGGTTGAACGAGGTCTCGGTCACAGCACCGGTCATGACGTTCTTCATCTTGGTGCGGACGAAGGCCGCGCCCTTGCCGGGCTTGACGTGCTGGAAGCTGACGACGGTCATGACCTGACCGTCCATCTCGAAGGTGACGCCGTTCCTGAAATCGCCTGCTGTTATCATATATCCTGTCCTCCTGTGGCTTATAGTTTATATAACCAAGACATTTTACACTACATATCTTATTTTGGCAAGCCCTTCGTTTACAGAATAAGCAAATCCTTGGGCGCTTTTGTGATATTTTCGCAGCCATTGCCGGTAAGATAGATGACGTCCTCTATCCTGACGCCGAATTTGCCGGGGAGATAGATGCCCGGCTCGGCAGAGATGACGGCGCCCTCGGGCATGGGGCGCTGGTTTGCGGGGGAGGCCGTGGGCTGCTCGTGGATGTCGAGGCCCACGCCGTGGCCGAAGCCGTGGCCGAAGTAGGCGCCGTAGCCCGCGTCGGCTATGACCTTGGCGCCGGCGTTGTGGATCTCGGCTCCGGTGACGCCCGGGCGCGCGACGGCTATGCCCGCCTTCTGGGCCTCGAGGACCGTGTAATAGACATTGCGCATCTCGTCCGTGGCGGAGCCGATAGCGACGGTGCGGGTCATGTCGGAGCAGTAGCCGTTCTTCAGGCAGCCGAAGTCCATGGTGACGAAGTCGCCGGACTTTATGACCTCGTCCCCGGGCACGCCGTGGGGCATGCTGCTCTTGGCGCCGGTGACGACGATGGGGTCAAAGGAGTTGCCCTCCGCGCCGTGTATGCGCATGCGGTAGGTGAGCTCCGCGGCGATCTCGCGCTCCACGGCGCCGGGCTTGAGCAGGGGCAGGACCTCCTCGAGAGCGGTCTCGGCGATGCGCTGGGCGGCGATGAGGCTCTGGAGCTCCTCCTTGGTCTTGCAGGAGCGCAGCTCCACGAGCAGGGCCTGGGCGGGCAGCAGCTCGCGGCCGAGGGCCTTCTCCATGCGCAGGTACATCGCGTGGCTGAGCTTCTCCTCCTCCGCGCCGATGCGCTCGAGCTCATTGCGGTCACACAGCTCGCGCAGTATGCCGGGCAGCGGGCGCTCGCGGGTGGTGAGGACGACCTCCACGCCAGGCGCAGCCTGATTCTGCGCAGCCTCTATATACCTCGAGTCCGTGACCAGCCACGCGGCGTCGCGCGCGATGATCGCGGCGCTGTCCGTGGGCAGAAAGCCCGTGGCGTAGTAGATGTCCCGGTCGTCCATGAGCAGGACGGCGTCCAGCCCGGCGCGGGCGACGGCTTCTTTGACTCTCTCGGTGTTTGCCATTTTAAATATGCCTCCAATGTGTGTATTTCATTCCGCAAGGACTATATCGCTCCCGTCCATGGGCCCGGCGAGCCTCTGGCCGAGGGAATATATCGAAACGCTGTCCACGCCCTCGAGGGCGCAGAAGGTGAGCACGGCGCAGCAGTCGGCCAGCGTGCGGTCGAAGCCGGTGAGCTCCGCCCACTCGGGCGAGACCTCGAGCCGCAGCTCCGTGCCCTCCAGCCTCCAGGCGAGGATCTTTGCGTCCCCCGGCGCCGCGCGGGCGAGGCCCGGGTCCTCCGGCTCGGCGTTGAAGGCGGAGACGGCGCCGTTTATACTGCCCGCCTGGGCCTGAACACTGCGTCTCTCGGACTGGATGAGCCCCTCTCTGACGCTGTGCTCCGCGTCTGACGTGCGCCGCCAGACCTCCACCGTCAGCGCGGCGTGTCCGCAGGAGGAGAGCGTCAAGAGCGCGAGCGCGAGGCAGAGCGCGGCGATGATGCGTCTTTTCACTGCTGCGCCCCCTCTCCCGGCTCCGGGAAGGACACGGAAAAGCGCGTGCCCCCGCCCTCCCGGGCCTCTACCGTGATGCTGCCGCCCAGGGCCGTCACCGCGTCGTGGACTATCGAGAGTCCCAGGCCGCTGCCGCCCTTTTCGCGGGAGCGCGCCTTGTCGACGCGGTAAAAGCGCGAGAAGATGTTCGGGAGGTCGGCCTCTGGTATACCTATGCCGGTGTCCTCCACGTCGAGCAGTATCCTGCCCTCGCCGCGGCGCACGCGGATGTCCACGCTGCCGCCCTCGACGTTGTATTTCACGGCGTTTTCCGCCAGGTTGAAGACTATCTGGTACACGTCGTCCTCCGAGGCCGAGATTATGCAGCCCGTCTCCGGCTCGCAGCGGAGCGTTACGCCGAGGCCCTCCGCCAGCGGCGAGAGCAGCCGCAGCGTGGAGCGCGCCACCTCGCCGAGGTCCACGGGCACGCGCGCGGCCTGCACGCCGTCGTCCCGGCGGGAGAGGTCCAGCAGCTTTTCCGTAGTGCGCTGGAGCCGGTCCGCCTCGGTGCCGATGTCGGAGACGAACTCGCGCATCGTGGCCTCGTCCATGTCGGCGTTCTGCTCTATGCTGTCCGCCAGCAGCCGGATGGCGGCAAGCGGGGTCTTGAGCTCGTGCGAGGCGTCCGAGACAAAGCGGCGGCGCTGCTGCTCCGTGGTCTCCAGGGTCTGCGTCATGTTGTTGAACTCCTCGCAGAGCTCGGTCAGCTCGTCGTTGCCCTCGGGCTTGAGCCGGTGAGCGTAGTCTCCGCCGCGGACGACACGGATGGCCTCCGCAAGCCGCGTTATGCGCCGGGTCAGTGCGCGGGAAAAGACGACGGTCAGCGCCAGCGCGGCGACGCTGGCCGCGATGGAGATGGTGACGAGGCGATTCTGGATGGAGAGGATGAGCTCCGCCTGCGCCGTGTCGTACTCCTGCACGTACACGGCCCCGAGCGTGACGCCCCCCGCGCGCACGGGCATGGCCGCCGTAGAGACGAAGGCCCCGCCGGAGAACACGGAGTGGAACACCTGCTTGCCCTCCAGCGCCAGGGCCACCTCCGCGAGCATGGCGGCCTTGCCCTTGCCGGACGGGCTGCCCGTGTCGTAGAGGATGATGCCGAGCTCGTCGGTCACGACGATGCGCCCGGAGGAGGAGAGCTCCAGCAGGTCCATGACCTGGCCCACGGACTCCGGCTCCAGCGGGCTGAGCGTCGAGAGCGAGGAGGAGATGACCGAGGCCTGGCTGAGCAGCGAGCTCTCCTTCTCCGAGGCCACCAGGTCGCGCGAGGCGGCGATGGGATAGGTGTTCAGCAGCACGATGAGCCCGGCCAAGAGCGCGCAGAAAGAGAGCACGAACTTGAACTGTACGCGCTCTGTTATCCCTCTTCTCTTGGTTCCGTCCCTGCTCATTTTGACCTCACTCGGCGAAGTAGTAGCCGACGCCCCACTTGGTGATTATCAGCCTGGGCGAGGCGGGGTCGTCCTCTATCTTCTCGCGCAGGCGGCGGATGTGGACGTCCACGGTGCGCTCGTCGCCCTGGTAGTCGTAGCCCCAGACGAGGTTGAGGAGGTTGTCCCGGCTGTAAACACGTCCGGGATTTTTAATGAAGAGCTCGATGAGGTCGAACTCCCGGGCGGTGAGGTCCACGGTGCGGCCGTTTTTGCGTGCGGCACGCTTGTCGGTGTCGATCTCCAGTCCGCCGCGCTCTATGACCGAGGCGGAGGGCCCGGCTGCGGGCATGGAGGCCCGGCGCAGCAGCGCGCGGATGCGCGCCTTGAGCTCGAGGATGTTGAAGGGCTTGGTGATGTAGTCGTCCGCGCCGGACTCGAAGCCCAGCAGCTTGTCCGCGTCCTCGCTGCGCGCCGTGAGCATGATTATCGGCACGGTGGAGAAGGCGCGGATCTTCTGGCAGGCCTCCAGCCCGTCGAGCCCCGGCATCATGAGGTCTAGGATGATGAGGCTGTATTCGCCCGCGGCGGCCATCTGCACGGCAGTCTCCCCGTCGTAGCAGGCGTCCACGGAGTAGCCCTCGTTCTCGAGGTTGAATTTTATTCCCTTGACGAGCAGCTTTTCGTCGTCCACGACGAGAATTTTCATGGGTATTCCTCCTGAGCGTCAGCGCAGACGTAGTCCCTTAGCCCCTCCAGCGTGGCCTCTCCTATGCCGGGAACCTCCAGCAGCTCCTGCACGTCGGAAAAGGGACCGTGTTCTGCGCGGTAGTCGATTATTGCGGCGGCTTTTGCCGGGCCGATGCCGGGCAGGAGGTCCAGCTCCTCCGCCCCGGCGCTGTTTATGTCGATGAGGCCGGAGCCCTGCTCCGTCTCCGCGGCGGACACGGCGGCCTCGCCCCGCGAGACGGCGACCGGCCCGTCCTTGTTCCCGCGCGCGGCCAGGACACCGGCGGAAAACAGCAGCGCCGCCGCGAGCACAGCCGCGGAGGACCGCGTCAAACCCCTCACGCCCGGCGCCTCCCTTGCATTTTTTTGATGTTGCTTTTCGCTGGTACGGACTGTATAATCTGTGTTATATAGAGCCGTCCCTGCACACAATGATAACATATTATAGCGGAGATTGATATGAAAAAAATCAAGTTGCTGCCCATAATTTTGCTCTTATGCCTTTTGCTGTCCTCGCTGGGCCTGCCCGCCCTCGCGCTGGAGGAGCCGGAGCTGAGCTCCTCCTACGCCGTACTCATGGACGCGGACTCCGGGCGGATATTCTGCCAGAAGGACGCTGACGCCAAGGCTTACCCCGCCTCGCTGACGAAGGTCATGACCGTCCTCGTCGCCGTCGAGGCCGTGGAGCGCGGCGAGTTCTCCCTCACCGACAGCGTCACGGCCAGCGATACCTGCCTGGAAGGCATGGTGGACGACGGCAGCACCGCCGGCATAGTCCCCGGCGAGACGATGCCGCTGCAGGACCTCCTCTACTGCGCCCTGCTCGCCTCCGCAAACGAGGCCTGCAACGTCATAGCCGAGTACATAGGCGGCTCCGTAGACGCCTTTGTGGAGATGATGAACACCCGCGCCGAGGAGCTCGGCTGCACCGGCACCCACTTTGCCAACACCCACGGCCTGCCCGATGAGAACCACTACACCACCGCCCACGACATCGCCCTCATCTACCGCGAGGCCATCTCCCACGACCTCTTCGCCGAGATAAGCGGCACCGTGAGCTATTCCGTGGCCCCCACCAACGTCTCCGACGTGCGCGAGCTCTCCAACACCAACTCGCTCATCAACCAGAACGCCACCTTCTACCCCGGCTACTACTACGAGTACGCCAAGGATGGCAAGACCGGCCACACCAGCGCCGCGGGCTACTGCCTCGTCTCCTCCGCCGAGAAGAACGGCGTCCACGTCATAGCCGCGGTCCTCGGCGGCCAGGCCAACGACAACGGCTCCGGCGGCTACAATTACACCAACTTTGCCGACAGCATCACGCTCTACAACTGGGCGTTTGAAAACTTCTCCTCCCGTGAGATACTCAGCTCCTCGGAGCTCATAACCGAGGTCAACGTGGCCATGGCCGCGGACGACGGCAAGGCCACGCTCCGGCCCAACACGGTGCTCACCGCCGTGGTCGCCAACGACTTCGACGTCTCCAGCCTCAAGCGCGACATCGTGATCTACAGCGAGCGCGACGGAGAGACGCTCGAGGCGCCCATCGCCGCTGGCACGGTGCTCGGCGAGATAACGCTCAGCCTGAACGGGGACGTGTACGGCACGACCCAGCTCATTGCCGGCAGCTCCGTCGAGCTCTCCAAGACCCAGTACATGAAAAACCAGATCGCCCAGGTCCTGGGCATGACCTGGGTTAAGATCGTCATCGTCGCCCTGGTGCTCGCGCTGATCTGTTACATAGCCCTGGTGGTGAGATACCGCGTGCTGCACAAGCGCCACATGCGTGAGCTGCGCCGTGCCAAGCTGGAGCGGCAGCGCCGCATGGCCGAATCCGCCCAGGAGCCTGTCCGCAGCGCTCCGGAGCGCCCTGTCGAGCGCCCGCGCGAGACCGTCCACGCCGCCGCAGCGTCCAGGCAGCCGAGGCCTCAGCAGCCTCAGCAGACCCGGTCCCAGCCGCAGAGGCCCCAACAGCCGAGGTCCGCTCAGGATGCGGTCCAGCCCGACGAGGCCAAGCGCCTCGCCCAGGAAAAAGCCCGGCGGGACTACTTTGAGGAGTTCTTCAAGAACAAACAGGACTAAAGTCGGCCTTGAAGCC
>ENA-OOXJ01001449-OOXJ01001449.1-human-gut-metagenome-genome-assembly--contig:-NODE-1449-length-14939-cov-2.452096_pt1 | contig 14939 bp, 8 predicted proteins | sample MGYA00241587_ERZ501343 | MGnify/ENA primary metagenome ERZ501343 (study PRJEB25962, sample SAMEA2042918) | human gut metagenome | biome: human gut; feature: human-associated habitat; material: faeces... | reverse complement strand
CCGGCGGATGGTATGATGCGGGCGATTACAACAAATACATCGTCAACTCCGGTTATTCCATCGGGCTGATGCAGGCCGTCTACCGCCTCTTCCCCGATTATTTTGCCCGCAACGCCGTCCACATTCCCGAAAGCGGAAACCAGACGCCCGACCTGCTGGACGAGGTGCATTACAACCTGGCCTGGATGCTCACCATGCAAGACCCTGCCGACGGCGGTGTGTACCACAAGCTCACCACTCCGTCGTTCGAGGGATTCATCCGTCCCGACGAGTGCCGCAAGCCGCGCTACGTGGTGCAGAAGTCCGTCACCGCCGCCCTCGACTTTGCGGCGTGCATGGCGCAGGCTTCCGAACTGTTTGCCTCCAGCAAGGACTATCCGGGCTTTTCGGCCGTGGCCCTCGAGGCTGCCGAGCGTGCCTACGCCTGGGCGGTGGCTCATCCCGAGGCTCTCTACCGCCAGGAGGAATTGAACAAAATCTACAAGCCCGAAGTGACCACCGGCACGTATGGCGATCGCAAGGCTACCGACGAATTTTTCTGGGCAGCCTCCGAACTTTACCTGCTGACGGGCAAGAAAGCCTATCGCGACAAGGCGATGGAAACCCTGCCGACACGTTTCGAGAATCCTACGTGGGGTAACCCTGCTGCCTTGGGAGTGATGGCTTGGTTGAAACCGGGGCATCAATTGCTGGGCGATGACCCGCAAGTGGCCGATAACCTCAAGCGCATGTTGCTGGCTTATGCCGACGAAGCCGTGGCTAAAGCCGACCGTACCCCCTTCCATGCCCCTTACGGCAACGATGCCAAGGACTTCTTCTGGGGATGCCTTTCCGAAAGATGTGCCAATCAGGGCATTGCGCTGGTATGTGCCTACCTGCTGACGGATGATATGAAGTATCTGGTGAACGCCCGCCGCAACATGGACTACCTGCTGGGCCGTAACGCCACGGGTTACTGCTACGTTACCGGCATGGGCATCCAGAGTCCGCAGAACCCGCACCACCGTCTTTCGGCTTCCGACGGGATAGAAGCTCCCGTGCCCGGTCTGCTGGTGGGTGGTCCTAACCCTCGTTTGCAGGACAAGGCCCCGTATCCTTCTACCCTGCCCGACGAAGCCTATGCCGATGTCGTCGAGTCGTATGCCTCCAACGAGATAGCCATCAACTGGAGCGCTTCGCTCGTGGCACTGTCGGCGGCACTCGATGCACTGGGCGGGAAATAGCCACTCTTTTTAAGGCGTTTGCTTGTAACAGGTCAGGAGCAAACTTGCAACAGGTCAGAAGCGTGCTTCCAACAGGTTAGAAGTTTGCTCGTAACAGGTTAGAAGCAAGCATTGATTTACAGGTGTTTACAGGCGGTTTCCGTTTGCCTCCGGATTGGATGCCTGCTGCATGCAATAGATGATATAACCTGCACTGTCAGAAGGTGCTTAACTGTTTTTATTATCCTATGAAAAGAATAATTATTGTATTTGTTTTGTTGTTGTTCCTTGTTTGTCCAGATATGCGTGCGGACGGAGGAAGATCTTATCCGTACAGTTATGAATTGACTGAAGATGGTGTACATATCTGTACGATGGATACACTCGTCCTGCTTAAGGATGGTAGTACGTGGGGTGGAGTTTGTGCTGCGAAAAAGGGAGAAACGTATATTGTAGCCGTCGATCTGGTTGAATATAATGAAAGAGGTAAACTGATAGCCTGGGCCAATCGCGCTGCTAGTTTGGGGGATGGAGTAATACTGGAAGCCAGACAGAACGAACTGCACCTGTCGAATGGCGAGACTTTTTCCTTTGACAATTGTTTGGTAGTGGATAATCGGACAGAGGAGTACCCTTCAGTAGGTTCTATAAAGGTAATGTTTGTCTTAGAAAACTTAGCCAGAAGCTCGCGGACCGGTACCAATACCATGAATTCCTCGCAGACCGTGGCTTATTTGAAACGCCTGTTCTGTACATATAGCATTCTGCGTATGCGAATTGGTAACGATGTTTTTGATTTCGGTCTTTTCTCTACCACCGCTACTTTGTCGACAATGATGGACTTTTTGGAGAGCGCTGGCGATTGGGACTTATAAAGCGTTCGTATCCAGACGATATACGTGGGGAATGAACTTGTTTCTTTCCAAGTGAAATATAGGGGATGAGCACTCGATGTTTAATTTAAATAATTTGATAATATGATGAAACGAAAACTTACCGCATTGCTTCTCTTGTGCTGCGCCGCCACGCTGGGCGCCAAGGTGAAGCTCGCCTCGCTGGTGGGCGATAACATGATAGTCCAGCAACAGACCGAAGTCAGACTCTGGGGAACAGCTGCTCCCAAAGCCGAAGTAAAAGTTACGCCCTCGTGGAGCGGGCAGACCGTGACGTGTCGCGCCGACGGCCAGGGTCGCTGGCTGGTGAAGGTACAGACGCCTGAAGCCTCGTTTACGCCGTATGAGATTACGTTCGACGACGGCGAGCCTCTTACCGTCGGCAACGTACTGGTGGGTGAAGTGTGGCTGGCTTCCGGACAGAGTAACATGGAGATGCCGCTGAAGGGCTTCGGGGGCTGCTGCATCAAAGACGGCCAGCAGGAGATTATCAATGCCGCCAAGCTTCCCCACGTGCGCATGTTCAACGTGCCGCGCAGACAGGAATACGAGCCGCAGACCGAGTGTGGTGGACAGTGGTTGGTGCCGTCTATCGAAACTGCACCCGAGTTCAGTGCAACGGCCTGGTTCTTTGCCACTTCGTTGAGCAAGGCGCTCAATATTCCTGTGGGCATTGTCAACAGCTCGTACGGAGGCTCTACGGTGGAGAGCTGGATGTGCCGCGACCTGCTCGAAACCTATCCCGACATTTCGCTCAAGCCCGAAGACATGGACAAGCTGGTGGCCTGGGAACGTCCGTTGCTGATGTACAACGCCATGATTAAACCCATCGAGAACTATACGATCAAGGGTATCATCTGGTACCAGGGATGCTCCAACGTGGGTCGTCACGAGACGTATGCCCAGCGCCTGGCCGACATGGTGAATCTATGGCGTTCGGAATGGGGACTGGGCGAAATTCCCTTCTATTATGCCGAGGTTGCACCCTATGACTACGACAGCCCTGTTCAGGATGGAAAAGCAGCCTACTTGCGCGAAGCTCAGTTCAAGGCACAAAGCCTGATTCCCAACAGTGCCATGACTTCGACCAATGACCTGGTGGAGCCTTACGAACGTCACAACATTCATCCGCGCAACAAACAGGCTGTGGGACAACGCCTCAGTTACCTGGCCTTGAATCTGACGTACGGCAAGAAGCAGTTCATCTGTTTCGGTCCGCAATACAAATCGTGGACGGCCAAGGGACGCGAAGCCTGGGTATCGTTTGATCATCTGGAGATGGGCATTTGCCGCAATTACGATTTGCAGGGATTTGAGGTAGCCGGCGAAGACCGCGTGTTCCATCCGGCTGACAAAGTGTGGCTGCACTGGCAGACCAACGAAATGGTCATCTCGTCCGACAAGGTCGAGAAGCCCGTGGCCGTTCGTTATTGCTTCCGTGACTTCCAGCCCGGAACCATGATTGGTGGAGGCGAATTGCCCACTGTACCTTTCCGCACCGATAACTGGTAAGTATTGAAAGCATAAGAAAATCCCCTTACGCAACCTTGGTTTCCGCATGGAACGGGGTTTCGTAAGGGGATTCTTATTTCCGTCCGGCTCTGTGCCGGAACGGTTGTGGTACGTATGTTCACGCTAAGAAAGGCATCCGGATATGTGTATCCTGCGTTTTCCTCCTTTCGGGAAGTGTAATTCCCGGACAGGAGGATGTGGCAGGAAGATAACATCTATTTTACTCTCTCTCTTCTTTTATTTGAGCAACTGTTGTGCCGCCAGCACCAGGAACATGTAGTGTGACGAGCCACCTCCCAGCACATATTCCGTCTGCTGCCACAGGAAGGGGAAGGTGAGCAGTTCGGGGAAGTCGGGGCGGATGAGCGCCGTACCCGAGATGACGCCACCGGGAATGTACGACCAGTCGGCACGGTTCAATCCGTAGCCTACGGTGGCCGATTGTGCACCTACACCCGAAGCAAACGAAGCTTGGTTACTGCCCGGATGGCAACCCAGCACGAAGTTCAGTGCGTCGAGCACCGGAGCCTTGTCAAACAGGTCGGGATAAGCCGACGTCAGGAAGTAATGCTGGAAGCCGAAGCGCTGGATGTCCCAACCGGCACCCCAGATGTGAGGACGGTAGGGGATACCATAAGGTGTTTCGCTTACTTGTTCGGCCAGTTTTTGCTTGTAGCCTTCGAGGGCTTTTCGGAACTCTTTACAGAAGGCCTTTGCCTTGCGGTCTTTGAGCTGGGCAAATTGCTTTTCTACCCGTGCCATGTACCAGGCTGTACCCTGTATGCGTTGGGCAATGGCCTCGCGGTTATCCAGCAGGAAGTCTTTGTACTGGTCTTCTCCCGTCGTGAGGAAAAGTTCGGCAGCTGCCTGCAATTTGGCATAAAGTGCTTTTTCGGCGTTGGTAACGGCGTATATCTTTTGGGCAATGTCCAGACAGTGTGTGCTCAGGGTATCGTTGAATCCATTTAATACACGCGAAGAGGCAGCCAGTTGTGCGGCGGTGCTCAGTTCACGGTTCGGGTTGTTTTCGGTAAAAATCCAGCGGTCGTCGCCGTTTCCGCGTTCACCGTCGGTCATGGCAGCCGCATCGCCCAGCATGACGTACTGGCGCAGGTCACGGCAGATGATGCCACGGTACAGGCGTCCCAATGCCAGGTAGCTGTTTACTACGGTCAACGCGCCGTTTTCTACCTGTTGTAGCAGGTCGTTCTTGCCATCGGGCTGGTGTATCTCAGTTACGCGGTTAATCTGGTCGATGGATGTCACGTCTAGCTGGGGGCGGAACGCTTCGTAGGCAAGGGCCAGAATGTAAGCTTCGCCGGCCTGCGATTCTACACGCAGGTCAAAGTCTCCCGCATCGTGCCATCCGCCGATATTGACTCCTGGTACGTCGGCACCTTCTTTATAGGGTGACAGTCCCGGTTGCTGGTCGTATCCGTCGAAGTGGTTGCCTGCCGGTGCCATTTGGGCATCGTCCATGTGGCAACGGTCGTGCCATACGCGGTATTTCTCGTTGACGCGCATGTGGCACATCTGCACGGGCAGGAAGTATTCAAGTACGGGTTGCCATACGCCACGGTCGTACACATCCTCTGCGATGCGGAAGACAGGCGATGTAGAGCCGGCATATTCCACTTGGTAGAGACCCGGTTCGGTAACATCGCTGAAGTCGGCCTTCAGGTAGTTGTAGCGCAGGAACTTACCCCACGTAGCAGGATTGATGGCGCGTACTTGGCGACGTTGGTCGGCGTCGATGCGGTAGAGTACGGCTTGTGCCTGGCGTTGGTCGCGTACGTCGGTTTCGATAACGGCCACTTTGGCTTGTTGCGGATGATAACCTACCTGTGAGGTCTGGATGACAGGTTGGTACATCCAGTCGGTTACGGTATTGGGTGTGATAATCCAATGGATGGCACCTTTGGTGGCTCCGGGCTTCACTTCGCTGCGCAATACGAACCAGCCGTTGTTGTGGTTCATGCGGCCATCGTACAATTTGAGTTCACCGGCCAGTGAGCGGATAGTAACCTTGTTATACGGGTCGTCGGGACGTGAGGTGAAGCAAGTGCCTACGGCATAGGGATGGGCAATGACATCGTCGGCCACGATGGGGCTGTAGCCTTCGCCGGTGAGGCGTTGTGCGTCGGCTTTCGAGCCCTTTCCGGCGTAGAAGTTGCCCGGGCGGGTGCTGTTCGACGAGGTCAGCTCCAGCGGTCCGTTGGGCTGGCGGGGATAGATGCCGCTCTGGTTGTCCATAATCCAGGGTTTGCCGAAGAGCGAGCCGGGGAAGAACTCGAGGTTGAAGCCCACCTTGCCGATGAATTCCTGGGGCACGGGGCGGTCCAGGTCGACGGTCACTTCAATGTCTGCCCCCTTGGCCTCCACGCGTACGTTGTATTTGAGCTGGATGTCGGGATAAATCATGGGGTTGAAGCCGGTGAGGTGGCGCGACGAGTCGGGATAGCACAGCGTGGCCGTGATGCTTTGGGTGCCCAGCTTGCGGTCGAGCTGTCGGGGCACGGGTTGCCACTGTCCGGGGGTGGCCTCCAGCCTGAGGTCGCCGTTGGTGGCCACGCGGTGGCCGTTCATGATGATGCAGATGCCGCCCTGGTGTCCTTCGGGATAGATGTCGTCGAAGGCCATGACGTCTACACCCCGGTTCTTGAAGTAGCCCGAAGAGGTCAGTTCGAACTCCTGGGCCTGCAAGGTTCCGCCTGTCAGCAATGCGGCCAGTGCGGAAGCCAGAATAAAGGGTCTCTTTTTCATGGTATGTGTGTTTGGTTATGAATTACAAAAACAAATATACGCAATATAAAGGGAAACAAGGGGAGACGTTTGTAGTCAAAGGGGTAGCCGAATGTATATTCGGCTGCGGGGAGGAGCGTCGGGAGGAAACTTTTTGTCATATGTTCCGTGTCATGGCTGTTTTCCGGCCTGTAGTGTGCGTGTTTGCAGTCTGTGCGCGGCCATCGGTTGTGTGGTTTTCTCCTTGCGTGCGGGCAGATGGCCCGTGTGTGGCAAACGTGTCTCATTTATTCATTTACTTAATGTATGATGTATGATATGTGTTAATGTACAATGTATGATATGTACGAATATGCGGTGTATGCCGTGTATAGGCGGAAAAAGAAACAAATAAAGCCGTTATATGACACAAAACACACCGTATGATGTATCTTCTGTTGTATACTTTTATACGGTTTTTCTACCCTCTTGCCTGAAGGGGGTTGAAATTGTCACATATTATTAATTATAAACTACAGTACTATGAGTAAACAGTTTCTTGGAAGATGCACATTTGTGCATGTTTGCCGCTTTGCTCTGATGGCAGTCTTTCTGCTGTGGGCGGTGGCAATGAAGGCCAATCCTTCTCAGAGTTCGTTGATTTCGGGTGTTGTTACCTCATCAACCGATGGTGAACCATTGATTGGCGTCAGTGTCCAGGTAAAGGGAACGGGCACGGGCAGCATTACCGACATCGACGGAAAGTATTCAGTAAACGCGACAAAAGGACAAGTTTTGATTTTTTCGTACGTAGGTTTCGTTACCCAGGAGATTGAAGTGGGTAGCCAGCCCACCATCAACGTGGTGATGGCCGAAGACAACGAAACCCTGGACGAAGTAGTAGTCATCGGTTACGGTGTACAGAAAAAGAAACTGGTGACGGGTGCTACGGTACAGGTAGGCGGAGACGACCTGCTGAAGATGAACTCTACCTCGGCACTGGGTGCCTTGCAGAGCCAGACACCGGGTGTGAACATCACACAGAACACCGGTGAGCCGGGTGCCGGATTCAAGGTAACCGTGCGTGGTCTGGGTACGGTGGGCGATTCTTCACCGTTGTATGTAATCGACGGTATCGCCGGCGGTGACATCAACGCCCTCAACCCGGCCGACATCGAATCGGTAGACGTTTTGAAGGATGCCGCTTCGGCCGCCATCTACGGTGCGCGTGCCGCCAACGGTGTAATCCTGGTTACCACCAAGCAAGGCAAGGTGGGCAAGATGCAGGCTTCGTACGACGGCTATTATGGTATACAGAACGTAGCCAAGATGTTGCCCATCGTCAATGCCAAGGAGTACATGGCCATTGTAAACGAAGGCCGCTTCAACGACGGCAACCAGCTCTACGACTTCTCGGAAGAACTTCCCGCAAGCCTGTACAACGCCATCATGGACGGTACCTGGAACGGTACCAACTGGCTGGATGCCATCCGCGTGAAGAACGCTCCGGTGCAGAACCACTCGTTCAACCTGAGCGGCGGTAATGAATATTCGCGCATGTCGCTGGGTTTGTCGTACACCTCTCAGGAAGGTATCTTCGGTAAGCCGACCGCTTCGCAGTTCGACCGCTACACGGCACGTATCAACTCCGAGCACGTGCTGCTGAAGTCGAAGAATAAAGACTACGACGTCATCAAGTTCAGCGAGAACCTGAACTACATGTACAAGGCCAACAGCGGTCTGGCCAACGGCGGTATCTACTGGAACGATATCCACAACATGGTGAACGGTAACCCGCTGTTGCCCATCTACGATGCTGATGGCAACTATTACGACCAGGCCGACAAGGATGCCGACGGATGGAAACTCGACCCCAACGCCTACAACCCCATCGCCTCGATGGTATACGGCCGCGGCCAGAATCTTACCAAGAGCCACAGCCTGCAGATGAACATGTCGCTCGAAGTGCAGCCCATCAAGAACCTGAAGTGGAAGAGCACCTTCGGCTACAAGATGAGCGCCAGCAGCTACCGCCGCTACACCGACAAGTACAATCTGTCGGCCTCGACTTCCTCGCCCAACGACAAGGTAGACCAGAACCAGAGCGTAGGTACCAACTGGACATGGGAAAACGTGCTGAGCTACTCGTGGAAAGTGAAAGACCTGCACAACTTTGACGCCGTGCTGGGACAGTCTATCGAAAAGTGGGGCTTCGGTGAATCGGTATCGGTAAGCAATGCCGTATCCAAATTCCCGGGTTCGTTCGACCACGCCTACATCAGCAATACGGGTCCTGTATCGGGTGAGCTGACCAGCATCAGCGGTTCGCCGTGGGATCAGGGTGCGTTGGCTTCCTTCTTCGGCCGTGTCAACTACAACTACGCCGAGAAGTACATGTTGACTGTAGTAATGCGTGCCGATGGTTCTTCCAACTTTGCACGCGGCAACCGCTGGGGTATTTTCCCCTCTGTATCGGCCGGTTGGGTGCTGACCAACGAAGACTTCATGCAGCCGCTGGTAGACAAAGGACTGGAATTCTTCAAAATCCGTGGTAGCTGGGGACAGAACGGTAACCAGAACATCACCGCTTTCCAGTATCTGGCCACGATTGCTTTCAACAACGCCAACTCTTACTTCTTCGGCAACGACAAGAAGACCCGTTACGAAGGTGCCTATGCCGACATCCTGGCCAACCCCGATGTAACATGGGAAACTTCTGAACAGATTGACTTGGGTTTTGATGCCCGCTTCCTGAACTCCCGTCTGGGTGTAGCTTTCGACTGGTACAAGAAAACCACGAAAGACTGGCTGGTACAGGCTCCGGTACTTGCTTCGTACGGTACGGGCGCACCTTATATAAATGGTGGCGACGTAGTGAACAAGGGTATTGAAGTAGCCCTGAACTGGAACGACCAGATTGGCCGCGACTTTACATACGGTGTTAACCTCAACGTATCGTGGAACAAGAACGAAGTTACGCGTATTGCCAACGAGGAAGGTATCATCCACGGCCCGTCGAACATATTGGTACAGGGCATGGGTGAAATGTACCGTGCACAGGTAGGCTACCCCATCGGTTATTTCTACGGTTACAAGACCGCCGGCGTATTCCAGAACCAGGCCCAGGTAGACGCCACTCCGGCCAAGCTGGATACGGCACAGCCGGGCGACCTGATTTTCGTGGACCTGAACGGTGACGGCATCATCGACCAGAACGATGAAACCATGATTGGCGACCCGCACCCCGATGTAACGGCCGGATTCAGCCTGAACATGGGTTACAAGGGATTTGACTTCACGTTGACCGCCAACGGAGCCTTCGGACAGCAGATTGCCAAGTGCGGTGACTTCTGGAACTATACGACCGACATCTTCAACCGCTGGCACGGCGAGGGCACCTCGAACACCATGCCGCGTCTGGGTGGCGGTAACCAGAACTGGTCGTCGTCTTCCGACCTGTTCATCGAAGACGGTGACTATGTCAAGATTACCAACATCACTCTGGGTTATGACTTCAAGAAGCTCTTCAGCAAGCTGCCCTTCACACAGGCCCGCCTGTATGTATCGGTACAGAACGCATTCACCTTTACCGGTTATTCGGGCATGGATCCTGAAGTCGGTTATGGAGCTGATACTTCTTGGGTATCGGGTATTGATACCGGTTTCTATCCTTCTCCACGAACATTCTTATTTGGTGTTAACTTGAAATTTTAAAGCATATGAAATTTACAAAGGTATTATATATTGCACTTGCTTCCTTGGTGATGGTAAGTTGCGAAGACTTTCTGGATACGGAGAGTTACACGAAAAAGAATACCGGAAACTTCCCATCTAATCCGGCTGATGCTGAGCAGATGTTGACCGGTGTATATTCAAGTCTTAAAGGCATTAATGAATATGCCTGGAACTCGGGATTTATGATCTCTGAAATGGCTTCGGATGACCGTTTTGGTGGTGGTGGAACAGGACGCAGTGAAAGTCAGGGTTATGACCATTTGATGCGTACTAGCGATACACAACAGGACGATTATTGGAGAATCCGCTATTCTGGTATATATCGTGCAAATCTGTTGCTTGAATCTATTGATAAAGTGACAGGTTGGGAAAGTGAGTCTGAAAAGAATCGTGTTATGGGCGAAGCTTATTTCCTGCGTGCATATTATTATTTCGAACTTTCTCAGATTTATGGAGAAGTACCTTTGGTGCTTCAGACTGAGCCGGTGAATTTGCCTAAATCGCCAGCTTCCGATACATATGCTCGTATTACTTCTGATTTGAAGGCTGCTATTGAGCTGTTGCCTTCTACCCGTTATGACGCAGTAGAATCTGGACATGCTACTAAATGGGCTGCCGAAGCATTGATGGCACGTGTCTTTTTATTCTATACTGGATATTATGAACAATCATCGTTGCCATTGGTAGATGGTGGCTCTGTAAGCAAAGATCAAGTTGTTACATGGTTGGAAGACTGTATTGATAATAGTGGTCATGATCTTTTGGACGATTTCCGCAGCTTGTGGCCCTATTGTAACGAATATACGGCAAAAGACTATCCTTATGCCAAAGAAAACGAGTTGAAGTGGGCTGGTGATGGTAATGAAGAAGTTGTTTTTGCTGTGAAGTGTTCAAATATGGGAGATTGGGGAACTTCTATTGGTTATTCCAATCAGTTCTGTCTGTTCTTTGGTTTCCCTTCACCCAATGGAGCTGAAAACAGCTATCCATTTGGTACTGGTTGGGGAAATGGACCGGTAAATGCCCAGTTGTGGAATCAGTGGGCTGAAGATGAACCTACTGACGTTCGTCGTGAAGGTTCTATTATTGATATAGCCGCCGAATTGCCGAATTTTGATCCTGAATCATTCCGTAATTGGATGGAGTCTACCGGTTACTGGCAAAAGAAATATATTGCGATTAATTGCCATGATGCAAATGGAGCCCTTACATTGTACTCTTGTTTAGTATATGGAACTAATTACAACTTCCAGTTGGCACATACGCAAGATATAACGATTATTCGTTTTGCAGACATATTGTTGATGCACTCTGAATTGACCGAAACGAATACGGGTATGAATCGTGTAAGAAATCGTGCAGGACTGCCAGGAGTGCCTTATAGCTTGGAAGCTTTGAAGAAAGAACGGCGCTATGAATTGGCTTTTGAAGGATTGCGTTGGTTTGACCTTATGCGTTGGCATGATGCGGCTGATGCATTGGAAAGTCAAGTTGGCTCGCCTATTATCAGTATGGAGAAACCTGCAAAAATGAAAGATTTTGGTGTAGGTTATCGCAAACGCTATGAGCAGACTGGTGGATTCTGGCAGATTCCGCGTACTCAAATAGACTTGTCGAACGGTGTACTTACGCAGAATCCTGGTTGGGATACCGAGGATTGTGAATACTGGGGATGGTAAAACTCCGTGAATTGAGATTTTTGTATGTTTTATTTTAATCTAGCTAAGTAATGAAAACAAGCAAAATATTTTTCTTTTTGGTATTATGCCTTTCCACTTTACTAACTTCGTGTGATCCTTCCGTGGACCGTACGGAGATGGGTGGTCCTATTCTTACAGTGGATGATTTGAATGTTTCGGCAGTTCCTGTTCAGCAAGATGGTAAGAATACCAGTAAGGTAGCTGTTAAAAACGCTTCTCCAATATTGTCACGGTGGGTCTTAGATGGAAACATTGTGTCTAAAAAACCTGAAGATGTTATTAATGTGGGACGTACAGGTATTGTTAATATTGTATTTGAAGGATATAATCCTGATGGTACAGTGATTACGAAGCAACTTGAGGTTTCGGTTGATATTTTGGCTGAATAAGCTCTTGAATATGTTACCGTTTTAGCTATAAGAATTTATGCTAAGATTATGAAGAGTGTACTTATAAGTACACTCTTCTTTTTGTATATAGAGGTAATGTTATTTGTTGGCATTGTTGCTTGCAACAGGTCAGGAGCAAACTTGCAACAGGTCGGAAGCGTGCTCGTAACAGGTTAGAAGCGTGCTCGTAACAGGTTAGAAGTAACGCGGTATAAAGTAGTTGATTATCAATGCTTTTGAGAGGCAAAAAAAGCACGGATAACACGTGCCTGCCGCCGGGGGAAATATATCCCGTTCCGTAGGTTTCCGTGTTATCCGTGCCTTATGTGGGGCATCGGTGCCGTCGTATTTACTTCACGATACCTTTTGAGTCGCGGATGAAGTTGATGATGTTGTGTATCTCATCGCTCATGGGCACCTGGTCTTCAATCTTTTGCAAGGCATCCTGTATGCTGAAGTTGCCCTGATATACCAGACGGTAGGCATTCATGATGTGTCGCAGGATGCGTTCGGTCACCATGTTTTTGTGTTGCAGCACCATGGCGTTTACACCGTGGTATTCGGCGGGATTACCGGCCATGATGATATAGGGGGGGACGTCTTTGGCAATGCGGCATCCGCTCTGTACCAATGACCAGCTTCCGATGTGGCAGTTCTGTTGCAATAATACGTTGCTGCTCAGAATGACACAATCGTCAATCTTACATTCGCCGGCTACAGAGGTCTTGATACCCAGCACACAGTGGTTGGCAATCTGTACGTCATGGCACAGGTGTACGCCATCCATTAGGTAGTTTTCGTTACCGATGCGTGTGGCGCCTTCCTTGTGTGTGCCGCGGCTCACGACGACATTTTCGCGGATATCGTTGCAGTCTCCGATGATGAGTTGTGTGTGTTCGCCCGTGTAGTGGAAGTCTTGCGGCTCACTGCCCAGCACGGCACCATGGTGTACCTTGTTGCCCTTCCCCAAGCGTGTTCCGCTCAGAATACGTGCGCCCGACATGATGAGGGTATCGTCTCCTATCTCAACGTCTGCCTCGATATAGGCAAACGGTTGTACTGTGACGTTCTTGCCTAACTTGGCGGCAGGGTCGACGTAAGCTAATGGACTAATCATAATATTAAGATTTTAAGTGAAACGTATCTGTAAAATGGAAAATTGAAAATGGAGAATTGCTTTTCTCCTCATTTCCCATTTTCAATTCTCCATTTTCAATTATTCTACTCTCTTCCTCCTCCCAGTGCCTGGTACAGGCTGATGACGGCCTGCATACGGCTGAAGGTGTCGCTCACTTCCGAAAGTTGTGCGCTGAGGTACGACTGTTCGGCCGAGAGCACTTCGAGGTAGGTTGACGTGCCTAAGTTAAACAATTCTTTTGTATAATCGGCAGCGTTTTTCGAAGAATTTACCTGCATGTTGCGTGCGGCTACCTTGTCGGTGCAAGCCTGATACTGGTCAAGGGCATTGCTCACTTCGTTTCCGGCGTTGAGCAAGGCGGTCTGGAACTGTATTTTGGCTTCTTCCTGCTGGGCTTTGGCAATGCGTAGTTTGGCAATGTTGGCACCATTCTGGAACAAGGGTTGTGTAAGCGATGCTACGGCACTGGCCAGTAATTTGGCAGGATTGACGATGGCTGCGCCGGCACTGTTGGTCCATCCGGCCGAACCGCTCAGGGTAATGCGCGGATAGAAGTTGGCGCGGGCCGTGTTGGTGTTATAGTAGGCGGCGGCCAGTGCCTGTTCGGCGGCCTTCACGTCGGGACGGTTTGAGAGCAGTTGCAACGGGATACCTGCCGAGAATTCGGTGGGCAGTACCTGCTCTTCGAGTATACCGCGTTCAATGGCATGTGCCGGTTCGCCCAGCAACAGGCAGAGCGAGTTTTCCACTTCGCGGATGCTGGCGCGTATGTCGGGCAGCGAAGCCTGTACCTGGGCATAAGCGGCACGACTCTGCTCTACGGCAGCTTCGGTGGTGCTATAAATGCCGGCGTCTTTCATGGCCTGCATGGTTTCGGTGTTCTTTTTCAGAATTACGGCCGTTCCTTCGGTAATCTGCAACTGGCGGTCGAGCATTAATAATGTATAGTACAGGTTGGCCGTATTGGCAATGAGCTGTACGCGGGTGTTTTGCTCGTAGGCCTTGGTCTGTGCCAGAGTCGCTTCGGCCTGGCGTTTCGGGTTCAGAATCTGTCCGAACAGGTCGACTTGCCAGCTGGCTGTTACGGGCAACGAGTAGGTTTGCGTAGCCTTGCCTTTGTCCCAGCTGCTCACGGTCCCTTGTGGCGAAAGGGTGAGGGCAGGTATAAAGGCCAGTTTGGCAGCAATAAGCGGCGCTTTGGCTTCCTCTACCCTGAGGGCAGCGGTACGTATGTCGGGGCTGCTGGTGAGTGCCTGTTCAATGTAGCCCTGCAATTGCGGGTCGGTAAACACTTCCCGCCAGGGCAGGTTGCCGAAATTGGCCGTGTCCGACACCAGCGTGTCGTTTACGGCGGCCGTGTCGCGATACAGTCCTTGTGTCAGGATGTCTTCGGGACGGTCGTATGTTTTGTAGATGTGACAACTGCTCAGCAGGGCCGAGGCGCACATCAGGGTTATGATTTTTCCTTTCATGCTTTTGGGGTTAATGAAGAATGGAGAACGGAGAATCAAGAAAAGCGCTGAAGGCTTTGTAGGTGACTTAATTCTTCATTCTTCATTCTTAGTTCTTCATTTATTTACTGTATTGTTCTATTTCGGCCGTAGCATCCGAGTTGTCTACGTCTTCCCATTCCATCGGCTTGAATTTTT
>ENA-OOXJ01001447-OOXJ01001447.1-human-gut-metagenome-genome-assembly--contig:-NODE-1447-length-14982-cov-3.696992_pt1 | contig 14982 bp, 10 predicted proteins | sample MGYA00241587_ERZ501343 | MGnify/ENA primary metagenome ERZ501343 (study PRJEB25962, sample SAMEA2042918) | human gut metagenome | biome: human gut; feature: human-associated habitat; material: faeces... | reverse complement strand
ACTTGCATGTGTTAAGCCTGTAGCTAGCGTTCATCCTGAGCCAGGATCAAACTCTCCATTGTATATCTTATCTTCTTATTTTTCCTTGACGGACGCTTCGATTTAACAGCCCTGAACAGGCAGGGCTCGATGCGCTGTCTTACCTTGCACTACTCCTACCACCGGCTCAGGCCGGCAGTGAAGCAGCGCTCGTCGTGCTACTGCTGAAAGTTGTATGGAAATCTGTCATTGAACTCTTTTTCTGCTCCGGGGCGGCTTCCGTCCCGTTTGCGGGTGCAAAAGTACGCACTCCACAGCTTCTGACCAAACTTTTTCGCAAGTTTTTTTGAGAATTTTTTCTGCGAAAAACGAAAACTCGCGGACAAGCTGTTGGAAACCACACGGTTATCCTTTGTTGCAGCCGAGGAAAGATTTTTTGGACGGCTTATATATAAAAAGACTGCCCGCGCTTTTAGCACAGGCAGCCTTATAAAGAAATATGCGAGTTGGTTTATTTAACCGAGTCGGCCAATTCTGCGCCCGGCTTAAACTTTATCACTTTCTTGGCAGCGATTTCAATGTTTTCCCCCGTGGCAGGGTTGACTCCCGTACGGGCGGGGCGCTCGCTGACGGAGAATGTACCAAATCCCAAGAGGGCAACTTTGTCTCCCGACCGCAATGCTTCGGATATAGCGTCAAGCGCTGCGTCGAGTGCCTTCTTAGAATCTACTTTCGACAAGCCGGCAGCTGCGGCCATAGCGTTTGCAAGATCTGTTTTATTCATTTGAAGATGATTTTAAAAGTGAATACTCGTCTATATTATGGGGCAAATATAAAGGAAGTTGGCAGTATGCCCAAACTTTTCGTTTACTTTTTTACACAAAGGTGGAAAATATGGCCTTTCCAACACTTCGTCCTCAGCAAAGGCCCCTTAAATGACGGTTACCTTGGCCACCACTCCTTTTTTACCCTGCCCCGTAGCTACTATTATATAATAGACTCCCGTAGGCACGCGGCCGCCGTCCGCAGCGCGGACATCCCATATAAACGAGCCACCCTGGGCCGTGCCGCCGCCCACCACTTGGCCAGCCACATTGGCCACCTTTATGTCAGCCCCTTCGGTCAGTCCTGTCACCGTCACACTGCCACTGTACTCAGGACGGACGGGGTTGGGGAAAACTTTCACGTTTGATTTTTCAAGCGAAGACGCAGGCTCTGTCACACCGGCGCTGTACGAAACCAAGCCCACATCGGTACCAATCATTACGACACCTGTTGCGGCATCCACCGCCAAGGAATAAATGTAGTCGGAAGGCAGGGGCGAATTGTCCGTCGTAAAGTTTTCCAACACCTCCGAGCCATCGGAATTGACCAGATAAAGCCCGCTCCCGCCCGTACCTATCCATTTGCGGTTGCCCCCGTCGACGGCCAAGGCCGTAACGGGCGCCTCGCCGAGCAGATAGTCAGCATAGTTGGTCCCGTCGTTGCGGGGTACGACAGGTTGCGTCACGCGAAAATCCTCGTCGAACCATGTTGAGGGGTCGGAGATGACGAACACGCCGCTCTCCGAACCGAACCAAATGGCCCCGTCGCGGTCTTCTACCAGCGAATAGACACCGCCAAGAACGTACGATTCCCCGTTTTGATTGGTCACCTGGTAACGATACTGCGTCAGGTCGTCGCGCACATTGTCTACCGTGCCGTTATAGTCGAGGCAAAGCAAACCGCCATTGTGGTTGCTCACCGAGCGGCGCGAAGCCACCCAAAACCGCCCGCTGCGGTCGAAGAGTGTTTTCTCGCAGGTCGGCGCCATATCCAGGTCGCTCACGTAAATGCCCCGCCACGTGCTGTCGGCCTTCAGCACTCTGATGACCGTATCGCACGAGTTGTTGACCATCCACAGGTTACCTTCGTTGTCAAAATTGAGGCCGTCGGTGCGCACAAAGAGCTGCGACGTGCCACCACCGTTGGCTACGGCCAGCGGACTGTTGTGCGTACTGAAAAAGCGGGTCAGCTGCCCGTTGCGAAACTCATAGAGCCCCGTGCCGGCCGCCGTAGCGAAATGATGTGTGGCGTCGGCCGGGTCCTGTGCCACGCTCGTGATGTCGCGGTAGATGTTTCCCGTAACGGCGGCGATGCCGTCCTCCTGAAATGCCGACCACTCTCCATCTTCATAGCACATGATAGTTCCAGGATAATGCTCCCTGTCGTATGGGTCAAGGCGGCCTCCGGCCACGAGCAAGCGTTCACCCACATAGGTCATATAATAACATAGGTCACGTCGCGGTCCGTAGCCTCCGTAACGCACACCTGTCGGTTGCAAGTCGACGTCGTTCCACTTCATGGCCTGCATCCCGTCGTAGCCGCAGGCTGCCCAAAACGTGCCGCCGGCATCACGGGTCAGCAGGCTCCACGCATTGTCTTGCGCCCACTCGTGTACAGGGCGGGTAGGGGCGTCGGGCGTATAGAACACACCTTTATAGCTGTTGGCAAAGACGGCCGAACTGCCATCGGCATAGAACGACGTATACGTCTCGCTCGTAAGGCGTGTCTTCGCGCGTAGGCCGTCGCTCCCTGCGGGCTCCACCCACCACAGACCGGCCGAAGCTGCCGTGGCCTCGCCTGTATACTCTGCAAACACATACACGCCCGTGGCAAAGGGCACCAGTTTCCTCACGCGCGCCGTCTCGACGGGCTGCCAGGCGGAAACATCCAGCGGGTTGGCCGAGCGGGAGCAGGCATACAGCTGGTCTTCGAGCGCCACCCAGTAGGCTCCGTCGAACACCGTCGCGTCATACACCCTCTGTCCCAGCCGGTAGTAGCCCTCCACCTCGCGCCGCGCCAGATTGATACACACCACGCCTTCGTCGGTCGAGATGCAGGCTGTATCGCCGCGGACGCACAGGTTGTTGAGCACGAGGTTGTCGGAATAGGCGTTTTTCAGCTCGGGCATGTTCCCGACGTTGCCTTCGTCGTCGAGCAGGTCGATGTTTCCGTTCTCATACACCAACACGAGCAGCCGTTGCGTCTCGCTGTACCCCATGAAGCGGATGCCCTTGTCGCTCAGCCCCGTCTGTTTCGAATAGAACGTCACCTCGCTCGTCGGCACGTCGCAGGCAAACAAGTTGCCGTCGCTGAGCACATACACGCGGTTGCCTGCCGGCTGACAGGCCGTCACGTCCTGATAGGCCAGGTGGAAAGTCCATTCGCCGTAGGCCAGGGCCTTTTCGGCCGTCAGCCACAGGAACAGTGAGAGGAAAAGAAGGAAGCGTTTCATGTTGGCAGAGATGTTACGTCGTTTACATGTCGGGGCGGAGCTTTCAGCAGCCGTCCGCCAGATAGTCGTACAGCTTTTTCACGGCCCGTGCGCGGTGGCTGATGCGGTTCTTCACGTCGGGGCCCAGCTCGGCAAAGGTCTGGCCTGTTTCCTCGGGCGAGAAGACGGGGTCGTAGCCAAAGCCCTGCGTTCCGCGCTTCTCCGTGGTGATGAAACCTTCGACGATGCCCTCGAACAGGTGCTCCTCCCCTTTCTCTATTAACGCGATAACTGTTTTAAATTGTGCCGAGCGGTCGTTTTTTCCCTCCAACTCCTGCAAAAGCTTACGCGTGTTGGCTTCCGGGTCGTTGCGGTCGGGGCAGGCGTAGCGGGCGGTATGCACGCCGGGGCGGCCGCCGAGGGCCGTCACCTCCAAGCCCGTATCGTCGGCAAAGCAGTCCATCCCGTAGCGTTCGTACACGTAGCGCGCCTTTTGCAGGGCGTTTCCCGCCAGCGTGTCGGCTGTTTCGGGTATATCGTCGTGACAGTTGATGTCGGCCAGGCTCAACACCTCGACCTTGGCGCCTAGGATGGCACGTATCTCTTCGAGCTTGTGGGCGTTGTTGGTGGCAAAAACCAGTTTTTTCTTCATCGTTGCTTGTCTTGTCGGATTATTTCCAGGGGAACGTGCCCCAGTTCGGCAGCCGTGTCGGTAAACGACGACCAATAGCTGCCCAATATCTTCTGCGTGCGCGCCAGCGTCCAGAGGTCCACCACGGCGCTCTCCATGCCCGCCAGGCTGTCGCGGCGGTTTTCGGCAATTGGCTGCACCATGATGCGGCCTGCGTAGCGGCTGCACAGACGGCTCTTCACCTCTTCGTCGTCGGTGGCCACGAAAAAGGCCGTGTCGGGCCGTTCCGTCAGTTCGCGGTCCATGGCCGTCAGAAAAGCCGCGACGGGCGAGGCTTCGATGGCCACGCGGTGGTCGGTGCGGCGTATGTGAACGCCCACGGTGCGCTCCCCAAAGGCCGCACAGAGCTGTTCCACGCGCTGCTGCAAGGGCAGCCTCAGCCTGAGCGCAGCCAGCTCGGCGGCAGCGTAAGCACCCAGCTGGTAGCACGTCGACACGTACACCCGCCGGTGGCCGTCGGTGAGTTTCTGCAAGCCGTCTGCCGCATCGAGCCGGTAGTTCTTCCGCCGGGCGTCGAACGCGAGGCTGCGCAGCAGACCCGGCAGGTGCAGGTTGGCCCGCGTCACGGGACGTTCGGCCCAACGCCCCTCGCGGATGCAGAACGACGGCGCCTCAACGGGCTCGAACAGCTCGTCGAAGCGGGCCCTGCACTCGCGTGTGGCGTTCCACACCACCTCGCAGGCCACGTCGCCCCGCCCGCGGGCAAACGCCAGCACGGACAGGACGACACGCAACCGGTTGCACAGGCCGCCCTGGGCCGCAACGACCAGCTTTTTTCCCTTCGCCGCCGCCATACGTCAACGCGTCGGAGCGACGGTCCACTCCTTATTATATATATAAAGTGTCATTGGGGCTTTTTGTCGGCCTTCACCTTTATCTTGTCGAACCCTTCGCCAAACACGCCGATAACCTTGCTCTGCGAGACGAAGGCGTTCGGGTCGATGTTCTGGATGATGCGGAAGATGTTCGTGCTCTCGCGTTTCTTGGCCAGCACCACGAGCACCTTGCGGTCATGCTTTGTGTACCACCCCTGGCCGTTCAGCACCGTCACACCGCGGTGGGTGGCACTGATGGCGGCCGCTATCTCGTCATACTCGCGTGAGAAGATGAGAAACTGCACCGACTGCCGGCCGCTGTCGACCACGTAGTCGAGCAGCAGGTTGGTGATGATGAGCGTGCAATAGCCGTAGAGCAGCTTGTCGATGCTGCCCGTCGGCAGGAGCAGGCTTGACGTCACGATGATGATGTCGCAGAGCATCATCATCTGCCCAAGGGTCACGTCCTTATACTTGTTGATGATCGAGGCAATGATGTCGGTTCCGCCCGTCGAGCCGTTGCTCAGAAACACCAGGCCGATGCCAATGCCCTCAATGGCGGCACCCAGGATGCACGACATGAAGATGTTGTCCTTCACGACGCACGGCAAGCCGCTGCGCGGATTGATGGCGTTGTTGAACAGGTCAGGCCGCGTCTCGCCGAGATGTATCATCACCTCCTGCACCATGCCGAGCAGAAACGTCAGCATGAAGACGGCGTAGATGGTTTTCAGACAGAAGCGCCAGCCCAGCACCTTCACCGCCACGGCCAGCAGGATGATGTTCACCGTGAAGAAGGTGTACTGCACCGGGAAGCCCGTGGCGTAAAAGATGACGGCGCCCGCACCTGCCAGGCCGCCCATCGTGATTTCGTAGGGCAGCTGGAAGCACGTGAAGCCCGTGGCATAGAGCAACAGGCCAAACGTGATGACCACGTAATCGCGGAAGTCCTGGAAAAAGGTCAGCCGCGTTCTTATTCTTCTCAAAGGCACTTCCATGGTTTACTTCTTTAAAACGACGTTAACAATGCGTCCCGGCACGACGATGACCTTGACCACCTGCATGCCTTCCAGATAGCGCGCAGCCTGCTCGGCTCCCAGTGCGGCCTGCTCGACGGCCTCCTTCGTGGCGTCGGCGGGCACGTCGACGGTGAAGCGCGTCTTGCCGTTGAAGGAGACGGGCATCGTCACGGTGTCCTCTTTCAGATAGGCCTCGTCCCACTGCGGCCACGTGGCGTCGCAGACGGTCGTCGTGTGGCCCATGAGGTGCCACAGCTCCTCGCACACGTGCGGAGCGAAGGGCGAGAGCAGGACGACGAGCGGTTCGAGCACCCGGGCCGAGCGGCACTTCTGCTGGGCGAGCTCGCCCACGGCCACCATAAAGGCAGGCACAGACGTGTTGTAGGAAAACTCCTCGATGTCCTCGCTCACCTTCTTGATGAGCTTATGCAGGGTCTTCAGGTTGTCGCGCGTGGGCTCTTCGTCGGTCACGGCCAAGCTGCCGTCGGTATCGAAGAAGAGGTTCCACAGGCGGCGCAGGAAGCGGAAGCAGCCGTCGATGCCGTTGCTGTCCCACGGCTTGCTCTGGCTGATGGGGCCCAGGAACATTTCGTAAAGGCGCAGCGTGTCGGCGCCATACTTGTCGACGATGTAGTCGGGGTTGACCACGTTGTACATCGACTTCGACATTTTCTCCACGGCCCAGCCGCAGATGTATTTTCCGTCCTCAAGGATAAACTCGGCATCGCGGTAGTCGGGGCGCCACCGACGGAAGGCTTCGACGTCGAGCACGTCGTTCTGCACGATGTTCACGTCGACATGCAGCGGCGTGACGTCGTATTGATTCTTCAAGCCCAGAGAGACGTACGTGTTGGTGTCCTTGATGCGGTAGACAAAGTTGGAGCGTCCCTGTATCATACCCTGGTTCACCAGTTTGCGGAACGGCTCCTCGACGCACGACAGCCCCAAGTCGTGCAGGAACTTGTTCCAGAAGCGGCTGTATATGAGGTGTCCCGTGGCATGCTCGGTGCCGCCCACGTAGAGGTCCACGCTCTGCCAGTAGTCGTCGGCCTCGCGGCTCACAAGGGCGCTGTCGTTGCGCGGGTCCATGTAGCGCAGATAGTAGGCCGACGAGCCGGCAAAGCCGGGCATCGTGTTCAGTTCGAGCGGGAAGACGGTGCTGTTGTCGATGCGTGCGTTGTCCGTCACGCAGCGTGCGGCCTCGTCCCAGGCCCAGCGGGTGGCGTGGCCCAGGGGCGGCTGTCCGTCCTCGGTGGGCTCGTAGCGGTTCACCTCGGGCAGCTCGAGCGGCAGGCACTCCTCGGGAACGACGCAGGCCACACCGTTCTTATAATAGACGGGGAAAGGCTCGCCCCAGTAGCGCTGGCGGCTGAAGATGGCGTCGCGCAGACGGAAGTTCACCTTGACGCGGCCCAGCCCCTTTTCGGCCACGAAGCGTTTTGTGGCGGCAATGGCCTCGGTCACCGTCAGGCCGTTCAGCGAGAAGCCGTCGAGGGCGGTCACGCCCGGCCGCGGCGAGTTGCACACGATGCCCTCCTTTGCGTCGAAGCTCTCCTCCGAGACGTCGCAGCCCTCGATGAGGGGCACGACGGGCAACCCGAAGCGGCGTGCAAAGGCATAGTCGCGGCTGTCGTGCGCCGGCACGGCCATGATGGCTCCCGTGCCGTAGCCCGCCAGAACGTAGTCGCTCACCCAGATGGGGATGGCCTCGCCCGTAAAGGGGTTCAGCGCATACGAGCCCGTGAAGACGCCCGTCACGCGGCGGTCGGCAATGCGTTCGCGCTCGGTGCGCTTTTTCGTGGCCTCGACGTAGGCCTCCACCTCGGCCTGCCGGTTGGGCTTGGTGAGCCGGGCCACGAGCTCGCTCTCGGGCGCCAGCACCATAAAGGTAACGCCGAAGATTGTGTCGGCGCGGGTGGTGAAGATGGTGAACGCCTCGTCGCTGTCTTTCACGGCAAAGCGCATCTCGGCTCCCTCGCTGCGCCCAATCCAGTTGCGCTGCGTTTCCTTGATCGAGTCGGTCCAGTCGATGGTGTCGAGGCCGTCGAGCAAGCGCTGCGCATAGGCCGATACGCGCAGGCACCACTGCCTCATCTTTTTCTGCACCACGGGGAAGCCGCCGCGCTCGCTCACGCCGTCGACCACCTCGTCGTTTGCCAGCACCGTTCCCAGCCCGGGACACCAGTTGACCATCGTTTCGCCCAGATAGGCAATGCGGTAGTTCATCAGCACCTCGGCGCGCTGCTTCTCGTCCATGGCGCGCCACTGGTCGGCCGTAAACGTGAGCTCCTCGCTGCAGGCTGCGTCGACCCCCTCGGTGCCGCTGCGGTCGAAGGCAGCCACGAGCTCCTCGATGGGGCGGGCCTTGTCGGCCCGGCGGTCGTAGTAGCTGAGGAACATCTTGCGGAAGGCCCACTGCGTCCAGTGGTAATAGGCGGGGTCGCAGGTGCGTATCTCGCGGTCCCAGTCGAACGAGAAGCCGATTTTGTCGAGCTGCTCGCGGTAGCGGGCTATGTTGGCGGCCGTCGTCACGGCCGGGTGCTGCCCCGTCTGTATGGCATATTGCTCGGCCGGGAGCCCATAGGCGTCATAGCCCATGGGGTTCAGCACGTTGAAGCCCTTTAGGCGTTTATAGCGCGCGTATATGTCCGAGGCGATGTAGCCCAGCGGATGGCCCACGTGCAGGCCTGCGCCCGAGGGGTAGGGAAACATGTTCAGCACGTAATACTTAGGCCGCGAGGCGTCCTCCGTCACGTGGTAGGTCTTGTCGGCGGCCCAGCGCTCGCGCCATTTCTTCTCGATTTCTCTGAAATTATACTCCATTGCCGGTTGTTTCGGTTACGTTGTTCTCACATTACGGCTTATAGCCGCGGCAAAGGTAATGAAAGGTGGGCGCAAAAGAAACATCCTTGTTTGAGTTTTTTATATTTAATCGGCGTCGTCGCCATAAAGCAAGCGCCTCAACTCTTCTTTGGTGGGCAGATAAGTCATATACTTGGCTGCAAAAATCTGTTTCTCGTCCTTTGGCAAGGTATATTCCACTACCGCGTCGTTTTTTTCCGCGCAAAGCACAAAGCCCACAGGAAGATTGTCGCCTGGGTTCATTAGATTGCGCGTATAATAGTTTACGTACATTTGCATCTGGCCAAGGTCTTGGTGGGTCAGGGCGTCTGTTTTCAGATCGATCAATACGTAGCAGCGAGCCAAGACGTTATAGAACACCATGTCTATGTAGGAATGCTGGCCGTCGAGCGTGATGCGCTTTTGCCTCGCCACGAAACAATAGCCCCGTCCCAGCTCCAAAAGGAAGTGTTGCAACTTGCTGATCAGCATCTGCTCCAAATCGCCTTCTAGAAAGCACTCTCCCTGCTTGATGCCCAAGAACTCCAAGATAAACGGGTCGCGAATCAATTCTCGAGGCGTCATCGCTTTCGGTGCAGACGCTTGTATTTCGGCCCGCACCTTGTCTTTGTTGCGGCTGGCCAGCATTCGCTCGTAGAACATGGTGCTTATCTGTCGCTCCAACTGGCGTGTGCTCCAATTCTTCGCCACACATTCTTGAATATAGTAATTGCGTGCCGTTTCGTCCTGCACCGTTAGCAACGTCCGCCAATGCGTCCAACTCAATTGGTCACGCAGTGCGTGACTTTTTGGGTATAACAAATAAAATTGCCTCATCTGTTTGAGGTTCGTGGCGGTAAATCCACCTCCATATTCAGCCATTAGCCTTTTGGAAAGCCTTGGAATCACGCCTTTCCCATATGCTGCCCGCGCTTTGCCCGCCTGTTCATACTCCACGATGTACTTGCCTACTTACCAATAAGCCTCTATGGTGGCCGTGTTTACCGTCCGGGCTATCTGCCGCCGCGCATTGTCGAGCATCTGCTTGATCTGTGCAAACAGCTGCTCCTCGCCATTTCCCTGCGATGCCAATGATGTGTTATTTTCCATGTGCTCGGTCAAAATAATAGGCTTCATGCCGAAAACGCATTGCCTGTTGTATGGGCAAATATGGCGATTTTTATTTGAAGCGGGGTGTGCGCCGCGTCAACCGGCCATGCCGTCAATTTTCCAAAAAATTGCGACAAGGGTCGGCGGGCGAAATAGAGCGGCGGAAGGGCGTTTTGGGGCGAGAGATGGGACGCCGCGACGGAAACATCCCATGGATTTTGATTTCCATGGGATGTTTCGGCCGATCCATGGGATGTTTCTGACGCATCGTGGCCTTGGTTTTGTGACATATAGTGGCGAAAATGAAGCTCCGAGCGCTCCCGGCGGCGGGGCATCGGAGCTTCGCGCTTCATTGTCAGGCGGTTACGTTTTTCGCCCATTTGCGCCTCTGCGCGCGCCGCGCTGAAAGCGTTGCGCGGCGAGGGGTCTGTACAGCGCTTCCGCGTCCGGCTTTGCGCCCATGGGGTGCCCGCGCGGCGGGGTGGCGCGTTTACGTTTCTCAACGCTTTGACACGTTTGCAAACAGACTTACGCCATTTTCGTCACCCGTTTCAGTGATGACGGGCGGCGGAGGGAGCCCCCGAAATGCCCATTTTTAGGTATTTCCCGGGCCTGCCGGTGGCCGTAACTTTGCACTTGGGGAAAAGGCTGCCCTTCGCGGCTCGCTGCAGCCTGCTCTCCGTTTGTCTTTAACGAACCAATTTACCCCTTGCAAAGAAACAATTTCCTCTACGGTCTCCTGCTGCTCCTGCTCGCCGCGCTGCTCCCCGCCGTCGCTGCGGGCCAGACGCTGACGCTGCGCGGCTCGGTCAGGACGGCCGACGGCCGGCCCGTGGGGCTGGCCACGGTGCAGCTCAACCAGTCGCTCGGCACGCAGACCGACGACGACGGCACGTTCAGCATCGGCCGCCTGCGGCCGGGCACGTACACCTGGCGCGTGGCCTATCTGGGCTACGAAACGCGCACCGGGCAGATTACGTTGCACACGGGCCGCGAGCGGCTCGACGTGACGCTGCGCGAGATGAACCTGCAACTGAAAGACGTGACCGTCGTGGCCACGCAGAGCCGCGAGGGCTCCACGTCGACCATCGGGCAGGAGGCCATACGCCACATCCAGCCCAAGAGCCTGGCCGACCTGTTGCAGCTCGTGCCGGGTGGCCTCACCACCAACCCCGACCTGAGCTCGCTGGCGCAGGCCCAGATACGCGAAATAGACGCCGACGCCAACAACGCGCTGGGCACGGCCGTCGTGGTGGACGGCACGCCGCTCTCGAACGACGCCAACCTGCAAGCCCTGGCCACGGGGCGCTACGGCGCGGCGTCGAGCGCCACGGCCGACGGCATGAGCGACCAGACCACCGCCGGCCGCGGCACCGACCTGCGCACCGTGAGCGCCGACAACATTGAGAGCGTCGAGGTGATACGCGGCATCCCGTCGGTGGAGTATGGCAACCTCACGTCGGGCGTCGTCGTGGTGAAAACCAAGGCGGGCGCCACACCTTGGGAACTCAAGGCCAAGGCCGACCCATTCTCCAAGCTCGTCTCGGGCGGCAAGGGCTTTGCCCTCGGCCGCGGGGGCGCTGCCAACTTCAGCATCGACTATTCGTCGTCGTACGCCGACACGCGCCGCCGCTACATGGGCTATGAGCGAATCACGGCCTCGGCGGGCTACTCCGACAAGTTCGGCCCGCTCTCGCTCAACGTGCGCAGCGCCTTCTATTCGAACGTCAATACGCGCCGCACCGACCCGCAGATGACGGAGATGAACGTGACGTATAAAAACAAGAACGTGGGCGGGCGCCTTTCGCTCTACGGCACGCTCACGGCCGACGCCTCCTGGCTCTCGCGCCTCGACTATAACCTCTCGGTGCAGGCCGCCGGGATGCTCGACGACCACCACGAACTGGTGCACACGCCCGACGGCGTTGTCACCGACGTGCGCGAACCGGGGCTCCACGAGGCCCGCTTCCTCAACAAGGCCTACTATGCCGACTACCAGCTCAAAGGCCTGCCGCTCAACGTCTACATGCAGCTCAAGGGTGAGAAATATTTTGCCCTGCCCCGCGACGGCTACACGTCGCTGCGCTACGGCTTCGACTATACGCTCGACGCCAACCGCGGCCGCGGCCTCGTGTTCTCGATGGAGGCGCCGCCCCAAAGCTCGGGGGCCCAAACGCTGCGGCCCCGCGCCTTCAAGGACATACCGGCCTTGCAGAACCTCTCGTTTTTTGCCGAGAACCGCCTGCACACGGCCCTGGGCGGACGGCCCTTGCAGGCCACGGCGGGCGTGCGCCTGAGCCGCCTCTTCCTGAACGCCGCGAAGAGCGGCGGACGCCATGGCATCTTTGCGGCCGAACCGCGCCTGAACCTGACCTTCACCCTGCTCGACCGCCACAACAACGCCCTCTTCGACGACCTGAGCCTCACGGGCGGCTACGGCATCAGCCACAAAATGCCCACGCTGCTCTACCTCTACCCCGACCGCGTGTGGTTCGACAACGTGAGCCTGAGCCACTACGGCACCGACGAGAGCTCGCGCCTGGCCCTCATGACCACGCAGGTGGTGGAGGCCACGCAAAACACCGCGTTGAAGCCTGCCGAGAGCCGCAAGTGGGAGGTGGGGCTGCGCTTTGCCCTGGGAGGCGTCAAGGGCTCCGTCACCTACTTCAACGAGCGCCACCGCCACGAGTTTGGCTTCGCCTCGCAGCTCTTCTGGGCCCACTACGACCGCTTCGACGTGCCGGCCGCCGCCACCGACGTGCGCTTCGACGGCACAGGCGTGAGCTATACGCTCGACGGCACCGCCCACACCGCCGCCCGCACGGCCCTGACCGACCTGTACACATGGAGCCGCCCCGACAACACGACGCGCTCCGCAAAGCAGGGCGTGGAATACACGCTCGACCTGGGCACGTGGGAGGCCCTGCGCACCTCGTTCAACGTCGACGGCGCATGGTTCCACATCAGGCGCACCGCCGAAAAGGAGCAGCTGCGCTACATCGACCGCACCTACGACTATGCCGCCATCATGCCCGCGGGCAGCGGCCTCGTGCTGAACCGCCTGAACACCAACTTCCGCTTCATCACCCACATCCCCGCCGTGCGGCTCATCTTCACCACAACGGTCCAGGTCGTATGGTACGAAAGCTCGCAGTCGGTCTATGAGGACAACGACGGCAACGCCCTCTATCACCCCACGGCCGACGGCACACAGCTGGCCGTGGCCCCCTTGGGCTTTTACGACAAGAGCGGAACCTACACCCCGTGGCGCCCCGAGTATGCCACCGACCCCGAATACGAACGCATGAACCAGCGCTACATGAGCTACGCCTTCGAGCGCGACGTGGTGGCCCCATGGGTGCTTCTCAACTTCCGTCTTACCAAGGAGCTGGGACGCTTCGGCGAAGTGTCCTTTATCGCCAACAACTTCCCCAACATGTCACGCTGGCACACCAACCGCCATTCGCGCGCCCAGCGACAGCTCTACCCCGACATGTACTTCGGAGCCGAACTGAAAATATCCCTGTGAAACAAACATCCGTACAACCATCAAAACATCCGATTATGAAAACGAAACATCTGAAACTGTGGAGCGCCCTGCTCCTCGTGGCCGGAGGCCTCACCACCCTCGCTTGCAGCGACGACGAAGAACAGGCTCCGCAGCGTCACCTGCTCACCGTCAATCTCACGCTGCCCGCCGAAGTGGGCGCCGACGACGTCGAAGACCTGAGAGTCATCGTCACCGACAGCCGCGGCACAAACGACACCGTCAGCGTGACGGGCGGACAAAGCGTGGCCGTCGAGCTCCTGCAAGGACAATACAGCCTGACGGCCAGCGGAAAAATCAAGGACGAAAACTTCAGCTACGTCAGCGGCACCGGAAGCGTGGCTCTCTACGCCGATGCCACGACCACCATCGCGTTGTCGAAAATCATCCAATCGCCCCTCGTCTTCAAGGCCATATACAGCACGGGCGGCATCGCAGGCTACGTCGTCGACCAGTATTATGAAATCGTCAACAACTCGGACGAAGTGCAATACCTGGACGGCCTCATCATGAGCGCGCCCACGGGCCACCAGACGCAAGCCAACGCCTGGCAGGCAGCCGGCATCACCGACTTGTATGAGAGCGGCCAGGGCGTCGTCGTGGCCTTCCCCGGCAACGGCACCGACTATCCGTTGCAGCCGGGCGAGAGCGTTGTCGTGGCCAACGACGCCGTGAACCACAACGAGATGGCTCCCGAGGGCAACAACTGCCCCGACCTGAGCGGAGCCCAGTGGGAGGTCTACATCAGCAACGTCAACGGCGAAATCGACTACCCGGGGGCCGACAACCTCGACATCATCTTCCAGAACAACGCCTATATGAAAGCCTTCGGGCTGGGCTTCTTCGGCCGCGGCTACATCCTGGCCCGCTGCCCCGAGGGCATGACGCCCGCCCAGTTCGCAGCCGACCCTGCCAACTTGCAGACCACGCCCGGAACGACGAGCTCAACGCAATATCTCATGATACCGAGCGAGTACGTGCTCGATGCCGTCGACATCCGGGAGCCCGAGTCGGAAACATACTACCCGACGTTCCTCGCCAAAGACGACGCCAACGCCATCGTGGGCAGCGAGGCCTGGAGCGGCCGCTGCGTGCGCCGCAAAGTGAGCCGCATCGAAAACGGCCGTGCCTACTACCAGGATACGAACAACTCGTCGAACGATTTCCTGAACAACCAGCCGCTCACGCCGGGCCAGACGCCCACGCAGGCCGACCTCTGACATCATCCGCGACGACGGCCGCAGGGGCGTCCCTGCCGGCCGCCCGCCGACTGAATAGACAAAAGGCAGTGGCGTCCGCCCCGGGCTCCGCTGCCTTTTTCCCGACCCTTCCACCCACCACAGCATGAAGACATCCCTCATCTCCGCTCTGCGCCGCCTGCTGCCGGCCGCCCTGCTCGCGCCCGCAGCCACGGCGCGCGCGTAGGACTGCTCGCCGGCGGGATCAACGGAGCTTTGCTGCTGCGCCACGCCGATGCCGACCGCACGGCCAACCTGCGCATGGGCAGCCTCAACCCCGTGAGCCTGCGCCATCACGCCGTCAAGAACTACGGCTACGGCGCCGTGGGCTACAGCTGGACCCACGGCGGCTATCACGCCCCCGACGCCTCGGGCCATGCCGACGCCATCGACATCCGTCTGGACGGACGCCGCAGGCTGGGCAGCTTCGACGTGGCGGGCTACATCGCCTATCTCAACTCCACCGAGCGCCACCGCAGCTGGAAC
>ENA-OOXJ01001444-OOXJ01001444.1-human-gut-metagenome-genome-assembly--contig:-NODE-1444-length-15005-cov-1.811973_pt1 | contig 15005 bp, 18 predicted proteins | sample MGYA00241587_ERZ501343 | MGnify/ENA primary metagenome ERZ501343 (study PRJEB25962, sample SAMEA2042918) | human gut metagenome | biome: human gut; feature: human-associated habitat; material: faeces... | reverse complement strand
GCCAATTCTGCGGCTTCACTGTCCTCCAAGCCGATTCGCTTTGTGCTGCTTGATGAGGTGGACAAGTATCCGCCCAGATCAGGCGGCGGTAAGGAGGCGGACCCGATTTCGCTGGCAAGAGAAAGAACCAATACATTTTCCTACAACAAGAAAATTTTTATCACATCCACCCCGACCCTAAAGACGGGGGCGATCTGGAGAGAGTGGGAGAGCTGCACCCGGCAGCTCTTTTTCTATGTCCCATGCCCGCACTGTGGACGGATGCAACGGCTGCGCTTCCATCAGCTGAAATTCCCCAAAGAGGGCAGCAAAACAGAGCGATCGGCGGTGGCCTACTATGAGTGCCCCTATTGCCAGGGCAAAATATCCGATGCGGACAAGCACAAAATGCTGCGGCTGGGACAGTGGATGAACGAAGGGGAGACAGAAGGCATGCGGGTAAGTCCGAAAAAAACAGGATTTGCCCTCAATGCGATCTACTCTCCGTGGCTATCCTTTGCGGACGTGGCCTACAAGTGGCTGGATGCGCAGGGTGACCAGGAAAAGATGCAAAACTTTGTGAACTCTTGGCTGGGAGAGCCGTGGGAAGATGTTGGCAGTACCGCCGGTGCACAGAAGGTGCTGGACAACCGCGGTGTCTATACCCGCGGGATGGTGCCGGATTGGGCGCAGATCATTACCTGCGGGGTCGACGTGCAGCAAAATTGCCTGTATTACACAGTGGACGCCTGGGGGCAGGGCAAGAAAATCTACAACATCGACCACGACTGCATCCCCGGCGTCGATTTTAACACGCTGTGGGACGTTATCAACCAGACCTACTACGACACAAAAGATCGGGACTGGTACATTGATCTGGCGCTGATCGACTCCGGAGACCAGACAGACCAGGTATATGATTTTTGCTACATCCACAATCCGCTCACTGTGCCGGTCAAGGGATCGTCAACCCCCATCCCGGCGCGCTATCGTGTCTCGGCAATCCAGCGGGAGGGCAGCGCCGCTCGCGGAATGAATCTGATTATCTGCGACGGCAGCTATTACAAGACGATGATCTATGCCAAAATCAACGCTGTCGACGGCAGCTGGCAGGTATTTGACGGGGTGGACCAGGAGTATTGTGAGCAGATCACCAACGAGCACAAGGTTTTTGAGCGCAAAAACGGTGCGGGGAGCTGGGTTTGGCGCCCGAAGAGCAGCGGCGCCCCAAACCACTACCTGGACTGCGAGGTATATGCAGCCTGCGCAGCGGATTTACTGGGCGCCTTCGCACTGCTAGAAGATCCGCCGGAACCGGTAGCGGAAGAATCGACCTATCAGCGGGAAGAAGAGGACGAAAACTGGTTTGGAGACAACGAAGACAATGATTGGGGGGATGATTGGCTGTGATCGACCTGGAAAAACGATATGAGAACCTCTGCAAGGCAATCGAAGCAATTGAAAACGGTGCGCAGAGCTACAACATTGATGGGCAGAGTGTGACCAAAGCGAGCCTTGCCACCCTGTATAGCCGGCAAAAAGCGTTGGAAAGCCAGCTACGGCAGGCAAACGGGGGAGACTTGTATATTGTGGATTTTGCAGACAGGGGGTAGAGGCGCTTGGGAGTATGGAAAAACCTCAAAATGCGATTTTGGGGCAACCGAAACGGATATGACGCGGGCGGGGGACGGGAAGGGGACAGCTGGACACCGGTAGACGGACGGGCAGAGGATATCAACGCCATGTCCCGCGACATGATCCGCCATCGTGCACGTGATTTGGAAAGAAATGCCGACTATGCAGAATCGAGTATTCTTGCCATGGAGCGCAACGTGGTGGGATCGGGCATCCGGCTGGACTGCAAAGTGGACAACCCGGAACTGGAGCGGCAGATCGAGAAACTCTGGGAGCAGTGGTGCCACCCGGAAAACTGCGATGTCACCGGACGCCTGTGCTTTTGCGAAATCCTCAAAATGGCGGTGCGCCGAATGCTGGTAGATGGTGGCCTATTGATCGTAGCGGCCTATACAGGGGATAAGCGCTTCCCACTGCAGCTGCAGATCAAAGAGGTGGATGAATTAAACAGCGGGATGCTGTTCTGTGGAGGGAATCAAGTGGTGGGCGGCGTGGAAGTCAATTCCTTCAACAAACCGGTCGCTTATCATTTTACAGTCTATGACGTATATGGTGAGACTGGACGTACCGTGCGTATCCCAGCAGAGAGAGTAATCTATCTCAATAAGATTAAGCGCACCTCACAGGTGCGGGAAATTTCTGGCTTTGCCAACATTCTTTCTCGCCTGCGGGATCTGAACCAATTTTTAAATGCTGTATCGGTCAAAGAACGTATTTTGGCCTGTTTGTCTGTTTTTATTAAAAAGGTCAATCCCGCGGGAGGTTTTGGCCGCAACCAGAAGACCGATAAGGCGACCGGCGCCAAGCGCAAAAAGCTGGCTCCGGGCATGATTATGGAGCTGGATGCAGGGGATGAAATTCAGGTAGTCAACCCATCGGGCCAGGCATCCAACACTAAAGACATGGCGACCATCCTGCTACGGGCATTTTCTTCGGCGCTGGGGTTGAGCTACGAGGCGACCTCGCGCGATATGAGCCAGGTCAACTACTCTTCTGCCCGTCAAAACCTGATCGAGGACAGGGAGAGCTACAAAGAGTGGCAGCACTACCTGTCCGAGCACCTCTGTCGGCGGGTGTATCAATGGTGGATGGACAGCTGCGTGATGGCAGGGACCCTCAAAATACCGGATTATTTCAGCAACCCGGAAAAATATACCGAGTGCAAGTGGATTGCCAAGGGGATGAGCTGGATCGACCCGGTCAAGGAGGTCAACGCCAACAAAATCGCGCTGGAAACCAACCAGATCACCCTGCAGGAAGTGGCAGCAGAGCAGGGTAAGGACTGGCGCGCTATCCTAGAGCAGCGGGCCAGAGAAAAACAGCTCATCAGAGAGCTGGGATTGGAGGGAATAACAGAAAATGAGAAACAGATCACAGCCACAACAGAAGCCTCCGAAGAATAATTTTCGCACATTGCCGATGCAGATGCGGGAAGTTTCCCAGGAGGAGAGGACGGTCGAACTGTCCTTTTCGTCCGAAAAACCGGTCGACCGGTGGTTTGGGCCAGAAATTTTGTGCCACGATGAGGGCTGCGTGGACTTGACACGCCTGCAAAATGTAGGGTCGGTACTTTTCCACCACGGCAGAGATCCGAGTTATGGCAGTCTACCGATTGCCAGGATCGTGAGCCTGAGCGTCGACCAGGAAACCAAGCGCTGCAAGGCGGTGGTGTCCTTTGACAGCGACGAAAAAAGCGACCTAATCTATCAAAAAGTGAGGTCGGGAAGCCTAAAAGGGATCTCGGTGGGGTACACCGTCAACGCGTATGAGGAAGTAAGGGCCGGAAAGACCTCCAGCAATGGACGCTTTACCGGACCTTGCTATGTAGCGGTCAAGTGGGAACCCTTAGAGATATCCTTTGAGCCAGTGCCGGCAGACGGCGACGTGGGAGCCGGCAGAAACCAAGGAACAGAAAGCGAGGAAGATGGAATGAGTGTAGTAAAAGACAAAGAGAATCCAAACAACCCAGTACCAGCGCCAGAAAAAGGCACCGGAGACAGAGGCACTGCACAGCCGACCACTCCGGAAAGCACACCAACTGCAGCGCAGGAGACCCCAACTGCAGGTGGGGCAGAAGCGGAGCGGCAGAGATGCACCGAAATCTATTCGCTCTGCCGCAGCTTTGACGTAGATCCGGAGAAATATATCCAGGACGGCAACAGCGTCGACCAGGTGCGCGCCGCCATTTTGGAGGGCCTGAAACGAGACCGGAAACCGCTGACTTCCCATGTGGCGGTGGTAGCGGATGAAGAGGACAAGTACCGCGACGCGGCCAGAGATGGCCTGCTCCTGCGCATGGGCGAAACAATTGAAAAACCGGCACCAGGCGCAGAGAGCTTCAGAAGCATGAGCCTGCACCAGTTGATGGCTGACTGCGCGCTGCGCTGCGGTGTTAAAGACGCACATCGCCTATCACCAGATGAACTGTGGAAAGAGATGGCGATGCAGTCCCGCGGCCAGTTTGCCGACACCAACAGCTTTGTATCTATCATCAACTCCACCCTGCACGCGACCATTGCAAGAGCCTATGCGACCGCGCCGACCACCTACCAATATTGGACCAGCACCGGCTCCAATCCGGATTTTAAAAAAGTGACCCGTTATCGTCTGGCAGCCACTGGCGAAATGCAGGAGATCCCGGAGAACGGCGAGTTTAAAAGCGTGAGCGGAATGGATGAGGGTGTTGACACCAGCCTGAAGACCTACGGAAAACGCTTCGGATTCTCCCGCCAAACCATTCTCAATGACGATCTTGGCACAGTGTCCCGCCTGATCACTGCACAGGTGCGCTCCAACCAACGCTTTATCAACCAAAAGTGCTATGAGGCCCTCACCAAAAACGCAAAAATCTTTGACGGCAAAGCGTTGTTTGATAACAGCCACAACAACCTTTTCACTGGTGCAGAGCCGTCGATCGCCTCTTTTAACGAGATGATCGTCGCAATGGCAAAACAGAAGGACATCAACAACAAGGATGTGCTCAACATTAAGCCACGCTTTGTGCTGGCTCCGGTCGCGCTGGGCATGACAATCCGCCAGATCCTGGAGTCTACCGCTGATCCGGACGGCGCAAACAGCGGCGTAACAAACCCAATGCGGGGCGCTTTCCGCCTGATCACCGACGCGCAGCTGGACATCGCAAATTCCAAGGGCTACTACGCGATCGCCGATCCAAACGACGTGGACACCATCGAGGTCACCTACCTCAACGGCAAGCGCACCCCGACACTGGAGAGCAGAGTGTCCTGGGATACCCTGGGCATCGAGTACCGGATGTACCATGATTTTGGCATCAATATCATCGACTGGCGCGGCATGAGCTACAATCCGGGCAAATAAAAAAGAGAAGGGTTAACCCTTCTCTTTTTTACTAAACGAATGAAATCTTAACTTTTTTGCCCATGGCGGCGGCGAGTCGTTGAAGCGTTTTAATGGATGGATTGGCATTCCCGTTTTCCAGCTTGCTGATATCGGCCTGTGTGATGCCGGTCAACTCAGAGAGCTGTTTTTGAGTGAGCCCCATTTCTTTGCGTGCATCAATGATAGCATTGATGATAGCAAATTCAGGCTCCAGCTCATCATATTCTTTCTTGAAAGCAGGGTCTTGGAGCTGTTCGTTTAAAGTTTCACGGAAGTTTTTTCCCATATTTACACCAACCTTTTTTCATATTCTGCCCGATATTTTTTAGCTAAAGCGATTTCGGACGGAGGAGTTTTTGGGCTTTTCTTAACAAAACCGTTTGTCAGGATGATCTTATTGCCGATGTAAAAGAAATACAAAACACGGGTGATGTTGTTGCCCTGTTTTGCCCTGATCTCGAAAATCCCGTCATCAAGGGATTTGGAGTAAGGTTCCCGGAGGGTATTCCCTTTTTCTTCGAGTAATTCGAGAAGGCGAAAAAGTTTTGCCCTCATCTTGACGTCCTGCGAAAGAATAAATTCCTCGGCGGGATATGTACCATCCTCCTTTTCAAAGTATTCGACTTCAAACCGCTGCATGACAACACCTCTTTGATATATGATTTATCACATATTTATTATATATGATAAAACATATATTGTCAAGAGGAACAATTTTAGATGAGAGGAGAAAAAATATGGCAGTTTATATCCAAAAAGGCGACAGAATCGACTATAAAAACGACACCTCAGCAGTTATCAAATCCGGCGACGTGGTGGCACTGGGAACCAACCGAATTGCAGTAGCGGATTGCCAGATCGAGGTCGGGGCGGTGGGAACACTGGCCCTGACCGGCGTGTGGGAATTCCCGGCGGACACCTCGGCAGCCATTGAGTTTGGCGCACTCGCTTACTGGGATGCGACAAGCAAAACGATGAAGGCTGCGCAGAGCGCGTCGGAGATCCCGGCGGGAATTTGCGTCCAGAAAAAAGAGAGCAGCGGGGCAACCGTACTGGTGAGGCTGCAGGACTGCGTGACGGTAGTCTCGGAGCAAGCTGAGTCATGAGTACCTTCAAACACATGGTAAGCAACGACACCGACCATGTGATATTTAACTTGGATGAGCTTGCCGACCTCCACGAAGTGGATGGCCGGCAAGTCCCAGTCATCATTGACGATGTCAAGCTGGAAGAAATGAAAGCCAATCCCAAGTATGCAGGCGGGTACAACACAGCCACCCGCCTGATCCTGGTGAGAGCAAAGGACCTGCCAGGCAAGCCGGCGGAAGGGGCGCACCTGACCTTTGACGGGAAAACCTATCTTGTCAAGAGCGTCACTGGCCGGTGGATCTGGAGGATCACGTTGGAGGCCAACCGATGAACAAAACACCACAACTTGTTTTTCAAATAGCAGAAATTGATGATAAAAAAATCATTCGTCAATTGGGTGGTGCAAAAGACAAAGCAGAGGCCGTTATGAGAAAATCGGTTAATCGAACCGCCACCCATTTGGTGAAGCCAATTAAAGAAGAAGCGTTAAAAAATTATGCTGTCACTAATATTCGCAAAAAGGATATTCAGAAAACATTAAAAGTCTATAAGGCTAAAAAAGGGGCGGAGGTTTCTGCAGGAGTCATGTCGATTGCATATAGCAGGGTGCCGCTGTATCGTTTTGAGACAAGCAGGAGAACACCTGTTAAGAAAAATCCTCCAAAATCCATTTCAGCAAGAGTTTTGATTACCCATCCTATGAAAGAATTGGACGGAAGTTCCACTCGTTCAAAGGCCTTTATTATGCGTGCAGCAAGCGGACATATTGGTGTTTTCGAAAGAGAATTGGGGGTTTACCGGACAAAACGTAGAGATAAGCACCCAAATGATGAGAAGGTCAAAGAATTATATGGTCCGTCCATTCCTTCTATGATTCGAAATGAGAAGGCTTCTAGTGCGATCGTGAAGGATGGAGCACAATTCCTTCAAAAGCAAATTGACCATGAGATCGGCTATTATTTGAGGAGAATGAAATGACGCTGTTCGAATTACAAAAGTTATTGAAAAAAAGAGTAGAAGAGGTTGCGGAGCAAGCTGATTTTCATGGCCTTCAGGTTTTTATTCGTAATCTGCCGCCGCTCAAATATGAGGGGGAGGCAGATCAATATTTACCTCGCTGTATTGTAGAACTGGGAGAGGGAAACGATGAGAAAGAGGAAAGCACAGTGGAAGCTGAATTGACCTTTGCGACAAAAGATGTGCAGCCGGAATTAAAAGGGTATGAGGAAATTTGTCATCTGATCGAAATCGTACGTCTATCATTGGCTGAAAATCCTATTATTGGCGGACAATTTGAAATCAAAAAACCGATCAATTTTACGCTGGGAAGCCTGGAATGGGAAACATATCCCTATTTTTTCGGCGCAGTTTGGTTTGATGTCCTCATCCCCAGTCCTGGACCTGACTACAGCGATTTAACCTAAGAGGAGTGATAAGTATATGGCATTTTTTCATGGGATAAAAGTGACCGAAAAACAGACGCAGATTGTGGCACCGGTGCAGGTTGATTCGGCAGTGCAGGTGGTGGTCGGCCTGGCGCCGGTCAATATGGGCGACCTTGCCGACCCGCTGGCGCCCCAGATCGCCTACAGCTATGATGAGGCGGTCCAAAAGATGGGAATGAGCGCGGATCACCTGACTTATACCATCTGCGAGAGTATCAAGCTCTCGTTTGCAAACTACAATGTGTCTCCGCTGATCATGATTAACGTCCTCGACCCGAGCAAGCACAAGGAACAAAAGACCAGCGTCAGCGTCTCGATGCTGGAGGGCAAAGCCGAGCTGACGGAGGAGGGTGTGATCCCGTCCTCGCTGCAGCTGACCCAGACCGAGCAGGCGCTGCAGGTGGGCACCGACTACAACCTGTCTTTTGACACGGACGGCAAAGCGGTGATCGAGCGCATTGAGGGCGGCAAAATTGCGTCGGACACCGCATCCCTGACAGCAACCTATGATGTCCTGGACCCCACCACGGTGGAAGATGCGGATATTCTGGCCGGTGTCGCCAAAATCCGAGAGGTTTACCCGCGCTTTGGCATTGTGCCTGGCACTCTGATTGTGCCGGGATACAGCGGCAAGCCGGCGATCTACAATGCGATGACCTCCAAAACCGATACCCTCAATGGGGTGTTTCGGTATCATTGCCTGGTGGATTTGGACACTGAGACGGTCACCGCCTATGATCAGGCGCAGACCGAGAAAAACAAAAATAATTTTACGCACGAGAACAGCTCTCTTTTTTGGCCAATGGTCAGGGTGGGGGAGGAGATGTATCATTTTTCCGCGGCGGCAGCCGCCCTGATCGCGGACACCGACTACAACAACGACGGTGTACCCTATGTCTCGCTGTCCAATAAGTCTCTCAAAATCAGTGGCCTGTGCCTTGCGGACGGCAGCGAGGTGATCCTGGACATGGAGCAGGCCAACCTGTTAAATAGCCAGGGGATCAACACCACCATCAATATGAACGGCTGGAAAGCGTGGGGCAACCGAACCGCCTGCTATCCAGGTAATACCGATATCAAGGACTGCTTTATCCCTTGCCGCCGGATGTACAACTGGTGGGCCAACCAGTTTATCCTGTCCTATTTTGCCAAGGTGGATGACCCAATCAACAAGAGACTGATCGAGAGCATCGTGGACAGTGAGAATATCAAGGGCAATGCCTGGAAGCAGCGGTATCAGGTAGCGGAGGCAAAGCTCGTATTTGACAGCGAGGACAACCCCGTCACCGACCTCATCAACGGCATTGTGAGGATTAAGATGCTGTTCTCCCCGTACCCACCGGCGGAGCAGATCCTGGCTACGGTGGAGTACGACACCAGCGCGCTGCAATCCGCTTTAGAGTAAGGGGGCGATGATATGAGCTTAAAATCCATTCCGACTAAACTGACCGACTATAACATCTACAATGAGGGAGAAATTCTGATCGGCACATCCGGTGAGCTGACCATGCCGGACCTGGAAGCGATCACAAGCGAGATTTCCGGCGCGGGGATCGCCGGAACCATCGAGGACCCGACACCGGGATATTTTGGGTCGCTGGAGGTTGAAATTAAATTCCGGACCGTCTCAGAAGAATCCAGCCGCCTGGCTATCCCGCAGGCACATACCCTGACCGCCCGGGCAGCCCAGACAAGGCATGACCCGGCGACTGGAACAAACTCCCAGGAGGGCTTGAAGGTAGTGTTCCGCGGAGTTTGCAAGACCTATTCGATCGGCACCTTTAAGCAGGGCGAATCGACAGAAACCACCGCAACAATGGAGCTCAGCTACATCAAAATCACCCGCGGCAGCACCGTTGTGCTGGAGCTGGACAAGTTTAACCACATCTATGTGGTCGAAGGAGTCGACTACATGAAAGCAATCCGAGACCTGATCTAAGGGGGGAAAGAGGACATGGAAATTTTTGAGCTGAAACGACCAGTGACTTTTGAAGGACACAAATTTGAGCAGCTTGACCTGTCCGGTCTGGAGGATCTGACAGGCGAAGAATACGCGACCCTGCTCAAGGAGGCGGAGAGGATCGACGGTGCGGACATGGTGCCGGAAAAGAGCCTGACCTTTGCCTTCTTGGCCGCGGCCAAAGTGACCGGGCAGCCGTTTGACCTGTTCAAAAAGATGGGCGCGAAGGACGCTGCGCGGCTGCGCTATAAGATCGGCAGTTTTTTTCTTGCGGAGGATTAAGCAATATAAGCGTGTCATTGCTGCGAAAATCTGCCATCAGCCTTTCTATCGTGCTGCACGCTGATTTCTTCCGCCTGTGGCGGGACATGAGGCTGTTTGATTTTTTGGAGCTGATGGTGGACACGGAGGAGGTGCTCGAGCAAATTGGCAAAAAGTAACCGATTTATCGTCGATTTCCTTTTCGGTGCAAAGAAGCAGGGGAGCTTTGACAAGACATTTTCAGCGGTTTCGCAGAGCGTTAAAAACCTGACCAAGACGGTGGCAGGAGTAGCGGCGACCTATATCAGCGCCCAGGCGCTCAAGGACGTATCCCTCTCCGCATTGGACAGTGCCTCCAGCCTGGAAAGCTACCGAAGCACGTTGAACGTAGTCATGAAGGACCAGAAGAAGGCCGCCCAGACCATGGCCTGGGCGGTCGATTTTGCGAATAAGACCCCGTTTGACACCGACCAGGTGGTCGAGGCGACGGTGCGCCTGCAGTCCTACGGCATCGACGCACAAAAAACCATGACCCAGATCGGCGACATGGCCGGTGTCATGAACAAAGACCTGATGCAGGCGGTCGAGGCGGTAGCGGATGCGCAAACCGGAGAGCTGGAGCGCTTGAAGGAGTTTGGCATCACCAAGGCGATGATTGAGGCCAAGGGTGCGGAGCTCTACAGAAATCAGACCATCGTCAATAACAAGGGGAAGATCGTCGACCAGGAAAAATTTAACGATGCCCTCTTTGCCTTAATGGAGGAGCGATTTTCCGGCGGCATGGAGATCCAGGCCAAGAGCTACAAGGGACTGATGTCCACCATCAGCGGCATCTGGCAGACGGGACTTGCCAGCATGGCCGGCATCAGCGGGACCGGTGAGATCATCGAGGGCGGAGCCTTTGACGCAGCCAAAGAGGGCCTCACCTGGGTAGCGGACAAGATGCAGGAAATGGCAGATTCCGGGACCTTTGAGAGGATCGGCAAGAAGATCGGCGGCGTGATCCAGAAGGGCATCCAGTACGGACAGAAAGTGATTGACGTCGCCAAAAAGATCAAAGACGGTGTCATGGATACCGTACAGAGCATCTCTGTCAAGCTGGAGCCGATCAAACCGATTTTGGATGAGATCGGCGAGAAGGCAATGAGCCTGGGCCGCAAACTGACCGACGGATTTACCCGCGCCGGGCCGCAAATCAAGAGCCTGGCAGAGACGGTCATCCCTGCAGCGGCCAAAGCGGTTGCGAACCTTGCAAACGCAGCGTTGGGTTTTGCTAACTTTGTCGTTGATAATTGGTCGGTAATCGGGCCAATCGTCAAGGGTGTGGCTGCTTCGTTTTTGGCTTTTAAGACGCTCAATAGCATATCTGGGGCTGTTGGCAAAGTAAAACAGCTGATCGATGTGTTTAAGGGCCTCCAGGGGGTCAGCGGACTGGTTGGCAAAGTAAATGGTTTGGCCAGTGCTTTTAAGAGCTTTGGCGGGATTGCCAAACTGGTTGCCTCACCATTTACAAAATGGGCACTGATTATCGGTGCCGTCATTGCAGTAATTGCCCTGCTCGTCAAAAATGCGGATAAAATCAAGGCTGCCTTTGACAAGCTGGGGCAGTGGATCATCGATAAGATTCAGCCGGCGGTCGACTGGCTCAATGGTGTAGCGGCGCTGATTCGCCGGAAATTTTCCGAGGTGATAGGATTTTTCCAAGAATTAGGCGGAAAAATTGTGAGTGCGTTCCAAACACTAGGAAACAATATTGGCTCATTTTTCTCCGGTGTATGGGATGGACTAGTCAGCGAATTTAAAGGAGTAATTAACTTCTTCATCAAAGGCATTAATGCGTTGATTGGGGGAGCAAACAAATTACTGTCAGTTAAAATTCCAGACTGGCTACCGGGAGGAGGAAAAACAGTCGGCATCCAGCTTCCGACCATACCACTGCTGGCCAAAGGCGGCGTGGCGACCAAGCCGACGCTGGCCATGGTGGGCGAGGGCAAGGAGCACGAGGCGATTTTGCCGCTGTCCAAGCTGCAGAGTCTACTGCAGAACAACAGCCTGGCGGCCACGATGAGCAGCCTGATTAAGCGATCCGCGGTTGCGGCCGGCGGAGGTGGCGGGACTTACCACTACAGTCCGCAAATCAACTTCTACGGCGGCGACAAGCGAGAACACGAGGAAGTCTTAGAAAATGACAAGAAACGGTTTGACAAGTGGGCCAAAGAACGGGAAGAGTATGACCGGCGGACCCGCATCAAACCGAAGAAGTAAAGGGGAGATCGGATGAACACTTATCAAACGGTGCAGGGAGATATGTGGGACAGTATCGCAAAACAGGCCTATGGCACAGAGAACGCGATGGACCAACTGATGCGAGCCAATCCTGATCTTTTGCAGGCAGCGGTATTTGGGGCAGGAGAGATTGTACTCCTGCCCCAAATTTCTGCGCAGGAGGCGGCCAGCACCGCTGTGCCGCCCTGGCGGAAATAGCAAGGAGGTGAGGGATTGCAAGGCAGACGGACAAAGGTCCAGGTATCGCTCAATGGGGTGGACATCACCTCGGATCTGACGGGGGACACCCTGTCTTTGACCTACACCGACAGCGCGGAGGAAAATGCGGACAACGTCGATTTTGAGATTCAGAACCGCGACAAAAAGTGGCTGAAGGGGTGGTTTCCAAGCAAGATGGATACCTTCTCAGCGCAGATCATCGCCGATGGCGGGACGCTGGACTGCGGTGTCTTTCTGCTGGACGATGTAGGGATGTCCGGCAGGCCGCTGACGGTGAGCATCAAGGGCGTGGCGAAGCCGTCCGATCAGGATTTTTCGGAGGTTGAGCACAACCAGACCTGGGAGCAGGCGACCCTCAAAGATATTGCCTCCACCATCGCGGGACGCGCCGGGATCGCACTGGAATATGATGCCCAAAGCAACCCCACCATCCAATTCCAGACCCAGGAGGGACAGACCGACCAGGATTTTTTGCAGCAGCTGGCCGAAAAGCATGGGATCACCATGAAGCTATATAATCAAAAGCTGGTGCTGTATGAGATGCAGACGCTGGAGCAGGCCGGAGCCGTCCGGACGCTGCGGGAAAGCGATCTGCTGTCCTGGGAGGCAAAGACCACGCTGCTGGACACCTCCTATTCCGGTGTGTCGGTGCAGTACATCAACACCGACGGGGAAACGATGACCTACACCTACACTGGATCCGGGGACAAGGCACCGAAGGTCTACAAGCTGGATGACCAGGTAGACTCTTTGGCGATGGCCCAGCAGGTGAGCGAGGCCAAATATCTGGAGCTCAACCGCGGGGAGACCACCTTTTCCTGTTCGGTGCCGGGGGATCCGGCGCTGGTATCCGGTATCTGCGTGGAGCTCGACAGCGAGGATTTTGGCAAATTTGGCGGCAAGTACCTGATCGACAGCTCGACCCACACGGTGAGCAGCGGGTACACGACCGACCTAGAGATGCACAGAGTGGAGGGATAGCGTGGAGATTGTCAAGGTATCCGAGGTGGACTACGCCAAAGGACAGATCAAGGTGGAGATGCCGGCCAAGGACAACATCGTTTCCAGCTGGATCACCTTTCCCAACAACGAGTATGAGATGCCGGAGGTGGGGGACCTGGTGAGGGTGGAGTTTGAGCCGGCGCGCTATGGAAACGCCTATGTCAGCGGTATCTGCTATGGCAAATATTTTAACAGAGACACCCTGCCCAAGCTGCAGGGGAAGGACATTTTTTACAAGGAGATGCTCGGGGATGTGACGCTTATCTATGACCGCGCCAAAAAGCAGCTGACCATCCAGACCGACAAGGAGATCATCCTCAAGGCCGTGGAAAAGCTGGAAATCCAGACCAAGCAGCTGATCATCAACGCGGAACAGGTCGAGGTCACGGCGCAAACGGTGCAGGTCGCGGGGACGACCATCGCGATGACCGGACAGACCTCCATCACCGGCGAAACAAGCATCACTGGAAATCTGAGCGTTTCCGGCATTGTGTCGGCGGCGAACATCTAGGAGAGGAGGGAGCAGCTTGATCGGTAGCTTTGCGGGGATCTCCTTTTCTGTGTCGGAGAGCCGGGTGCAGACCTTCGGCGAGATGACGCGGGAGACGGCCTCCCGATGGAACACCCATGAGGTGATCGGCGCGAAACCAAAGCAGGAGTTTCTGGGGCCGGACCTGGACAGCATGAGCTTTTCGATGACGCTTTCCGCCTGGAGGGGCGTCAGCCCTCTGCAGATGGCTCAGAGGCTGCGGGAGTTTTGCAGTAATGGGGAGGTAGACAACCTGATCATTGGCGGGCAAAATTTTGGTGAGTATCTTATTGAGAGCGTCAGCGAGACCTACAACGTGGTCAATAACCGCGGGGAGATCGTGCAGGCAAGTGTCGACGTGAGCTTAAAGGAGTATGTATGAGAATCACAGGAGAAAATTTGACCCCTGACCTGCGACAACAGTTGGAGCTGCTGCTGGCGACCCCGGTGGGGACGGTGGCGCTGGACCGGGATTTTGGGGTAAACTTTAGCTTTCTGGATGAGCCGGTCAGTGTAGCGGTCAACATGGCTGCCGCCGAGATCGCGGTCAAGCTGCAAAAATACATTCCCGCGCTGCAGCTCATCCGGGTGCAGGCGGACTATGAACAGGCGCAGGACGGGACAGTTGAGATGGAGGTGATTGTTAAAAATGCCGAGCAATAATCCATACGATGCAGTGCCGGATATCGACTTTATGCCGGAAACGACCGAAGAAATTTTGGAGGAGTTGGTCGACACCTATGAGCAGGTGCTTTCGGAGGAGACCGGCCAGGCCGAGAAGCTGCCGGTCGCGAGCCGCGAGAAGATCATCCTCAACACGATGGCTTATGAGTTGTCGGTGCTGGCGCAGCTCTTTAACGATCGGGCAAAACAAAATCTCCCGAAATATAGCCGGGGAGATTTTCTGGAGGTGCTGGCCTCCTTCTGGGGACTGACCCGCCGGCAGGCTTCCCCCACGCTGGGGGAGGCGGAGTTTACACTGTCAGCGGTCCGAGAGGACGATATCCTGATCCCAAAAGGGACAAGGGTGTCGCCGGGCGACAAGTTGTTTTTCGAGACCGATGAGGACTTGATCATCCGATCTCCATCCCTGACCGGGCGGGTGGGGATTACCTGCCAGCAGGCGGGGGCGGTCGGAAACGGATTTGCCGCCGGAAAAATCAATATCATTGTGGACCCGGTGGCCTACGTTGCCAAGGTGAGCAACGTGGACCGGACACAGGGCGGCGCGGATGTGGAG
>ENA-OOXJ01001433-OOXJ01001433.1-human-gut-metagenome-genome-assembly--contig:-NODE-1433-length-15138-cov-2.485116_pt1 | contig 15138 bp, 9 predicted proteins | sample MGYA00241587_ERZ501343 | MGnify/ENA primary metagenome ERZ501343 (study PRJEB25962, sample SAMEA2042918) | human gut metagenome | biome: human gut; feature: human-associated habitat; material: faeces... | reverse complement strand
GCGCCTGCCGGCGCCTTCGCCTGCTCGCTACAAACGCTTCGCGTTTGCTTTACGCTCGCACCCTGTCGGGTTCGAGTCCCGGCACTTTATTGAAAAAAGCACGGCACCGGAACGGTGTCGTGCTTTTACTTTTTCTGGAGCGGGCAACGGGACTCGAACCCGCGAGTGTCAGCTTGGGAAGCTGATGCCTTACCACTTGGCGATGCCCGCATATATGGGGGATAGTATAACGCGGTTGTCTTGTTCGATACAAGGGTGACGATGCTTGTTTTAGCTATGGAGAATCCTCCTAAAAATAGGCCAATTGTGTAGATGAGGACCTGTAGGCTCTTTTATTTACCATTGTCTACCTGCAGATTTATTCCATTGTCTTTCGTAGGCGCCATTTGTCAGATATCGGGCAAGCTTTTGGTCAGGCTCCGGTACTTACCCGCATGAACCTCGGGGGTAGCCTCATCCCAAGCGCCGCGGCCTCCCCGTGCGGCGCACGAGGGATAAGGAGCAGCCATGTCCAACGCACCCACGCACTCTGTCCACAGCGCAATCACGGCAGGATCGCTGCTCCTAGTCCTCTTTTTACTTTTAGGCTGCATGACACCGGATGCCGCGCTCGCCGTCGACGGTTATGAATCGCTCGGATTCCGCACTATCAGCAATGAATGCGGTCCTTTTGGAGTTGGCAAATACGAGGCGCAGGATTCTTCGATTGCCTATTGCATGAACCAGGACCGATTTGGCCCCAGCACACCGGGCGGACCCTGGCTCACCTACAATCAGGGCTGGGTATGGCTCGAAGACGAATTCGCGGCCATCATCTGCCATGGCTACCCCACCGCCACATCCTTTGGCGGGCATAACCTGTCCCCCGATCGAGCACGCGCCGCAACCCAACTTGCCGTCTGGATGCTCAACGGCACCACCCATACCGACGGATCATTCTCATATACAACCGCCCAGGGCGTCACAAAGAGCGGAAACTTTTCCGGCGACAATGAGGTCGTTGCCGCAGCGCGCTGGCTCCACGACAGCGCCAAGTCGGGAAGCATTAAAGCCGCACCGCATCGCGCGCGGCGCTATTTGGGAACTGTGTCGGGCGGCAGCAAGCGTCAAGACATGCTCTACGTGCTCCCGGCCGTCTCCGCATCCTTCCAAAAACAGTCAGCCAACGCCGCCATCACGAGCGAAAACGATACCTACAGGCTCGACGGAGCGAGGTTCGACATCTATGAGAGCGCCGGCGACAAGCGTGTCGGCAACATCCAGATGGACAGCAGCGGTCGCGCACAGGCGACACTTTTGCCCAATACGGCATATTATCTGGTCGAAACCAAAGCTCCAGCGGGTTATATCCCCAGGAGTGACCGCATCGCCTTTTCCACCGGCAATGACGGCGGAAATGTCGTCATCGATGAGCAGCCCGGTACCATTACCCTGCGCATCGCAAAGGTCGATGCCGCGACAGGGGCAGGTCCTCAAGTCGGTGCGTCACTTGCCGGTGCTGAGTTCACCTGCGTCTCACAGTCTACCCCGGGCTGGTCGCACACCCTCACAACGGATGAGGACGGGCGGGCAACACTTACCGACATCCCCCTGGGCACCTTTAGCATCTATGAGTCGAGAGCTCCCGAGGGTTATCTGCCCTCCAATGAAACCTGGAGCTATACCATCGGTGCCGACCAGCTCGGAGACGCGGGCGTCGTTGAACTCGAGCGTCGCATCCCCAACATCCCCATCGCTTTTGACCTCGAGATTTCAAAGTTCAAGGACTGCGGTAATAGTGACGAATCTGGTGTAGAGCAGCCGGCGGAAGGCGTGGTCTTTGAAGTGGCAAGCAACACTTCGCAGCAGGTTGTTGGAACGCTGACCACCAATATCTACGGCTTCGCATCGACCAAAGACCAGGCCGGAGCATGGTTTGGCGCAGGAGAGCGCCCCGATGGCGTCAGCGGAACCATACCGTATGACCGTGCCGGCTACACCATTCGTGAGGTTGTCGACACTGTGCCCGACGGCTTTAAGCAAGCAGGGGAATGGACTATCACAGCAGAGCAGATCACGGACGGCGCAGAGCTTCAGTACATCGTAGACAACCACGCCCTGTCGACACATCTTCAAATCGTGAAGCGCGATGCTCAGACCGGCAACGCCGTACCACGCGCTGGGTTCACCTTTCAGCTGCTCAATGGCGACCGTGAGCCCATCTCGCAAACATCCTGGCATCCCGCCCATACCGTTATGAATACCTTTACGACCGATGAAACCGGCACCGTCACCCTACCCGAATCGCTTAACCCGGGCACGTATTACATACGAGAGACTTCCGCCAAGGAACCGTATCTTGTTGGTGAAGATCTGGAGATAACGATTCCCGCCGACATGAACTTAACGCCCGTCGCGGTCGCCTCGTTTTACGACGACGCGGCAACAGGAAGCATCGAGATCGTCAAGAACGATGCCGTAGGTGGGCGCGCCCTTGCCGGTGCTGTTTTTGATATCCGTGCCGCGGGCGATATCGTGCGCCCCGACGGCAGCATTGCTGCCCTGGACGGCGAAACCGTCACATCCATCACGACCGACGAGCGGGGATTTGCGTGCGCGACTCATCTTTCACTGGGGTGCGGAACCGCCACCTATGAGGTAATCGAGGTGCAGGCACCCGAAGGTTACCTGCTCGACCAAAGCGTCCACACCGTCGAGCTGTCGTATGCCGGTCAGGAAACACCCGTGATCAATGCGCACCTCGATGTTTCTAACGACTACACCAAAATCGACATCTCCAAAGTAGATTTGACCGGCAAACAAGAAGTGGAAGGCGCCAAGCTCTCCCTCCACGGTGCCGACGGAACCGAAATTGACGCTTGGACCTCCTCTGACAAACCGCATCGCATCGAGCATCTTTTGCCCGGCACCTACACCCTGTGCGAAGTGATGCCCCCGCGCACTTACGACCTTGCCGAAGACATGACGTTTGAAATTAAGGCCACAGGAGAAGTGCAGACGGTAACCATGAAGGACGCACCCATCGAGATCGAGGGCAAAGTCGACAAGCGGCAAGAGATCGCCCGCCCTATCGGTAAGGGTCTCGTCGCCAACGGCGATGGCAAAAACCGAGCCGTGGCACAATCCGATGCGGACGGCTCCCTCTCTTATACGCTCGATGCTAAAAATGAGTCGAATACCTGGGTTGATGAATTCACCATCACTGACGATCTCGAATGCGCCAAGGAAGGCACTGCCAAACTCATCGCCATCGAAACCCCTGTCGCGACCGGGGACATCGACGGTCTTTGCAACGTGTGGTATCGAACGTCTCCAGAGGGAAGTATCGATACGGGCGAACAGGCCAATGCAACGCTCAGCGACGGGCATGACAACCCCTGGCTCGAAACGGACGAGGTCAAAAAGCTCCTAGGTGACGATTTGCGCATGGTCGATTACGGCGATTGGCATCTTTGGAAAGCCGATATCCCAACAACGGAGTCGGTCACCCTCGAGGCAAAAGAGCTCGCTCTTTTGGACGATACCGCCGTCACGGGCATTCGTCTTGAGTACGGGGCCGTATCGGCCGACTTCACGACAAGAGGCGCTGCAGAATCTTGGACCCGCGAGGACCTCAAAGACGAACATGACGGCCTTGATGATGTGAGTGCCGTCCTTGACTCGGATATTCACGGTGCCGTCATCCATATGCAGGCCGCGTCGTCTTACACGCCTCAGACCGCACTCGCCAACAGCGCTCGCGTTGACCTCTGTCGCAATGGCGGCGGTAGCAACCTTGAATCACATGACGAGGATCGCGTCATCCAGCGATGCGCCATGCCGCAAGATTTACCGGCAACGGGCTCCCTTCCCATTGCCGCCTGCCTCGCCGCCTTCGTGACCTCCGGCGCCGCGGCAATCTGGTTTGCCCATCTAAAGCTGGCGTCAAAACGTCGCTGACGCAATAAAAAAGAGGCGAGCCCGTCTCCCGGCTCGCCTCTTATTCGTTCGTGGCGAAATGGCTATTCCCCAGATGCAGACCAACCGTCGATGAGCGCTTGATCGGACTCGGAGATGCCATCGGCTCCCAAACTCTGCTCGTGCTCCACTTCTTCGCTAATCGTGGACTCAGGCGTTGAGCCTTTAACGCCCACGATATACGCGGCCCCGAAACCAAGGACAATGGCGATCAGGGCCAAGATGAGATAGACGGGCCAGTGGCGCTTGATGTACGAAAACACGCAGACTCCTTATAGGTCAACCTACGAACGACGAATGACCTCGGTCACGACCTCGGACACCGTAGCGATATTTGTCGGATTGACGTTGTACGGCAGATCGTCCTCAGTGTGAGCGCATGCCAAACGTGGGCCGTCGACGCCGGCAATGGTAAGGGCGCGTCGGCTTGCCTCGAGAGCAGCATAGGCATCGGTCTTGGCATAGGGCATCTCAAATGCACCGCAATCGACATGGAACGACTTGCACACCTTGTTGACCAAGTTCATGATGCGTCGGTCACCCTTGAGCAACTGCTGCTCGCCCTCGACCGTCACGACCGAAAGCCTACCGGCACCAATGGACTCAAGGTTGATAAAGAACACGCCGCGGAGCTTGTCGCGATGCGCGGCCAGGAACGCCTTCATGCCGGCGCCGTCGCAATCGGAAGCGCCTGTAGCCACAAACCAGATGTCGTGGCCAAGCAGCTCGTCATCGCCCATGGAGGCAACGGCAGCGAGCATATCCTCGGCGGGAGCTCCATCGGAAGACGTGGCACCACCCTTCCAGCCGTCGTCGTCATCCTCGAAGTTATCCCACGAGCCGATACCGCGACCAGACTTCTTGGCGTCGTAATCATCCTCGACGCCAAGCCAATCGCTCATGCTGTCCTGCTCGTTTTTCTTTTTGCGACCGAACAGACCGCCCAAGCCGCGCTTTTGTGGCTTTGCGGCCGGAGCGGCAGGAGCCGAGATAGTCTCAAGCGGCTGAACATCCGAGGTGACCGGCATGGGGGGAACAACCGGAGCCGATGTGGGCTCGGGCCCCTGTGCCGTCGCGAAGGGATCATTAACCTGAGCCGAAGGGTCGGGAAGGTCGAACAGCGAGGTGCGCGAGGCGACATTGGCCTGCTGCATCGAAGGCATCGAGGGATCGGGGACCGAGGCCAGCGGAGACGCAGAGGGCATGGGAGCCGGCGCGGATGCCGGGTCGGGAACGTTCATGTTCGGGCGCGGCGACGCCTGAGACGAGATTTGAGCCATCAGAGCATCGACCGTCTCGGCCTGCGACGGAGCAGCATTGGCAACCGTGGCGCCGGGATCACTCGGCGCGGGCATGGTGAAGATCTGCGTAGAGTAGGGCCTCGACTCATCCGCCTGCGGAGCTTCGGGGGCCACGGGCTCAGGCTCTTGCTCGGAGCTGTCCGCAGCGACCTGTTCCGCCACAGATTGATCCTCGACCGTATCGGGCGCAGCGGGCTCGTCCTCGACAGGAGCGGAAAGGGGCTCGGCGATAGCGGTGCCCTGCTTCTCAAACGTCATCGTGGCATCAAACGACACAGTGCTGTCGACCGGCTGTTGGGGTTCGAAAGTCGCCGTCTCCCCGGCAACATCCGCAGGCGAAGGCTGCGGCGCCTCGAAAGACGTCGTGGCGTCGGCAACATCAACAGATACCGGCTGCTCGGCGGCGTTTTGCTCAAATTCCTGTGCCGCGCGCTCGCGCTCGGCCTCGGCCGCCTGTTGCTTGGCTGCAGCCTCGCGCGCGGCTGCCTCGCGGACAGCAGCGCGCTTTTCCTCAAAGTCGTCAACGAGTTTCTTGCCCTTTTCGAATGCCCCCTTAAAGAAATGGGAGGCGCTGGCACCGATCGAAGAAAACGCGGAAGCGATATCGGCATGGGGCGTCGTCACCGGAAGCTCGGCAGAAAAATCGGTGTCGCTCTCGTAGGACACATGCTGCGGATACGCATCGTAGTCGTCCTCGGTATTATCGAGCTCCTCGGGCGCCGGGGCAGGCGCCATGACGTCAAGACCGGTTGCGGAATCGATAGCAGCCTCCGTATCGGCTTCCGTCTCGATGGCATTGGCCTCATCGGGCTGCGCAGCCACGACCGGATCGGGCTGGGGCGCGGGCTCGAACGTCGGCTCCTCGCCCTGTGCAACGGGAGCAGGCTCCGGCTCAAACGTCAGTTCCTCGCCCTCTTCGTAATCGAGCGTACAGGACTCGGGAAGCATTCCCAGGGCACGGATGGCATCCGAGCCAAACCGGATGTTGCCGGCGGCATTGCGATAAAGCTTGGGCTCGGGCTCGGCCTGCTCGGCCGCGGCAGGCTCCTCTGCCGACTCGGCAGCGGACTCGTCTGCAACGGGCTCCTCGGCCGGAATATCTTGGACCTGGGACTCGGGTGCAATGACGCAAATCAGGGTCTCGTCGGCAGAAGCACCTTCGAATCCATCGATCTGCTCATCAAAAACCTCGCCCTGCTCACCCTCGGGAGCGACCGGCTGGCCATACTCATCCTCGGTATAGGCAGGCTCTTCGTACTCGATGGTATTGCCGTAATCATTTTGCTGCTGGGCCGCGGCGTACTCGGCTGCCGCGCGCGCCATCTCCTCGGCGCGACGCTTCTGCTCGCCAAAATACGTGTCAAACGGAATATCGTCAGGGAACTCGTTCTCACCCTGATAGGGGGCGACGTTATCCATGACACCCAGCATGGCGGCAACAGAGGACTTGTTGCAAACCGAGCCGGACGTGTAGGGAAGGACAAAACGATTGGAAATGATATTGGCGGCATTGGCGAGCGCCACGAGGGAGGCAAGGATCGCGACAATCCACAGCAGGACCTTCAACGCGCCGGGAAGCGGCAAGATGCGCAGGATGGCAATAGCCGCGGGAGCAATCGTGGCAATCGGGAGCAATTTGGCGATCAGCGCTCGGTACGGCGCATAGGGCTCGCGAGCGAGCAGTTCGGCGCGCGGGGAGTCATAGTGCGCGACGACGACAACCGGGCGATTGCGCGGAGAGGCAAGCGGGCCCGACGCCTTGTGGTAGGCGATAACGTTTTGGCTCACGCCCGTTTTACCCAGGCGCGAGATCACGGGGCGACCGGTTCGCTCGAGCACATAGAGCACGGCTCCGACAATGGCCAACAGGGTGCCGACTAAGCCGATACCGCCGCCGATGCCCATAAGCAGGGCACCGGCAAATGTCAGAATGCCCGTAACGGCAAATGCCATCCTGCTCGGCGCGGGAGCATTAAACTCCTGCACCTCGGGATCAAAGCCGTGGTTGCGGAAAATTTGAGCGATATCTTCAGCAGCCAAGCGCTCTTCTTCGCTGCACGCCGGCGTGATGCCGGTGTTCTGCAGCAGGTGGTTAATATAGTTCTGGGTGTTCGCCATATGCGCTCCACATCCATAATCCGACAAATAGGCCCAATGCATGCACATTAGAACCGTATATAGTCGAAAGTATACCCCGAGCGGGCGCAAACGGCCGAATTCTGGGCATCTTAACGCCCCAAGCGGACAAGGATATAGCCTAATCTCCATATCGGACTAAAATCATGGCATCAAACACCTTCCCATGCGAGGATTCTATGACGGCAAGCGATACAACCGTAACGAATAAAAAGGGGGAGCCGGGGCCCGGTTTCGACAAGACCGCCCAGCGCATCCTCAATCTGTTCTTTGTCCTCAACAGCTCTCCCGAGCCATTGACCACAGAGCAAATTGTCCTGGATTCCGATCTTGGCTATGGGTCGGGCAATATCGACTCGGACAAGCGCAAGTTTCGCCGCGATCGCGAAAAACTCCTCGAACGCGGAATCACGATCAAGGAAGTCCGCGCAGCAGGCGCGCAAGAAACCGAAGAAAGCGCGTGGATCATCGATCGCGAGCACACGTTTGCGGCCGGTGGCCTCATCACTGCAGACGACGCGGACATCTTGCTTGACGCTATCGACCAGACCCTTGCAACTGGCTCGGCCGCGTTTGCCACGCCGCTTGCAGACATACGCTCCAAGATCGCCTACCTCACTGGTGCATCGACCGCAGAAGAGCCTCTCGCCCATCGCTCGCCCGCCGTCGATGCGGTGTGGAGCGCTTTCGCTGAACGCTGCGCACTGCGCTTTTTGTATCAAAACGGGCACGGGGAGCAAAAAGAGCGCACCGTCTGCGTATACGGCATGTTCGAGCACGAGGGCGCGGCGTATTTTTGCGGACTCGACAACGCCACCGACGAAATCAGGACGTTTCGCTGCGACCGTATCGTTCGCGCATGGCGTCCATCGAAGGCTTACTCCATCCCCGCCGACTTTAATCTGAACGATCGCCTGTTCTTTGAGTTTGATTTTGCCGATTGCAAGCCCGTTATGGCGACCTTTTCGTTTGCCCCGCAAGCCCAGGCCGACATGGTCAGCGGCCTAACGCGCGGTCGCGGGGAGCTCACGCACACCGAAGAGGGTTGGACCTGGACCGTCGGCGTGCGCGACTTTAATGCCGCTGCCTCGTTTTGTATGGAGCACGCCATGGACGGCATGAGACCCGTTGCCCCCGATGCACTTAAACTGGCGTGGAACCACCTCATCGAAAGGACGGTGCACGAGCATGCCCGTGCGTAAACTCACCAGCGAGCAAAGGCTCTCGCGTGCGATTGACATCATGGAGGCCCTCTACGCTGCCGGCGAGACCGGTATGACACGAGGGGATATCTGCAGCCGTTTTGATATCACGGGTGCGGCGCTCGACGAAATTATCGATATCGTCTCGACCCTCGCTGACCGTGAGTCGGGAGCACGCATCATCTGCGAACGCCACGGCGAGTGCATCATCCTGACAGGCGATGCGGGGCGTGTGCTGCCCTTGCGCCTAAGTGCCGCCGAAGGTGCCGTGCTCAACCACGAACTCGAATCGATGGGAATCGACTCTCGGGCAGCAGAGCGTATCCGACACGCCCTCCTACCCGAGAAACTCGGCTACAACCAGCGCGTCGTCGATACCGTTGCCCGAGGATCACACTGGCAACAGCTGAACTGCGCGATTCAAGACGGCGTTCGATGCCGCATCATCTACCGTTCGATGGACGACACACGACCGCGTGAGCGTCTCATCGACCCCCTGCGCATCGCGACGCATGGCGACCAAACCTATCTGATTGCCTGGGATGTCGAAGTCGATGAGCAGCGCTCCTACCGCATGGACAAAATCGAAGGCCTTACCCTTACCGACGATTCTGTGGAGCGCCACACATCCGCGTCCTTGTCCCTCCACGAATCCCTTTCCCAAGCGGAGCAGAGCGCAAAACTCCTCATGCCGCTCGACATGGCAGAGCGCCTAGACTGGGCCGGCATCATGTCGATTGAGCCAAACGGGGCAGACATGGCGACGGTGACCGTGCGTTATGGGTCAGAGCACTGGCTGTTCTGCCAGGTAATCGCAGCGGGCGGAGCCATCCGCATACTGGATGACCCCGCCTCGGCAAAGCGTCTATGCGATATGGCGAAGAGCCTGACCTGCCCGCTTTAACGGCGTCGCTCGTGGCGTGCACGCCACAGCTGCAAATAATGACCGATCTGCGCCGACTCGATACGCTGGTAGGAAGTCGTGGGCAGCGACGTCAAGAACTTCTTGCCGTAGCCCTTTGTCACCAAGCGCGGATCTGCCAAGATGAGCACGCCGCAATCAGTCGACGAGCGGATGAGACGGCCGGCGGCCTGCTTGACTTCGAGCACCGCCTCGGGCAGCGAGTAGCGCGCCCAAGCGCGGTCCTCGCGCAGGTTGCGCTCACACGAAAGAGGATCCGTGGGGCTCGAGAACGGCAGCTTGGGGATAATGACGCAACGCAGTGTCTCGCCGCTGGCGTCAAAGCCCTCCCAAAAGGCCTTGAGCGCAAAGAGCGATGAAGTCGGCTCGTTGATAAACCGATCGCGCAGACGACGTGGGGACGAGTTACGCTGTTGGCAATTGAGTTCCAGACCCGCTCGCGCCAATTTGGGCTCGACACGGGCATACAGATCCTCCATATCGCGCCTGTTAGTGAAGAGCGTGAGCACCGATCCACCCATGGCGAGATGGGCATCGACCAGCACGCACTCGAGCGCCGACAGATAGCGCTCACGATCGCGCGGATCGGGAATGTCCCCCGCCACGACCACGGCCATATTCGAGTCAAAGTCATAGCTCGAATCCAGGTGCAGCGATGAGGATGTCGACGCACCGATGCGATCAAGGCCGACGGCATGGTTGAAATGCTCAAAGCTCTTGGACACCGTCATGGTCGCCGAAGCGAAGATGGCCGTGTGCACCTCGGGCAACCACTCGTTCGCCAGGGCCTCGCCGATATCGATGCGCTCGGCGGTCATAGACTCCCCGCCCGCACGCAGCCGACGGTTAACCTGCAGCGAGTACACGTAGTGCTCATCCGTGCCTTCAATGATGAGCTTGAGATTCTCGACCAACTCGTGCAGACGGCGCGAAATGTCGCCCAGGTCGACGACGACCTCGGGCTTATCGGCGGCGACGGCCTGCACCAGCGCGTCTACGCTTTTATCCGCCTGGTCCAGCGCATCAATTGCGGTATGGGCCGACTGCAAAAAATCGTGCCAGTCATCCGACACGCGCAGCTCGGGGCCAATCCACAGATTCGCGTTGTCATAGCCCCCGCGGGCACGGCGGCCAAGCTCGCGCACGCCATCGAACACATCGGCAATCGCCATGCTCGCGCGGGCAGCCGTCGACGTCGCCTTGGCAGTAAGACCCAGGTAGAGCGTAGAGCCCTCCGAGGTTGCCAAATCGCGGGAAACCTGGCTCAGCGCACCGGTGCTCGAGCCACCCAGGCGCTCAAACAGAACGCGCGATTCATCCGCCGACACCACGCGCGCCCATTGACGGCGCGCCTCGCGCTCGATGGAGTGGGCCTCATCGATCACCCAGTGGCGAATCGGAGGCAAGATTCTGCCCTCGGCCGCAACATTGCGGAACAACAGGGAATGGTTGGTGACCACCACATCGGCATGCGCCGCGCGGCGGCGGGCGCCGTGGACCAGGCATTTATCGGGGAAAAACGGGCATAAGCGACGGGCGCACTCGCGCGAGGCCGTCGTAAAGTCGGGACGGTTGACGCTGCGCCAACGAATGCCGAGCGAGTCGAGGTCACCATCGGCCGACTGACACACGTACGCCATGATGACCGCGACTGCCGTAAGCGTGTCGGCAGGATCACGCTTAGTCGTAATTTCGACTTGGCTACGGCTCATGCGCTCAAGCTTGCGCAAGCATGGATAGTGGTCATAGCCCTTGAGGGCGCAAAACGATAAGCCTCCGTCCAGCTGATCGGCAAGTTTGGGCAGCTCATGATACATGAGCTGGTCGGCAAGATTATTCGATTTAGTCGCGATACCAACCGTGATGTTGTTGCGGCGTGCGGCCTCGGCAAAAGGCACCAGGTAAGCCATCGATTTGCCGACGCCCGTCCCCGCCTCAATCACGCGATGCGTTCCCGTAACGAGCGCGTCACGGACCTCGAGCGCCATCGCGATTTGCTCATCGCGCGGCTCGTACGTGGGATACATGCGATTGACTAGGCCACCGGGGGCATAATCCGCCTCGATCTCTTCACGGCTCGGCATCTTAAGGACCGGCAACTCGTCCGCATCAACGCGATCGTCTGCACGATCGGCCTTGAGCACGTCAGCACGAGCGGCGCTGAGCGAAAATATCGAACCCGGGTTCTGGCCGGCCAAAAAAGAAAAAATGGGGCGATAGGACCAAGGCACGTCCGCGTGCATGTCCGCCAAGCGCGCCATAAGGCCCGAAGGCAGGTCGGTAAGCGCAACCAACAGCACGCGCCACACACCGCACAGGGCATCAACGTCTGCGTTCGCGCGATGCGACACCGAATCGCACCCAAACAAGTCGGCCATAAAAGACAGCTTGTGCGAGGCCAAGCGCGGAAGTGCGATGCGCGACAGTGCCAGCGAATCGATCCAGATGTCGCTGACGTTGACACCGCCCTTGACCGACTCGATAAACGAACGGTCGAAGGTGGCGTTATGCGCAATCACCGGGCAGCCGCCGACAAAATCGGCGAGAGCGGCCACGGCATCGACGGCCGATGGGGCATCCACCACATCGGCGTTTGTAATGCTCGTAAGTTCGGTAATCTCGGCGGGAATCAGCTGCTTGGGGTGCACGAAGGTATCGAACCGGTCGACGATCTCGCGGCCCGAAAGACGGGCAGCCGAGATCTCAATCAGTTCATTGTCCTGCACCGAAAGACCCGTGGTTTCGGTATCGAGGACGATAACATCTTCCTCGATGAGACCAAACGATTGGGTTTTGGCACGCTCGGCAAGCGTGGCATAGGAATCGATGACAAACTGCGGCGTTCCCGACGAAACAGCGTCCTCGATTAGCATGCAACGCCCGCTCGACGAAGTCCCATACGAATCAGACTGTCACAGACCTGTGGGAACGTCATGTCATCGGTGTGGCGAATCTCATCCGGATACAGCGACGTATCGGTCATGCCGGGAATCGTGTTGGTCTCGAGGATGACGGGGCCATCCTCGCTCACGATAAAGTCGCTGCGCGAGATACCCAGGCAGCCGAGTGCCTTATGGGCAGCACAGGCGAGCTCCTGAGCACGAGCATAGTTCTCGGGCGAAATCTGCGCCGGAATGCGATGGATATCCGTGGGGTCCACATACTTCACGTCCAGATCGTAGAACTCGCAGTCCTCGGGCTTACGGATCTCAACAATCGGCAGGGCGCGCACGTCATCCTCGCCGTATACGCCGACGGTAATCTCGGTACCCTCGATGCACTTCTCGACCAGCACTTTGTCGCCGTACTCAAACGCCGCCGTCGGGTCAGTGACGCGGATATTGTGCTGCATTACGTGGTGCGCACGCCGTCGACCCCGACCGGTGCGGCACCGGCGAGGCGTTTGGGTTTGGCCGTCTCCAAATCGGTGGGGAACGCGGTGGTTCGCAATACGGTGAAACGTCGATTCCGAGTATTGGCGCATCGCTATGAGCATGAGCTTCCCGCAGACTGCGATATTGTGCTGCGTGCGAAGCCGGGGGCGGCGCATGCCTCCTTCCAGTCTCTTGAAGCGCAGATTCAGGCGCTGTTTCGCGCAGTGATGCGCAAATCGGAGCAATCGTGACAGGGTATGCAGGGCGAGTGATGATTCGTTGCATCCGTTGGTATCAACGGCGGATTTCGGCGAATACACCGCCCTCTTGCCATTATTACCCCAGCTGTTCCAACTATGCCCTTGAGGCGATCGAACGGTTCGGCGCCATTCGCGGTGGCATGCTCGCCGCATTGAGACTATTGCGCTGCAGGCCCTGGAAGCGTTGCGATATTGACGATGTTCCCCAACGTTTCTCGCTGTTCTACAGATGTTCGTGGTCGAAGGCACATGAGGAGCCGAGACTTACCCCGCTGCCATCACACGGGAAGGAGCAGGCAGCCTAAATGAATTCCGAAAACTTTCTTCTTGACGCTGGCATCTGGGGATTCGTCTACAAGATCCTCACGCCAATAGAATGGCTCATGACGTGGGTGATGTGGGTCTTCCACAAGCTGTTCACGTTCATTGGCATGCCTGAGCACGGCATCTCATGGGCACTGGCGATCATCTTCCTGGTGATCGTGGTGCAGGCCTGCGTGTTCCCGCTCTACTACAAGAGCATGAAGGGCATGCGCGCCATGCAGGCGATGCAGCCCAAGATGATGAAGATCCAGAACAAGTACAAGGGCAAGAACGACCCGGCTTCGAAGGAAGCCATGCAGCGCGAGATGATGAAGCTGTATAAGGACAACAACGCGAACCCGGCCGGTTCCTGCCTGCCGATGCTGTTGCAGGGCCCGGTGTTCATGTGCATGTTCTACGTGCTCTCCGCCATCCCGTACATCGCACGCGGCAAGCGCAGTCCGCTCGGCGCCTTCGACGTCGCCACCGCGGAGTCGTTCTCGCAATCCACGTATTTCGGTGTGAAGATCACCGATTCGTTCACCACCGCCACCACGACCGGCAAGGTCGTGATCGGCATCTTCGTCGCGTTGATGTGCGCCTGCCTGTGGTACATGCAGTTCTATTCGATGCGCCGCAACACGGCGCCGGCCTCCGTGAACCGCCAGAGCCAGATGATGCAGAAGGCCATGCTGTGGGTCTTCCCGATCATGTACATCTTCTCCGGCGTGGCCATGCCTTTCGCCGTGCTCATCTACTGGCTCGCGAACAACATCTGCAACCTGCTGCGCACCATGTGGCAGGTGCACGAATTTCCCACGCCGGGCAGCCCAGCCGCCGAGGCGAAGGAGATTCGCGACCACGACAATGAGAACAAGAAGCGTGAGAAGGAAGGCCGGCCGTCCCTCGAGGAGGAGGAGCTCATCAAGGCCAAGCAGGAAGCCGAATCCCGCGTGACCCAAGGGTTCCAGCGCGAACAGCCGAAGCGCAAGAACCGCGGCAGGAAGAAGTGACCGGTCGCCTGGACCGGTGAGCTATATCGGCAAGGCGGTCGGCGACATACTCGGTGTCGTCGGCCGCACCCACCTGCAAGACCAACGATATAATCGAGTCAGTATGAGTAAGGAGTGCCAACATGGTGCAGACTGACGACAAGACGCTTGACCAGCTCAACGAGGAGGCGGACATCGCCGCGGATTACCTCGAGGGGCTGCTCGACATCGCGGATTACGAGGGCGACATCGAGATGGGCGTGCGCAACGGCCGCCCGATGGTCCAGATTGTGGCCGACGACGACACCGACATCAAGCATCTGATCGGCAAGAACGGCGAGGTGGCCGATGCGCTGCAGCAGCTCACCCGCCTTGCTGTGCAGCAGGCGACCGGCGAACGTTCGCACCTGATCGTGGACGTCGACGGCTTCCTCAAGCGCAAGCGGCAGACCCTGCGCGACATGGCCCTGGATGCCGTGGACGAGGTGCGCGAAACCGGCGAGCCCGTCGATCTCAAGCCAATGAACTCGTTCGAACGCAAGATCATCCACGATGTCGTGCGTGACGAGGGCCTGCGTTCCCGCTCGCATGGCGAGGAGCCGCACCGCTATGTCACGGTGTATCTGAAGCGTGCCGAGGCCGACGGTGAGGCAGTCGAGGAAGACGAGTTCCTCGTCGACGACTGAGCCGC
>ENA-OOXJ01001432-OOXJ01001432.1-human-gut-metagenome-genome-assembly--contig:-NODE-1432-length-15149-cov-2.954684_pt1 | contig 15149 bp, 15 predicted proteins | sample MGYA00241587_ERZ501343 | MGnify/ENA primary metagenome ERZ501343 (study PRJEB25962, sample SAMEA2042918) | human gut metagenome | biome: human gut; feature: human-associated habitat; material: faeces... | reverse complement strand
ATCGGGAAGAGGGCAGGCGGCGTTGTTGTATGCCGCGCTGCGGGGAGCCGGTCTGCCGCGGGCGCGTCTCAGAGGCTTTCGAGCATCCGTTTCAGCACAACGGTGGCCGATATTTCGCGGTTGGCCGCTTCGGGGATGACGAGCGAGCGCGGGCTCTCGATGACGTCGTCCGTTACAATCATGCCGCGGCGCACGGGCAAGCAGTGCATGAAGGCGGCGTCGTTCGTCACGGCCATGTGGGCGGCGTCTATGGTCCAGCTGCGGTCGGTCGAAAGGATTTTTCCGTAGTCGTCGGGGCAGGTGACGCCCGGGCAGCTCCAATTCTTGGCATATACGAAGTCGGCCCCTTCGAGCGCCTTCATCTGGTCGTATTCCACGCGGGCGTCGCCCACGAAGAGCGGGTCGAGCTCGTAGCCGTGCGGGTGGGTCACGACGAGCTCCACGTCGGCTGCGCGCATCCATTCGGCGAAGCTGTCGGGCACGGCCTGCGGCAGGGCGCGCGGGTGGGGCGCCCACGTGAGCACCACCTTGGGACGGGCCGTGCGCTTGTGCTCTTCGATGGTGATGAGGTCGGCAAAGGCCTGCAACGGATGGGCCGTTGCGCTCTCCATGGAAAAGACCGGGCGGCCGCTGTGCTCTATGAACTGCCGCAGGATGCGCTCCTCATAGTCGGCGCGGCGGTCGCTGAGGCCGGCAAACGTGCGCACGCCGATGAGGTCGCAGTAGGCCCCCATCACGGGCACAGCTTCCAGCAGGTGCTCGCTCTTGTCGCCGTCCATGATGACGCCGCGCTCCGTTTCCAGCTTCCAGGCGCCTTGGTTCACGTCGAGCACGACGACGTCGAGCCCCAGGTTGCGGGCCGCCTTTTGCGTGCTCAGGCGCGTGCGCAGGCTGTTGTTGAAGAAAATGAGCAACACCGTGCGGTGGCGCCCCAGATGCTCGTACTTATAGCGCTCACGTTTGATTTCGGCAGCTTCGGCCAGCGCCCGGTTCAGGTCGCCCAAGTCGTTGGCATAGAGAAAAGTCTTCATCGTAGTCGTTGTTGGTTAGCGCCTCAAAAGTACCCATTATTTCCGTAAGCTTTTGCCGTATATACCAAAATAATGTGGCTTTTGGTGAAAATAAACTGCCATCTTTGGCCTCTCCCTTGGAAAACCGTATATTTGCCTCGGGAATATAAACAGATTAACATACGAGAAGATGAAGAAAACTTGCTTACTCTTTGCCTCGGCTCTCCTCTTCGTGAGCGCCGGTTGCGCCAAACAATCGCCCGCTGCGGCAGCCGATGCGCCCGTGGCCCCTCAAAGTGAAGTGGCGGCCCCCGCACCGACCGATGGCCCCTCGCGCGTGAAAACCATTGCCGCCTCGGTGGCCGGAGCCGACATTCTGCCCGCCATCACCTCCGACTATAAGGGAAAGGTGGTGCTCATCGATTTCTGGGCCACGTGGTGCGGCCCCTGCCGCCAGGCCATGAAGACCATCGACGTCATTAAGCCCGAGTTGGAGAAGGCCGGCTGCGCGTTTGTGTACGTCACGGGCGAAACGTCGCCCGAGGCCACGTGGAAGCAGATGATACCCGGCATCGCCGGCGACCATTACCGCCTCACGAAGCAGCAGTGGAACGACCTGTGCACGCAGCTCGGCATCCCCGGCATCCCTTGCTATCTCCTTTTGAACAAGGACGGAAGCGTGGCATACAGCAACCTGACGCAGGGAGGCTATCCCGGCAACGACGTCATCAAGAGCGAGGTAGAAGCTGCTCTGGCGAAATAACACTTTTACGGGGGCAGCCCTCTTCCTGCGGGGAGGGGGCTGCCTTTTTCATACCCCCACACGAACGATAAACAACGACAACGATATGAAGATAGGAGATAAAGTGCGTTTCCTCAACGAGGTGGGCGGCGGCGTGGTCAGCGGTTTCCAGGACAAGGAAACCGTGCTCGTGCGCGACGAAGACGGCTTCGACGTGCCCGTTCTGGCCCGCGAGTGTGTGGTCGTCGAGACCGACAACTACAACCTGGCGCACCCCTCGCTGGCCGGCAGCCGGCAGGCCGACAACCGTTTCCGCACGCAGCAGCCCGACACGTACGTCCGCTCGTTCGACGACGACGAGGACCGCAAGCCCGTCACCTTCAAGCCCAAGCCCTTGGAGCGCCGCGGGGCCGATGTGCTCAACCTCTTCCTGGCCTTCGTGCCCGTCGACGCACGCGAGCTCACCAACACGGCCTTCGAGGCTTACCTTGTCAACGACAGCAACTATTTCGTCCGTTTCGCCCTCACGACGCAGACGGGCGCCGCCGTGCAGCTGCGCCACGAGGGGCTCGTCGAGCCCAACACGAAGCTCTTTCTCGAAGAGTTCCGCCGCGACGTCCTGCCCGAGTTGGAGCGCGTCGTGGTGCAGGCCTTTGCCTACAAGGAGGAACGCTCCTTCCGCCTGAAAAAGCCCGTCGACGTGGCCCTGCGCATTGACGGGACGAAGTTCTACAAGCTCCACACCTTTGCCCCCACCGATTTCTTCGAAGAGCCCGCCCTGCTCGTCGACGTCGTGCGCGACGACCGCGCCGTGCCGAGCGTTTTCGTCGATGCTGCCGAGCTGCGCAAGGCCCTTGCGCCCGCTGCTAAGCCCGAGCGCCCGCTGCGCACCCCGGCCCGCACCGAAAAGAAGGGTAAGACCGGCAAGGACGCCCCGCTCGAAGTGGACCTGCACGCCTCGTCGCTGCTCGAAACGACGGCCGGCATGGAGGCCAAGGACATTCTCGACTATCAGCTGACGACCTTTCGCAAAATCATGGCTTCTCACGCGCGTGAGCTGGGAAGAAAAATCGTTTTCATCCATGGAAAAGGCGACGGCGTGCTGCGTGCCGCCATCATCAAGGAGCTGCGTGCGCGCTACAAGGGATGCTACTATCAGGATGCCTCTTTCCGCGAGTATGGCTTCGGCGCCACGATGGTCACCATCGGCTGAGGCCTGACGCCCGTGGCAGCCGAAAAGCCGTCGCGGCCTTGGCCCTTTCGGTTTAATGGCGTACTTTTGCGGCATGATGGAGGATAGACGCCCGCGCATGGCGGTCCTCACGCCCGACACGCTGGCGGGCCTGGGGCTGGCCGGCATCATCGAACGGATGGTGCCGGGGGTGGACGTCAGCCTCTTTGCTCACGTTGCCGACCTGCGTGCTGCGGAAACCGACGGCTTTGTTCATTTTTTTGTGGCGGCGCCGGTGCTCATGGAGGACGCGGCTTTCTTCCTTTCGCGGCGCACGCACACCATCGTGCTCGTCCATGGCGGCGAGGCAGCCTGCCTTCCGGCCGATTTCCATACGCTCGACGTGTGCCAGAGCGAGGAAGCGCTTGTGCGCTCCGTCCTGCGGCTGGCCGAGAGCGCTCACAGCCGCCACCCGCAGGCCCCCGGCCACGTTTGTGCCGACCGTGCGCGCACGCCGCTCACGCCGCGCGAAACCGAGGTGCTGAGGCTCGTGGCCGCGGGCCGGACGAACAAGGAGATTGCCGCCTGCTTGGGCGTGGGGCTCACCACCGTCATTTCGCATCGCAAGAACCTGACGGAAAAGCTGGCCATCAAGAGCGTTTCGGGCCTGACGATATACGCCGTGATGCACGGCATCATAAAAGCGGAAGAAATCTGAACAGGTTTCTTCCGCTTCTTTTTTTAGGAGCCCGGCCGGAGCTTTACAGCTCGTCGGGCAGAATGAGCACTTTCACGTAGTCTTTCAGATGAAACACGCCGCGTCCGTATCCGCTCTGCGAGTCGGCTATGAGCAGCAGCGTCTGCCGCCCGTCGGCCAGCTGCCGGCCCAGGCATATCCCCTCGTAATTGGCAAAGCTGCGGTTGAAAGGCGTAAATTTGGTGGCGAAAACGGCGATGAGCTGCTTCACTAAAAACTTGTTGCCGTCGAGGCCGGCCAGGTGGGTGCCGCTGTCGATTTGCCAGCTCTCGGCCGGGTTCACCAGAAAGAGCTTGACGGTGGCTGTGGAGCTGAGGTAGCCGTTGGAAACGTCGGCTTCGCGCTCCATGACGACGAGACGCCCGTCGGGCAGGGCCGTCATGCCCGACACGCCGAGGGTGTAGACCAGGCCGAAGTCGTCCCGCTTGCCACGGTCCATGCGGTAGGCATATTGGGCGACGGGACGTAGCTCCTCGTCGAAGGCTTGCAGGCGCAGCAGGTTCTGTGCGCCGGGCTGTCCCGGGCCGGCGGCCGGTCCGTCGGCCGGCAGGGTGCTTTCGGTCGTGGTCCAGAAGCGGCGGGTGGCCGGGCAGTAGGTCAGGGCCTCAAAACCGTAGTTGGGCACGATGTTAGGCAGGGCGAAGGCAGGAGGTACGGCCAGGCAGCGCCCCGTGGGGCGTCCGTCGGCAGCATATTCCAGAATCTGCTGGTCGCCTTCGCCGCTGATGAAGACGGTGCCCGACGACGGCACGTAGGCCACGCCCTCGCAGTCGCGCACGCTCTGCCCCTGTTCGTTGCGGCGGGGCGAGGGGTTGCCGTGGAAGCCTTCGAGACGGACGTCGCACACCTCGCCCGTGAGCGAGTCCTGCTCTATGCGCATCACGAAAAAGCCGTCGGTGGGCCCCTTGTCGCTCACGACGGCATAGCGCGAGCCGCCCATGGGGGCTATGCCGCTGTAATCGGCCGTGCCGATGTTCCAGCGGCTCAGGTCCTGCTGTTTCAGTTCGACGGCCTGCTGGGCCGCAGCGGGCATGCTTGCTGCCGAAAGCAGGGCAGCAAGCGCAAAGGAGCATGTTTTTTTCATTTCGGTCGGTTTAAGTTCATTCGTCGAGCATCATGCGCACCATGACGGGGTAGGCGCCGAGCAGCATGGCCGCCAGCCCGCCGGGGGTGACGATGTTGTCGGGGCGCTCGTCGGTGAGCGCTACGCGGCCGTCGGCCACGTGGTAATAGCCGTTGTTTTCGGGGATGTCGAAGTCGTGGTCCACGCCGATGTGGAGCTGAAAACCGGGATAGGCCCGCACGACGCATTCGAGAAAGCGCATCACGTTCGTCACGCGCGCCATGGCATAGGGCTTGGCTCCCTTTGTGCTGCCGGGACACCACAGTTGCCCCGTGAGACGGGCCGAGGGGCTGCCCCCTTGTGCGGCCCGCAGCAGGGCGTTGCGCGCAGCGTCGCCATCGGCCAGCATGTCGCGCACGATGAGCCGGCCGTTGCTTTCGGCTGCCACAAGGGCTATGCCACACACGTGGCCGCCGCGGCGGGCCACAAGCACGCGGCCGCCCGTGGCGTCGCACAGGCGAAGTGCGGCAAAGAAGTCGCCCTCGGCGGGGTGGAGCATAAAGGGAATGTCGCGCGTGTTCTTTTGGAAAAACACGAAGAGTTCGCGGCCCCACTCGTCGGGTTCGGTCACGCGGATGCCGTCGTCGCTTTCCTCGCCGGCGTCAAGCTCCACTTCGTGGCGGAACGTGGCGGTCCAGTAGGCGCCGTGGCGCTCTTCTTCGAAAAAATGGCGCTGTTCCTCGTCGGCAGGCAGGAGAAAGCTGACGGCTCCGCCCTGCTTGTAGAGGCGGCGGTGGGCTTCGCGCAGCAGGCGGGCTGCCAGGCCCTGGCGGCGGTGGGACGGAGCGGTGCAAAGCCCCGTGACGAAGCCGGCGTGGAGCACGGAGCCGAAGAACGTAAAGCGGTAGGGGAGCAACTGGCAGGCCGCCGTGAGCCGGGCGTTGAAGCGCTGCGTCAGGTTGCAGGCGGGCGTGTACTTCTCCTCAAAAAATATGTCGAGGAAATCGTCGGTTTCCCCGAGGCAGACTTTCCGCAGCTGGCGTGTCTGCTGTTTTATTTCTTCGTCGTTCAGTATAGACATGGTTCTGATGCGATTTTCAGGCCGTCTCCTCTCTGCCGGTGGGGCTGCGGCGGAGCTCAGCTGCCGCTGCCGGGACGGTGGGTGACGGGGAAGGCAAATTTCCACGCACGTTCTCCGTCGTCGGTGGGCACCGTCAGCGTTATGCTGTCGCGCCCGGCAGTGAGGTCGGCGGCATAGGGGTATAGGGGGCAGGCCACGTAGGTTGTGCGCGTGTAATAAAGCGGGTCGATGCCTTGATCGTGCAGGAGCGTCAGGTGCAGCATGCGGCTCTCGCCGGCACCGGTGGTGATGCCGCGGTCGTCGAAGCCGAAGGTATGTGGCAGTCCGCCTGTTTTCAGGGCAAGGCGCAGGTTGATGTAGCCTCCGCCGCTCCATACGGCTTCCACGTCGACGGGGTCGGCCATCGACGCGCCGTGCAGGTAGGCAGCCGGCAGTGGGGCGAGCACCTGCGCCAGCGAGGTGAGGTGGGCGTTGCCGCCTTCCTCGGTGTAGAGCGCCATGACGCGGTAGGACGTATCGGCCGGGAGGCCTCCCACGCGGTTGGCCACGGTCAGGCGGGTTCCGTCGTCGCGCAGGAGCTGCGAGGCGAAGCCGTCGGCGTCGGTGTACACGTCTAAGATGTCCTCGCGGTAGGGTGCCAGCGGTGTCTCCTCGTCGCCGCACGACGGCAGGAGCGTCAGGGCCGACAGCATGAGGGCAAGAGCGGCGCGCTTCATTGGCGGGCAGCCTGCTGGTTCAGCAAAGGGTTGGCATACATCGTCAGAATGCGCTCGCGCAGGAAGGCGTCGTCACGCTCGGGCAGGTCCACCAGCGCCACACGCGAGGCAACGTATTCCTCAAACGCTTGCCGCTCGGCGTCGGTGTAGTGGTCGGCAAAGCGCCGCCCGCCGTCGAGCAGGTCGGCCGCCACGTAGTTGCCGGCGTAGAGGCGGTAGCCGCGGTGTATCTCCTTGTCCATGCGAGCCGCCGTTTCGCGGAAGAGTTCGGCCTTGGGCAGTTCCGCCAGTTCGGGCAGCCAGGTGTTGATGGGCTGCGCCATTTCGTAATGAACGTGCCCCTTCTTGCCAAATATCCCCACACGCATGTTTTCCAAGTCGTCGGCGCGCGATTTGACGTAGCCGGGGTTGTCGCGTTTCAGCTGAAATTCCTTTGCTTTCAGATAATCGCACGGGTCATACTCGTACGAGATGCTCAGCGGGACAATGTTCAGCTGCATCAGCCGTTCAACGGGCGTTCCGGCCCCTCCCATGGCCATCATTTTGAGCACGCTCTCCTGCGTCCGGTCGTCAGAATCCTTGGCCCGCCCCTCGCGTTGCGCAATCCAGATGTTCTCGTGCTTTTCGGCGATGGCAAAGTGCATATACTGGCTCATGAGGCGCGAACTCTCCAATTTCTCGTGCATGGAAACGGAGCGGCGCACGATAAACGACTTGTTGACGCGCACGAGCTTCTCAATCCAGGGATATATCAAGAGATTATCGCCGATGGCAATCTCAACTGTGTTGCCGAAGCCGTTTTTTAAGAGCAGTATGGAGAGGAGAGCCGAGTCGAGCACGATGTCCCGGTGGTTCGAGACGTAGGTATGGCGGGCTTTCCTGTCGGTTCCCTCGGGGCAGCCCAGCGTCAGCGATGCGGCACACGTATTCATGAGCTGCATCACGAGGGGATAAAACAGTTTCTCCTGCACTTCCAGATTGTTCTTGCAGGCTTTTGCCTGTCCGCGGAGCGCTTCGGTTGGTATGTCCTTGTACCAGAGTCGCACTACGTCGAGAAACTGCGGGTCGTCGAAGAGCTCGTCGACGATGCCGGGCAGCTCCTCGGGCGTGTAGGGGCGTATGCCGTCGAACATTGCGGGAATGTTCATTTTCCTTTTCTTTTAAAATTTACCTTCGATGATGTCCGTCAGCACGTCGGCCATGTTGAGGCCGGCCGCCCGCACCTGCTGCGGGATAAAGCTCGTGGCCGTCATGCCGGGCGTCGTGTTAATTTCCAGCAGATTGATCTGCTCGTCGCCGGCCGTCCCGCTGAGGATGTAGTCTACGCGGATAATGCCGTAGCATCCCAGGATGCGGTAGATGTCGCGCGTCATGTCGCTCACGCGGGCCGCCGTGGCGGGCGCTATGCGCGCGGGAGTGATTTCGCTGACCTTTCCGTTGTATTTTGCGTCATAGTCGAAAAATTCTTCCGTCGTCACCACTTCGGTGATGGGCAGCACCACAATTTCGTCTCCCCGCTTGAAGCAGCCGCATGTGATCTCCGTGCCCTGCATCATCTTCTCAATCATCACCTCCGGGCTCTCGGCCATGGCTTTTCCGATGGCAGGACGCAGATCGGCTTGGGTTTTCACTTTTGTCACGCCGAAACTGCTGCCTCCGGCGTTGGGCTTCACGAAGCACGGCAGCCCGAGGCGCTCCACGACGGCCTTATCGTCGGGCAGCGGCTCGCCCTTGCGCACGAGTAGCGAGTCGGAGAGATGCAGCTGCGGGTAGGCACGCAGGAAGTTGTTGAGCGCGAATTTATTGAACGTTAAGGCCTCGACGAGCACGTCGCTTGTGGAGTAGGGCAGGCCGATGAGGTCGAAATAGCCTTGCAGGATGCCGTTTTCGCCGGGAGTTCCGTGTATGGTGATGTAGGCAAAGTCGAACGTCTGCCGGCCGGCAGACGTTTCAAAAGAAAAATCGCTTTTATCCACGGCACATTTTTCCGTACCATAGAAGACGGTCCATTCCTTGCCGCGTATTTCGACGACATAGGGCGTATATCTCTCCGTGTCGAGGAAAGTCAGAATGTTTTCCGCGCTGTGCATGGATACGTCATGCTCGGAGGAGTCGCCTCCTGCCACGATGGCAATCGTTCTTTTCATTTTTATTCTGTTTTTAATAGGTCGGATGTATGTTCATGTTTTTTTCAGCCCGGCAACGTATGCTCTCCATTTTTCGAGCAGAGCTTCCATGTCGGTGGGCAGGGGGCTGGTAAAGTCCATCTCGCGTCCTGTCACGGGATGCTTGAAGCCGAGCGTGCGGGCATGCAGGGCCTGGCGCGGGCAGAGGGCGAAGCAGTTGCGTATGAAGCTGTTGTACGTCCCCGACTGCGTACCGCGCAGCACCTGGTCGCCGCCATAGCGAGCGTCGTTGAAGAGCGGGTGGCCTATGTGGCGCATGTGTACGCGTATCTGGTGGGTGCGGCCTGTTTCGAGGACGCATTCCACGAGCGTGACGTAGCCGAAACGTTCCAAGACGCGGTAGTGCGTCACGGCAGGCTTGCCCGTATCGGAGCCGGGCGCGAACACGGCCATCTGCAACCGGTCGTGCGGGTTGCGGCCTATGTTGCCCTCGATGCGGCCTTCGTCGTCGGCCACGTTTCCCCACACCAGCGCCTGGTACCGTCGCCGTGTCGTTTTGTTGAAAAACTGTATGCCCAGTTTTGTTTTGGCCTCAGGCGTTTTTGCTATGACCAGCAGGCCCGATGTGTCCTTGTCGATGCGGTGAACCAGCCCCACGGCTGGGTCGTTCGGGTCGTAGGCCGGGTTTTCCCGCAGGTGCCACGCCACAGCGTTCACCAGCGTGCCCGTATAATTGCCGCAACCCGGGTGTACCACGAGGCCGGCCGGTTTATTCACGACCATCAGCGCCTCATCCTCGTAGGTAATGTCGAGGGGGATGTCTTCCGGCTCTATGGTGCTCTCGTAGCGTGGCCGGTCCAGGAGGAGCGTCACGATGTCGGAGGGTTTTACGCGGTAGTTGCTCTTTACGGGGCGGTCGTTCACGTGGATAAATCCCGCCCGTGCGGCTTGCTGTATGCGGTTGCGCGACGTGTCGCGCAGGTGGTCCTGCAGAAATTTGTCTATTCTGAGCAGCTGTTGCCCCTTGTCGGCCACGACGCGGTAGTGCTCGTAGAGCGAGGCGCCTTCTTCCTCGTCGGCGTCTTCGCTATCCACGGTTGGCAGGGGCTCTCCGCTGCTGGCCTGTTTTTCCTCGTCGGTGAAAATATACTCGTTGCTGCCGGTTGTCATGGATTTTCGGGGTAATAATCGGTTCCAGCCTCTTCTGCGGGCGGGTAGGCGTGTTCTTCCTCAAAGCCGACTTCTTCGGTGGCTGTGCTGTCGTGCAGGTCGTCCGTGCCGAAGAACAGGTAGTCCAGGCTGTCGTTGCCGTTAAATACCTCTTCGGTATGGCCGTTGCCGATGACGAGCGTAACGAGCTGGTCCACCGATACGCGGGCGCCGGCGCTCATGGTGCGGCCGCCCACCTTGACGGCATACACCCAGTCGGGCTCGCCTTCGATATATTCGGGGGCCCCCAGCTTGAAGCCCAGTGTCTTGAGCCGCGTTTCGGCCTCGCGGCGCGAACTGTTGTCGGCCACGTCGGGCAGCGTCACCATGGGAGAGCCCGATGAGTTGATGGTAAGCGAGATGAGCCGCCCGGGCTTTATCTTTTCGCCCGCGGCAATCGATTGTTCCAGCACGATGTTTCCCGGCTGCGAGCGCACATATCCCGTATCGGCCACCTCGCCCCGCAGTCCCAGCGCTTCCAGCTTGCGTACGGCCAGTTCGGCGTCTTTTCCACGCAGGTCGGGCATGGTGATGGCTTCGCCGTGGTGCGTATAATAATGCAGGAAAACAAGCGCTCCCACTACAAGGAGCACAGCGGCTGCCATCATCCCGAGACAGTTCCCCCAAAGGCGGCCACTGAATATCTTCTTGAAAAATTCAGAAAGCGTCATACCGTATGGTTGCAGGCCGCAGGCGTTTGCCCCCGGCCGAAAATGTTAACATGCGGCAAAGGTAAGATAAAAAAACGAGAGAAGTAAGGCTCGCTTGAAAAAAGCCTACTTCTCCCGTCATATCGTCTCCGAACCTCAGAGGGGCGTTTACTTCTTGCCGTGGATTTCGTCGGATACCGTCAGTTTCTTGCGGCCTTTTGCCCGGCGGGCGGCCAGCACGCGGCGACCGTCGGCGGTCTGCATGCGTTTGCGGAAACCATGCTTGTTGTTTCTCTTTCTGTTGTGAGGCTGGAATGTTCTTTTCATTGTTGCTATGCTGTTTTGTTTTGTTGTTATCGCACTTTGGGCTGCAAAAATAGCAAGTTTTTTCGAATTCCCCAAGCTGTTGCCGCGATTTCAGCGTTTTTCGCCCGTTAATCGCGTCGGTAGCAGGCTTGTTTATGCGTTTTCGGCAAAGAGCTTCGACTGCTCCTCGATGAGCGCCGCGTCTTCAAAGTAGTTGATGCGCATGGCCCGGCGCACGTCGTCCATCGTGCGGGCAGCCACGGCGCGTGCCTCCTCGCATCCTTTGCGCAGCATGTCGTAAACGGCGGGGATGTCTTTTGAAAATTCGCGCCGCCGCTCGCGTATCGGTCCGAGCTCTTCTTGCAGGATGGCGTTGAGGAATTTCTTCACCTTCATGTCGCCCAGTCCGCCGCGCGTGTAGTGGGCTTTCAGTTCGTCGAGGCTTGCATATTCCGGCCAGTAGCGTTCAAAATGTTCGGGACGGCTGAATGCGTCGAGATATGTAAAGACCGTATTGCCTTCCAGGTGGCCGGGATCGCTCACGTGTACGTGCGTCGGGTCGGTATACATGCTCATAATCTTCTTTTTCACCTCGTCGGCCGTGTCGGCCAGGTAGATGCAGTTGCCCAGCGACTTGCTCATCTTTGCCTTCCCGTCAGTTCCCGGCAGGCGCAGGCAGGCGGCGTTGGAGGGCAGCAGTATCTCGGGTTCTGTCAGGGTTTCTCCGTAGATGTAGTTGAAGCGCCGCACAATTTCGGTGGCTTGTTCGAGCATCGGCTTCTGGTCCTCGCCCACGGGGACGGTCGTGGCGCGGAAGGCTGTGATGTCGGCAGCCTGGCTGATGGGGTAGGTAAAGAAGCCCACCGGGATGCTCGTTTCGAAGCCACGCATCTGAATTTCGGTTTTCACCGTCGGGTTGCGTTGCAGGCGCGACACGGTGACGAGGTCCATGAAGTAAAACGAGAGTTCGCAGAGCTCGGGGATTTGCGACTGGATGAAAAGCGTCACTTTCGACGGGTCGAGGCCACATGCCAGGTAGTCGAGCGCCACTTCTATGACGTTGTTGCGCACTTTTTCGGGGTTGTCCATGTTGTCCGTCAGCGCCTGAGCGTCGGCTATGAAGACAAACATCTTATCGTAGTTGCCGTCGTTCTGAATGGCCACGCGGTTGCGCAGCGACCCCACGTAATGGCCGATATGCAGGCGTCCGGTGGGGCGGTCGCCCGTGAGAATGACTTTTTGCTTTGTCATGCGAATGGTTCTTTTGGTTTTTTACGTGCCGCAGTGCCCATGGCGGGGCTTTGGCTCCGCAAAGTTAAGCAGAAAGCGGCTCATCTGCAAATTTTCCTATTCCATAAACCCCGCTCTGCCGCCGGGCGGGGGCGGTTGTCAGAGGCGTTTGCTCTTCCACCGGCCGCTGCGGAAGTAGAGCCAGGCGAGCAGCAGCATGATACCCCCGTAGACGTGCTCGCTGAACCAGCCTATCGCCACGTCGGCGCGGGCCACAACCACGACGCCTATTATATATAAGGTGTAGATGGCGAGCGCCGTCATTTCTATGGTAAAGGCCGTGCGGGCGTTGCCCGTGCCCGAGATGGACTGAAAGAAGATATGCGCGGGAACGCTCAGCACGTATGAGCTCAGCAGGACGTAGAGCGAGGCGCGTCCCGCATCGACCAGCACGTCCTCGTCGGTAAAGATGTGGAGCACGGCATCGGGCAGCAGGGCCACCACAGCCACAAAAACGGCCATGAGCATGAAGGCCAGCCGCACGATTTTCGTCACCAGCGGCGGTATGGCCTCCGTCTCGCGCTGTCCCATCAGGTTGCTCACGAGCGTGCTCGCCGTCGAGGCCAGGGCCGAAATGGTCATAAAGCCAAAGGCCGACACGTTGCGTATGATGTTGGTCACGGCCAGCTGCCTTTCGCCCAGATGTTCCACGGCCAGGAAAAACAGAAACCACGTCGACAGCGACACGAAGTTCTGAATCATGGTCCACACCGAGAGGCTCAGGATGCGTTTCAGCACGGAAAAGCGGAAGCGGGGCAGACGGTCGAGGCCGTACTTGCGATAGTCTATGTGGTAGCGCGTGTATAAAATGAAAAACACCATCGACACGCCCTCGGCCATGGCCGAGCCCATGGCGGCGCCGGCGATGCCGAAGGCAGGCAGCCCGAAGTTGCCGAAAATCAAGGCGTAGTTGAACACGACGTTTGAGAGCACCATCACCACAGAGTTGAGCGTAAGCGTCTTTGTTTGCGTCGTGCCCACGTAGAACGCCCTGAACATCAGGGCTGCAAAGGAGAAAAAGAAGCCATATATCCGCCACTGCAAATATTCCCAGGTGGCATCGAGCACATGCTGCGACGAAACCATGCGTTCCAGTAGCACGGGAGCCAGCGTATGCGTGAGCAGGAAAACGACGACGGCCAGCAGGAGCAGAAAGGTCAGGCTATGGTAAAAGATGCTGCCGATGCGCAGGTATTGCCCCTCGCCGTTGCGGCGCCCCATGAGAATCTGGGCACCGATGCTGAACCCCATTCCAATCATGAAGACGGTGATATAGAAGATGCCTCCCAGCGCCGAGGCGCCCAGCGCCACCTCGCTCACGCGACCCAGGAAGATCGTGTCGGTCATGCCGATGAGCTGCTCCATGAGCAGGCTCACGAGGATGGGGAAGGCTATTTTCCCAATCTGTCGGTACGTGTATGTCTTGGTTGTGCGGAGGGCAGTTTCCATGCTGTCGCGTTTTAAGGTGAGGGGCCGGCCGCCGCCGGGACTTCCGGGGCGAAACGGCGTGCAAAGGTACTAATTTTGTCATGCTTCGGCAAGCTTTGCCCACCACCTTTGCCGCCGCCTGAGGGCGTGCAAAACGGCCGCTGCCTTCAGCCGGCTAGCCAAGGCCGGGAGCAGGCGTGCGGCCGCGCCGGGCAGGCAGGAAACCGCCATCGTCGGCCGGCAGGAGCGAGGGGTGCCGCGGCGGCTTTGCAATTTTTCAGAAAGGAGCTCTCCGGCCGCCGTGAAAAAACCGTATCTTTGCAAGCATGACCGACGAAATACGCGACTTTGTCGACGCGCTCGAACGCTACGTGCTCGACGCCCTGCGCCAGTCGGGCCAGCCGGCCGACTACAACGTAGAGGCCCTCTGCGTGGTCGACGCGCGCAACCACCTGTTTCGCCCGGCCGGCAAGCGGCCCACCGACGAAGCCACCGACGTCTATGCCCTGCGCGACCTGTGCCACGTCGACGAGGACACGCTCGACGTCGTGCCCGACCGCGCACGCCTAGCCGCCGTGGCCCGCAACTACTTTTTCTGACCCTCTTTCTGCCGGCTTATGAACCCCGAAATCATTCTTTCAGAAAACATCTGTGCCGAGACCGACCGCGTGGTCGCAGCCATCGGCCCCGACCGCGTCTACGTGCTCACCGACGAAACGACCGGCCGCCTCTGCCGCCCCCTGCTCGCCGCAGCGTCGTCGCTCGCCGGCGCCACGTGGCTCTCCATCGCCCCGGGCGACGAGCACAAGACGCTCGCCTCGCTGGCCGACGTATGGCGTGCCCTTTCCGCGGGCGGGGCGTCGCGCCGCTCGCTGCTCGTCTGCCTGGGCGGCGGCATGGTGACCGACCTGGGCGGGTTTGCCGCCGCCACGTTCAAGCGCGGCATAGCCTGCGTGAACATACCCACCACGCTGCTGGCCATGGTCGACGCTGCCGTGGGCGGGAAAACGGGCATCAACCTCGACGGCCTGAAAAACGAGGTGGGCGCTTTCAGCAGCCCGCGCGCCGTCGTCATCGACACGGAGTTTCTGCGCACGCTCGACGACCGCAACCTGCGTTCGGGCTATGCCGAGATGCTCAAGCACGGGCTCATCAGCAGCCGTGAAATGCTGGTTTCGCTCCTGCGCTTCGACATAGCCTCCCCCGACTATGCCCGCCTGCAAACCATGGTGGCCGAGAGCATCGCCGTCAAGGAGGACGTCGTGCGCCGCGACCCCCACGAGCACGGCCTGCGCAAGGCGCTCAACCTGGGCCACACGGCGGGCCATGCCTTTGAGAGCCTGGCGCTCGCGCGGCAGCAGCCCGTGCTGCACGGCTATGCCGTGGCGTGGGGCCTGGTGTGCGAGCTCTACCTGAGCTACCTGAAAGCGGGCTTCCCGCTCGACGAGCTGCGCCGCACGGTGGGCTACATCGCCGCCCGCTACGACCGCTTTGCCTTTGGTTGCGACGACTACGACGACCTGCTCTCCCTCATGCGCCACGACAAGAAAAACGTGGGCGGCGTCATCAACTTCACCCTCCTGGAACAGCCGGGGCAGGT
>ENA-OOXJ01001431-OOXJ01001431.1-human-gut-metagenome-genome-assembly--contig:-NODE-1431-length-15151-cov-2.806174_pt1 | contig 15151 bp, 15 predicted proteins | sample MGYA00241587_ERZ501343 | MGnify/ENA primary metagenome ERZ501343 (study PRJEB25962, sample SAMEA2042918) | human gut metagenome | biome: human gut; feature: human-associated habitat; material: faeces... | reverse complement strand
GGACGGAGCCACGCCGAGCCCGCGGCAGATGTCCTCGTAGCTCACGGTCTCATCCTCGTAGATGCGGTCCTCGTTCATCATCACGCCGAACTCTTCGTAGATTTTCTCAAGTCTGTCCATATTTTCCGCCTTTTGTCTATCAAAGTTGTACACTTGCGCACAAAAAAGCAACTCGAAACCGGCTTATTTCGTCCCACGAAACAAAGAAATGTCTGTTTTTTATGCTTTTTGTACGTTTTTTATGAACATTGTGCCGAAAATCCGTACCGGCGCTTTGTCCGTCATTGTTTAGTTTTGGAGAAAACCGCTCCGGAACTATTATGGACTCTGACAAACTGCACGCAAATATCCGCAGATTCCGCGAAAATTCAGGATTCTCCCAGACCTCCATGGCCGATGAACTCGGAATAGGGCGCACCACATACATCAACTTCGAAACAGGGAAGACCAGAATCTTCTGCAAGACGCTGGAGAAACTCGCCTCGTATTTCAATGTCTCCGAGGAAGAGATTCTCTACGGATTCCAGTGCGAGAATCTTCTCAATGATAATGCCGGAAATTCGGCCGAAGAAGAAAAACGCGCCATCATCAGAGAATACGAGCAGAGGCTGTCGACGGTCGTCGAGAAGCTCGAAGCGGCGGAAAGAGTCATCAGGACCAACGAGAGGGCGATCAAGACTCTTTCGGAAACAAATAACTTTCTGTTGAGCCAACTCCACAAAAATGACTAACTTTGTGGCTTATGCCACGCGAAAACCACCTTTTGGGACCAGTCCGTCCGGAACTCGCCGAGGCCGGATGTGACGAGGCCGGGCGCGGTCCGCTCGCCGGTCCGGTCTTCGCCGCCGCAGTCATTCTCCCGGCCGACTTCCGCCACCCTCTCCTCAACGACTCGAAGAAGATGGGGCGCAAGGCCAGGGAACTGCTGCGCGAGACGATAGAGCGGGAAGCCGTGGCATGGGCCGTGGAAGCCGTGAGCGCCGCCGAGATCGACGAGATGAACATTCTCGAAGCCTCGATCGCCGGGATGCAGCGCGCCGTGAGGAAGCTAGGACGCAGACCCGACTACCTGCTGATAGACGGAAACCGCTTCCGCCCATTCGACGGACTGCCCTACACCACGGTGGTCAGGGGCGACGCCACCTACCTGAGCATAGCCGCCGCTTCGGTGCTCGCGAAGACCTGGAGAGACGAACACATGCGCAGGCTTGCGGAGCAATATCCGCAGTACGGATGGGAGCACAACATGGGCTACCCCACCAGGGAGCACATCGAGGCGATACGCCGCTACGGGCTCACCCCGGAGCACCGCCGCAGCTTTCATCCGAAAGAACTTGAACCAACATTGTTTGATATATGAAAAGAATATTCCTGTCGCTCGCAGCCGCACTGATGCTGCTGCCTGCCAGCCGCGCCGACGAAGGCATGTGGCTGCTGCCCCTGCTTGAGAAGATCAACAGCGAGACCATGCAGAACCTTGGCTCACGCCTCACCGCAGAGCAGATCTACAGCGTCAACCACTCGTCCATCAAGGACGCCGTGGTACAGTTCGGAGGCGGATGCACCGGCGAGCTGATTTCCGGCAGCGGCCTGCTTGTGACCAACCACCACTGCGGCTACAGCAGCATCCAGGCCCTCTCCAGCGAGGAGCACAACTATCTGGAGGACGGCTTCTGGGCGACAAGTCTCGAAGAAGAGATTCCCGTGCCCGGACTCACTGTCAAGTTCCTGCAGTCCATGACCGACGTCACCGGCAAGGTGCGCAACGACAAGGCCCGCGAAAAGCTGATCAAGAAGGCAGAGGAGGAGAACCCCTACTGCAACGCCCAGATAGTCAGCTTCTTCAACGACAACGTCCAGTATCTGGTGGTCTACAAGATCTACCGCGACGTGCGATTTGTCGGAGCTCCTCCCGCATCGCTCGGAAAATTCGGAGGCGAGACCGACAACTGGATGTGGCCCCGCCAGACCTGCGACTTCTCGATGTTCCGCGTCTACGCCGGCAAGAACAACGAACCGGCGTCCTACTCCGAGGACAACGTCCCCCTGCAGCCCCGCCAGTTCCTGAACATCTCGCTCAAGGGGGTCGAGGAGGGCGACTTCGTGATGGTCATGGGCTATCCCGGCAGCACCCAGAGATATCAGACCGCAGCGCAGCTTGAAGACATGCTCGCGATCAACGACATCCGCATCGACGCCAGGACCGTGCGCCAGGACGTGCTCTGGGACGAGATGCGCGCCGACGACAAGGTGAGCCTGCAGTATGCCAGCAAATACGCCAGCTCATCCAACGGCTGGAAGAAGTGGATAGGCATGCGCGACGCCTTCGCGAAGCTCGACGTGATCGGACGCCAGAAAGAAAAGGAGGCGGAGCTCGCATCGTGGATCGAGGCGAAGAACAGCCGCGTCAAGAAATACGGCGGAGCCGTTTCCGAGATCGCCGCGATCATGGACATGCGCGCCCGCGACTACAGGGCCTACACCCTGCTCAACGAGACCCTGATGAAAATCGAACTCCTCCAGCTCACCCGCAGCGCCGCAGCCGACCCCTACAAGGACTACGACGCCGAAGTGGACAGGAAGGTCGCCCTCGCCCTCGTGAAACACTACCTCGACAACGTCGACGAACAGGACAGGATAGACATCGACTCGCTCAAGGTGGAGCAGCTTTTCAGGGAGAGCGCATTCACCTCGCCCGAGAAGCTCGCCGCAGCCAGGGCTGAAGGCAGGAACCTCTCCGAAGACCCCGCACGCATCCTTGACGACGAGATACAGAGCAAGGCAATCGAACTCTACTCGACCGTGAGCGACGCCGCCGACGCCCTCAGGGAGCCCGCCAAGACCTACGCGGCCGCCCTGCTCGAATGGACCGCCGACGAGCCCAACTACCCCGACGCCAACATGACCTGCCGCCTCAGCTACGGCACCGTCAAGGGCTATGAGCCCCGCGACGGAGTGGTCTACAAATACTACACGACCCTCAAGGGCGTGATCGAGAAGGAGGAGCCCGGCAACTACGAGTTCCGCGTTCCCGACAAGCTCAAGGAAATCTACGCCGAAGCCGACTATGGCGACTACGCCAACGACAAGGGAGAGCTCGTGACCTGCTTCCTCACCAACCTCGACATCACGGGAGGCAACTCCGGCAGCCCGGTGATGGACGCCGACGGCAATCTCGTGGGCCTCGCCTTCGACGGCAACTGGGAGGCGATGAGCGGAGACGTGATCTTCGAGCCTGAGCTCCAGAGATGCATCTGCGTGGACATACGCTACGTGTTGCTGATTCTCGACAAGTTCGGAGGCGCCGGCCGCCTGCTTGACGAAATGAACATCGTGAGATAATGACGACGAGAGAAGACATACTGCTCGCTCTCCAGGAGGTGAGACACCCCGGGAGGCAGGACAAGACCATAGTCGAGCTGGGAATGGTCCACGCGATCGACATCGGCGAAGAAGGGGTCAAGGTCACGCTGGCCTTCCCCAAGCGCCGCGACCCGCTTGCGGAATATCTCATAGGCAGCACCAGGGCGTCGCTTATACGCCATCTGCCCTCCGACGTCAGGTCGGAAGTCGCGACCGTCGTGGTGGATGAAGTGACTCCGAAGCCGAAGAAGAACATCAACGAGCTCGACCTCGACCAGATCGCCGGCGTGCGCCGCATCATAGGAGTGGCGTCCGGAAAGGGCGGGGTGGGCAAGTCTACGGTGGCCGTGAACCTCGCCTGCGCACTCGCAAGGGCGGGCTACAAGGTGGGGCTGGCCGACGCCGACGTCTACGGCCCCTCCGTGCCCACGATGACAGGAACCGAGGGCATGACGCCCCTGGCCGAGGAGAACGACGGCAAGGAACTCATCCTCCCCATAGAGAAATACGGAGTGAAATGGATGTCCATCGGCTATTTCGCCCAGAAGGGGCAGGCCCTGATATGGCGCGGCCCGATGGCATGCAACGCTCTCAAGCAGATGATTCTCCAGGTCCGCTGGGGCGAACTTGACTTCCTGCTCATCGACATGCCTCCCGGAACGGGCGACATCCACATCAGCCTTATCCAGGACATCCCCGTCGACGGGGCCGTGATAGTCACGACTCCCCAGAACGTGGCCCTCGCCGACGTGGAGAAGGGAATCAACATGTTCCGCAACGAGAATGTGAACCGTCAGATCTACGGCCTCGTGGAGAACATGGCCTGGTTCACCCCCGCGGAGCACCCCGACGAGAAATACTACATCTTCGGAAAGGACGGAGGAGCAAGGCTCGCGGAGCAGTTCGGAGTGGAGCTGCTCGGCAGGATTCCCCTGGTGCAGAGCATCCGCGAAAGTGGCGACCAGGGAGAACCGGCGGCCCTCGGAACCGGCCCCGACGGGGTCGCATTCATGGAACTCGCGGCCAGACTCGCGGAAAAGGCGGCATAGATGGAAGTCCGCGCAAAAAAGGCCCTCGGGCAGCATTTCCTGACCGACCAGAGGATAGCACGGACCATCGTGGACTCTCTCTCCGCCGGAAGCGTCAGGGACGTGCTTGAAATCGGGCCGGGCATGGGAGTGCTCACCAAATACCTTCTCGAACGGGAGGACATCGACCTGAAGCTCGTGGAGCTGGACGAAGAGGCGGCGGCCTACCTGCTCACCCACTTCCCCGGAATGCAGGGGCGCCTCCACCTCGCCGACTACCTGAAACTCGACATGCACGAACTCTTCAAGGGTCCGTACCGCATCATCGGCAACCTGCCCTACAACATCTCCTCGCAGATTTTCTTCAAGATTCTTGACGACAGGGACAGGATTCCCGAGGTGGTGTGCATGATACAGAAGGAAGTCGCCGACCGCATAGCCGAAAAACCCGGCAGCCGCACCTACGGCATACTCTCGGTGCTGCTTCAGGCATGGTACGACATCGAATACATCTGTTCGGTGGAGCCCGGAGCCTTCGCTCCGCCGCCGAAGGTGCGCTCGGCGGTGATACGCCTGAGACGCAACGGCAGGACGGAACTCCCCTGCGACGAGAGACTTTTCCGCCAGACCGTCAAGACGGCCTTCAACCAGCGTCGCAAGACCCTGCGCAACGCTCTGAAGCCCCTGCTGCCGGAAAGCTTCGACAGCTCCGACCCCGTCTTCGACCTGCGCGCCGAAAGGCTCTCGGTAGAGGACTTCATCGAACTCACAACCCTGCTTCACGGCAGATGAAGCCGCTGCTGCTCATCCTCGGTTCCCTTGCACTGCTGCTCGGAACTCTGGGAATCTTCCTTCCCGTGCTGCCCACGACGCCGTTCTACCTGCTCACCGCATGGTGCTACCTCAAGAGCAGCGACAGGCTCTACCGCAAGGTGATGGACAACCGGTTCTTCGGCAACATCGTGCGGAACTACTATGAAAAGCGGGCGGTCAGCCGGCGGACGAAAGTCATTTCAATATCCACGACTCTGCTGACCATAGGCATATCCATAGCCGTGGTCGACGTGATATGGATAAGGATACTGCTTGCCGTCATAGCGCTTGGCGTCACCGCACACCTTCTTTCGATGAAAAGCTGCGACTGACGGCCGGCACGGCCACAAAGCCGGCGGCAAGCCCCCTGTCTTGGTTTCAATGCAAGCTATTTAACGAACAAATCATCAAGCAACACCTCACTCTGCACCGTTCCACTATACATGTTCTTTTTGACTCCGTATGTCGTGACGAAAGTCTGGTGCAAAGCTTTACGGGTTTTCGTCTCCGCACGGAAATTCTCTGCTCTTTCGCGCAGATGCTCATCATACTGCCTGGTGATCTCAAACTCGCTTTGCGAGAATTTCATTTCGCAAAGGTTGATTGTCTGGTCCCTCCTGTCAATCAACAAATCAATCTGGCCACCTTTACCCTTCCACGAACAAACATCGCTCTGTACTCCGCTGATACCCAGTTTCTGCTTAATCTGACGAATATGAAGCAGGCACAGTTGCTCAAACGAATAGCCGCTCCACGCCCTGCGGGAAGGAGAATCTATCATATTCTGCCAATGGTGCTCATCCTGCCCGCGATAGCCTTTGACATAACGCAGGTGGAACAAAGTAAACAAATCTGTCAGCTGGTATATCGTATCCCGACCGGTTCTGCCAAATGCCTTATACTGACGGATAAAATCACAGTCGCACAAATTCCGCAATGCCTTGGTCAACATCCCTCCATCAACAATTTTCCCTGCAGCAATAATCTCCTTTCTCGTCATTCCGATTGCCTTGCCGGCCAGCACCTCAATTATCTGCCGGTGCAACACGGCATCCTTGAACAACGAACGGAACAGGAAGTCATACTCGCGCACCAAAGGCGCATTCTGTATAAAAAAGAGGTTGTCTACATTTTGCGAAAGGCTCATGGTCCGCTCAAGCATCTGCAGATACAGCGGCATACCCCCGAAAACCATATAACATTCCGCTATCTGATAGCGATTCCAATTGAAGCCTCGCGAAAGAAGATATTGTTCCGTCTCATATAATGAGAAAGGTGCAAGATAAATGTTGCACGTCGTACGATTATACAAACCTCCCTTGTCGGAAAGCACGTTCTCTCGCATCCAGGTAGTCGCACTGCCGCATACAATCAACTTCAAGCGTCTGTTCATCGCTCCCCACGAATTCCAAAAATACTCCAAGGCCTTTACAAAACGGCTTTTTTGCGTATCCATCCAAGGTAATTCATCAAGAAAGACGACAATCGGCTTATCTCCTCCTATTGATTCAAGATATTCGCGCAATTGGGCAAAGGCATCGAACCAATCCTTCGCTATTTCCCACTTTCGACAGGAATAGTACTCAAGTTGGCGATTGAACTCTCTGAGCTGCTCCTTCTTCGAGGCTTGATATATTCCAGTGAAATAGAAACTGAATGCATCATTAAAGTACTGACGCACCAGAAATGTCTTGCCAACCCTGCGCCTGCCGTAAATAGCAATCAGTTCAGGTGAACTTGAGTTTATCCGCTGATGCATGATTCTCTGTTCATTTTCCCTGCCTATGATTAAATCCGCCATTTTATAAGTCTTTTATTTTCGCCCAAATATATCAAAAATTTCAGATTCCGCATCGGTAAGTCGTTAAATTTTGGACTTACCGATGCGAAATCCGTATATTTTGCTTCGGAAACTCTCCTATTCGGTGCCCTTCAATGAAACAGGCTGGCCATCTCTCGAACGCCCATCGTCATACAACGGCATATACCCGAAAATGTCTAAGGCCTCCTGGTGCTTCTCGTTGATTTTGGCAAGGCGTTCCGACTTTTCAATGTCGTTCAGTTCCTTTGCCTTCTTGTTCGACTTCCTGCCACGGTCGAGATTGTGCTTCAAATCGTTGATTTTCGTATGGATAGCAGTGTAGTTTCCGGAATGGGCTATCCTATGCACATACTCGAAGTAGTCCGTCGTCTTGTCGTGGGTCAGAAGTTCCAAGGCAGCAAGCACTTCCTCGTCCACACCTTTCCGGCGCAGATCATCAAGCGTCAAATCCGAGTCCTCGACGACATCGTGCAGGAAACCGGCCTTGATTTCCACGCCATTGTCTCCCATGATACCTACAGCTATAGAATGCAGGATAGCAGGCTTACCGTCCAAGTCCATCTGTCCCTTGTGCGCATCAAGCGCAATCTGTAATGTCTCTTCTATTGTCATATTTCGCCATGTTTTTCAATCATTCAACTCATAACCATCATCAAAGGCTGTAAGCAGGTATTCTTCACCGTCTTTCAAAGTATTCATCACTTCTTCAAGCACCCGAGGTTCCCAAGTATGATTATCTCGTACAAATTGTATCAAGTCCCGTTTCGTCTTTTTCAATACCCAACAACCCCAATCTGTCTGCACAGAGTCTTTATCGTCCATTATCGCAAAGTACAAGTGGTTCCAACCACAGTCAATATCAGTCTTTATTATGCGGTCAGGACAATAAGTATAGTAAGTGGAATCTTTATACTGCCCGGAATACGGTTTGTAATAATCGAAATCCTTAGATTTGACTGCCCCTATATATACACTTAGCATAATCTCATTATGGTTTATTATGGCAACCAAACTTCATACTTATGTGTCAGTCCGTTTTCCTTGACAAAGTGATAGAAACTTTCGAATGCGTCTGACCTGCCATTATACAGCTTCTTCATTTTACGCCATACGCCATTTTCTGTTCGAACCTTCAATGCTTTTATCAATTCCTCTATCGGAATGTCTTCGATCCGTTCTGAATAGTCACCATAGAACGACAAATCCGCATAGTCATAAAAATCAACCGTCATCAAGCCACGCCAATAGGTCATTGATACTGTTCTGTGCACAATAACATTTTCACAAACTTTGTGAGGTCTGTACTCTGCGTAAAAGCACCACTCCTTCTCTTCCATCCTATAATGGGCCGGCACATATCCGTACTCTTTAGTCAATGCGTCATAGAATTCTTCATCATCTGCAAACGGGGTGGGCTGTCCGTCATTATACCAATCTTCCTCTTGTTTAAGGACTTCCTTTGGAACACCAAGATCTTCAGCATAAACAGTAAGGCTTCCTTTTGGCGGAATCATTCCTGTTCGTCGATCATGGTATTTTCTAAACTCATCTTCTAATGTCGGCACAAATATCTGCTCTTCATTTCTGTTTGCCCGTTCCATAAAATCAATTATGAGTGATTGTCAAAAAGACAAACTGGATATACCTGACAGCTCAAAAGCAATACCGATATCAAAAACCTGTCCCGCAGCAAGACCGAAAACAAGAGCAAAGAATTTTATTGCGTTAAAAGCGGGACAGCCGTCTATATCCACCCGACGGGCGGATGAAAGTGAGTCGAGCAAATCATCTGTATTATGATTCTGCTGTTCGTAGCTGCCAGGCATATCCATTCAGGCCGGTTTCACGCAAGCGATCAGTCCGGCCTTATTTGTCATAATGCCTTGATTTTTCCGTATATGGGTTTCAACGAGTCCGGAATCACTATCCTGAGATTCTCGATTTCCTTTGACCGGTCCTCTTTCTCCCTCATGATCCTCTCCTTCAGCCTTATCATTGACTCCGACCATTTCTCGTGTTCCACCGACCACGCGTCAGACTTGCGTCTCCAGTCCTCATCGATGAGTCTGCTGATTTCGTTCCTCATCCCGTTGAGCTCGGCCTGAGCCTTACGATGCTCGGCCTGCAGCTCGAAAAACAGCGCATCGATTTCCTGCCCGTCGATATTAGGATAATACGAATAGACCAGGGTATCCTTGCCGTTCTCGTGGAGCTCTTTCGGCGAAAGCATTCTGTCCGTAAAATGTTTCCGTGCCTCCGAGTATTCCCCGTCTGGATGTATGAACTTGCCTATCACCGCGCACCTCGTCTCCAGCCCAAGGTATCGGTTCCTCTCCTTTATCGGCCAGGAATCAAGAACCTGCTCGAATGTCAGCCGGTCTTCCTTTTCCGGCTCCTTCTCGGAAAGTTCCTGAATCTCTTCCGCCCCATAGTCATCCAAATCCATCGTAAGCTTGTCCTTGGCCTTGATAGCTTCGCGCAGGTACGCTATCAGGCTCTTGCATGCGCATACCTCCTCAACCCATTTCCTTATCTGGGAGAACCTCTCGGGGCCGGTTCCGCACGAAACGACCGCCTCCTCGCTGTCACCGATGAGGCTGACGGCCGTCCTGTAGAACTCCAGCTTGGCCATCTGCCTTTCTATCGCCATGTAGTTTTCCTTCGCAATATTGGAAAGATGATTTGCCGACGTCGCCGTCAAGCCGTTTTCCGCGAAAAACGCAGGGATAATAGTCTTTTTACTTTCCATAACCTTACTTCCTTAATTGAACTGAATCATCAACAGTCCAAAGGTAAGGCCGTTGAGTGCCAAAACGCGGCACTCTATAAAATATTTGATACTAAAACCTATAAAAATTCAAATACGGCACTGCATGACGAACAGTTCACCGCCAAATTCCCCATTGATTTAACGCCAAATGACCAAGTAAAAAGACGCCAAACGCCCAACCAAAATATCGCCAAATGGCAAAGTTACAAGCAAAACTGTTTGAAGATAAGTGCTTTGTGATTATCTTAGCATCTGATTATTGACTTGATAAATTATAGGAGATGGCTAATAGTATTTACAGGGCGAGAATAGCCGACAAGTTACTCGCAGAAAAACTGGACGCCATGGGCGCAGTGCTTATCGAAGGAGCCAAATGGTGCGGTAAGACCACAACGGCGGAACAGGCGGCAAAAAGCGTGCTTTACCTGGCGGACACGGACATGTTCCGCCAGAATATGGAGATGATAGACCTGCATCCAAGAACGTTGCTCTCGGGAGAAGCCCCCATGCTTATCGATGAGTGGCAAGAGGCTCCGAAACTGTGGGATGCCGTCCGCTTCGAGGTAGACCACAGGGGCAAGGAGGGGCAGTTTATCCTGACCGGATCGGCGGCGCCAGGAAAAGAGAAACTCGAAGAGATCCACCATACCGGAACTGGACGGTTCTCGTGGTTGAAGATGCGCCCGATGAGCCTGTTCGAGTCAGGGGAGTCTGAGGGCACGGTCAGCCTAACAGAACTGTTTGACGGGAATACGGATTTTGCCGTGAAAGCCCCTGGCCATGAACTTAGGGACATTGCCTTTATGATGTGTCGCGGTGGCTGGCCCGGTTCTCTCCGGAAAAAATCAGCGGCAGCTGCACAGCTAGTGGCGACGGAATACTATCAGGCCGTAACGCATACGGACGTATCGAAAGTGGACGGGGTCTTGAAGAGCCCGGAACGCGTGAAGCGTCTTATGCGCTCCTATGCCCGTCATCAAGGCTCGCAGGCTTCGCTTGCCACTATTGCCGAGGACATTTCGACGAACGAGGTGGAACGGCTGTCGGAAAATACAATCGCGGAATATCTCGTGGCGTTGAAAAAGATATTTGTGGTGGAAGACGCCATGGCGTGGAATCCTAACCTGCGCTCGAAAACGGCTATCCGCAGCAGCGACACCCGTTATTTCGTCGATCCGTCGATAGCCGTGGCTGCATTGGAGCTGGGGCCCGACGACTTGCTTGATGACTTGAATACCATGGGGCTGCTCTTCGAGACGATGGCCGTGCGTGACTTGCGCTGTTATGCCGACGCCCTCTCCGGAACCATATACCATTACCGGGATAAAAGCGGTCTGGAGTGCGATGCGGTAATGCACCTGCGTGGCGGACGCTATGGGTTGATAGAAGTGAAACTGGGAGGCAGCACGGGCATAGAAGAGGGAGCTGCTACGCTGAAGGCTTTGGCCGCCCGGATTGATACCGATAAAATGAAAAGCCCCTCGTTCCTTATGGTTCTTACATCTGTCGGGCAGTTCGCCTACACGCGCAAGGACGGAATTATGGTCGTGCCTGTCGGCTGCCTGAAACCATAACCCGGGCGGGGCTAACTCTGAATGCTTTTCATTCAACTGCAATAAGGCATCTGTATCATGGATGCTTTGCCTGGTTCCGCACTATTATTCCGTGTCGGCTTGGCTTCGGATATAATCAATAAACAGCATATAATGACCTACAGTCTTACCTCTTTTCCATAGCCCTCCTTGATGAGTTCCTCGACGGAGTAGCAGCCGTGAATGTGAGCCTTCACCTTGCCCCACACCTTTTTCTGAATGTCGAAGAAGTCACGGTCGTTCCTTATAGGAATTGGCTGACCGTCGTTCATCCATTCGTCACGGGCTCTTAGAAGCGGAGCGTCTCCGAGTTCATCCTCGTATATCTCGGCATCCCTCGAACGGCTCCCGTTACGCTGATGTAAGTATTGTATCAGGTAGTCATCAAGACTGCGCCCCTGTTCAAAGCCAAGGGACTTCATTACGGTTTCCTCTTTTCTTTTCATACGGTCACTATTTTTCCGACGGGCCGGAGCTCTTCTGCCTTGGCATTCGCACTATAATTCTGTGACGAGTCGGGTCTGGCTCCGCCCACTCGGGAACCTTCCAGCCATTTTTTATATACATCTCGTCGAGCCTGTCTATCAAAGTATCCAGACTTGATTTTCTATATGGCTTCCTTTCGTCCTGCGTCATAGCGTCATGTCTTTTATATCGTAAAATAGACACCGAGAGAGCCATTCTGCGACACTCTATAAAAGAAATACGACATCATCGTTTGATGTCGCAAAATATAAAAACCTAAGAGCAGCCGGGTTTGCAAAAATGACCTCACAGGCACCTGTAGGGCAATTTGTCAATTCCTGCTGCTCTCAAGTCATCTGAGAGGAATCCATGCGGACCGCTCAGGCTACTTCGTCACTTGGCCACGACTATTTCAAGGAAATACCATTTATCAGAGAGTGATTTTCCTATCGATTCGCGTTCATCCCACACAATAGGATATGCTTTTGTCAACTGCATTGATTCATTCTCGGCCCGGAACGGCTGCGTAGATGTCGTTCCACCGTCTTTCAGTCCGAAAACCGTCCCTTCGGACTCAACCTCTGAATCTTTATACGAGCTGTTGTCCGTTATAAGATAGAACCTACCCTCCGAATAACAGCTATCCTTATCATTTCCCTTCACTCCGGTTTCTCTTTCAAGATAGTCTATGTCTCTATACATTTTGAATATCCTATCTGCAGAAAAAGTCCCTTTCGAATCTCTCTTCCGCTTGAATTTCAATTCAATGGCACAGTTATATAGAGGCTGCTTTTCTCCAGGCCCACAGAAACCGCAGGTTATATCGATTTTCTTATTGTTCCATTTTGTCTCTATGTCGACATAAAACATTTCTTCAGGCGAGACATACATATCGCCTATCGACTTTATAATCAAGGCCAAATGGAACTGGAACGAAGCCTCGCTTGTAATACCATTCACAAAGGCCTTGTTAATAAACTGCCACTTGAAGACCTTCCATGAGGCGTTGAGGATTTCATTCATCCTTGACCGACGGTCATTTGAAACTAATTTTAACTCTTCCATGATCATTATGTTTTAAATGTTAATAGAATCCTTCCGTATCGGTTTCATAATAGGCGACCTGGCTCCTAAGGGCGATACCGCGCCTTTCCTTTCCGACAGCACGATACGTGTCCGACTTCGAGAAATACTTTATCAGTTTCCCGTCCTCTATCCTTACCCTCAACGTCCTGCCGCCCATTTCCTCAGCATTGATTGCGAGAAAATCGCTGAGGACATCGCATATCGCGGCAGACGCCGACTTGCCCACTCTTATATCCGAGGCATACAGGATCTTGCCTTTCTCAATAGTCCACGGCTGAAGCTCCGCCTTTTCGAAAGGCGTCTCTGAAAGCCGGAACGCAGCCTCGAGACCGTCGTCAGAATTTCCGCCGATAAAGTCTTCGTACTCTCTTTCCGTTATTATGCCGTGGTTATATATCAGGCCGCCGTCGTCGTGGCTGCGATAGACTCCGACAATACAGTCCACGACCTTGTCGAGGTCGATTTCAAGGAAATGCCAGTCCGGCTGTTCTCCAGTCCGCGTATACCAGCTGACGGGATATTCCTTCCTGAAGAAGAGTTCCTGTCTCTCTCCGCTACCGCGGGCATCGTGATACCTGACATATTTCGCCGTTTCGGGCAGGTTCAGACCGAACTCCGGGAAATCTTCCGACTTGGTCTTATATGCAGGCGTCTTCCAGAACGCTTCGACAGGGGTGAGCATATAGAACCTGCATTCGGAATATCCGCACGCACCCTCTTCCTGCCGCTCCAGGAGGCTTTCGAGAAAATGCAGGTCCTTATATATCCTGAACATCTTGCCCGTAAAGGCGTTATTGTCCTTGACAGACCTCAGCAGGATAGCGCAGGAACACAGGGGCTTTCCCGCCGCCTCGAATCCGCACTCTATATCCACCTTTTTCCGACGGGCAGAATCAGGAAAGACATCGGTCCGGACGAAAAATCCCGTCTCGCCGGATGCCTGCCGCCTGATGATATCGGCAAAAAGCCGGTGGCATGAATCCCTGTCACAACCATTCTCCACGGATATCGTATCACGGAATATCCTCCACGATTCATTCAGGATCTCTGACATTCTGGTCGGCAGCGAGCAGTCCCGGGAAGGCTCTGTGTCTTGGGAGGAATCATCGTCACAGCCGGATCCGGACTGCTTCAGACCTTCATACCACCTGTCAAGATGCCCCTGCATCCACAATGCCCCGCCTACGGACTCCCCTGTCTCAGGCTTCGGATTATCCTCTCCGTCAAATATGGATTCGCGGACAAAAAGAGGTAAAGGAACCCTGTCGCCCTCATCGAGACCGACATCCACGGATATTCCGATGAAGAGCATCCGGACACCCATGGTTTCAAATGCTTCGACATACTGCACCGGCGACAGGAACTGATAGTCATCTTTGTAATCCTCACTTATCGGAAGCAAACTCGTCATTTCAGACATATCAATAGTAATCGGAGATTCATCATGTTCGTCCTCGCCAATCTTTGCCCTGAAATTGCTTGCAGCGTCGCCTTCCAGCCGGAAAGACAGCCTCCCTGTATCCTCCACCTTACATTTGTACGCAAAGGCTGCAAGCCTGACATCGCAATACCTTCCGGGCCGGTATTTATCCTTATTGATATGATAGTCGGTGGCAAAGAAACTTATTTCACGGCCTTCGCCGAATTTCATGGTCACCACCGCCTCCTCATTGTTGTTCCATATCTCGATGTCTGTAATCCGTCCTTTCAGCAGTGCCCCCTCATTGGCAAACGGATACGCGGACACCAGTTCATTGGCACCATTATCGTTGGTAAGGATAGTCATGTAGTGCACAGGACTTTCAGATATTGAATCCAAAAGTTCAGATGTCGGGCCCAGAAGTGTGAGCACATCCTTTGCCCCCAGCACCCCGCTGTTCAGTACGATTTCGTGGAGGGCACTGGCGACGCTTTCCTGTCCCAGCACCGTTTCCCAATGGCTTCCGTGTCCCTGATCTTTCATGGCTATCTGTTTTAATGTTCTTTCAATACAAAAATACCTTGAAGGGTGACATGGTACGGCACCGTTGTCATTCATCTTTACCGACAGAAAAGCGTGGGCGATCCCGACGGCTGTTGAGGTCCTGACAAACCTTTGATGCACGGAAGGAGAGCCCACGCTACGCGTAAGCAGACCTCATCTTTTGCATCAATTTGGGCTTAGTCGACAAAAAGTAGGATAAAATCTCTGCAAGTTATTGATTTTAATATC
>ENA-OOXJ01001423-OOXJ01001423.1-human-gut-metagenome-genome-assembly--contig:-NODE-1423-length-15246-cov-2.605227_pt1 | contig 15246 bp, 10 predicted proteins | sample MGYA00241587_ERZ501343 | MGnify/ENA primary metagenome ERZ501343 (study PRJEB25962, sample SAMEA2042918) | human gut metagenome | biome: human gut; feature: human-associated habitat; material: faeces... | reverse complement strand
AGACAATTGGCAGAATTATGAAATATTGCTCATTCTCAACCACTTGCAGTTCATTCCTCTCATATTCACTTTCCGTTGCTTTTGCTTAAATTGTGCATTGCTTTAGACATACATTTGCCACAACTTTGCTTACTTTGGGTGCTGACATCTACACAACTAGTAAGTTGATGGGACATAAAAACCTGAGAACAACCCAAATTTATGCAGAGGTAGTAAACAAGAAGAAAGTGGAAGCAGTTAATTTAATGGATAAGGTATTTTAATGATTAGAAGATATGAGAGAAACAGATAAACGAGATTGTTTGAAAGGTGTTCAAGAATACATCAAACAGAATGCCAAGAGCAAAGATAAAGAAGCGTTGATACAAGCGATTGAAAAGGTGCTCCAACAAAATTATATATTTGGTTCTGATGTGTTTGATGTACTTGACTATGTTAATGCAAATAAGGGTGGAATACTTCATAGAGGTTACAGAGATTCCAAGGGTATGTGGCACGATGATAGTTATGAGTTAGAATTGGATATCTGGACTAAGGGGTATGGATGCTATGATATGGTAAGCGATGCAATTTACAAGCTAAAGAAGAAGTACACCTATATGCAGTCTAGAAACGTTGGTGGCAGTTCCTCGGCTTGTGGTGCTTCTCCTGAATGTGTCTGCCCTGCTGATAGTGATGTTACAAGCGTGGGCGGTATGTCTCCTGAGGATGGCAAGGAAGATGGAAAGCAGCCTCAACAACTGGGAGATTTGGAGAATAAAAGAAAATTTGCTGAACACATCTTAATTCAAGATAAGTTGGGATTGTTGGAAGAATTACACAACTTGTTGGATAATAAAATAGGCAAATATGTAGCTATGACTATAAGGGCTGCCGTTGAAGTTGGTGTGATGAGTAGACCTTACTTTCCTGAGGTTAAAGCAGAATTTGTAGAGGTCGGGAATAAAAGCGGTTATAATGCTTACTATAATAAAGTTGAAGCGTATGACAAAAACGATTTTGAATATGTAAAAGAGAAACTTTTGAAGTATAAGAAAGTAGAAAATTGATAGCTTTTGATAGCCTTTAATAGTCTTAGATAGTTGGCTATTAAAGGCTATCTTGTTTATTTTGAGATTATTAGAAATCTCCTTACCTTTGCACTATCCAAACAGAGTTGTAGGCTGCATACACCTGCAAGTTATTGCAACTTTGGGCGGTGGTGGAATAAAGTGTATCGTGGTGAAAGAACACTCCACCTTTGTTCACTCCTAAATAAAATAAGAAATATGGGAGAGAATAAAGAGATTATGCAGCAGTTGGCAGAGATAAAGGCATTAACCTTACTCGCTGCAAAGGATATGCTAACAATGGATGATGCAGTATTATATACTGGTCTGGGTAAATCATACTTGTATGTTCTTACTTGCAAGAATAAGATACCATATTACAAACCAAATGGTAAGAACATCTATTTCAAGAAGTCTGAGTTGAATGACTGGTTACAGAGAGGTCGAGTAAACTCTATTGATGAGGCTGAGAGTGCAGCAGCCTTGTATGTTGCCAAGAAAGGGGGTGAAGTATGCTAACGTTGCCAAGAGTGAAATTTTATGCTTACTTTGTCCGTGAACAGAACAACAACAAAACTCCAAGCTATGTTATGACTAAGCTTTTTGGGGAGTATGCACCGATAGAGTTTCTTAAACCTAGTAGGGGCAAGTACAAAGGTCTGGTAAGATTCTATCTTAATGCTCACGACAAAAGAACATCTAACCTAAAGGAAAGTACTCCACCAATGTTCTTGCAAGGTATCAAAAGTTTCAACTTTACTGGCTTGAAACATCTGTATGAGGATGGCAAACTGAGTGGTGTTGCCTATGGCTATCCAAGTGAACAGAATACCTATGGTGCAGTAGAAGCACATAAAAATCCTTTCTTTGAAAATAAAGAGGATTGTTTTCTGTTCAAGGTATATCAGGATGGGCAGCAGACTGATGCAAGCGGCAAAATTATACCCTGCTCGTTTGAATTGATTGTACTGGATGGATGCAAACAAATGGGTGCAGACTTCTGCAAGGTTCTAAAGATGGGCGGTTATGATGAAGTTCTGAAAGATTTGAGAACAAAAGTAGTGGACGTTTAATAGAGTACCCAAAAATCTTAATTCCCAATATAACAAGTTGTGGGAATTACCAAAAAATGGTAAATTAGTAATTAGAAATTTGGAGTATGATTGATAACGTTAAACTATTCATACCAAGGTGTCGGGATATGCCTGACGTTGTCGGGTATCTTGATAGTGGTGTAGAGCAAAACGACATAACAACTGGAGAAACAAGATTGTTTGGAAAGGTTGGAAACGTCAGAGTGGTTCAGAGCGTTGGCGGTTACTCTATCCAAGGGAGTTTGCCCAAGTTCCTGAATGGGAATAATGTTGTAACGCTAAATAGGCACATGATTAAAGAAGCTCTTGAAAAGCTATCTGATACCCTGCATTTGGATATGAACGTTTCCAAGGTAACTGGATTGGAGTTTGGAGATACCTTTGTTATGAGCAAACAACCGTCGACGTATATAAACCTATTGGGGAATATGCCAAGGTTGGAAAGACGTTTGGGCAAAGGTGATACTTTATACTATATCGGCAAGGGTCGAGTACACCCAAGGGAATATTATTTCTATGACAAAAAGAAAGAAGTTTTAGACAAGGGCGGTGTGCTTCCAAACGGATATGAAAGTTTGAATTTATTAAGATATGAAATGAGATTAAATAACAGACTACCCAAGACGTTTAGAGTTGTAGAGGTTTCAGGGGCTATGCTCTATGATGGTTCTTTTCTTCACGATGTTTCCGATATGTGGGTAGATGGTTATAAGTCTATAACAAAATTAAGCGGTATGAACGATGAATGTTTGAAAGGTATTAAAAGCCCAAAGGATGCAGTAAACCTATTGCTAGCCAAACTGATTGGAGAGCGTGGTGGAGATACTATAACAGACTATCTGAATACTCTTAAATCGGCTAAGGTGTTTTCTGACCCAAAACAATACACTAGAGTAAAGGCAAAACTTGACGATGTATCGAGCCAGAAGATTTCACCAGATAGTAAGGACGTTGGAGAGTTATCCGATAGCATTTTGAATAGTACTGCATTTTTGTAAATTCCCAATATAACAAGTTGTGGGAATTACCAAAAAATGGTAAATTGATAGATAGGAAAATTAGTATAAACTAGTGTCTTCTATGGCACATTAAAAATCAAGATTATGGCAACAGAAAAATTTAATTTGAGTGTGTTAGATTTAAAGGGTTTGTTCTGTGATGTTCTTGCAAGACATCTGAACGATGGAACACTAACAAGAGAGTTTGTAACTGACATGAAAAAGCGTGGTGTTCTGACTGATGCAATGAAAGCAAAGGAGTTAGAACAGGAAATCAACTTCATGATTCATGGGGATTCAGACTTCTGTGGATTCTTCTGTAACTTGTTTGCTAGGAGAGATTCAATGAGCACAAGAGAGAAGTTAAGACAGATATTGATAGAAGAAGATACTATCAAGCGTCTGACCGCTGAGTGTGAAGATGAAGACAACCTGAAAAAGTGTTGCAAGGACTGCCCAAACAAAGATAGTGGGGAGTGTGGCACTTGTATTGTCAAGGAAGAAACAGAGTAGGCACAAATAAGGTCTTCTGTGGCTCTATCCTGATATGGATGGGTAATTGTTCCACCACAACAATTAAACTCCACCAAGGGAAACAGAGCAGCTTCAATGAGCGGTACAAAGGTCGGGTGTTCCTGATACTGGCTGCAACTATATGATTGCTGAGGCTGAATGCCAACTTGCTTAACGTCTGGTCGGTGCAGTACTGGGAGCCTCAACGACAAGGGGCATTTCCTCTATGATAGAGGGATATAGTGGGTAAAAAGAAAGGGAGTAGGCTTGAAACCTATTCCCTTTGTTCTTGTCTGATAGTCTTATTTCTTCTGCTCGGCTACCTTGTCAAGTGCCTTTTTGATTTCCAACATTACCCATACTGCCTTTTGTATGGCGGTATAGTCTGTAATATCGGCAAGCGGTGTAACTGCAACTTCAAGAGCAGCGTTGCCAAGTTCTTCACTAAGTTCTGATGCACTACCAAAGGCAGGCTTTAACAACTCCAACAGTTGTTCTGATTGGTTCTGTTCCATATTGTCTTTAGATGTACTAAAGGGAAAACTTACCTTTTGTTCAATGCACTCTAAAGACGTGATGCACCCATACACCATTACAATGTATAGAAAGGAGTTTTCCCAAAAGCTATGTTATGCCACAACAAGCAGTTGTGGCGGCTGCAAGGTTGGGCGATAATATCTATTTGAATTTTGTCTTTAGACTTTATTTTTGAACGCTGCAAAGATACATCAAAAGCAAGAAACCACAAAAGAAAATACAAGTATTAACAAAAGATTAACACTTCAATGTGTTGGGATTCCTGAGAAAGTTGTATCTTTGCAGTCGTGAAACGTTGGATTGAGGGAGAGGGTCATAGACGTTCTCATTTTTACCGCCAATGTTTTCTACCTTTGGTTTGAGAAAGAGCGGTGTCACTTCTCAACTAAGTAGGTGTGGTGTCCATACTCTCACATCTAGCCAAGGGTTTTTGCTCTCCATTTGGTTGTGGTTCTTGAATGGTTCAAGAGTGCCACGATTGGATGGAGAGCGTTTTCCTTTGGGTGTGCTCACTTTTGAGCGGTCTATCCCTGATTAACCAAGGAAAGTTTTCTTTGGTCGGTGTAGGGTCGGGCGGTCTGTGCTGATAGTGATACAGAGATATGGGCGGTTAATAACTGGGTGGTGTTCCACCTTTGCCGATATGCTTGCAAGGATGCACGATATTTACTTTCTGTGGCTTTATCCTGATGTGGATGGGTGATTGTTCCACCAAGAAGAAAGAGAGCAGCAGAGCAAAGAAACATCTTCATAGTATCTCCTGACCTTAATTGCTGAGGCTGAATGATAGTGCAAAGGAAGTCGGGGAACATCTGGGCGGTGGCTATCCTGCCAAGGTCGGGGAGTATTCTTCTATGGGATTCAGGCAAGGAAAGCAAGCAGCCTCAACAACTGGAGCGAGAAAGAAAGTTGGCTAAACCTTTGGTGGATTCAGGAAGATTTATTATCTTTGCAGCAGAAATCCCACCTTAGTGCCCTAGCACTTGCATTATTTTGTTACCCACCTTATTGCAAGGTGGGATTTTTTGTACCTTTTTGGGACTATTTTGGGACTTTTGATTAGAATATGCCTAAAATGTGTGACTAAAAAAGTGTGCTAACTATCTGATAATAAAAAGGCTACACCATTTCACAATGATGCAGCCTGCAAACTTAAACAACCAATAAAAGAAATAGATTGATCGTTCAATTGTTATATCTGATGAAGAGTAGCTCTTGTTAGAGCTTTGTTTTTTTATCTGTCAGAAATATGTCTTATCTATTTTGAAGACATTGCTGATTAGCGGATGAACAGGAGCTCACGGTACTTAGGCAAGGTCCAGAGCTCATCGGCTACAGTCAACTCCAACTTATCAATCTGATAACGGATTTCCTCCATCTTTGGAGCTACCGTGTCATGATAAGCTATCGCCTTATCGTGCTCATTCTCAATCTTGTTGGCTACCTTGCGGGCATTTACCAACTCCTCAACACCGGTCTCGATGATCTGAGTGCGCTCGGCAATCTTCTTGATGATATTGATGTTGCGGGCTGTCAACTTCTTGCCTTCCTCGTCGCCGAAGATGTCAATCATGTTCTCCACATTCTTAGCCAACTGGCTCTGATAGTGAGTAGCCACAGGGATGATGTGGTTCATGCTCAAGTCGCCCATTACACGAGCCTCAATCTGAATCTTCTTGGTGTAGGTCTCCCATTTCACCTCGTTACGAGCTTCCAACTCGTTCTTCTTCATGACGCCCATATCCTCGAACATCTTGATAGTGGCAGGGTCGAGATAACGCTCGAAAATCTTAGGACAGCTCTTCTCGCAGTCCAAACCACGCTTAGCTGCTTCCTCTACCCACTCATCTGAGTAACCATTGCCGTCGAAACGGATAGGCTTGCAGGTCTTCAAATCCTGACGAACGATATCGATGATGGCAGATGTCTTGTCCTCACCCTTGGCAATTAACTCATCCACACGCTTCTTGAAGTCGGTCAAAGCCTCGGCTACGGCTGTGTTCAATACGATCATTGCTGATGCACAGTTAGCCTCAGAACCTACTGCACGGAACTCGAAACGGTTACCGGTGAAGGCGAATGGTGATGTACGGTTACGGTCGGTGTTATCAATCATCAACTCTGGAATCTCAGGGATATCCAACTTCATGCCCTGCTTGCCAGCCACGGTGAAGAGATCCTTCTTGTCGGCTTTCTCAATGTGCTCGAGAAGGTCGGTCAGCTGCTTGCCGAGGAATGAAGAGATGATTGCTGGAGGTGCCTCGTTGGCGCCCAGACGATGCGCATTGGTTGCACTCATGATAGATGCCTTGAGCAAACCGTTGTGCTTGTATACACCCATCAAAGTCTCTGTGATGAAGACTACGAAACGGAGGTTATCCTCTGGTGTCTTGCCAGGACCATGAAGCAGAATGCCTGTATCTGTAGCGAGACTCCAGTTGTTGTGCTTACCGGAACCGTTGATGCCTGCGAATGGCTTCTCATGGAGAAGTACGCGGAAACCGTGATGGCGAGCTACCTTCTTCATCAAACTCATCAGGAGCATGTTGTGGTCAACGGCAAGGTTGGTCTCCTCGAAGATTGGTGCCAACTCAAACTGGTTTGGTGCCACCTCGTTGTGGCGGGTCTTGCACGGAATGCCAAGCTCAAGAGCCTGCACTTCGAGGTCTTTCATGAAAGCCTGGACACGTTCCGGAATGGTTCCGAAGTAGTGGTCGTCCATCTGCTGGTTCTTTGCGGAGTCGTGACCCATGAGCGTGCGTCCGGTAAGCAGCAGGTCGGGACGTGCGGAATAAAGACCTTCGTCCACGAGGAAATACTCCTGTTCCCATCCCAGATTGCATGAAACCTTGCGCACGTCGGGATAGAAATACTGGCAGACAGCCTGTGCCGCCGTGCCCACGGCATGGAGAGCGCGCAGCAGCGGAGCCTTGTAGTCGAGTGCCTCTCCTGTGTATGATATGAAGATAGTGGGAATACAGAGCGTGTCATCGATGATGAATACGGGCGAGGTGGGGTCCCATGCCGAGTAGCCGCGTGCCTCGAAGGTGTTGCGTATGCCCCCGCTCGGGAACGAGCTTGCGTCAGGTTCCTGCTGCATAAGCAGTTTGCCAGAGAACTCCTCTATCATTCCGCCCTTGCCGTCGTGCTCGATGAAGGCGTCGTGTTTCTCCGCCGTGCCTTCCGTGAGAGGCTGGAACCAGTGGGTGTAGTGCGTCACTCCGTTCTCCACAGCCCATTGCTTCATTCCCTTTGCCACCGCATCGGCAATGGAACGGTCGAGCCTTGTGCCGTTGTCCATTACGTCGATGAGCTGTTCATAAACGTCGCACGGAAGATACTTATACATCTTGGCGCGGTTGAACACGTATTTTCCGAAATACTCCGACGGGCGTTCGGCGGGTGTGACTGTTTCCTGTGGTTTCTTCTTGAAAGCCTCTGCCACAACCTCAAATCTTAAGTTTGCCATTGTTTTAAGAATGTTATTTTTGGGTTTTACTGTTGCTATTGCTCCGCATGTGCTGTGTCAGCATTCTATCAGTTTACATGTATTGCGGTGCAAAGTTAAGTTTTTTTTGTCAAAAACCGTGCAAGCGAGTGCAATAAGAGTTTACACTTTTATTGCCGAGTGAAGCCGGTTTTATCCAAAAACCGTGCAAGCGAGTGCAATAAGAGTTCATACTTTTATCATCCGGAGCGCAATGCCGGACACACTCTTACACTTAAAAAACGACATGGCAGGCATGCCTCCCGCTGCGTAAGGAGGCTTGCCTGCCATGTCGTGACGAGGCGTCGGTCAGTTGCCTGCCCATGCGGTGATGCGCTCCATTGCCTCGTGGCAGTCCTCGCTGTTGCCGAACGCCGTGAGCCGCACGTAGCCCTCGCCGCTCGGTCCGAACCCCGCTCCGGGCGTGCACACCACTCCCGTGGCATAGAGCATCTGCTCGAAGAACTTCCGGCTGGGCGTTCCTCCGGGCGTCTTCATCCATATGTAAGGAGCGTTTCTGCCTCCGTATACCTCCAGCCCCGCACCTTTGAGCGCGTTGAGCATATATGCCGCGTTGTCCATGTAATAGGCGATGGTCTCCCTTATCTGCTTCTTGCCCTCGGGACTGTATATGGCTTCGGCAGCCCTCTGGCTGATATAGCTCGTCCCGTTGAACTTGGTGCTCTGCCGTCTGCCCCACAGCCGGTTGAGCTCTATGCGCCTCTTGTTGTCGAGAGTGGCTGCGGTGACTTCCTTGGGAATTACCGTATATCCGCATCGCACGCCTGTAAAACCGGCTGTCTTCGAGTAGCTGCGGAACTCTATAGCCACCTTCCGCGCACCCTTTATCTCGTAGATGGAATGCGGGATGTCGTCGTCCTGGATGTATGCCTCGTACGCCGCGTCGAAGAGCAGCAGCGTGTCGTTCTCCAGAGCATAGTCCACCCAGCGGCGCAGCTCGCTCTTTGAGAGCACCGTTCCCGTAGGGTTGTTGGGATAGCAGAGGTATATCATGTCCACACGATGGTCTGGTATCTGCGGTATGAAGTTGTTCTCAGCCGTGCAAGGCATGTAGTTCACGTTGCTCCAGCGTCCGTCCGAGAGCGTTCCGGCGCGTCCGCACATCACGTTGGAGTCTATATACACGGGATAGATGGGGTCGGTCACGCCTATGCTGTTGTCCCATCTCACAATCTCCCCGATGTTTCCGGTGTCGCTCTTGGCACCGTCGTTCACGAATATCTCGTCCAAGTCGGGACGCACCCCGCGCGGGATGAAGTCGTTCTTCACTATCGCCTCACGCAGGAAATCGTATCCGTGCTCAGGACCGTAACCCCTGAACGTGGCGGCAGAAGCCATCTCGTCGACAGCCCGGTGCATGGCTTCCGTCACGGCGGGGCACAGCGGACGGGTCACGTCGCCTATGCCCAGGCTAATCACTCTCACCTTAGGGTGTGACAGACGGAAGGCATTCACCTTCTTTGCTATGTCCTCAAAGAGATAGTTGTCGGACAGTTTCAGATAATGCTCGTTTACTAATGCCATATGCGTATGATGTTTCTTGTTTGCGGAAATGACTATATGAAGACCTCGCCTTCGAACACAAACTCGGCTCCTCCGGTGAGCCACACGTGGTTGTCTGCCTCGTTCCAGAACACGTCGAGCTCGCCTCCGTCCATCACGATGGTGCTCCTGCGTCCGGCGCGGCATGTAAAAGCGGCAGCCACGGCTGTGGCGCAGGCTCCTGTGCCGCATGCCATGGTGATGCCACTTCCTCTCTCCCAAACTCTTGTTCTTATCTTGTCTTTGTCTGTGATCTGCGCGAACTCGATGTTGCAACGCTGCGGAAAAGCCGCGTCATGCTCCAGAATGCTCCCGTAGCGGGCTACGTCGGTGTGGAGGATGTCGTCGGTGAATATGACGAAATGGGGATTGCCCATCGACACGAACGTGCCGCTGAACGTCCGGAATGCCGCCGACAGACGTCCGCACGAGGCGTCGTCATACTGTCCGGGGCATGTCAGGGCGGGCTCAAGCATATCCACCGTCACGCTCTCGGTGAGTCCGTCGGCGCCGAGATGCAGCCTGAGGGTCTTCACACCCGACAGAGTGGCGAGCCGTATAGTGGTCTTCTGTGTCAGATTCTTGTCGTGCACATATTTCCCTATGCACCTTGACGCATTGCCGCACATCATCGCCTCCGAACCGTCGGCGTTGAAAATGCGCATCGTGAAGTCGGCGTCTGTGGTGTCGGAGGGTCTGCCTATGAGCACAAGTCCGTCCGCTCCGATGCCGGTGTGGCGGTCGCTGAGCGTCACGGCAGTCTTTTCGGGCTCAGGAACATCGTATAGCGATGTGTCTACATAGATGTAGTCGTTGCCTGCGCCGTGCATTTTTGTGAATCTGACAAGATTTTTCATTTTGTCCGCTTATATATTCTTTTCATATCTTTTTATAACGTCCAATTGCAAAAATACGACAAATTGAGATAACAATAAGCCTTTACAGCATAAAATAATTGTACATACCGTGATAAAATTACGGTTTATCCGTATTATAGAACAAACAGTTTCATATTATAACCAAAACACCTTTATTGTATTGATAATTGTTACTTTCGTCACAAAAAAGTTACGGCTTATTTCCTGACAGGCTTTCTTTACGTATCCGGCAAGACAAGTCCGCTTCGCTGGAAACGCGCGTATTTCATATAAAATGTTCCTTATTGTTAAACTATAATAAAAATTCGGACTTGCTGTATATAACAGACTGTCTTATGCGTATATAAATACGTAAGGGAAACAACACAACAGAAAGAACTTAACACAAATAATAATCGGGAAGATGAAGACAAGGTTGGGCATTCTGATGATGGTGTTCATCATCAGCTCTACAATCACGGCACAGACAAATGCAGTGTCTTTCAAACTGAAAGGCGAACTGCTCGACTCTCTGACAAAAGAAGGAGAGGCGTACGCCACGGTGACGGTGGCGAAGAAAGAGGCTCCTGCCGAGCCTGTGGCAAAGCATGTGACAGACAAGAACGGACGTTTCATGATAAGCGTCAAAGGTGAGGGCGACTTCACGGCAACGCTATCATCGTTGGGCAGACAGCCCGTGGTGAGGGAGTTCAAGGCTCCTGCCGACGGTAAGACGGTGGACCTCGGGACAATGTATGTGCACGATGCGGCAAACGAACTGAAAGGCGTTGAGGTGGTGGTACAGAAGCCGCTGGTGAAGTCGGACATAGACAAGATAGAGTATAACATATCGGACGACCCTGACTCAAAGTCGAACACGATGCTTGAGATGCTGCGTAAGGTGCCGCTCGTGACGGTTGACGGCGACGAGACAATTAAGGTGAACGGCAGCAGCTCGTTCAAGGTGTATGTGAACGGACGCCCGAACAACATGATGAGCAACAACCCGAAGGAGGTGCTGAAAAGCCTTCCGGCAAACAGCGTGAAGCGAGTTGAGGTGATAACAAACCCCGGACCGAAATACGACGCCGAGGGAGTGGGAGGCATACTCAATATCATCACCGAGGGCAGCGGGCTTACGGGATACACCGCAACGATGTCCGCCAACGTGGACAACAGAGGACAGGGAGCCGGACTTTTCGGCACTGTGAAGAGCGGAAAGCTTACTGTCAGCGTGAACTACAACTATAACGGAAGCAACCGCACACCACGTTCCAAGAGCTGGGGAAGCCGGAAGAGCATTGGGGAAATAGACGAGAACTCGTCTGACGTGGAGAGTTACAGCTCGTCGAAAAACAAATACGACTTCCAGTACGGGTCTATGGAGGCGAGCTATGAGATAGATACGCTGCGGCTGGTGAGCATGTCCTTCGGTATGTACGGAGGCGGAAACAGGACCCGGTACACAAGTGTCACGGATGCCACATCGCCTCTTTCGGGCGAAGGGATATACGGATACACGTCGCACAACAGGTCGAAGAACAGGTGGACTTCCATAAACGGAGGCATAGACTATCAGCGTCTTTTCCATGTGAAAGACCGCATGCTGACCTTCTCTTACAGGATAAACTCCAACCCGAGCAGCTCGGACGGCAACTTCTATTACACTGACATGACGGCTGACGACACGTGGACAGACTTCCTGCACCGCATGAACGAACAGCGCAACAAGAACGAGCAGAACACCGTGGAGAACACTTTCCAGGTGGACTTCACCACGCCCATAGACACGATACACACCGTAGAGGCTGGTCTGAAATACATTCTGCGCAACAACAAATCGGATGACGACCGCTACCAGAGGATGGCGGGAAGCGACGACGAATATGTTTTCTCCGACGAATACAGCACGCATTTCAGGCACCGCAACGACATTCTGGCAGCCTACATGGGCTATGGCATCAGACTGAAAAGGTTCTCCGGACGTCTGGGACTGCGCTATGAGCACACCATACAGGACGTGAAGTATCTGTTGGGACGGGGCGACGACTTCCGCAAAGACTTCGACGATGTGGTCCCGTCGGTGAGTGTAGGCTATAAGATTACGGACATGTCGAACCTCAGACTCGGCTATAACATGCGCATATACCGTCCGGGCATATGGTCGCTCAACCCTTACATAGACGACAGCAACCCCACAAGCATCAGTCAGGGAAACCCGAATCTGGACAGCGAGAAGAGTCATTCGTTCAGCCTTTCGTACAATAACTTCACCCAGAAACTGAGCCTCAGCTTCACAACCCGGTACTCGTTCACCAACAACAGCATACAGAGTCTGACGCAATACATCAACGATACGGAGATTCCAGGGCTGCATAACCCAACAGGAAAGGATGTGATGTATAGCACATACAAGAACATAGGAAAGACCAGAAGCCTCGATTTCAGCGCATACATCAACTGGAACATCACTCCCGACACACGCATTTACTCAAATCTGAACGGCGGATACAACTATCTGTCGGACGGCAACGGACTGAGCAACCACGGCTGGAACATGTTCTATTATGCGGGAGCGCAGCAGACATTCCCGCACGACTGGCGCATCGGAATAAACGTTTCGGGTCAGACACCTTATATATCTCTTCAGGGAAAAGGAAGCAGTTACTTCTTCTACGGAATGAATGTCTACAAGTCATTCCTTGACAAACGGCTTACGGTATCGCTGTTCGCAAACGACTTCTTCAACCCTTGGAAGAGACCGACGTCCTCGCTCGAGAGCATCAACTTCGTGTCAACGAGCCGCTCGGAGTACTCTTCCATACGCTACGGAGTGAGTGTTAGCTTCCGCATAGGCAAGCTTACTGCAAGCGTGAAGAAGGCAGCCCGCACCATAAACAACGACGACGTGAAGGGCGGAGGAAACAATAATCCGCAATAAGCCGGTGTGTTCTGTCTCCGCATATGATTGTTGTAATATGCGGAGACAGAGCGTTTTAATAAATATTTTTTGTATCTTTGCACACTCAAATACACCAAGCCGTGAACCCGGCGGGTGGTGGCAGTGCGGCGGAAACGTCACTGTGCCACATCAAGTAAAACGTAACGTAACCGGATTTGAGCAAAAGACTACGCATAACAACGTCACTGTTCCTGCTTGTACTCTTCCTTGTGTTCAAGGCAGGAGCAACGTTGTTTGTACACGTTCACGTCATTGACGGAGTCAAGATTGTCCATTCCCATCCTTATTCTGGCAGCAATCACAGCCACTCATCATCTCAAATCCACTCCATAGCCTATGCCTCTGCCCAGCAGATGACAGCCCCCGGCGAATCCGCCACGCTGCGTGTATGCCTTCATCTGCTCCATGTCTTTCTGCAGGACGACACGGTAAGCGGTCTTACGGCAGGCTGCATACAGGGCGTCAAGAGCCGCGCGCCTCCTTATTTATATTAATATGTCATTACGGTATGTCGGGCATTGTCTGGCAGCACCGTCTTTTTCATCATGCCGGAAGCATTCCGCCGACGGCAGACAAACCATTTATCACACATATTAATACACAATGAGACACCGTATTTTAATGCTTGCGCTGGCACTGTACAGCGCATACGGCACAGCGCGTACCGACGGAAACGGACCGGTGACGGAGGGTAACGCGGTAGCCGTACACGTAATAGAGAAAGACAGTGAGGACAATCTGCCGGGCGCAGTAGTAAAGATAAAGGAGACCGGACAGGCGGCAGTGACCGACGCGGACGGACATTGCCTGTTCCGAAACATTCCAGACGGGACATACACACTGACCGTCAGGCTTCTCGGATATGACTCACAGGAGAAGAAGGTGAGCGTGAGCCGCGACTTCACAGCCGACGTCCACTTTGTCATGACAGCCGATGTCACCGTGACCGACGAGGTTGTCGTGTCAGCCAACCGCAACGAGACGAGCCGCCGCGACGCACCTGTCGTGGTGAACGTACTCAACAACAAGCTCTTCGAAGCGGTCAACTCGTCCGATCTCGCCAAGTCTTTGAACTACCAGTCAGGGCTCCGCGTGGAGAACAACTGCCAGAACTGCGGCTTCCCTCAGGTGCGCATAAACGGTCTGGAAGGCCCTTACTCACAGATACTCATCAACAGCCGTCCTGTGGTAAGCGCACTCTCGGGCGTCTACGGACTTGAACAGATACCGGTGAACATGATAGACCGCGTGGAGGTTGTGCGTGGAGGAGGATCCGCGCTGTTCGGAGCCAACGCCGTGGGAGGCACCATCAACGTCATAACAAAGGACCCCGTGAACAACTCCTTTCAGGTTTCATCGACGCTGTCAGACATGAACGGCAAGGCGTGGGAGCAATACTTCGGAGCCAACGCGTCGCTCGTGTCAGACAAGAATACCTATGGCGTGGCACTGTATCAGTCATACCGCAACCGGAATCCGTACGACGCGGACGGCGACGGGTTCTCGGAGCTCGGCAAACTCAACATGAACAGCTTCGGACTACGCGGTTATTACCGTCCGTCACAGTTCAGTCGGCTGGGCATAGAGTATCATGTCACCAACGAGTTCCGCCGCGGAGGCAACAAGTTTGACCTCGAACCGTTCGAGACGGACATCACCGAGCAGACCAAGCATATCATCAATAGCGGAGGCGTGAGCTACGATTTGTTCTGGAAGGAGTACAAGCATAAGATTTCGGCTTACACCTCCATCCAGCACACCGACCGCAACAGCTACTATGGTGCCCAAAAGAACATGAATGCCTACGGCAAGACGAAAGACCTGACCTGGGTTGCCGGCGGCATGTATGTGGGCAATATGGACAACTGCTTCTTTGCCCCCGCCACCTTCACCGGCGGACTGGAATATCAGAACAACTCCCTGCACGACATCATGACCGGCTATCATCGTGACATGGAGCAGGATGTCCGCATTGCCAGCGCCTTCGTGCAGAATGAGTGGAAGATGAACGTACTGACCATGCTGGTCGGCGCCCGCCTGGACAAGCACAACCTGATAGACAAGCTTATTTTCAGCCCCCGCGTCAACCTGCTCTACAAGCCGGCAGATGATTTTCAGGCACGCTTGACTTACTCTACCGGTTTCCGCGCTCCGCAGGCATACGATGAGGACTTGCACGTGACGGC
>ENA-OOXJ01001419-OOXJ01001419.1-human-gut-metagenome-genome-assembly--contig:-NODE-1419-length-15269-cov-3.077231_pt1 | contig 15269 bp, 8 predicted proteins | sample MGYA00241587_ERZ501343 | MGnify/ENA primary metagenome ERZ501343 (study PRJEB25962, sample SAMEA2042918) | human gut metagenome | biome: human gut; feature: human-associated habitat; material: faeces... | reverse complement strand
CATGCCACAGGACTTCCTCGACTTTCTGGTCGATACCTACCGCATAGACCGCCGCGAACTGGTGCCCGGCGACAAACACCTCAACCTGGAAGACCTGAGCCATCTGCCCAATCCAAACCCGGCCGTGCTCCCCATACGCAAGCCACAACCCATGAAACTCACCTGTCTGGACGATCGGGAATCCATCTTCAACTACATCGAGAAACGCGACCTGTTGCTGCATTACCCTTACCACTCGTTCGACCACTTCATACACTTCCTGTACGAAGCCGTGCACGAACCGACCGTCAGGGAAATTATGGTGACACAATACCGCGTGGCCAATAACTCGGCCGTTATCAATACCCTGATAGCCGCCGCACAGAACGGGAAAAAAGTCACCGTGTTTGTGGAACTGAAAGCCCGCTTTGACGAGGAAAATAACCTGGCTACCGCTGAAATGATGAAAGCTGCCGGCATTAAAATCATTTACAGCATCCCCGGCCTGAAAGTACATGCCAAAGTAGCTCTGGTATTGCGTCGCGACTCACAGGGACGGAAGTTACCCAGCTATGCCTATATCAGTACCGGCAATTTCAACGAAAAGACGGCAACCCTGTATGCCGACAGTGGCCTGTTTACCAGCAACCGCATTCTGGTCAACGACCTTCATAACCTGTTCCGAACCCTCCAAGGCAAGCAAAACCCCGTATTCCACCGCCTGCTGGTGGCACGCTTCAACCTCATTCCCGAACTGAACCGGCTCATCGACCACGAAATGGAGCTGGCCCGTAACGGCCAGGGGGGACGCATCATTCTTAAAATGAACGCCCTGCAAGACCCAGCCATGATCAACCGCCTTTATGAAGCCTCGCAGGCGGGCGTACAGATAGACCTAATTGTACGAGGCATCTGTTGCCTCATACCCGGACAACCTTACAGCCGGAACATACGCATCACCCGAATTGTGGACACTTTCCTGGAGCATGCCCGCGTATGGTACTTCGGTAACGGCGGGCGTCCCAAACTATTCCTCGGTTCGCCCGATTGGATGCGCCGTAACCTTTACCGACGCATAGAGGCCGTTACTCCCATCCTTGATTCCACTTTGAAACAGGAACTGACCGACATGCTTGAAATCCAGCTGACCGACAAACGTAAAGCCTGTTTTGTAGACGCCAACCTGCGTAATGTGTGGAAATCGGCACGTCCACAACTGGAAAAAATAAGGTCACAATACACCTTCTACGACTATCTGAAAAACAAAGGAACTGCCCGTTAACTCTCCCTCGCTCCCTACGCGAAACCAACAAAGACTACGAGATAGGTTCACACGTTTATCCATGCGATACATAGTCCCAAAGGCCGCAAAGACAACGCTTGTAACACAAATGTAACATGTATGACATTTGGCTGCAACACAAACGGGCTTCCTTTGCGGCTGAAAACAAAATGTGTATTTATGGAAACAATCTACCTGTGCATCGTCATCTTCCTGGGTATCCTTGCGATATTTGACCTCGTTGTGGGAGTGAGCAACGATGCTGTCAATTTTCTTAACTCATCCGTCGGCTCCAAAGCGGCAAAATTCAAAACGATTCTGTTTATTGCCGGCATCGGCGTATTTATCGGTGCTGCATTGAGCAACGGCATGATGGACATTGCCCGTCACGGCATTTATCAGCCACAACACTTCTATTTTGCCGAAGTAATGTGCATTTTGCTGGCCGTTATGCTGACTGACGTGGTATTGCTCGATGTGTTCAACACCATGGGATTACCCACATCGACCACCGTTTCGATGGTATTCGAACTTTTGGGAGGTACCTTCGCACTGGCTTTAATAAAAACCATCAACGACGACACCTTAGGGTTGGGCGACCTCATTAATACCGACAAAGCCTTGTCCGTCATCATGGGTATCTTCGTATCGGTTGCCATCGCCTTCTTCTTTGGTATGTTGGTACAATGGCTGGCACGACTCATATTTAGCTTCAACTACAAGAAGAACATGAAATACAGCATCGGTATCTTCGGTGGTATCGCCGCTACAAGCATTATCTATTTCATGCTTATTAAAGGTTTGAAAGACAGTGCCTTTATGACAGCCGAATACAAAAGCTTCATACAAGACAACACAGGTATCATCATACTTTGCATGTTTATCTTCTTTACCCTGCTGATGCAGGTATTGCACTGGTGTAAAGTCAATGTATTCAAGGTTGTGGTCCTGATGGGAACCTTTGCCTTGGCCCTTGCCTTTGCCGGCAATGACCTTGTAAACTTCATCGGTGTGCCTTTGGCAGGCTATTCAGCTTTCCAGGACTACATTGCTAACGGACAGACTGCAGGTCCCGACGGTTTCCTGATGAGTTCGTTATTAGGTCCGGCTAAAACACCCTGGTACTTCCTGTTTGGTGCAGGAGCAGTAATGGTATATGCACTATGCACTTCGAAAAAAGCACATAACGTTATCAAGACCGAAGTTTCATTGGCCCGACAGGATGAAGGTGAAGAAAACTTCGGTAGTACGCCTATTGCCCGTAAACTTGTGCGTTTCAGCCTCAACCTTTCAAACACCCTGATGCGCATTACTCCAGAAAAGACAAAACAATGGATCGGTACCCGTTTCCGCAAAGAGGAAACTATTTTGGAAGATGGTGCAGCTTTCGATATGGTACGTGCATCGGTCAATTTGGTTCTGGCCGGTCTGCTCATTGCCGTAGGTACCTCACTCAAATTACCTCTTTCTACGACTTACGTTACTTTCATGGTATCTATGGGTACATCACTGGCTGACCGTGCTTGGGGACGTGATTCTGCCGTATTCCGCATTACCGGTGTGCTGAGTGTCATTGGAGGCTGGTTCATTACAGCAGGTGCGGCTTTCACCATTTGCTTCTTTGTAGCATTGATTATCCACTTCGGAGGTACGGTTGCTATCTTGGTAATGGTGGCAATTGCTATCTATGCATTGATTCACAGCCAAGTAATGTACAAAAAGCGCAAGCAGAAAGAACAAAGTGACGAAACATTCAAACAACTGATGCGTAGCACCGATAACAAAGAAGTTATGGAATTGTTATGCAAGCACACACGCACCGAATTGACCAAAGTGCTGGAATTTGCCGAAGGAACTTTCGAACTCACCGTAACGGCTTTCTTACACGAAAATCTGCGTAACTTACGTCGTGCCATGGGTTCCATTAAGTTTGAAAAACAGCTTATCAAGCAAATGAAACGCACCGGTACGTTAGCCATGTCACGGTTGGACAACAACACAGTGCTCGAAAAAGGTCTCTATTACTACCAAGGAAATGACTTCGCCAGTGAATTGGTATACAGTATAGGACGCCTTTGCGAACCCTGTCTGGAACATATTGACAACAACTTCAAACCGCTCGATGCCATCCAGAAAGGTGAGTTTGCGGACGTAACAGAAGATATTACCTACCTGTTGCAAACCTGCCGCCACAAAATGGAGACTAACAACTATGAAGGACTTGAAAGCGAAATTCATAAAGCCAACGAATTGAACGGTCAACTGGCACATCTGAAACGCGAAGAGCTACAACGCATTCAGAGCCAGAACGGAAGTATTAAAGTAAGTATGGTATACCTGACTATGGTACAAGAAGCACAAAACATAGTTAACTATACCATTAACCTGATGAAAGTAAGCCGTAAGTTCCAAGCTGAAGAACAGAGTTCTGCTAAGTTCTAAATTCTCTAATTAATCAATATACAACAATCGTAAACATTTTACATACGGGAGTGCATCTGAGACAGGATGCATTCCCGTATTTTTTGTTAATAACGTCAACTGGAAACAAGAATAAATACAATCTGCCGGTAAATACACATAGCGACGTATCCTGACAAGTCTAACTCCATAAGTGATGCTGAGATTATCCTCATTCTCTGCGCACAGCATCAAAGGCAATGACGGGGAGCAGCTTACATCTACGAATAAATTCTCCGCCTTTTCCACATACAGGAAGCGGATAACACGTCTCATCCCGATCAGCCCTAACCAGCTTAACCATTTGAGAATCGCGTTATCCGCTTTTCTTATGTCCGGACAGTTCCTGTATCCGTACCTTTAACCGATGTATCCGGGATCGTCAGGATTACTGCCGTTTATCACCACTTCTTCCCAGGACTGGATCTTCAGGTCCAGGCGGGTGCCGATACCCAGTTCAGGGACAGTCGTCACATCCGAATCCCACGGAACTACCGTGAGCCACAACTCGGCATGGCCGCCCTGAAGCTTCATGTTCAGACGGTAGTGGTAGCCGGCCTTGAACTCCTGTCCTGCCTCACCGCCCACTTCGGCCGTAAGTCGGGTGTCCGACGTCTGGTTGTCAAAGTTCACAGTCAGCTCTATACCGAACTTTGCCGCCGTTTTAGGCAGGATGACGGCAGAGGCAGACTGTGCCAGCTGGCTTTGGGGATCGGAAAGCGGGGAAAACTTCTCCCCCGCCAGCGTCACCTCCCCCGTCTGAAGAACGCCTGACAGGTCGAAGTCTGAGGACGGAGAAACGCTCAACGGCCCCTTTGTCATGTCCTGCAACTTCAGGGAACGCACGGTAAAACCGGTCACGTTGTCGGCCTGGGGAGCTGCCACCACCGTCACTTTGGAACTGCGGCGGACCAGCGGGTTGAGCTTCACCCTCCGCTCTTCAGTGACCATGACCGTGGTCAGCGAGGAAGCAAAGTCCACGCCGTGGTCCACGCTCAGCGTGTAGCCGGGCACGGAGGGCGAAAGGTCGGGGGTGAAAGCATAGAAATCATAGGTTTTGCCGGAGAGAAGGCGCAAACCCGTTCCCTCAGCAATCAATGATCCGCCGCTACCGGCCACGTAGACGCCCTGGCCCACGGGGATATCGGCAGACAGGTCCGGCTGACCGCCGCCTGCCGCCCGTATAAAGGCAAGGATACGCACACGGGTTCCCTCTGCCAGCGGAGAAACCGTCGTGGAGGGAGCTTCACCGCCCCCATCTTCCCAGCTTCCGACGGAGTTGCCGGTACCCGGCAGGTCAAACCGGAGATCAGTGCCGTCCCCACGGTCTTCAAAACCGTCCACAGGCACAGTGCTCGAACATCCCACCGCAACAAGCAGCAGAAAGAGCAGCGCCAATAACTGCACTGGTATTTTCAATGTAGGGCTTTTCATCATATTATCAAAGTTTTGCTTTCGGGGATAATGATCGTAGATTCACACCTGATGTGACACCGCATCACACCGGAATCTCAATTTCGTCCCCTTCAATCCAGTCTGTAATTTCCACTTCGGGAACGATCTCGTCCTCCTCGCTCAGGCCGAACTTGAGATAAATCAGATGGGAGTATCCTGCACGCAGGCCATTGGTATAGAGCGGATTGCCGGTACTTGCACCCTGAATGACTACTTCCTTCGTTCCGCCCGCCTTGAAATGGATGGTCAGGGTAAGGCTGCCTTGGGCGGCTACCGGAGAAAACATGGCATAGCCCCACAACTTGGCCACCGTTGCCTTGTCACTTCCATCGCCTTTACCGTCACTGGCATTAGCTACCGATACACCTACGGTCATGTCGCTCAATGGAGTGTTGTTCGTCGGATCTTCCTTCACAAGTTCCAGCACACCGTCACTGTCCGCCGTAAAAGAGGGAACGCACTTAGCACCCGAACTGCCCGAAGTGGCAGGCAAGGTAATCTTGCAGGTCTCCTTCTTGCCGGTAATGGTAATCTTGTCCACTTCTCCCCAAATATCGGCCTCTTCCTGGCTCAGGGCATAAGCCTTGATCTGTATCTGGGTCAGGAGATGATCGAAAGTCAGCACATTAGTATGCTCCGCAGTAAAAGGATTGGCCTTGCTGCCCTCACGCAGATCGCTCACCAGGAGGTCCGTCTTACCGTCAATGGCCGTCCAGCTTACCGTGGCGTTTCCACCATCGGCATTGTTATAGGTAGCATCGGTAGCCGGATACCACCCGATAAGTTTGGTTTTCAGGCCGGCAGGCGAGTAATACTGCTTCTTGTCAAACGTCACCTTCTTTGTGGTCTCGATGGTGGCATCCAGCTGGGAGGTTCCCCACTGGGCACCATAACCGCTTGCCGTCTCGTTCACACGGGCCAGGGCAATGTCCAGTGTTTTCGCCAACGTGCTTCCGTTAATCATTCCCTCGCCGGCACGGGTGACAGCCTTGGTGCCGTTACCGGTCGTAAAGCCGGTTTCAAGCCGCATTTCAAGCGGGTCGGCCACGCCTTCGCCCGTGGGGTCGTTCACTACTTCCAGATTCTGGCAGCCTGTCATAAACAGGGCCAGGGCAGCCGCATTCAAGCCCGCTGCTATGTGTTTGATTGTCTTCATTGTTGTTCTTTATTTATTCCGAAATTTATTTCCTGCTCAAGTTTTTGGGATTGCATGCTTTTACAGCGGTGAACCCCAAAACTCAAGCGTTTAAAAACTGTTTATTTGTTCAAGGTTGCAGGTGCCGGATGAAACAGATGCGCATCAGTCAACCGGGGTTTCCGTGTCACCGCCTTCCACCCAGTCAATCACTTCAGCGCTCGCATTGATTTCCGTTGCGCTGAACGAGAGCAGGATGTCGAACGACTTGCCCATCGTGTCACCGGTGAAGTCGCCACCTTCGGCATTCTTCAGTGTCACTTCCACCTCGCGCTTGCCGGTCGGGTTGTCCGAACCGTCGCCGTCCATCAGGATGCGGAGCACCAGCTTGTCGCCAACGCCGATGCTGACAGGGGCCATCAGGGTATAAGCCTGCAACGTGGAGGTAGTGGTCAGACTGTATTTCTGGTCGCTATACACCTCGTCGGTGTACATGATGCTGCTGCCGCTTCCCGTAGCCTTGTAGCACTTGAAGTTGCTTACCGGTGAATCGAATTCAGGACGGAGCTGTGCCCTGCCCAGGTTCACGCTGATGCGGCTGTTGGGCTGGTTGCCTTGGACGCTCACCAGCGAGATGCCAGTGATGTTGCCCCAGCGTGCGGGTACGTCAGGATTGGTGGCCTTGAAGCTGATGTTCAGGCGTGTGAGCATGTGGTGGAAAGTCAGCGAGGGGACAAGCTCACCCGTGCTTTGCTTCGTGGCCTGCACTTCTGGAGCCACCATGATGTCGTCACTGCCGCCAAAGGTGAACTGCCAGTTCTCGAAATAGCTGTCCAGGCTCCATGCGCTCGACACTTCATAACCGTCGGAACCGCAAGGACCGCAACCGGTGCTGGCAGTAGGATAAAGGCCGAATATGTAGATGGAGCCGCTGGCCGGATAATACTTGCTGCCTTCGAAACCCGGCTGGAAGGACGTCACCGAGTGGGAGTTGGTGAAGTTCATCTGGCCGTCTACATAAAGCTGTTCGTAGTAGCCGTGTTGCTGGGTGGCTGCGACACGGGCAAGCAGCGGATTGCCCGGATTGATCGTGCCTTCAAACGGGGTACGGGTCTGCGCACCGCCGGGAGTCAGGGTCACACGGGGGGAAGAGAGCACAATCTCGCCCTCGCCCCAGGGATTCTCGGTGTTGCCGTCGTCGCCTCCGGAAAGGGCCTTCTCGTTCAGTTCCACGTTGGTACAGCTAGCCATGGCGGCAAGGGCCATGCACGCTAATAAATACTTCTTCTTCATAAATGAAATCAGCTAAAAATTTAGTTAATAAATTGATTAATTAATAAGGAATGTATCTTGCTTACAGTCCGTTTCCATATCTCTCAATAACTCTTAATGTCTCAATATCAGTCAACGCCCCAATATTCACCAAGAACTTCAGCTGGGATCCCCAGCCGATGCGGTACACAAGGCTCAGGTTAAGCCCCGCAAGGCCGAAGGCGCTGTGACGAAGGGTACGATCGTACCAATAGCCGGGCATCTCGTATGTCATCACCTTGGCCTGGCGGTAACCGGCACGGGCACCGATTTCCAGGCCCCAGTGTTCATTGAAGCGGACATGGTAGCCTGCGGAAATTCCGGCCTGCCAGTAGGTTCCCGTACAGTTTGCGGTGCCGTTCTCCATGCGCACGGCATCCGTGCTCTGGTTGTTGAAGTCGCCAGACAGACCGAACGCGCCCACGTAGAAGCCGTAGTACTCGCCGTTGCCCATGAACCAGAAACGGGGTTCTACGCTGTAGGCCGAAACGCCGTAGAACTCCTTGCCGCCGGCACCGTAGCTCCAGTTGGCATAGCGGCCGCTCGCGCAGACAGACCACTGCCCGTTGAAGAACAGCTCAACAGAAAGGTTGGGCATGTAGGTGGCCACCTCGAAGTCCTGGGTCAGGCCCGCCCACTCCGTCAGGTTGCTCTTGACGGCAAGACGCGGCGTGAAGGCGGCCATACGGCGACGGCGTTCCTCGCGACGCTGCTGTTTGCGACGGCGACGTTCTTCCGCCAGACGGTCGGAATCGTCAGGGCAGTCGGATGATGCCGGCTTCGTGGAAGGCTCCACTGCCGGAAGCGGCTGGCGGACGGGGACGGGCTTGCGGCGCTCGTAGTCAACCTCAACCTCCGCCCGGCGCAACTGCGGGAAAAGCGTCTGCTTCATCTCACGGTAGGGATATCCGCCACCCACCTGCATGAGCTGGCGCTCGCGGCCGCGCATCACGTCCACATGGTCGATGATGTCGAGCATCGTGCGGCGGTAGTTGATCTCCGCCGTCTCGAGAAGGCGCCGGAGGCCGGCCCAGTCCTCGCCCATGTAACGGGTCTCCAAGGTAAAGGCGCTCCCCTGGTAGCGGTAACGGATCACGTCACGAAGCGTCTCGGCACGGCGGCGCGACAGGATCTCGTTGTTCTGAAAAATGCCTTCAACCGAACAATAGCCCGTGACCGTGACACGGCGGATGGCAACCACCGTGTCGCCAGGGCGGGTAGACTGGAAAAAGTTATCCATGCGCTCCAGTTCGGAGGCATTGACAGGACGATGGCGGTCGAACTCCGAACGCTCGCGGGCAAAATAGAAGCGGAAGGTGCGGCGGGCGGGCTCGGTGACGAACGTCTCACGGGAGGTTGCCGCAGCAGCCGCCGCAGCCGAACGCCCCGAAAGCGAACCGTCGACCACCCGAACCACGTAGACCGTGTCCGGAGGAAGAGGCGTCTCCCCCGCTCCCCACGCCCGCAGGGCAAGCGAGGAACACAGTGTAAAAGCCGATAGAAAAATCATGGAAAATCTCATGCTGCTACATTTTTATTTGTTATACGTAATATCTGGTTGAATGTCAAGGATTAAGATGCTTGTTGGCAAGGGCGTCTTCTTCGCGGACACAGCGGACTGAAAGAGTATGTGCCCTCCCACCTACAGACTCAAGTGGGCAAAATGTATCTCCTGACGAAAGTGCATAGAAGGCATGTGCTGAATTTCCATTTGCATACCCATTTGTCCACATTGCAAGGACGCTAGAAGTACCACTTATAGTTCCAGCGACTAACGCAAATGTCATCGGATACCAAGCCATTTCCCCACTAGAACCATTAATATAAAAATGCCGACCGTAATTTTCCGCAGAAGAAGTAATAAGAACCTTTTCTTCCGGTATTGTATTTATAACGGAATTTGCCAAACCATTCCATGCATTAATTGTAGTAAAATTACTCCATATATCCGGCGGAGCCACTGTAAATCCAGTTGGGCACGGGTCATAAATGGTTTTTCCTACAAACGGCTGGTCTATGGCGAGCGAACTGGACGATGACGAAGGAGCACCCCATAGTTTTTGCGAAGATTTCAGATTTGCACTACCAGGGGAAGTGCCGTATATCCAGTCCTCATAAGTGCCAGCAACAACCAAATTAGCAGGATTCATTACTGTATAAGCAACACTCTCATAAGTATTCGTCCATGACGGACTAACGGGAACGGCATAAGGGGATGCCAATTGATCAATAGCCTTTCCTTCTTTGTCAAAGATGGCAGCCAGTTTGGATGCGCCATAACCGGCACATGATGGAAACGGGTCTTTTCGTCCCCATTGATAATAGGTACCAATAGCCCTTTGGATTTCGCTTTTATCTACCGGACCTTTAATGTAAGCCCCCAAATTACGATCCATGACACGAAGCACGCGCGAATAGGTTGGCTGGTATCCAGCAACAGTTCTGGCTGCAGTGACATAAGTCTGTTCCGGGATAGTTTCCAGCGTCAGTTCGCTGTGCCAAATATGCCAGCTCCACAATATCTTGCTGTCCTCAGCCGTTCCGTCCTTCACACACACCACCGCATTGCCTTCCTTAGCCGGACCGGTCTTGAAATACACATACTCGTTTCCATTGCCTGGCCACTCCACACGCTGGATAACCTGACGGTGGCCTGTTGTCTCCCATACAAGTTCGGCAGCCTGCGGGGCAATCGGAGCATCCTTTTCCAAAGCCTGCCCGGTGGGCGAAATATCGGCATCCGTAGCCGCACCGTTGCCACGGACTGTACCCTTGAGTTTATACCATTGGTAAGGCTTGCTGGTCAGGTAGCAATTGGCCGTGCCCGGCTCGCTGAGGTTGATGATGTGCTGCACGCGGCCGTCGACCAGACCGGCGCCGCGCACATGGGCAGAAACCTTGTAATACGTGTTGCGGCGTACGTTGAAGTCATTTGGAGAAGTCTTGGTGCCGCTGCCCAAGTAGAGCGTATAGAGCACCTCGGTGCCCTCGTACAGGCCGCCTATCAGCACGTAGCTGGCACCCAACGGAGCATTGGACTCGGTGCGTTGCAGCAGGTCGGTCACACTGCTGGAGGTGCCGCGCAGGTTTTCGGGCATGTACCAGGTGTAGACTTTCGCTCCTCCGTCGCCGTCGGTAACACTGACGGGACCATAATGCGAAAGGGCTTCCTGCGTCGTGCTTCCTGTGGCGGGCGATGCGAACTCCAATTCGGCCGGGACATCCTGCAGGCTGGCATGGGACGGAGTGAACAGGCTGTTTTTCGTCAGCGTCAACTCCACCTTCGCCACCATGCGGGTGAGGCTTACCTCTATCTTGTTGGTATGCGCAGCCACGCCGCTGCTGAAATTGAACTTGGTCGGGTCTACCGCCTTGGCTGTTTTCCCCGACATGGGCAGGTAGCCTTCCAGCAGACGCCCGTTGTCAAGCTTGGTGGGTAACATGTGGGCGGTGAAGGCTGCCTCATCGGTAGTACCTACGGCATAGTCGGCCGTAACGTCGCCCACATTGGCAAGCACATAGTAATGGCCCGCACCCACATCGGTGCGCAACAGGATATCGACCCATTTCTCGGAGGACGTATTCACATCCAGCTGCTGAAAGTATTGCTTGTAGGCAAGCTTGCCGTCACTGCCGAACTGGAAGACGCAGACATCCTGCACCTCGCCCTCGTTTTGCACCACATCACCGCCCGAAGCACGGGTGGATGTTGGCGACTGCAAGGCGCCGCCATCGGCACCGACCTGGACTTGTTCGATACGCATGCCCGAAGCCGAAAGCTGCAACGGCACACTGACGGTAGGGACATGCGAGGGGTTCCCACCGTCGGATGACGGAAGAACGGTGACTTCCGTACAGGCTACGGCAAGCAGAGACAAAATGAAAAAGTATATGTTACGGTACATAAATTATTGATTGAAAGTTTATTGTTTTTCGCCACAGAGGACACAGAGTCCCACGAGTTTTATTTTTTTTGGGGGGCACCACGGATTACACAGATTGAAACAGATTTCTTTGAAACGCAGAAAACAACCTGTGTAATCTGCGGTGAGTCTCTCTGTGGAACTCTGTGGTGTCCCGCGGGAATCACCCGAGCGGCAATTCCTCGTCACCGCCACCCTCTCCGGCCTGTCCGCCGGGAACGGGAAGCTTGCCGGTCTTCTTATACTCCTGGTAGGCCTTGGTGGTGGGGAATGTAAAGCCCGCTTCAACCACGCCGGCGTTCTCGAACGACAGCCCCTGCTTGACGTTGGCCATCAATTCTTTGGAGGGTGTAAAGACTATTTTTATGTTTTTAATCATCGAGGGGTCGAAGTCCTGAATGTTGTCTACACCCGTGCTGCCAAACGACAGGCGAAGCCAGCCCAGGCTGCCCAACTGCACGCTGTGACCCAGCTGAAGCTGGGCGGGAATGTCTTCGCACACCAGGTTGAAGGTCAGTTCAAGTTCCGTAGGAGCCGCAGTGGTGTGGCGGGAAACGGACTTGCACACGGCTTTCGTCGAGAGCCGTTGGGTAGTGGCGGGAGTAGCATACCACTTGCCCGGCTGGTCTTTATGAACAGGATTCTTACGGTTTACAAATTTGAATTTTGCCATAGTAGTAAGTTTTTTAAGTTTATATATTTGCCCGCAGGGGGCACAGATTTTTTTTTGAAACACCGGTTACACGGATTAGCGCCGACCGGCCTTTGGAATGCTCCACAATCTTCTTTGCCGGAATGCACGCAGACGCTGCCAGAACTAGCTGTACAAGTTGTTGAAACTGCCCGTACGTGTTGTAAATACTGCCCGTACATGTCGTTGAAACTGCCCGTACGGGTGTTTGTTATGAGATGTACGGGCGTTTGCAACCGCTCGTACGGACGCCTGTAGCAGCATATACGGGCGTTTCTGACGACATGTACGGAAGACCGGAAGGCGATTCACATCTGCTTCCGACCGGAACAGTATTAAAAACAAAACAAACAAATTATTTGGGATGCAAATAATTGCCTATCGAGTTGAAAATAAAACAGATACTAAGTTAAGGAGCAGGTTCCAGATGCTTGTTGGCAAGGGCGTCTTCTTCGCGGACACAGCGGACACAAAATCCTCCCGCAGCCTGAGTCTGAAAAGTAATCGGAAATACAACAGACTCTGCATGACACAGGGAAAACGGTGAATCATTCAACGAACTTCCCCACAAGCAAGATGTATGATGGGCAGAGTATGACGCGCCTAGCCCACTATTCCTCATCAACCCTGCATAAGAATAAAAATCTGTATCCTGCCGCTGATCGTCTATATAATACCAACGACCATAATATTGGTTGAAAGTCGGCGCACTGGCATCAGGCGAATTAAAATATCCGGCATTACCGGTGTCATATCCAGGACTGGTAGTAAAACGCAACCATGTATCAGCAGGCGCTACACACCAACCGGTCGGACAGGGATCATAAATGGTTTTGCCCTCGTACATGAAATCCAGCAGCAACCTGCTATCACCCAACCGAGTACCCCAAATCCGTGCTACCGCATCATGCTCGGCCTGACTTTTAGAAATAGCGGAAATCCAAATATTTCCGTTGGGAACGATATAACGATCAGGATTTTCAATACTGTAAGTGAGTGAATTGGCAATCGTAGACCCAGCAGTTGAAGCATTCACCTGCTTTGCTCTCCAATCTGCTTGTTCAAGTGCTTTTCCCGACGCATCATATCTGGTCTCCATCGTCCTGTTCCTGTCTTCCGCATTGACAAACGGATCTTTGCGTCCCCATTGCCAGGCAAGCCCGAAAGTTCTTTCAACCTCATCCTCAACCACTTCAGAAGTAAAGGCTCCCAGATTACGATCCATTACCCGCAATGTACGTGGTTGCAGTTGGGCATATCCTGAAATGGTACGGGGAGCAGTCAGATATGTTTTATAGTGTGACTGCATCTCCTCCAATGAAAGTTCATTGTGCCAGATATGCCAGCTCCACAATATTTTGCTGTTCTCTTCCGTTCCATCTTTCACAAATACCACTGCATTGCCTTCTTTATAATGTCCGGTCTTGAAATAGACATATTCGTTACCGTTGCCCGGCCATTCCAGCTGCTGGATAATCTGGCGGTGCCCCACGGTTTCCCACAACAATCCGACAGCCTGCGGGGCTATCTTGGCATCCTGAGCCAACGACTGCCCGGTGGGCGAAATCTCGGCATCCGTGGCAGCACCGTTGCCGCGCACCGTGCCTTTCAGCTTATACCACCAGTGGGTCTTGTTGGTGAGGTAACAGTTGGCCGTGCCCGGCTCGCTGAGGTCAATCACACGGATAATGCGTCCGTCGGCAACGGTATCACAACTGTTGATGGAGATATTCAGCGTGTAGCGGGTGTTACGCTTTACATTGAAGTCGTTGGCATCGCCGGCACTTCCTATCAGTACGATGTAAACCACCTCCACATCTTCCGATGCGGTACCGTCGTGATACAGCCCCGAAATCTGCAGAAACGAGGACCCCACAGGGGCATGGTCTTCGTTGCGCTGCTTCCAGTTCCCGGCAGGCACACTGCCCGACCCGCGTTTGTTTTCGGGCATGTACCACGTGGCGGTGATGGGGGTGCCCGCATTGTCAGACTTCACAGGGAAGTATCGCAACGAATAAGTGTCGGCAGCCGTGGTGTCGGCAGGTTCAAAAAGGTTCATCTTCCTTGGCACGTTGTGCAGGGTGACGGCATGGAACTTGAAATTGCCGTCGTGGGTAAGATTCAGGTCAATCTGCGCCACGGTGCGCTGCATCTGCACCGGCACGGCCAGCGGGATGTCCGTCAGGCTGATATCCCGGGCTATTCCCGACAAGGGAGGCAGGTTGCCGTTCAGCATTTCGCTCTGCTGCGCTTCCGTGCGGTCCACCACCAGCGACTGGATATCATCGCGCGTACTGGTACCGATACTAAAACCACCGGTAAGGTCACCCACGTTGGCGAGCACATACAGTTCGCAGGTAGCCATGTCGGTGCGCAGGGCAATGTCAATCGACTTATCGCCCTCAGGACTGGTTTGTATACCGGTGTCATGGTATTCGGAATGCATCAGTTTTCCGTCAGCCGGGTTTACCTGAAACACGCAGACATTCTGGACATCGTCGGCCTGCGCCACATCCGCCTCACCGGCACGGGTATCGGGCCTGTCACTTTGAAGCCTGACGGAGGAGTCAGCGTCTCCAAACCAGATGTCTACCGTTTCCTGTCTGGAAGAAACCGCACCCCGGGTGGCGGGAGAATCACCGGAAGTAAATAATAATGTAGTGTGTAAGGTGGGATACGGGACATCACCCGGTTTGCCGGTCTGAAAGTCCGTGTCCGTGCAAGAGGCTGCCAAAATGGTAATAAATCCCCACACGACTGCCTGTGATTGCAGTGTTCTCATAAAAATGTTCAATTAAATAGTGGTTTGTTTCGTTTGTAACTATTGCCAGCGGCAAATGTGTCGCAAAAATAACTTCTCGTATTGATTAATGGATGTTTTTCACGTTAAAAAAAACTAATCAACCATCAAAACGCCACAAAACAGGCTCCCAAGTAGTGATTTTTACAGGAAAAATATAAAAAAAGGCAAAATAAGGATGCACCACAGAAGACACGGACGAATGAAGATTGGTGCATTTGAAACAATATTCA
>ENA-OOXJ01001418-OOXJ01001418.1-human-gut-metagenome-genome-assembly--contig:-NODE-1418-length-15292-cov-2.792807_pt1 | contig 15292 bp, 14 predicted proteins | sample MGYA00241587_ERZ501343 | MGnify/ENA primary metagenome ERZ501343 (study PRJEB25962, sample SAMEA2042918) | human gut metagenome | biome: human gut; feature: human-associated habitat; material: faeces... | reverse complement strand
CGTGCGTATGGGTGTGAGCGGGCACAATGTACTTATGCACCTTCGTCCTCGTCGCCGAGGTCGAAAAAGTCGTCCATAAACTCGGGCGCCGTAAACTCTTCGAGCGCGCGGCGGTCTTTCTTGGTGGGGCGGCCGGTGCCCTTGGCGCGGCCCACAAATCCGCTGATGCGGCTGAGCTCAAGGGCGGCCAGCTGCTCGGGCGGCGTGATGTTTTCGAGCACGTCGGGCAGCAGGCGGGCTCCCACACGCTTTTCGATGGCCTGGCGCACGCGGAAGGTGTAGGTGACGGGCGGCTTGCGCACGCCGACCTCGTCGCCGGGCTTCACCGTGCGCGAGGGCTTGACCTGGGCGCCGTTGATCGTGACGCGCCCGTTCTTGCAGGCGTCGGAGGCCAGCGTGCGCGTCTTGAAGATGCGGGCGGCCCACAGCCATTTGTCGAGGCGGGCTTCGGTGTTCATGCGATGCTACTTCTTGTTATAATGGTTCATGGTGAACTGGATGCCACTCAGGGCGAAGCTCCTGACCATCTCGCAGGCCATGTCGAGGCGCTCGTCCATCTGCGCCAGCTGTTCGGGCGGGAAGGGGCCGAGCACGTAGTCGATCTGGCCGCCGCGCGGGAAGTCGTTGCCGATGCCGAAGCGCAAACGGGCATACTGCTGCGTGCCGAGCACGGAGGTGATGTGCTTGAGGCCGTTGTGTCCGCCCTCGCTGCCCGAGGGCTTCATGCGCAGCTGGCCGAAGGGGAGCGAAAGATCGTCGACAACGACCAGGAGGTTTTCGAGCGGCACCTTTTTGGCGTTCATCCAGTAGCGCACGGCGTTTCCGCTCAGGTTCATGTAGGTGGACGGCTTCAGGAGGATGAGCGTCTGGTTCTTGACGCGGAGCGTCGTGACGAACCCGTAGCGCTTGTCCTCAAAAATAAGATTGGACGCCTTGGCGAGGGCGTCCAATACTCTGAAACCGATGTTGTGTCGGGTGCCGGCATATTCGTCTCCGATGTTGCCCAGCCCAGCTATGAGGAAATTCATCAGTCTGTCGTTTTAAAAAAATCAGGCTGCCGCCTGCTGTGGCGGGCGGCGGCCCGGGGACGCGTGGCCCCACGTGAAAAGGGGGTTAGGCTTCCTTGGCGGCTGCTGCGGCGGCACCCATGGCGGCGCGCGTCATCTTGACGGTGCATACCACCACTTCTTTCGGCGTTACCAGTTCGAGCTTGTCGAAGGAGAGGTCGCCCACCTTGATGGACTTGCCGAGACCGAGCGACGTAACGTCGATGTTGAGCTTTTCGGGGATGTCCTGGTAGAGCGCACGGACGTTGAGCTTGCGCACCATCGTCATCAAGCGGCCACCGGCGCGTACACCCTCGGCCAAGCCCTGAGGAGCGATGGGCACACCCATGACGATGGGCTTTTCGGCATGCACTTCGTAGAAGTCGGCGTGCAGCACGTTGTCCTGTACGGGGTGGAACTGCAAGTCTTTGAGCACGGCCTTGTGGTCGGTGCCGTCGATGTTGATGTCCACCAGGTAGATGTGGGGCGTGTAGACCAGTTTGTTCAGTTCGTTAACGGGCACGGAGAAATGAAGAGCCACGGGCTCACCGTTCTCGTTCTTCTGCTCACCATAGATGATGCAGGGAATCATGCCGCTCTTGCGGAGATTTTTGGCAGCCTTCTTGCCAAGCTGCGTGCGGGCCGTGCCGCTGATTGCAATTTGCTTCATAATAAAAAATGTGTTACTCTAAATTAAGTATGTTAAGCTTAATTCGCCATCACACGAGAGGCAACGACTGCCTCCGCCGGACAAATCGGCTGCAAAGGTATTGATTTCTTGCTGACTGCGCAAGTTTTTGCGCTTTTTCCTGCCGTGAGCGCCGCACGTGGCCGCCGCAGCATGCGCACCCCGGCCGGCAGGGCGCTGCGTGCAGACCTTATTAATATTCGCGTGCGCGTATGCACGCGCGAAAGGGATGGGAGCCACACGCGGGCGCCGGCCGACGGGGGCCGGTGAGCGAAAGGGCCGTGCTCGCGGCCTTAGGCGTACGCTGCATCCTGACGCGGCGGGCGTTAAAACTCAATGTCGAGATGAAAGTCGTCGGCTTTCAGCGGAGCCTCCCCTTCTTCGGCCGGGTGGCTGCCGCTGCGCTCGCGGGCAAAGGCGGTGGCCTCGCCGAGCGCCGTTAGAAACTTGTCGAAGTCCTCGCGATAGAGAAACAGCTTGTGCTTTTCGAATTGGGGCTGTCCGTCCTCGCCGGCCTCTTTGAGGCGCTTGCTTTCTGTCATCGAGATGTACAACTCTCCCTTGCGGTCTTGCTTCACGTCGATGTAGTAGACGCGCTTCCCGGCCTTGACGGCCTTTGAAAAGAGTATGTCTTTATCAGCTTTTTCCAGCTTGTCGTCCTCAAATTTATTCATAGGATGAAACGTATTTGGGAATTAACCGTCCAAAATTGCCACCAAAAACCGAAAGTGCCAAAAAAAGAAACGGAAAAATGGAGGCTTGGGCGTTTTTTTCGTATTTTTGCAGCGATTATACCATAGATAAGTCTGCTTAGAATGATAAACAGAGAGATTATAAGGCTGAAAATCGTGCAACTCATATATGCATATTATCAAAACGAGGGGAAAACCATCGACGTTGCCGAAAAGGAGTTGAATTTCAGCCTTACAAAAGCCTACGATTTGTACAACAGCCTGCTTTTACTCTTGCTCAACCTGCGCGAGGTGGCCGTTCGCCGCGACGAGGCGCGGCAGGCGCGCGACAAGCGCATGGGCACGAAGCTTACGGGCGTAGATGCCGACAGCCAGTTTGCAGCCAATAAGTTTTTGCTCCAATTGGAGGCCAACAAATCGTTGCTTGCTTTCCGTGAAAAGCAGGGCCAGATGTGGGAAAACGAGGACGCTTTTCTCAAGAAGCTCTACAACTCGTTTGTCGAGAGCGACGTTTACCAGATGTACCTGACGAAAGAAGATTTCTCCTACGAGGCCGACCGGGAAATAGTGCGCAAACTTTATAAGAGCTACGTCTGCAACAACGATGCCTTCGACGAAGTGCTCGAAGAACGCAGCCTGTATTGGAACGACGACAAGGACGTGGTCGATTCGTTCGTCTTGAAAACCATCAAACGCTTCCGCGAAGAGGATGGCGCCGACCAGGAGCTCCTGCCCGAGTATGCATCCGACGATGACCGCGCCTTTGCCTCGAAGCTCTTCCGCAACACCATCGGACTGGCCCCGGAAGTGCGCACCCTTATCAAGGAAAACTGCAAGAACTGGGAGTTCAACCGACTTGCTTTCATGGACGTCATCATTATGCAGATTGCATTGACGGAAATTCTCTCCTTCCCGTCGATTCCCGTCAGCGTATCCATCAACGAATACTTGGACATAGCGAAAGTGTACAGCACGCCACGCAGCGCGTCCTACATAAACGGGTTGCTCGACCACGTGGTGAAGAAACTCAAAGCCGCAAAAAAACTTTTAAAACAATAAACCGAAACATTTATGCTTCAATTTCAGTTTGCTCTCATGCAGCAAGGCGCTCAACCGAGCATGATGCCGACCATCGTGATGCTGGTGGCTCTTTTTGCCATCGTCTATTTCTTTATGATACGCCCGCAGAACAAACGTCAGAAGGAAATTCAGAAATTCCGCAATGCGTTGCAGCGTGGCCAGGAGATTGTGACGATTGGCGGTATTCACGGCACCATCAGCAGCATTGACGAAAACGACAACACCGTGATGGTTGAAGTGGCCACCGGCGTGAAGATAAAGTTTGAGAAGGCTGCCATCAATCCCAAGGGCGACATAAACAAGAAATAGTCTGCTCCCGGCGGGCGGCACAGCCGTCGGCCGGCAGAACAGGCAGAACGTCCGCGCTTGCACCCGTGGAACGACGGGCCAAGGCCGGGCAACAATCATAACGAGAGAGCCATGGATTTTTTATGGATCATCGGACGGTTTTTCAAGGGCTGCTTTTCCAAGATATGGAACAAGCAGTTCTTGATTTTTTTGTTTTTTCTGATGCTCTCCACGGCCTTCTGGCTCTTTCAGGCCCTCAACGAGACGTACGAGCGCGACTATACCGTTCCCATCGAACTGAAAAACGTTCCCGAGAACGTTGTCATCACGACCGAGCTGCCCAAAACGGCGCAGCTGCGCCTGCGCGATAAGGGCGTCACCCTGCTAAACTACGTTTACGGCAAGCGCCTGCGCCCCATCGTCATCGATTATACCAATTATGCCAATGCATCGGGCCACGCCCGCATTCCCGTCGGCGACGTCACGCGGCAAGTGGCGGCTACGCTCGAAGGAAGCACGCAGGTGGTCAACTTCCGCCCCGATACGTTGGAGTTTTTCTATAACTTCGGCCTGTGCAAGCGCGTTCCCGTCCGTTTGCAGGGCAAGGTGAGGACGGGCCGCATCTATCACCTCTCCGAAACGCGTCTTTCGGTCGACTCCGTCACGGTTTATGCTGCCAAAGCGCTGCTCGACACTATTACGGCGGCCTATCTCCAACCCATTTATTTGCGCGACGTGGCCGACACCACCGTGATCCACTCTCCCGTGCAGCCCGTCCGCGGCGCCAAATTCGAGCCCTCGACCGTGGGCGTCACCCTCTTTGTCGACCGCCTGGTGGAAAAGACGGTGCAGGTGCCCATCCAGTGGGTCAACTTCCCTGCCACGAAGGCCCTGCGCACGTTCCCCTCAAAGGTGAACATTACGTTCCAGGTCGGCATGGGTATGTACCGAAGCATTACGGCCGACAACTTTGTCATTGTTGTCAACTACGAGGATTTGTTGGAAAACAAGAGCAACAAATGTCATCTCTCGTTGAAGACGGTACCCCCCGGCGTTTCTCACGTCCGTCTCAACCCCACCGACGTCGAGTATGTCATCGAAGAAGTTCCCGAGGACTAAGCTGGCCATTACGGGCGGCATAGGCAGCGGCAAGAGCTACGTGTGCCGCCTCATCGAGCAGGCGGGCCACCCCGTTTTCTATTGCGACGACGAGGCGCGGCGGCTCATCGTGAGCCATCCCCTCATCCGCCGTGAACTGACGCAGCTCGTCGGCCCCGGGGTGTACGCCGCCGACGGCTCGCTACTGAAGCCTGTGCTCGGTGCCTACCTGTGCCGCGGGCGCGAGGCGGCCGCCCGTGTCGACGCCATCGTGCATCCCCGCGTGGCCGAGGCTTTCCGCGCATGGGCCGAGGCCCGCGCCGGCCAGAGGGCCTTTATGGAGTGTGCCCTGCTCTTCGAGTCGGGCTTCGACCGCCTTGTCGACGAAACCATCCTCGTGACGGCGCCGCTCGAGCTGCGCTTGCAGCGTGTCATGCAGCGGGACGGAGTCACGAGAGCCAAGGCCTTGCAATGGATGGCCCTCCAATGGAGCGACGAACAGCGGCTGGCCCGTGCCGACCGCGTTATCTGTAATGACGGCGTGGCCGACCTCGCTGCGCAAGTGGCCGACCTGCTCTGTGGTTAAGATTTTTTAGAGCCGCCGCCTCTCTGCATCTCCCCCCAAAGGCGTACCTTTGCGCCAATTCTAACCATTCCATTTAACGAAAAATGCAAGATACGATTCTTTCCATCGCAGGAAAGCCCGGCTTGTACAAACTGCTGTCGCAGGGCCGGGGCATGCTCATCGTCGAAACGGTCGACGCTGCCAAACGACGCGTGCCGGCCGGCGCGCGCGACCGCGTCACCTCGCTCAACGACGTTTCCATGTACACCGAGGGCGACGAAGTGCCCTTGATGCAGGTTTTTGAAAACATCAGCAAGCGTCAGAACGGCGGTCTTGTGGAGCTCAGCTACAAATCGGCCACGCCCGAAGAGCTTGCCTCGTTCATGGCCGAGGTGCTGCCCGAGTACGACCGCGACCGCGTCCGCACGAGCGACATCCGCAAGCTCATCCAGTGGTACAACATCCTGGCTGCCAACGGCTACACCAGCTTTGTCGACGAAACGGCCGAGGCTGCCGAGCCCGCTTCGGAAGAAACAGCTGCCGACGCCCCCGCAGCCGAGTGACGCAACACGCATAAACGCATCCGCGCGGAAGTTCCCTTTGCGAGAGCTTCCGCGCGGATTGTTTTATGTCGCTTTCAGCGGCCGACGGGCGGGCTCAGAGCCCTTGCCCGTCCTGTCCGTTGCCGTTCTGCCCGACGAGGCGCCGCAGCACGATGCGTTCGAGGGCCAAGCCCCCGCGTCCTTCCAGGTTGGCCACGATGCCCATGCTCACGTTCCCGCTTTCTTCCACGGTAAAGCGCGTGCGCCGGCAGCTGAGCGGAACGTTTGCCAGCCATCCCTCTCCGTCGGCACCGCCGTCGAGCTTCGTGCCCTTGGCCACGGCCAACCGCGAGGCATCGGCCGTAAAGTCGGAGTAAGGCACCACTTCCAGCTCGTACGTACCGGCCGGCAGCGTGGCCGTGCAATAAATCTTATGGTTGTCCAGCGTTTTGGCAAATCCGTCCCATTCGGTGAAAACGTACAGCGCCCGGCCCTTTGCCACGTCCACATGGAAGCCCGTGCGTATGCTGTCGCTTTCCACGGCGTTTTCCATGTGCCATGTTTTTCCGCCGCTCTCCGTCGCCAGTGCCAGGAAGCGCTGGCGGTTGTTTTTGTTGACGCTCGTGCTGTCGGTGGCAAAGGGGCGCGTCGAAGGCGGCAGATAGCGCTCCGTTACGTCCTCGGTCTGCCCCTCGAAGTCGAGCGAGAACACACCGCGCGACAGGCCCCAGGCGTCGCCGTCGGGCCTGAAGCCCGTGCGGCGGCCCGTCAGCCGGTGCGAAGTAGCATCCGTCAGGTCGCCGCTCCCCTGGTTGCAGTCGTAATAGAGCGTCAGGCTGTCTTCGCGCTCGGCCCGTGCCACGTCGGCCACGGGGGCGTTGGCATAGGTGCGCAGCTGCTCCGTCGTGAGGGCTTTCTTCCAGAGGCGTACCTCGTCGATAACGGTGCCTGCGGCCCCGCCGTCGCCCCAGATGCGCAGGCGGTCGATGGCGGGCAGGCTGCCAACGCGTTTCTTCCCTTTTCTCAACTTTTGCACACCGCCGGGCATGCCGTCGCGGTAGAACGTCACCTTGCCATCGTCGAACACGGCGGCATAATGGTGCCACTCGCCGGCCGTCACGAAGCCGCCGGGCGAGCTCACCGTCGTGCTGTCGGCCGTCAGGCTCAGGCTGCCTCCGCCGGTGGCGGCAATGGCCCACGTTTCAGCCCCGTCGCCGATGCGCAGCTCGGAGCCGTCGGCCGCCGGGTGCATCCACCATTCCACGGTCAGGCCCGTTGCTTCGCCCGCATAGGGCGCACGCTCCGTGGCGATGGCGGACGTCGCCGTGTTCAGGCTCAGGCCGTTCTTGCTGTCGGCGTTGCACACGGTGAGCGCGCGCTTCACGGTTTTCGTCCCGCTGCCCTTTTCGTTCGTTGCCGTGAGCGTCACGTCGTAAACGCCCGGGTGCAGCGGCCGCAGGGTGGGCTTGGCGCCTTCGAGCCGCAGCGTGTCGCCGGGACGGCTCACGCTCCACGTCCAGCCGAGCGGTGCGTAGCGGCTCCGGTCGGTGAGCGTGGCGGTTTCGCCCCTCAGGAGCGTCATCGGCGTCAGGGCAAAGTCGGCCACGGGTGCCACGTTCTCCACCGTGAACGTCTGCGTTGTCCGCCGGCTTCGTCCGCCGTCGGGCGGCGTCACGCGCAGGCTCACCTCGTAGGTGCCCGCCGTGGGATAGGTTGTGGCGGCCAGCATCGTGCGGGCCGACGTTTCCTCGCCGCCCAGCAGCGACCATTCGTAGCGCCAGCCCGGCAGCGGATGGAGCGGTGCAAAGGTGATGCGCTCGCCCGCGGCACCTCTGAGGCGAACCGGGGCAAAGGCAGCGTCCGTTGCGGGCTTTTCCACCACGACGGTGCGTTCCGTCGTGAGCGTCCGGCCGTCGGCGGTGCGGGCTTCCAGGCGGATGGTCTGCCGCCCTGTTTTGGCAAAGCACAGTTCGGGGCGGCTCACGGCCAGCTTCTCGGCCCCGGCCCCCGGTGCCGTCCAGCTCAGGGCGAGCACGTCGGGCGTGCAGCGTGCCTCGGGACGCAGGGCGGCTCCGGCCGTCACCGTGTCGCGGGGCACCACTATTTCAATGTGGCTCTCGCCCGCATAGGGCTGCATGGCGGGAGCGTCGCCGGCCGGCTTGTGCGATCCATAGGTTGCAAAGGCCGCGTGGTGGCCGCCGGCGTGGTCGCGCAGCATGATGCGGCCGTTCTTTCTTATCGAGTCGCCGCGGTAATAGGCCAGCAACGTGGGCGGCATGCCCGCCCCGGCATAGCACATGTGCATGGTGCTGCGTATCTCGTCGGGCGTGCGGGCCGTTTTCCACACGCGCACCTCGGCCACGTCGCCGTCGATGGCTCCGTCCTGGCTCGTGCCGAAGCTGAAATTGCCAAAACCGCCCATGCCTGCAAAGCCCTTGGCCCGCAGCCCTTGCACGGGGCGTCCGTTCAGACAGACGGTGAGCGAGTCGTGGCTTACGACGAAGGCCAGGTGCTGCCACCGGCCCGGGGTGAAGAAGGGTTGCGGCGTGTCCAGGCGGCTGCCTGCGTCCCAGCCGGCCGAGAGCGTACTGTCGGCGTTGGCATGTATCAGGAAGCTGCCCCATCCGCGGCCTATGCTCTGGTTCCAGTTGCTCAGACTGCGCGGTTTCAGCCAGAATTCGAGCGTCGCCTCGTCGTGGGTCGGGCTGAAAACGTCGGGGATGGTAAACCCGCTTTTTTCCAGCCGCAGGGCGATGGGGGAGTTCTCCCGTCGGGCATGTGCATCGTGCGCTCTCCCCGGCGTCTCCACGACCGGCGTTCGTGCCGAGGTCAGCAGCGTGTCGCCTGCGGCGTATAGCGCCGTCAGGGCATAGGTGGCGGCGGTGTCGGCCGTTGCATAACGTAGCTGTGTGGCCGGCAGCGTGTCGGCTGCTGCTCCGTCACGCCACACGATGTAGCTGTCGAGGGCGTAGTGGGTGGCTTGCGGAGCGTCCCACAGCAGCATCTCGCCGTCGGCTCTCAGATTGCGTGGGGCAAACAGCGGTTCGCCCTGCACTACGGCCGATACGACGGTGCGCCGCCCTGCGTTGTCGATAAACGTGCCCGGTTCGAAGCGCATGGGGGTCTCCACGCCGCGGCGGTCTTGCTCATAGTCGATGACGGAGCAGTCGTAGAGCTGGCCTGTGCCGATGGCATAGTCGCGCGTTTCGATGATAAAGAAGTATTTCAGCGGCCGGCGCGTGTCGAAGCGTGCCGAGAGGTCCGTCAGGTCGTAGCCAAACTCCATCGGCTCGTCGTGCAGCCGGTCGGCCCAGCGACCCAACATGGGCGTGGCAGCTTCCAGCCCCCACTTGCGGCCCGCGCCGCGTCCGTCGCCGGCAAATTTGAAATGCTCCATCGCCACGGTGAGCTCCGGCTCTGTGGCTGTCGTATCGGCGGCAATGCCCACGCTCAGCCGCAACTCGCTGCGGCGCGAATAGTCCATACGCACTTTCAGCGTGCGCAGCGGGCGGTAGTTTTTGCGGGCGTGGTAAAATTCGGGCTTCCACGCCCCGCCTTCGTTCTGGCGCACGGGGAAGCTATACTTGTAGGGGCAGTAGATGAAGCCCTCGTTGGCCCAGCGGTTGCCCCACGAGTTGACGATGATCCAGGCTCCGCGCTCGTCCTTGCCCGGTTCGCCATAAAGGCCGTTGCCGTCCAGGTCGAAGACGGCCCGGTCGTCATAGCCCACGATGGTCAGGGCGTGGTCCACGCCGTCTCCCCACCGCGTCACATATTTTTTGCCCACGAGGCCGGCCGCGCGGTTTTCGCCCGCGGGGTCGTCGGCCATGCTGCCCTGCTTGCAGGCGCTGGCCACGCCGATGCCGCAGATGCCGCCCGCATGAAACGTCGTGTCGCCGCAGTGGTTCCACAGCCAGTTTTTCACCAGTTCGCGTCCCTCTTCGGTGTCGAGCCCATAGGGCGAGAAAGAGTTGTGCGAAATGCGGTTTTGCATGGCTTCAAACCATTTGTCGTAGCCCTGCATCCAGCCGAAGTCGTCGGCCGAGCAGTCCTGGTTGCCAAAGAGGGCCGAGTAGGTCGTCCCGCCGTACACCGCGGCGTTGGGCACGCCGTTGGCCATGGCCATGCCCTCCTTGCCCGAGTTGCTGTTGGTGAGCAGCCAGGTGAAGTGGGTGGGATAGATGTGCTCGGGCCGCTGCGCCGTGTCGCCCCGCAGGGCATTGATTTCGTAGGTAAACATGTAGCCGATGCGCGAGGCCGAGCCGCACGAGCCGCCCGCCTGGTTGAACACGGGAGGGAAGTAGGGCTGTTCGGCGTTGTTTACGTAAGCGGGGCGTTTTCGCAGCGAGTCGCCGGCAGCACTGTCTGCCGGGAGCTGGGGAGCTGTCGCACCCGGAGTGGCAGCCAATGTGGCGACGAAAACGGCTGCCCAGGCGGAATAGGTTTTCACGATACAGAAGTTTTGGGTGAAAAGGGAATGTTATGTTTCCCCGTTAGATGCCCTTTTACGGAAAAGGTTTAAAGTTTTTTCCCTCTTTTTGCTTTCCTCTCTCCGCGTTTTTCGGATATAAAGGCCGGCGCCCCGATCCTTAAGGTTTCGGGGCGCCGGCAGATGTCGGGTGGCTACGTGCTGTCAGCGTGTCAGCTTGAAGATTTTCCCGTTTGTTTTGACAATGCAGGGAACGCCTTCGGGCAAACGCCCGTCAGGCAGGCGCCGTCCCGTGAAGTCGTAGACGGCGACGGGCCCCTCGTAGCCGTCGAGCGTGATGCGGCCGTTTTCCACGTGCAGCCGTCCAGCTTCGGTGGCAACGTCCTCGATGCCGTCCGTAGGTTCCTCCGCGGAGGCCCCGGCAATGACGGCGGCAAAAAGGCATCCCGCGTCGGTGGTGTTCACGTCCGTCACGGCGTCGTTGGCATTCCGCCAGTTCAGGAGGATAAAATTGCGGCTGGCGTCGCTCTGGTTCATCTGTGCGGCATCGCCCGCGGCGATGGCCAGCAGGCATGCCATGTCGCCGGTAGTCGTGAAGTTCCAGCCCCGGGCGGGCTGTGTGGCGCTGGTGGTCAGCTGCGAGCGCTTGGCAGCCGTGGGGGCGATGTAGGAGCCGTCCGCACGGTTGATGATGTCGTAGCTGCCGTCGCTGCGGCTCACAAACTTCCACTGCGAAGCCTCGCCCTGCGGGGTGGCTTCTCCCACGAGCCCCCTGCCCGCTCCCTTCGATGTGGTGTAGCGCGAGGCACGGCGGGGTGTGGTCAGATAGTACCAGAAGCACGTGTCGCCGCTCTCATAGGGCACGCGCACGCGGGCCAGCATCTCCTGCATCTCGCGGGCTGCTTCGGGCTCTGTGGCATAGACGTTCTGCCCCTCGTAGGGCGATGCCTGTATGTCGTAGAGCTGGGGCTGCTTCAGGTAGCCCGTCTCGATGCCCGTATTTGCGTTTTTGGCGGCGCCGCTGCTGGGCTCGATATATTTCCAGCGTGCCGTGCGCAGCGAGAGAGCGTGGTTCTGTGCCATTTCGACGGCAAAGGCGCGCGGCTCGTCCGATGTCCCGAGCCACGTATCGAGGTGGTCGCGGCTGTCGATGCCGGCGTCCAGCGGAATTTTCGCTCCGATGAGCCGTGCGAGCGAAGCCATGTCGTCGATATGGGAAACGAGCGCGTCGCTCACCTTTCCGGCAGGCGTATGTCCGGGCCAGCTCACGATGAACGGGACGGCTGTGCCGGCTTCGAACGCGCTGTATTTTCCGCCGCGCCAGGGCCCGCCGGGTTTATGGCCGCTGGCCAGCGCCACAGCCTGGTCCTGGTAGCCGTCGTCGAGAACGGGCCCGTTGTCGCTCGTCAGGATGATGAGCGTGTTTTCGTCAAGGCCGAGGCGTTTGAGGGCTTCGCGTATGCGGCCCACGGTCCAGTCGAATTGCAGGATGGCGTCGCCGCGCAAGCCCATGGGGCTTTGGCCGCGGAAGCGGTCGTGCGGCCAGCGTGGCACGTGCACATCGTTCGTGCAGAGATACATGAAGAAAGGGCTCTCCTGGTGCTCTTCGATGAAAGCGACGGCGTGTGCCACGATGCTGTCGGCTATGTTTTCGTCCTTCCAGAGCGCCTTGCCTCCGCCTTTCATGTATCCGATGCGGCTGATGCCGTTGACGATGCTTTGGTTGTGTCCGTGGCTGGGGCGGAGTTTCGTGAGCAGTTCGGGGTTGGCTGCGCCCGTGGGTTCCCCCGCAAAGTTTTTCGAGTAGCTCACCGAGATGGGTGCCGAGGCGTCGTAGTTTGCCACGCGTCCGTTCTCAATCCATACGCAGGGCACGCGGTCGGCCGTGGCGGCCATGATGTAGTGATAGTCGAACCCCAGGTCGGCGAGGTGCTCGTCGAGCTTTCCGTTCCAGTCTTGCCGGCCCGTCTGGCTGCCCAGCCCCAGATGCCATTTGCCGATGGCGGCTGTCGTGTAGCCCTGGCTCTTGAACATGTCGGCGAGCGTGTATTTTTCCGGGGAGATGATCATGCCTGCGTCGCCCGTGGCGATGTCGGTGCCCGGCTGGCGGAAGCAGTATTCGCCCGTCAGCAGCGAGTAACGCGAGGGTGTGCTGGTCGAGGCTACGGCATGGGCGTCGGTGAAGCGTACGCCGCAGGCCGCAAGGTCGTCCACGTTGGGCGTGGCGACGCGTTCGGCACCGTAGCAGGATAGGTCGCCGTAGCCCAGGTCGTCGGCTACGAGCAGGATGACGTTCGGACGCGCTGCGTCCGTCTGTGCCGCTGCAATGGTGGCGGCTGCCATGCTCAGCGTGGGGAGGAGCAGGTGTTTTTTCATGATGATATGGGTGAGTGATGAGTATGGCGTATGGCTTGGTCGTGGCCGTTGCGGCGGCCCTCGTTCAGCGCAGTTCGTCGGCGCGGATGCCGAGGGCGTTCATGAGCGAGTAGCCCAGCAGCTCCTGGCGGAAACCGCTGCCCGCGGCGGGCTCCATCGTGAGCAGGGTAATGTCCTTACCGTCGGTCTTGGCTGCGATGCGGCGCACGTCGGCTCCGCAACGATCCATGTCGGCCACGACGACGAGGCGCTTCACCTCGGCGGCGTCGGCCAGCGTTGCCAGCGCCTGGGCAAAGAAGTCCTCGGGCGTGACGACCTCTTCCACCGGGAAAGAGAGCAGCGAAAACTCGCCCAGGTTGTCGCGGAAGGCCTTGCCGTCCAGTTCGTCGGCGAAACGGCCGGGCGCCAGGTGGCTCAGGCCCGTCTTGGCAGCGGAGTGGAGAAAGATGGCCTGCACCTCGTTGTCGCCCGGACGCAAGCCGCCGTCCAGGACGGCGCAGTCGAGCCATCGGCACAGGTCGCCCGTCGGAATACGCCGTTCGAGCATCCGTTCAAAATTGACAATCAGGTCGAAAGCCACGCGGTCCAGGTGGTCGGCGTCGACGAGCAGAACGGTTTCGGCCCAGGGCGCGGCACCCGGCGTGGCGTGGAGAAAGGGTGTGGTGTCCATAAGAAATGTGGTGAATGTTCAGCGCCAGATTTTCACGGCATAGGGCGTCCAGAAGCCCTTCATCTGGTCGTAGGTGATGGTGACGCCGGGCATGCCTGCGGCGTGCGGGGCAATCTCGTAGTCGGCATATTGAACGTGGAGCCCGTCGTCGAGCAGGCCGGGCGCTCCCTCGGGCAGGGGGAACGTCGAGCGCGTACACTGGTCGTCGACCAGGAGCTTTTCCTTCATGGCGTCGAACGATTGCACGCCGAAGTAGCCCATCAGGGCATCGGCCACGAGGGCCCGGAAGCGCGTCTTGCGCTTCGGGCTGACGATGTCGTCCCACGTGAGCAGGCGGCCGTCGGCTTTGACAAACGTGCCGTAGGCCACATACTGCATGCCGTGGGCTCCGCCCGTATAGGTGTAGGCTTCGGCGCGGAAGGTGACGAAGCGGTCGGTTTCGTAGACGCGGCGCAGCGCCAGGTCGTAGGTATAGGTGATGCGCGCCTCGGGGTCGTCCTTGCCGCGCGCTTTGAGCAGCTCTTTCACCTCGCGCCGTGCGCCGTCGACAAACTGCTTTTCGTAGCGTCGGGCTGTTTCGGCGGCATCGGCCCCGGTCTGGCCTGCGCCGTTGCCCAGCTGCGCCCCGAGCAGGCCGTCCATCCAGCGCGTCACGGCCGGGCGCAGCACGGTGTCGGTGGCGGGCACGTCGGCCGAGAGGTTAAAGTGGACAAGGTGCAGCCGTCGGATGCGTTTCTCGTCCTGCGTTTCGATGCGTTCCAGTGCGGTCGTGTCCTTCGTCCAGATGGGGCGGTCGGCCCGTGCGCTGCCCGCAAAAAGCAGAAGCAGCAGGGCCAGGGTTGACAGGTGTTTCATCTTGTTGCGTGATAGGCCGGGAGAGCCCCGTGCGGCCATACGGTCGGTGGCTCCGTGGCGGGTTTGTTGGCCGCAAAGATACGTCCCCCGCCCGACGGGGCCAAGCGCGCACCGCGTTTTATGTATTTTTAAAGCCGCCGGCTGGCTTTGATTTTCCTGCCTCGGCGGCGCGTTTTCCCGGCCGATTGGGGCCGTAGCCTGCCGTCAGCCCGTCGCCGCAAAGGCACAAAAAAGGCCGGCCGCGGATGCGACCGGCCCAATGGGCTGGCTGTGGGGCCTCAGCGTATGGCCACCCGGCGCCCCTGCACGACGTAGATGCCTTGGGGCAGGCTGCGTGCGGCCTCGGCGTCTGTGGCGTTTTTCAGGCGGAGGCGGCCCGCCATGTCGTAGAAGTCGGCGCGTGCGTTGGGGGCGGCAGGCGCTGCGTCGATGGCCGTCACATAGTCGAGAAAGGCTTTGAGCGCTTCGGCCAGGGCGCGGGCCAGGGCGTCGTAGTCGGTCCCGTCGACCCAAACGGCGATGCCCTGCTCTGCGGCGCCGGCTGCCTTGCTGAGGGCCTGGCCGCTCTCGCTCTCGCGCTGGGCGTCGGTGGCGGCGGCCCAGGCGTTTTCATATTCGGTGAGGGCTTGGCGTATTTCTTCGGCCCGTTCGCCGTCGGCTTCGAGGGCCGGCAGGCGTGCGCCGAGGCTGGCCGAGAGCCCGTCGAGCACGTTGGCCACGGCCTCGACGGCAGCCTCGTAGGCCTTGCGGGCCGTTTGCGTGCGGGCGTCCAGCTCGGCGCGGCGGGCTTCGAGCTCGCGCTGTGCGGCAAGGATGGCCTCGTAGTCGACGGGGTTCTCCTGCATGGCTTCCTGGTACTTGCGGTCAAACTCTGCCGAGGCTTCGAGCCCTTCGGCGTAGATGGCATCTTCCTCGGCTTCGAGGCGCTCAACGGCGTCGCTCACGTCGGCCGCGGCGGCTGCC
>ENA-OOXJ01001411-OOXJ01001411.1-human-gut-metagenome-genome-assembly--contig:-NODE-1411-length-15327-cov-2.348153_pt1 | contig 15327 bp, 20 predicted proteins | sample MGYA00241587_ERZ501343 | MGnify/ENA primary metagenome ERZ501343 (study PRJEB25962, sample SAMEA2042918) | human gut metagenome | biome: human gut; feature: human-associated habitat; material: faeces... | reverse complement strand
CTGCTGGAAGTTTAGAGAAAGCTAAAATTGCATTTATGTATGGAGCTGATGCTGTTTATGCTGGAACTGCTAAACTTTCACTTAGAACAAGAGCTGAAATGAATTCTGATACTTTACATGAAACTATAGAATATGCTCATAGTATAGGTAAAAAAGTATATGTGGCTCTTAATATATACGCAAGAGATAATGATTATAGTGAAATAGAAGAAGAAATAAAAAAACTTAATGAAATTAAGGCAGATGCTATAATAGTATCTGATCCAGGAATTGTTGATATGATTAAAACTGTTGCACCAAATATGACGATTCATATAAGTACGCAAGCGAATACAGTTAGTCTACATTCAGCTAAATTTTGGTATAATTATGGGGCAAAAAGAGTTATATTATCTCGTGAATTAAATAAAAAAGATATAAAATATATAATGGAAAATAAACCCGAAGACTTAGAAGTTGAAATGTTTATACATGGAGCAATATGCTATGCTTATTCGGGAAGATGTTATCTTAGTAAATATCTTGCAAATAGATGTGCAAATCAAGGTGATTGTGCACAAAGTTGTAGATGGCAATATAATCTTGTTGCAAGTGAGGTTAATAATCCTGAAAGCAAAATAAATTTAGATTTTGATGAAAAAGGTACATATCTTTTCTCTTCAAAAGATATGTGTTTGATTGAAAATATTCCTGAAATTATAGATATGGGAGTAGATTCTCTTAAAATTGAAGGAAGACTTAAAACAGATTATTATCTTGCAACAGTCGTAAGAACATATAGACAAGCTATAGACGAATATTACAAATTGTTAGAAAAAGGAAAAAAAGAAGAATATGATCCTAGTAAGTATTTAAAAGAGTTAATCAAAGTAAAAACGAGGGGACTTTCTAAATTTTATTTTGAAGATGCAGGAAATCAAGATATTCATGATTTTGATGGAAAAAGTGAGAATTTAATGTATGAATACGGGGCAAAAGTTATAGAAAAATATGATTCAAATAAAAATTTATATGTTGTAGAAATTAAAAACAAATTAAGTCTAGGTGATAAATTGGAAATTTTATATCCAAACAAATTTGAAGTAGATTCATTTAAAATAGAAGAATTAATAGATATAAAAACAAAAGAAAATATTGATACAATTAATCCAGGACTTAAAGGTCAACAAGTTATACTTAAGATACCATTTGAGGTGACAGAAGGGACGATAATAAGAAGGGAAAAATAAAATGGATATATATCAAAGGACAAAAATATTACTTGGAGATAGTGCTCTAGAAAAAATAAAAAAATCTTCTGTTTGCGTATGTGGAGCAGGAGGAGTAGGATCTTATGTTATTGAAGCTTTAGTAAGAGCTGGAATTTCAGATATAACTGTTATAGATAAGGATGTAGTGGATGTTACTAATATAAATAGGCAGTTAATAGCATTAAATTCTACAATTGGAATGGCAAAAGTAAAAGTTGTAGAAGACAGAATAAAAGATATAAATAGTAGTACTAATGTTACAGCTATTATGGAAAATATTACGCCTGAGAATATAGAAGAAATATTAAAAGGTAAAAAGATTGACTATATAGTGGATTGTGTTGATAACTTTGCTGCAAAAGTGGCAATAATTGAATATGCAAACAAAAATAAAATAAAATGTATATCAAGCATGGGAATGGCAAATAAAATAAATCCACTTGATATAAAAGTTTCTGATATTTATAAAACTTCTGTATGTCCACTTGCCAAAAATATGAGGAAAAAATTAAAAGAAATAGGAATTAAAAAACAAAAAGTTGTATATTCTACAGAGCCTCCTAAAAAGAAAAATGAAATTGAAAGAGAACAATATGGTAATACTTTAGGATCAGTGTCATTTGTTCCTAGTGTGGGAGGACTTGTAATTGCATCAGAAGTGGTAAAAGATATAATATCATAATATGTTATATTAACAAAAGAGTAAAACACTCATATACTATATGAGTGGAGGTGAGATTATTTTGGAGAATATACCAGGATATAATTTTATGAATTATTATGACAGAATGAGTTATGAGGCAAATTATAGAAGCTCTGAGATGAGGATTTCTATGGAATTACAAAAGGCATTAGAGGCAATAAGAAACTCAACATTAGATGAAGCAGAAGATGCAGCTTTTTATAAGTATCTTATAAGCATTGTACCAAATGAAGAATCAAAAATGATAATTGAACAAATAAGAGATGATGAAAATAAACATAGAATATTGTTAAGAGAAGTATATTATGATTTAACTGGAATTGAAATTCCAAGTAATAATATGCAATCAGATAAACAATTTAATATGACTTATATTGATGGATTAAAACAAGCTTTTTCAAATGAATTAAAGGCTATGGAGAAGTATAGAACTATTTTAAAATCCATGGAATCTAGAAAAAATTATGATAAGATTTTTGAGATAATGACAGATGAAATGAAACATGCAATTAAATATAGCTATTTATTGCAAATAGCAAAGTAATACATATATTATAAAAAAAGAGACGGAGAAACCGTCTCTTTTATACTACTACCTAAACTACATTTGGCTAGCAGCTTTTTCTATCATTTTTTTAACCATCATTCCGCCTACAGAACCAGCTTGTTTAGAAGTTAAATCACCGTTATAACCTTGTTTTAAGTTTACACCGATTTCGTTTGCAACTTCATATTTGAATTTGTTTAAAGCTTCTCTAGCTTGTGGATTTTTGCTTGATGCCATAATATATTCACCTCCATTATTTTAAGAGTAAAACTAACTAAAAAAGTAAATTTTGTTGTTTTACACTATTAATTTGTGTCATTTAAAATAATAAATACTGGTAATTTTAGGAATTTTAAAAAAAAATAAAAATTTTCTATAAATTCGACAAAACTCGTTTTAAAAAAGTGCCAAAAAGTCTTGATTTTAGAGTAAAAAGTATATATAATTTAGTTACGCTGTTTAGATAAACGAGGGAGGTTTCATGAGTGCAAAAACAAAAATAATGATTGTCGACGACAATAAAGAGTTTGTAAAAATATTAACAATGTTTATAAATTCTCAAAATGATATGGAAGTTGTAGCAACTGCATATGATGGGGTTGGTACAGTAAGCAAAATCAAAGAGAGTAAAGCAGATATAGTTTTACTTGATATAGTTATGCCAGAACGTGATGGACTAGCTGTACTAGAGGATATGCTAAAAGAAGAATTTGAAAGTATGCCTACAATTGTTATAATGTCTGCAATAGGTCAAGAAAAAATCACACAAAAAGCAATAGCTTTAGGTGCAACATATTATGTAGTAAAACCTTTTGATATGGCAACATTAGTTGATAGATTAAGAGATCTTATAGAATCTGAAAGTTCTGATGATTATGTAAATGTTCCGGGTTGTTATACTAAAACAACAGTTAACAGTTCTAGGACAAACTCTACACCTATCGAAGTTAGAGTAACTAACATAATACATGATGTTGGTGTTCCAGCACATATAAAAGGTTACCAATATATACGTGAAGCTATACTTCTTGCTATAGAAAATGAAGATATTATAAATTCCATAACTAAAGTTTTATATCCTAGTTTAGCTAAAAAATATCAAACAACTCCATCTAGAGTTGAGAGAGCAATTCGTCATGCTATAGAAGTTGCTTGGAATAGAGGCCAAATAGAGATGCATGATAAAATATTTGGTTATACTGTTAATTCTAATAAGGGTAAACCAACAAATTCAGAATTTATAGCTATGATTGCGGATAAGTTAAGACTTGAAGATAAGGCTATAAGAATGTAATATAAAAATGCTTTATATTTATTGTTAAAACAATAAATGTGAGGTATTTTTTTTTTACCTCACATTATGCTTTTTTTGAAGATTTTTCTTCGTCATTAGTACAATATTCTAACATGCTAACTACGACATTATTAAAAGAAGTTTTATTAGTTTTAGCAATTTTATTTAGTTTTTCTATTAAATCATCTTTTAGATATACAGTTTTGTAGCTAGCCTCAACTTTATTCTTTTTCATATTTATGTATATACTCATTATTGCATCACTCCTTAAAACATATTTTATATTAAATGGTATAAAAATAATATATTAGAAAAAATCTAATGTATATATTGTAATACTTTAAGCGTTATGATATAATCTTTTAAAATATGTATAAAATGTTTAACAAATGCATAAAAATAAAGTTATAGGAGTGATTTTTTTGGAAAGTATTTTAATAACCGAAATATTAATTACAATATATTTTGTATTGATTATTTCAGGTGCGTTTATATATAGAAATTATGAATTGAAGAAAGTACAAAAAGAAATAGAAGAAATCGAAATGAATTCTAGAAATTATGAAATAATATTATCAAGATTGTTAAATAAAAAGTAGTATTAATAAAAGCTCCCAAATATTTTGAGAGCTTTTATTTATTTTATAATAAATCGTCTTGACATCTACAAGAATTATTACCGCACATGCAAGATATTAAAAGAATAGCTAAGATAATTAATATTATCCATGTACACGAAGAGCCACTTCCACAAATATTGTTTAAAAATCCTGATGAATTATTGCAACAAGAGCAACATCTATTATTATCATTATTCATATAAAATCCCCCTCTATAAAATTAAATTTCATTTTTTTCATTAAAACATAGGTACCAATCAAGACAGGCAAATCCATCTTTTTCTGATACTCTTTCCATTAACTGATTGTATGTATTTGGTGGCGATATTATTGTTGCCTGACCTGGTATCCAATTTGCAGGTGTAGAAGTACCATTGTTATCTGTATTTTGAAGCGAATCCAATATTCTTAGAATTTCACAAATATTTCTTCCACATGACATTGGGTATGTTAATATACATCTAACAACTTGGTTTGGATCAATAATAAATACTTTTCTTACAGTACTTGTATTACTTACACTTGGTGAAATCATTCCGTACATTTTTGATATTTCCATATTAATATCACATATTATTGGAAATGGAACTGTAATTCCGGTAGAACGATAGATGTTATATACCCATGATAAATGTGAAGGGTTGCTATCAATGGATAGTCCTAAAAGATTACAATTTCTTTTTTGAAATTCTGGGTACATCTTTGAAAAGGCGATAAATTCTGTAGTACATACTGGGGTAAAATCACCAGGATGTGAGAAAAGTATTAGCCATTTTCCATTAAAATCTGAAAGTCTGATATTTCCCATAGTAGTATTTGCCATAAAGTTAGGAGCGTTCATCCCAATATTTATGGGATCCGTACCAATACTCCTTAATTCATTAGTAGTTTCATTATTAATTTCTTCCATATATTTTCTCCTCCTTAAAATATGATATGAATTAAAAGGAATTTTGTTACAAATTAATAAAATATTGGTAAAAATGCCAAAAAACGTTGCGAAATAGAAAATAATACATTTCATCTAAGAAAATAATGAAGTTACAGATAACTTAAAATTACGCTCAAAATTGAATATATAATCTTATTAGAAGATAGGGATGTGCTTATTATGGTTGAAAAAATGAGCGGTTATATCGTAGATAATGTTTTATATAAAGGAGAGAAAATAGAAGGCGATCAAAGAGAAATAATGATGTTTGGAATTACTAGAGTATTAGAAGATATTCCAAAGTTTATTTTAATTTTTATTATAGCTTTATTTTTAAATCTTTTAAAGGAACTTGCAATAGTTGCAGGAACTATTTTAGTATATAAAACTTTTATTGGAGGAGCTCATGCTAGGACAAACTTAATATGCTTTATATGTAGTTCTCTATTTTTCATAACTCCTGGGGTAATTGCAAGGTATTTTGAATTTAGTAATGTTATATTTTTTATTTCTTTACTAGTAATTGATTTGTTTTCTATATATGTAATACTAAAATATGCCCCAGCAGACACTGAAGAAGTACCGATATTAAATAAAAGAAAACAAAATACAATGAAAATTCTTGCACTAATTTCACTGGTAGTTATTAATATTAATTTATTATTTTTTATTAAGATTAATTATCTGAGAGAAATAATATTAATTACAATACTTTATACAAATTTAATGACTACAAATGTAGCATATAAAATCCTGAAATGTACTAGAGCAAAAGATTCAGAAGAATTTAAGGATTGCTTTTAAGTAGTTATATTAAACGATTAATCGTTTTAATATAAAATGTTTTCTATCTTACTTATCAATCTAAAATTTATTTAAGAAAGGTAAGTTTATCTAAAACAGCGTAAAAAGATAAGATAGAAAACTAATTAATAAAGAGGGGTGAATTGTATGAAAAAATTAATTAAAAAAGTGGTGGAAATGTATGCTAAATCTTCAACTAATAGTTGTATGTGGCTTCTTATCCATCAACCCAAAGCTCCAAGGTGTTTAATAAAAAAATAATAATTATAAATACAGTATCGACTAAAGTGGGAAGTAATAAAAACTTCTCACTTTCATTTTGTAAAATAAAAAGTAGACGAAATTAGTATAATTCATCTACTTTTCACTGCTTATTGGAATAAGTGAAGCATCTTTTGCATCTGCTTCTTCAAATTCTACAAGTCTTTCTATTATTAAATTTTGTACAAATTTTCCACCTTCTATAGTGGCAAATATTTGAGAAGATTTATTTTTCTTGACAAGTTTTTTTACTTCCCATAATCCAATTCCAGATTTTACTTTTTTACTTGAAATTCCTTTTTCATAAATTTTATCAAGGTCAATGTTAATAGATGTATCATAAGTATTTATTACCTTGATAACATCAGCATTTTTTCTTTTATCGTATTTTGCCTCAAATCTTATATATTTTTGTTTAGCTTTTTCTGTTGCTTCCATAGCATTATCTAGTAGTATTCCAAGAATTCTTGAAAGCTCTGGCATAGAAAAGCATATTTTTGTAAAATCACAAGTTACATCTAAGTCAACTGTAATATCTTTATCAACTGCTAGAAAATATTTAGCACCCATTATACCATAAATTGCTGGTTCATTAAAAAGTTCTGGCGTTATAACAGAAAAATTGTTTACTACATTACATTCTTGTAAAACTTTCTTAATATGTTCTTCTAATTTATCATATTGTTTAGTTGAAACGTAACCACTTAATGCTTGCATTATATTATTATAATCGTGTTTTAATGTTCTTACTCCATCTACCATTCCAACCATAGTTTTATTATGCATTTCACTCAAAACAAGTTCAGATTGTGCTTTATCTCTTTCAACTGTTCTTTTAAAAAATACAAATATAGCAATTCCCATAACAACGGTTTCAATAACACTGAGAACTAAGAAGCTTGTTGGATAATCATAATAATTTAAAGCTCTTATTAGTATTTTAGGTAATATGCATGCACTTATAAGCAATATTAAACTTAAAATTTGACTGGAATTTATATTTTCGGTTAATGTGTTAAGTTTAGTAAATTTCTCTATTAAAAACATTGATGATTTAATTAAAATAAGTATTAAAAGGTTCTGTAATATAATAAATGTAAAAAAATACGAAGTATTATTCATTATATCATTTGCACTACATTTGAATATTGCAGCAAATATAAACATAGATGAAAGTTCTGTTATAGCAAAAGATAAAAATGTACCTATCGTTATTAATACAGATTTTATAAACTTTACTTTTAGTATAAAAGTTAGAGCAAATAATGTAGGTAATGAACAGGTTAATACCTTTAAAATGGTACTTGGAAATGTTATATACGTTGATATAGTTCCTCCAAATGCAACTAATAACATTGTTGCTATTTTTTGTCTTATGTTATATTTCTTATTTTCTAAACCTTCCGTTAAAATAGATATAAAGTATATAGTTACAGTTGTTTGTATTAAAACACCAATCCCCATTACTATAAATTTATGCATGAACTACACTTCCTTCCAAACTTAGTGTAGACGTCATAGGACATGATATACCGTGTGAAAAATATATCATATTTTGCTTTTTGTCTACACCTATTATTCTATCCGTGTTAGCAATATAGGATTTATGACATCTGATAAAATTGCTAGGTAAGTCTTCCATTAATTTATGTAGTGTTTTAGTGGTATATAAAACTTTTGAAGGTGTAACTACTTTGCATCTACTTTCTTCTTTTTCAATATATAAGATTTTATCTGTTCTTATAGAGGACCATTTGTTTAGATGGAGAAAAATGAGATTGTTTTTGTCGAATTCATCTTTAAATCTATTAACAAGATCTTCAATTGTATCTCTATTTATTGGTTTTACTAGAAAATCAAATACTTTATTTGTTAGTGAAAGCTGTATGTATTTAAAATGAGCTGATAAAAATACTAAATAAAAATTCTTATTTATACTTCTAAGATCTTTTGCAAATTCTAGACCATTCTTTCCTTTATCTTTAAAGTCTATATCTAAAAATAAGACGTCTAGTTCATAATTGTATATAGCATTAAAAATTTCTTTTTGGTTATTAGTGACTAAAGTGATTTCAGCATCAAGATTTTGTTCTATAATTTCTGCTTCTAAAAATCGTGCTGTTAATTTTACCGCATTTAAGTCATCATCGCACATACCAATTTTAATCATATGTATATCCCTTCTTTGAATAATAATTTTAATATACTATAATTTTTGCTAAAAGTCAACAGAAAAAATTCTTATTTTACCACAAATTCTCTACAAAATTCGACATTATGTTTTATATGAAAAGGTAATAAAAAATTATTTGGTTAGTATAATTAATAAGGAGTGATTTTCTTGAAAAATAAAACAGCTAAAAAAAGATGGGGAAAAATAATATCTAAAAGTATAAAAATTAAAAATGGTGCAAGTGATGCTAAAGATAGGTTTGCTGACTTTTTCGAATTGCCACAAGAAATTTTAAAGAAAACTACTAAAATAACTATAGTACATAATGATAGTGTACTTATCGAAGGGTATGAAAAAATAATTGATTATCTTGAAAATTATATAAAAATAAGATGTAGGAGTTTGGAAATAATAATTGATGGAAAAATGCTTGATATAAAGGAAATGACAACAGAGGATTTAGTAGTTACAGGGGAAATATATAGTGTAAATTATAAAAAAGTGGGGGATATTACAAGTGAAAATTAAAAATCAACTACAATCTGTAGCGGGAGTAGTTACAGTTCAAATAGAAGGCTTTTTTACAGAACGATTTATAAATTTATGTAGGACTAATAATGTTAAAATTTGGAATGTAAGAAATATTACGTCTGGTCTTGTTAGTTTTGACATTTACATATCAGAGTTTAAAAGATTAAGAAAAATAGCAAAAAAGACTAAGTGTAAAGTGAAAATTAAAAGTAAAAAAGGAATATACTTTTTTGCATTCAAATATAGAAAAAGAAAGTTATTTATCATTTTAGCTATCTTACTTATTATTAGTGTATGTACATTTTCTAATTTTATTTGGAATATAAAGATAGTTGGAAATGAAAAGGTAGATAGTGAGATCATTTATAAGTCTCTTAAGGATTCTGGGTTTAAGATAGGTAAACTTAAAGTAGGAACTCAAAAAAGTGAGATAGCTAATAAAGTAAGAGCGGATATACCAGAGATATCTTGGCTTGGTATAGATTTTTCAGGTACTACTGCATATGTAAAAGTTATTGAAAAAACAAAAATAAGTGACGAAAATATTCAAGAAAACGCCAATGGCGATATTGTTGCAATAAAAAATGGAATTATAACAAAGATAATTCCTGAAAATGGTACGGCTTTATATAAAGAGGGAAGCTATGTGGAAGAGGGGATGAAATTAATAGAAGGAAAAATATATAGTAAAATTCTAGAAGAAAGAGCTGTAAGTGCTAAAGGAATAGTTATGGCTAATGTTGAATACTCATTTGAAAAAGAATATTATTATAATATATTTGAAAAAGTGTATAATAATAAAAAAAGGTGGAGTGTAGGAATCACTATAAATTCCAAAGAATATATGATAAATTATTTGAATAAATCGCTTAAATATGATAAAATTAAAAAAAGCAAGGGCCTAAATGTATTTGGAATGGAAATTTCATTTGATTTATATTCGTTTGATGAGTATACTGAAGTGGAAAAAATAGTGTCAAAAGATGAAATTATGAAGATTGCAAGTGATGATGCGGATAGCTACTTAAAAGATAGCATTATTCCAAATTGTAAGAATGGCACTCTAGTAAATACTTTTACAGATATTGTAGAAAAAGATGACAAGATAATTTGTAAAAGTAAATATGTTGTAAATGAACAAATAGGAGAATTTAGAAAAAATGAATGATAACATTGTAATAGACTTAGATGAAAGTGTATCTAAAATAATAGATAATGTAGATTTGAAAGAAAAAATAGAAAAGATTGTATATCTTGCACTAGAAGAAGAAAAAATAAATGTTAATAAAGTATTTGTTAGTATTGAAGCTGTTTCTAAAGAGGAAATAAGAGATATTAACAGACAGTATAGAAATGTTGATAAAGAGACAGATGTACTTTCTTTTCCTATATTTACTAAGGAAGAATTACAGAAAATTTCTTGTGATGATGACCAAAAAAAGCTAAATGAAATAGAGCTTGGTGATATAATTTTGTGTAATGATGTAATAAGAGAACATGCAAAAGAGTATGGAACGGGTCTTTACAGAGAAACACTTTATATGATAACACATGCTATGTTCCATCTCTTAGGTTATGATCATGAAGTGGAAGAAGAAAAGAAGATGATGAGAACAAAAGAAGAAGTAGTACTAAGTCAAATAGGAGAAATATAATATGGATAAAAAAGAACAAAAAGAAATTAATCTTGAAAATTTAAAGCAAACAAAAAATAAAAATTTTTTTACAGCTTTTGGACATGCACTTGATGGGGTTATAAAATCATTTAAAACTGAAAGAAATTTAAGAATCGATTTTATAATTGGACTTTTCGTTTTGATTGTAAGTTTATTTTTTGATTTTACAAAAACAGAATTTGCATGTTTGTGTCTTACAATAGGATTTGTTATATTTAGTGAGATGATAAATTCAACAGTGGAGTATGTTGTTGATCTAATAACAGATAAATATGATGATAGAGCTAAAGCTGCCAAAGATATTGCAGCAGGAGGTGTGCTAGTGTCTGCGGGAGTTGCCACTGTGGTTGGATATTTCTTATTTGCTGATAAAGTCTATAATTTATCGACTAATGTTATATCATCAGTACTTGATTCAAAACTTCATGTTTTATTTATAATAATATTTGCAATTGTATTACTTGCTGTAATCTTAAAAGGAATGTTTGGAAAGGGAGAAAGTTATTCTAAAGCATATCCTAGCGCGAGAGTTGCACTAGCATTTGGACTTACAACATATCTTTATATAGTTACAAGAAGTTTGTTTGTCTCAGGAGTTTCTTTTATTCTTAGTGTTCTTATTGCACAAATAAGAATAGAAAACACAAAAGTAAAACCTATATTTATGGTTATATCTGCTGTACTTGGAATATTATCTGTATTAGTGATATATCAGCTTGTTTTATTAAGACCAAATATAATGTCTTTTTTTCAAAATTTAAATTGTTTTAAATAAATTTTAATAAGATGAATATAATGTAGCGGGTGATTTTTTTGAGAAAGCGCATTATATTCATTTTATTTTTTTTAGTAATGATGATAATACTCGGAATGCTTGGAGTTATTATAAATAAAAAAATAAATATTCCAAATGCTAAAGAAGAATATAAGCTTGAAGATACAATAGTAGAGACTAAAGAAGAGAGCGAAAGATATAGTATTTGTGTTTATTATCCATGTACTCCATATGATATACTAAATGAAGAGATAAATTGCAATATATCTGAATATATATCTGATTTTAAACAATGTTTATCTACACTTTCTGAAAATAAAAAATATAATTTAAACATAAATTTTGAGTCATATAAATTTAAAAATTACATTTCGTATGTTTTTAATATTTCAGAAAATTTAGGTTGTATACATGATGAGAGCTATATCTATACTGTCGTTTACGACATTAAGAAAAATAAGGTTGTAAAAATTCAGGACTTTATTTTAAAGGATGAAAAATTACTAGATAAAATTTCAGAATATTGTTACAACGAATTATTAAAAAATGATAAAATAGCATTTTTTAATGCATCAGAATTTGTGAAAAATGGTACAAAACCAATAATAGAAAATTATGAGAAATTTATATTAAATGATGGAAAATTTGTTGTGTATTTTTCTGAGTACCAGGTAGTTCCTTATTACCTTGGAATGCAGAAAGTTTTTATACCTTTGGAGAGTATTGGTTTAACAATATAATAAAAAGATGGAACTAAGAAATAAAATAGTCCCATCTGCTCAAAATTTAGTCTTATCCGCTACGCGAAACCAAGACTGTAAAAAATATATGAACTATATGGTAAATCATATAGCTAGAAATAGTATTCGTATTAATTTAAAAATCATACAATATTTATTAGAAAAAATAAAAAAATTATCAAAAAAATTGAAGATAAAATAAAATGTGGTATAATTATTTAAGTATAAAGGTGGATATAATATATGGTTGATAATAGTTTAAAATTTGAGGAATTTAGAAACACATTTAGATCGTTTTCTTATGATGCATATCATTTGGAAGATGATGGCAAAAATATAATAGTAACTTATGATTTTGAAATAGAAAAATTAAGTAAGTTTAATCCTAAAATAATAATTGAAAAGGAACAAATAAAAAGGCAACTTAATAAAGCTGGTTTAAAAGATGATATTGATTTTGAAGATGAAACATTAAAATTACTAATTTTTAATCTTGGGATGGCTGAGGCGGTAAGTTATATAAAAATTGCATGTCCAAAGAAAATGTTTGTTAAGTGTGGATATCTTAATGAAAAACAAATTGCATGGTTTAAAAAATTATACGTTAATGGACTTGGAGAATTCTTTTATGTTAATGGAATAAAACATATAAATACAGGAAATTTTATAGATATAGTATGTTTGCAAGAAGAAAAAAGTATAAGTCCAAGCAATAAAAAATTAATTGGAAATTTAATTCCTGTTGGTGGAGGAAAAGACTCTAATGTTACAATGGAGATTCTAAAACCTTTAGAAAATGAAAATACAGCATTTATTGTAAATCCTCGTGGGGCTACAATAGATAGTGTTAACGCGGCAGGAATGCAGGATAGTAAAATAACTGTTCAAAGAATATTAGATGAGAGAATGTTAAAATTAAATCAAAAAGGCTTTCTAAATGGGCATACACCTTTTTCAGCTTTACTTGCTTTTTTGAGTACTACAGTTGCATATATTTCTGGAAAAAAATATGTAATACTTTCAAATGAGTCTAGTGCTAATGAGCCAAACGTAAAAGGTACAAAAATAAATCATCAATATTCTAAAACTGTTGAATTTGAAAACGATTTTAGAAATTATGAAATGGAGTATATAAAAAGTAATGTTGAATACTTTAGCTTATTAAGGCCACTTTGTGAAACGCAAATAGCTGCTATTTTCTCAAAGTATCCTAAATACTTTGGAGTTTTTAAAAGTTGTAATGTTGGTAGTAAGGAAAACATTTGGTGCTCAAAGTGCTCAAAGTGTTTGTTTGTGTATATAATACTTAGTCCATATCTTACAGATGCAGAATTAAAAAAAATATTTGGTAGAAATATGTTAAATGATATTGATATGGAAGAAACTTTTATGCAACTTATTGGTAAATCTACTAATAAACCTTTTGATTGTGTTGGTACTTATGAAGAAATAGAATATAGCTTAGCAGTAACGTTAAAGAAGAAATTAAGAACTAATGAAGAAATACCAAGATTACTTGATATGTATTATAAAAAATATTTTTACTCTGATATTGCTATAGTGAATGAAACAATAATAAGTGGAGATAACAAATTGTTATTTGGATATATAAAAGAAAATAATGTTCGAGGTGTCTTTGAAAAATTATTGAAAGAAAAATTAAAGGAGATTTAATATAATGCAAGATGAAATTGTTAATTATCTTAAAGATAAAAAAATAGTTATTTTAGGGTTTGGAAGAGAAGGAAAGTCTACATATAACTTTTTGAGAAAACATTTTGAAGAAAAAGAAATAGACGTAATAGATGAATATATAGATATAAATAGTGAAGAGAATAAAGAATATTTAGAAGATATGAATTTAAATGTAATTAAAACTAGTGAGTATATAAATATGTTAAATGCATATGATCTAATTTTTAAAACACCAGGAATATCATTTAAAGGTATAGATATTTCTTCATTTGCAAATAAAATAACGTCACAGCTAGATATATTTTTGAAATATTTTAAAGAGTACGTTACTATAATAGGAATAACAGGAACTAAAGGTAAAAGTACAACGTCTTCTATGTTATACCAAGTTTTAAATAAAGCTAAAAATGGAGTACATTTCCTTGGCAATATAGGACGTTCAATATTTTGTGAGATAGATGAAATAAAAAAGGGCGATACAGTAGTTCTTGAAATTTCATCCCACCAATCTCAATATATAAAAAATTCTCCTAATATAGGTGTAATACTAAATGTTTTTCAAGAACACTTAGACCATTATAATTCATATGAAGAGTATATTGATGCCAAGATAAATGTTATAAAATTTCAAGCTAAAGAAGACTTTGCTATATACATTAAAAATTCAAGTGATTTAAATAAGAGACTTGAAAATGTGAAACTTAATTCTAAAATTATAAACCTTGATCTAAATGATAAAGATAAATTTAGTTATTTTAATTTTGAACATAAAAGAAGATTAATTGGAAAGCATAATGAATACAATATTATGGTTGTTCTTAAAATATGTGAAATATTGAAAGTAGAAAAAAATATTGTTTGTGAGGAAATATATAATTTTTCTCCACTGGAACATAGACTCGAGAATGTAGGACAATATGATGGGGTTTTTTATTATAATGATTCAATTTCTACTATTCCAGAAACTGCTATAGCATGTGTTAACACTATTGGGGATGTTGATACTCTTATAATTGGAGGACTTGATAGAGGAATTGATTATACAAATTTTGAAAAATTTTTAATAGACTCTAAATTAGTAAATATAATTTGTATGTATGATACAGGGAGAAAAATTTTTGACAATATTGTTGGAAAAACTAACAAAAATGTTATTCTTGTAAAGGATATATATGAAGCTGTTGAATGTGCAAAAAAAGTAACAAAAAAAGGAAGAGCATGCGCTATGTCACCTGCTGCTGCAAGTTACGGATTTTTTAAAAATTTTGAGGAGAGAGGAAGAATCTTTAAAGAGTTAGTAAAAAGGAAATAAAATATTACAAAAAGA
>ENA-OOXJ01001408-OOXJ01001408.1-human-gut-metagenome-genome-assembly--contig:-NODE-1408-length-15348-cov-2.260315_pt1 | contig 15348 bp, 9 predicted proteins | sample MGYA00241587_ERZ501343 | MGnify/ENA primary metagenome ERZ501343 (study PRJEB25962, sample SAMEA2042918) | human gut metagenome | biome: human gut; feature: human-associated habitat; material: faeces... | reverse complement strand
AAAGGCAGTTAACCGGCGGCTATTCATGCCTTGATTTAGAACCGCTCGAGAATCTCCGCGGCATTCTCTCGCAGATAGATATCTAGGTCCGGCACGGCAAACTGCACGTAGCCCCTCTGTGGAGCCTGAATAACCTCTCTTTGTAGCAGCTTAGCCCTAATAGAGCTGACCTCATTGGTCTTTTTACCCATACGTTTAGCAATCTCAGATGATTTGGACTGCTGCTTATCCTCGCACATGGCCAAAAGATATTTGATATCGTTGAGTCCAAGTCCAGAAATCGCGGGCTCGTGAACAACATCGTGAAAACGAGCCTCTGCCAGCGCAATGCCTTCGATAACATCGCGCTCGCTCACGTTGGCACTTTTGACACGATGCAAGTTGGCGCGCTGCCAAATGGAGTAACCGACCAGTTGCACCAAATAGGCATAGCCCTTCGTGGCCTTAGCGGCTCTCGACAGCAGATCGTCCTCTATGGTCAAACCAGTCGCTATAAAGCTATCGCCCATAGAGAGCGCTACCTCCACCTGGTTGATAGGCGCCAGATCTTCGGGGAGGGCACGACGCAAGAATGTAAGTGCCTTGCCGTTAATAAGATCCATAACACCAGCGGGCAATCCGGCAAATGCGAGAGCAATATCGACTTTCTCCCCTATTAGAAGCTGCACAGCAGAAGCAATAGCGCGCATATCGTCAATCGGGGCATCCTGCACCTCATCTATTGCAATAAACAGGCCCTTGGAAGACTTTGCGGCCGAGCCAAGCAACTTTCTAAGACTCGACTCTTTTGGCACAACGTCGAATTTAGCGGAAACAAAGCCGGCATTTACGCCGACTGAAGCATTGGTCGCAAGGGAGGATTCTGCAATCTGATCCTTCAGGTCCAGCAATAGGTTGGGACCAGCAGAAACAATAGCCGTCTTCCAGCCAAGCTCTCGTGCACGATCTCTAAGATCACAGAGCAAAACAGTTTTTCCGGAACCCCTTGGCCCGGCAACGCGCATGAGCCTCGCAGGTGCACCAATTCCCGAATTCAAACTCTCGGTAAACTCAAGGGCAATATCATCACGACCAATTATGCGCGGAGGCTCAGCGCCGGCAGTGGGACGAAACGGGTTATGGAATATTGTGGCGCTCACTTGTTTGCCTCTCAAGGAAATCGATTATCGGTCAATCTTAGCTTTATTAGTTTATCGCAACTATATCGGATTATATCGAGTTGTATAAGCCTGTACAAACTTATCGTAGAAGTATCGAGCCATCGTAATGTAAACTAACAAATAGCCTAAACGCTGCCTTCTTCCCAACTCATGGCGAAGTCAAGCTGAGGGCCTTCTAACAACCATTGTCTAAAGCGAGAAGTACTCACTCTCGGAAGACAAGTTAGGCCCCAACCATGGATCACCCGTCAAGAAGAGCTCCGGCCAGCGCTGCATGAACAGCGCTTGCTCGCGCTTCCAGCGGCGCAGCTTTTTCTCGTTGGCCTCTTCCCTGCCGCGCGAGGTGAACTCGTAGTGATACAGCTCGGCATAGGGCGTATAGATGGTTCGATAGCCCGCCTCCCACACGCGCAGACAAAAGTCCGCGTCGTTAAAGCCGACGGCGAATTCCTCGTCGTAGCCTCCGACCCGCTCAAATACGTCGCGTCGGACCATCTGACAGGCACCAGTTACGGCGCTAAAGTTACCGGGGCGCACAGCGCGGGCAAGATAGCCCTCGCGCTTTGCCGAGAAGTCCTGGTTGGCATGGGCAAGTGCGCCACGCACGCCAACCAAGATGCCGGCATGTTGCACCAGATGATCGGCAAAGTAGAGTTTGGCGCCCACCACGCCCGCATCGGGACGCTGCAGATACCCCATCATCTCTTCGATAAAGTCCGGACTTATGACCTCGGTATCGTTGTTGAGCAGCAGCAGATAGTCGCCCCTGGCATGCTCCACGCCAAAGTTAACGATCTTGGAGTAATTGAACTCACCCGGCCAGTACACAACGTGTGCGATGCCCTTACCTTCGGATGCAGCAGTCACGCGCTCTGGCAGGGTTTCGTAATACGCAAACGTCTCCGGGGCTTTGCTGTTGTTCTCCACCAAGACGATCTCGTAATTGGCATACGTTGCCTTCTGAGCGATCGACATCACGCAGGCATCGAGCGTCTCAACGTGGTCCTTGGTGGGAATCACAATGCTCACCAGCGGCGCAGACTCCGGCAGCGCATAACGCATGTGATAGACAAACGGCGTCTCGGTCTCCTCGACCGTTCCGCAAATGCCCAGCGCGTTAAAGTGGCGCTGAAGCGCAAGGCGCCCGGCTTCAATAGCATACGGCTTACTATCGGCAGAACCGTCGGCGGTCGATCCCGGATGCACGCGCCAGTGATACAGCACATGCTCAACGTGCTCAAAGCGCGCGCCGGCTGCAAGGCAGCGGAGCGTCAGGTCGTAATCCTGGGCGCCCGCAACGTCTTCTGGGGACATACCAATGTGATCGATGAGCGCCTTCTCCACCATCAGGAAATGCGTCACGCAGTTATGGCTATAGAGCAGATCGACGTTGAGCCGTGTCTTAAAGACCGGCTGGCCCCACTCCCCCGTTTTCTGAAACATGTCCTCGTCGCAGAACAAGACCTGGGGGCGCTCGCCCTCGGCCGCCTTATTCAGCGCGGAAACATACTGGAATAACGCGTCCGGCTCCAGAATGTCGTCATGGTCCAGGAACGCGATGTAGTCGCCCGTCGCTTGCTCGATACCTGCGTTGGTGTTGACCACAATGCCGCCGTTGCCGGGCAGCCCGATGCGACGAACGCACTCGTCGTGAGCACCTGCCGCAAGGTCGGCAACCGCGTCCCATTCGGGCGAGGCATCCATAAGGAGCAGTTCCCAGTTGTCATAGCTCTGGGATAGCACAGAGTCCAGCAGCTCGCGCAGGTAAACCCGATCGGTCTTATAGCACGGCACCACAATGCTCACGAGCGGTCTATAGGCAAAGGCCACCGAAGTGACACACTGGCACGCCAAATCGCCCGGCTTTGCGCGATGCTGCTCAAACCAACGTCGATAAGCTGCGTCGTCTGCACGCGCGTCCTTCATACGGTTCCAGCTGTCGTCGACCATGCCGTTGTACAGGCGACCATCCATGGCGCAAAACCCGCTCTGGATCTGCTCTGTGGGATCGCTCACAATCGCGACAAAATCTCGTATATCCTGAGGCATCTCAACGCTCAGATACGTTTTATTGACGCGACATCCGTTCTGCTGGGGAACATCGACCTGCGACTCAAACACATGCACCGTGGCATCGATCGCATTCATGTGCGTATCGAAGATCTGGAGCTCAGGGACGCACTGGGGATCTCCCGCCCACTTGACCTCATAGCGCCAGACGACGCCCTCATCTGCCGGTAAATAACGAACGGCATCGATCTCGTAGCGACCGCAGCACTCGCCGCGCTGCGCGTCGCGGACAAGCGCGCACAGCGCAGGCTTTGCTTTGTAATTAATCTTAGATTCCAACTTGGCAATACGACTATCAAGGCGAATAGAGCCCAGCCTTTTACCGCCGGACGCAAATGAGACGTCAATTGTAGAGCCGTCCATAAACGGAAGCATCAAGACAACGAGCTCGCGCTCATAATCGGCAACGGAGGGACAAAGCGCGAGCACGCGGCCATGATCGACCGGCAGTGCCAAAGACGGCACGCAAACGCCATTGGTCGTCGCGCGGACAAAGGCCTGAGAACCTTCTTGCTCAATAATCTCCGCGATATCCTGGCCGGCAAAACGAAGCAGCACAAACAGGCGGCCCTGGCTGCGGCAAAGCGCTAAACGCTTGATACTCATCTACACCTCTCGCTTTCCCAGAGCATTCGCGGCCATGCGCTTGCACGCGCCCAGGCGCCCAAACCTCAAGACGTCGTAATCGAACATGAGCTTTTTGCACGAACGAGCAGCAGGCACCTTACCGACAAGTGCCGCACGCACCATAGCGGCAACAGAAGGAGCACATTGCGCGAGCGCGGCATCGTTGCCCACGGCAGAACCATCAAGCGCCGCGGCGACGGCAGCAAACACCTTACCGCAGTCCGAACCCAGCAACCTGAGCGCATCGTACAGCACCAGATCGCAGAGGAAGTACGCCAGGTCATCGGCATGCTGAGCATCGAGACCGTCGCGTTGCCAGTCAGCAAGCACCGCGGAGTAAATCTTCACGTGCTCCAACAGGCGCGTCTCGTCGTCATAGCGCATGGTGTCCATGAGCGAGCCTTTGCGTGCCACGCGATAGTCGTACAGTTTGTTCGAGATAAGCGCGGTCTTGTGCGAGCGACCGTACACGGCAAAATCAAAGACCTGATCCTCGCCATATTTAACGGTTTCATCGAACACGATCCCGTTGCCCAGCAAAAAAGCGCTCTTGCAAGCGGTGCGCCATGCAAAGGGGCGGGATGCTTCCTTAAACAGCAGGTCGGAGCTATAGCCCACAAACGACACATCGCGCGGACTCAGCACATAGTTAAGCCACGGATACCCCGCCTCCAACGGATACGGGTTCGCGCCAAAGGTCAAAACGTCGCAATCCTCACGCTCAAAGGCATCGACGATTACGCGGCACGCATCAGACGTAAACCGGTCGTCGGAATCCAAAAACGCGACGATAGGAGCCGAGGATGCAGCGATTCCCGCATTACGCGCGCTCGACAAACCACCGTTGGGTTTATCAACCAGCGTAAAGCGCGTATCCTTTTCGCAAAGGGCAGCGGCGATATCGCGCGAGCCGTCCGGCGAGCCATCGTTAACCAGCACGCCCTCCCAATCGGGCATATCCTGCGCGAGTAGGGAGTCCAGGCACCATGCCAGGCACTCCTCCACCTTGTAGATGGGAACGACGACGGAAATCCTAGGGGTAGCCATGGTCACGCGCTCCTACTGTGCCGCCGGCACGTCGTCGGGATGCGGGTTATCGCCGTAGGTACGCTGATACGTCAGCACGCGCCAGACCAGCGGCAGCCCGCCTATCTTAAAGTAGTGCTTAAACGTATTGAGCTTGCCCGGCTTTTTAAAGCCAAAGCGCGAATCGATATAGGCACGGGGCGATTTGACCATCAAACGCAGGTCGGTCTCGCCGCGCGGGTCGAAGAGCGACAGGTCAAAGCGATCGGCATCCCAATCAGCCTTAAGCTCGGGAGACGCCTTCTCCCAAAACCGCTCACGCAACTCATCGACCAGACGCTCGTCATTCCAGCGGTACGTATCGACCTTCATGCGCATTAAAATGCCCTGGAGCCGAGCCTTGAGCTCGGGGCGTTCATCCAAAAAGCGCTGCATCTCGGCATATTCGTCGCACACGCAAAACACCTTGTTGGGCGAATTAACGGAGCTCTTCTCGTTATCCTGGCGATAGCACAAAATGGGATCCGCAATAAACGCAGCACGCTCGGCGCTTGCCCAGACCTTAAAGTTAAAACCCGCATCCTGATACGAGGCACCCGGCGTGGGAAGGAACCGAATCTGATTGTCGTTGAGAAACTCGCGACGATAGATGGCCGACCAAATGGACGGCTTGCGGTAGAAAATGCCCGGTCGATCGACGGGACGATACGCCGCACCCGTCATATACTCGTCGATAATCCCAAACAACTCGCGGCGCTTGCTGGGCGTGGACCAGTACAGGTAGAAGTCGCCCTTAACAACATCGGCGTGCTCGGCGTCAGCCTTGGCAACCAGCTTTTGGAGCGAATCCTCGAACATAAAGTCATCGGACTCCAAAATGCCCACGTACTCGCCACACGCCATCTCCAGGCCGCGATTCATCGAGTCGCCGTAGCCGCTGTTGGCCTTGTCAATCATCTTGACGCGCGCATCGCGTGCCATGTACTCGCGAATGATATCCGGCGAGCTATCGGTGGAGCCATCGTTGATGCAGATGATTTCGATGTCCTTGAGCGACTGTGTCACAGCGGAATCGAGGCACTCGCGCAGGTAGCGCTCAACATTGCAAATGGGAATAAGCAACGAAACTTTAGGGGTATCAGAGTTCTGCAAGAGAACCTCCTGTTGAATAGCGTGTAACAGGGTTATTTTAGCAGCCGAGTTGCGGCGGGCGGCACCGCTCGGAATTAGATAAAGCGTTCCAGGCAGGCCTTGAGACCGCGGGTCGAAAGATAGAACAGCGCGGCGTCTGCCATCGAAACGCCCGAGGTCGCCGCAACGAGCTTATGGGCAACACGGCAAACGGCGCCCTTAGCAGGCATATCCGCCCACTCCGTTCCCAAAAACGTCGTGAAATCCATATTGACGCGACCGGCCACGCGACGGAAACCATCGGCATCCAAGCGCGCCAAATCAAACACGATAAGGTCCAAGAACCAGGTAATCAGCTCTCCGGGGCACAGGTCCAAAAGGCCGTAGGCCGCCCAGTCTTCCATAACTTCCTCGAGCATCCTCATGTGTGCGTCGAGCTTTTTGGCGCGTGCCTCGGCACTGTTGAACTCGTGCGTCGCCGATTCGCTCTCCATCACGTAGTGGTAGAACCTGACCGGCATGACGACGGTCTTAGGAGCCAGCGCGTAAGCTGCGAACTGGAACACAACGTCCTCACCCAAGGCCAAGCCGGGGGCAAAGCGAATGTCTTCGCGATTGAGCAGCTCGCGCGAAAAAGCCGCGCGGCACGCATAGGGCTGTGCGTTTGCGTGGAACAGCAACTGGGGATCACGGGCGCCAAAAGTGCCCGCCTTGGGGCTCATGAGTTGCTGGACCCGCTTGGGCGCGGCGTCGGACGGCTCGCAAACGCCGCCAAAAACGGCGACCTCGGCATCTGCAGACTCCATGGCATGCAGCACGCACTCGACCGTCTGGGCGTCGATGTAATCGTCGGCGTCCACAAAAAAGACGGTCTCGCCCTCGGCGGCATCGATACCGGCATTTCGAGCGCACGAGACACCAGCGTTTTCCTGGTCAATCACCAGCACACGGTCGTCGGCCTGCGCAATTTGACGCAAGACGCCCAGCGAATCGTCAACCGAACCGTCATTGACACAGACAACCTGAATCGAGCGCTCAGACTGTGCCAGCAGCGAGTCGAGGCATCTCTGAATGGAGCGCGCGGAGTTGTATACGGGAACGACAATAGTCGCTTTGGGAATCGAGGCCTCTCCCATACCGACCTACCCCCTCAGCGATTCGATGAGGAAGGCGGCGACCACACCAGGGCCTCCAACCGAGGCGTAATACTTAGCGCGCCCCAAGGCACCATCCGTTGCAAAGTGCGGATGCTCGTCAACCCAGCCCTCTGGATCTTTGAGGATGGCAGCGAGATTCGCGCGCTTCCACGGCTTAAGATCGTCCAGCGAAAACTCCCCGGCGTCCAAGGCCGCTTGGAATTCCTTGGCCATCTGCACCAGGAACTCCTTATAGAACTTGGGTGCCAAGCGCACATAGTTCCACATATACGAATCGTATTTAATGAGCTGATTGAACTTGAGCATGCGGGCGACGTCATCGCTTGCGTGATCGCGAGCATAATCTTCTCGGATCCAGCGCTCGATTTCGGCATACTCGGTATTGACGCAAAAGACCTTAGCCGAAGAATTGACCGAGGAGTTCTCGTTGTCCTGACGATACGAAAGCACGGCATCGTGCAGGTAAACGGCCTTGTCTGCGCATGCGATCGCCTTAAAGGCAAACGACGTGTCCTGAAAGGATGCTCCCGGAGTCGGCAGGAACTTGATGCCGTTGCGCTCAAGAAAATCACGGCGGTACACGGCCGACCAAATCGACGGCTTTTGCTTAAAGAACTGCGTCGTGTCGCTCGGATGCACCGGCTTGTCACAGTCCCTTGCCTTAAACATCTCGTGCAGCGAGCGGCGCTCCTCGGGCTTAGACCAGTAGAAGTCAAAATTTGCCTTCGCAAAGTCGGTATTGAAGCGCTCGGCAGCTGCCACGAGCTTCTCCAGCGCATCGGGCGCCATAAAGTCATCGGACTCCAGAATGCCCACGTACTTGCCGCGCGCCATCTCAAGCCCGCGGTTCATGGAGTCGCCGTAACCGCTATTGGCCTTGTCGATCATCTTCACGCGCGCGTCGCGCTCCATGTACTCGCGGATAATCGCCGGCGAGTTGTCGGTAGAGCCGTCGTTGATGCAGATGATTTCGATGTCCTCGAGCGTCTGCGCCACGGCGGAATCGAGGCACTCGCGCAGATAGCGCTCAACGTTGTAGATGGGAACAAGCAGCGACAGGACAGGGCCGCCAGGGGAATTAGTAGACAAATGTGCTCCTTAGGAAATACCTGCCGTTAATGGTATCAAAGGGTCGTCCCGCCCGCGGGCGTTTATATAATCTATGGAGCCCGCAGAGGCAAACCGATACGAAAGGACGTCATGCAGCACAAAGCCGCACGCAACATAGTCATCGAAGCGCTGCGCTTAATCGCGGTCGCCACGCCCATGGCAGGTTCCTGCGTTTTATTCAAACCTTGCCAACATGGCGCAGCGACCCTTTACAATAGGTGCCGTCCAAACGACGCATTCGATAGCTTCCGTGCGGCGCTCGCCCGCCACGCGTGAAAGGATATATTCCCCATGACTTCCACCCTTCCCGCTCCCATCGACAAGCTTGCCATCGTCGTCGTCACCTATAAGCGCCAGGAGCTTCTGGCCAACCTGTTCGACTCCATGACCGAGCTCACGGCAATGCCTTGGCGTATCGTGATCGTCGACAACGAGAATTCACGCGAGACCGAGGCCATGTGCGCCGCATTCAACGAGCGCCTCGCCAACCTGTGGGGCATCGACGCCGATCAGCCCGATGCAAAGGGCGGCACCGACCGCGTCATCTACGCCCCGCAGCTCGAAAACGGCGGCGGCGCGGGTGGCTTCTCCGCCGGCACCAAGTGCGCCTACGACCTGGGCGCCCAGTGGTTTTGGGTGATGGACGACGACGTACTCGTCATCCCCGAGGGCATTGAGCGCCTGGCCAAGTGGGCGGACCGCTACGACGTCATCCAGGGTTCGCGCCTGGACTTTGACGGTGGCGCCTTCTTTTGGCAGTACCAGCTTATCCTTTCGCTTGGTATCCCCAACCCCATCGCTAAGTGGGACCTGGGCCCCGAGGGCTACCGCACCATGAACCAGCTGTGCTTTGAAGGCGGCCTGTTCTCGCGCCGCGTAGTCGACAAAATCGGCCTGCCCGATGCGCGCTTTTTCATCTACGGCGACGATGCCTGCTACGGCTATGTTGCCAGCCAGCACTTCCCCGCCGCCGTGGTTGCCGACGTGGTGCTCAAGCGCGCCCGCGCCGTCTCTAACTGGGACATCGCCGGCAAACGCCAGCTCAACTCCACGAGCGACACCAACCGCTACTACATCATGCGCAATCGCGGCTTTTTGGCCCGTTACATGCAGATTTACGGCGACTACCACCCCATCTTGTTCCGCTTGGGCAACGCCGCGACCTTCTGCAAGGAGTTCATTCGTCTGGCAGCGGTCGACAAGTGCTTTAAGACCGGCATCCCGGCGCTGCGCCGTGGCATGAAAGACGCTCGCAAGATCATCAAGGATCCCAACTGGAAGCCCATGCCGCCCATGAAGGACGCGGAGTAGCGGGCACCCCTACAGCCGCTGGCACACCGCTGCCACATGACACCCGTCAAACCCGAATCCCCAGCGCATGCGGCCCACACCGGGTCGCGGTACGCGAATCTTGTCGATGCCGTCGCGCTCTATGTCGAGCAGTGCCTGAACGGCCAGCAGCTCCAGGCCGAGCGCGTCTACGCCGGGGTCATACATCATGTTGACCGTTATCAGCGGACGCTCGTCGAGCATGCCGATCGTGTCTGCCACGTCAAACACGGTGCCCGTAGGAAATACCTGGATGTCCCAGCGATCCGCGCCACGCTTTCGCCTCGAGGCAGGATTGGCATAGCCCGGCAATCCAAAGCAGAGCCCCTGCAAGAGCAGGTGATATGGCAGCTGCGCATCTGGGTTGTTCACACCGATTCCCGCATCTCCCAGGATGCGGTCTAACGCCCGCTTTACCGCATCCTCGTCCCCACGGCACAACCCGTCTCGAAACGCATCGACATCTCGAACGTCCTCGGCAGCACGCTCAAACCAATCAATAATCACCAGACGAAAGGTCTGGCGAAGCTCGTTATTGGGCAACCGCAGAGCACGGAGACGACCACCATGCTCCGGCTCCTCAGCCATATCCGTCGTCAGGAAACCGGACAGATACAGCGCCGTCCACGGGCCATCGTCAGGCGAGACATCTGGCCCCGTAGCACCCAAACCAAGCGAGACCTCAACGCATGCATGGGGCTCGAGTAAATCGAACAAGACCGAAAGGCGGTCGAGATTCCACCCGGCAACTACCCTACTCAGGCAATCGGCATACCCATACAGATCGGCTCGCACGGGCGCCGTGCAGCCTCGGTCCAGAAAACCGATCACACGCGCCGGACTCGAGCAATAGGCCCTGCCAAACCGATATCCCTCGAGCCATTCACGCGCATCATCCAGGTATTCCTCGCGTCCAGCATGACTCAACAGAGCCTCGACCTCGGCATCCGAAAAGCCAAACCATCGGTCACACCACATCGAGAGCGGCGTCGAAAGACAATACGAGCAGCCGTGCGAAGAAAGCGCCGCTTCGGCAGGACCGGGACGCTCCCCCATCAGACACGTCAGCCGCAACGAATTGCCCGCAGCGGCAATGGCGTCAAACAGCACGCGATCGAATAGCTCCGCCGGACCGGCGCCGGAAGCGTCCCTCGCGCTCGCGCTGGGCGACCACGCCGCGTCGTACCCATCAACGAGCAATACAACCTGCTCATCGCAAGCCATCTCCAGCAGCTCAATGAGCAGACCAAGCACCGAGTCAACCTCGTCCGCGCTCGCCACGCCACGCGCAACGCGCTCGATGTGACGCACCTTATCTCGAGCTAAATCCGGGGCTTCCAAGAGTGCCAGCAGGCGAGCGCACTCGCCCGAAAGAGCATCGCGCACGACGTCGGCAACAGCGGTGCCACGTCTCACAGCGTCAGAAAAGTCCAGCGATATCACCGGATAGCAAGCGTACTCGTTCCTATAGCGCCCGCCGTCCGCATCCCAAATCTGAGCACCGGCAAACGAGATCCGACCGGCGCGACCGACCACGGGACGCTCCAGAAAAGCCTTGAGCATCGACAAGTTCATGCTTTTGCCAAAACCCTCGGGTCGGCAGCACACCATAACGGACGCATCGCAATCCAGCATATCGGCAATAAACATGGTCTTATCGACCAGTGCGCAGCAACCAAGAGCCCCCACATAGTCGTGCATGCCAATGGGCAAAATCGCATCGTCGGCACAGCCAATCAGACGCACACCAAAGCCGGCAGCACAACCATTATTTGCCTGTTCAGACATTGCAACGTTCCCCCTAAATCGCAGCACGATTCCAATTGTAATGACGGCCTCTCACGTACTGATGTAGCGCGCAAACATATCGGGCAACGGTAGCAACATGGGGTGTGAGGGGGCATAACTAATCGTTGCACAACAAAACAGGGCCCGATGCATTCGCACCGGGCCCCGACCCGACTCTTTAGTTATCTGGCAACTGAGAGCCTACTCCTCAGAGTCGTCCTCTCCAGAAGCTTTCTTCTGCTGATCGAGCTTATGCTTACCACTTACGATAGACGTAGCGCCCAGCGTGGCCAAGCTCGCGCTGGCAAGGCTCGCCATCACAATCAGATCGCCCGTCTTGGGCATATTGCCGCCAGATGACTTGGTTGTGGTGGTCGTCGTGGTCGTAGTGGTCACCGTTTTGGAGTCATTTTGCTCCTGAACCTGGTTGTCAGCACCGCTCTTGTCGTCGTCTTCGGACTGTTTCTTTTCGCCCTCGGTCTTGCTCTCGTCCTTCTTCTGACCGGACTTGTCGCCCTTCTCATCAGAGCTAGGACCCTTATCGGATTCAGCCTTCTCGGAAGCCTTGTCCTTTGAGTCGCCCTTTGCGGCCTCGGTCTTTTCCATGGAAACCTGATCAGAGTTGTCCTTGTTCTGAGTCGAGCCATTATTGACGCCAGCCATCAGCGAAGAGCCCAACGTAGAACCAAGCTGCACGGAGAAAGAAGGCTTCTTGTCCGGCGAAGCAACGGGAGCGTCCGGCGCCTTATTCGAGTCGTCCTTGGAAGCATCGGAATCAGGGGTTGCGTCAGAGCCGGAGCCGTTGTTAGAGCCGGTGCCAACGGACAAATCGCTCGAGCCGGTGGATGAGTTAGAGGTGTCAGCGTCGGTCGAACCAGAGGCGGCGCTGTCCGTATTGCCGGCAGAGCTTGGAAACGAATCACCCGCAGCAGAGCCGTTCGAATCGGAGCCGTTCGAGGTAGAGCCGTCGTTGGTAGTGCCACCAGCAGAGCCATTACCGTCAGCATCGGTCGAGGGCGCATCCATCCTGTCATCGTTGGCATCGTCACTCGAGTCGTCATTCGAATCAGGTGTCGGCGAGGGCGCCGGCGTAGGCTCGGGCTGCACGGGCGTCGCAGCGGCTGCCTCGTCCTCAGCGATATAAACCAAGCAGTCCTTTAGCTCGTTGCGGTAGCGGTTCTTCCAGCCCTCGTGGTACTGGGGCTGGCTTGCATACTTGGTCGCCACATTATTGACCACGCTGTTGGAAAGCGCCGTCACAAACTCGCGGTCGGTCATGCTGTTGGAAAGTTTTGCCCAGCGGAAAAAGTCCTGGCAGCCACCGGTGCCGCACATATTGGTGATACTCCACACCATGCCCTTAACGCAATCGGCGCGGCCGGAGATGTCAATGCCAAGAGCACTCTTGAGCCACGCCTCGGTCACCGCATAGTACGAGTTGTACGCATACGCATCCTGCAGGGCTGAGAACTCAGCAGGATCGGTGTTATAGGCGCTCTGGAAGGCCTCCTGCGCAATACGTCCCAACTCGGTGAGCTGGCCGTTCGCATACATGGGGTTGCTCGCGTTGGAAATTTCGCTGCTGCGATCGATCGCAGCCTTAAGCATGCTGTACTTAGCAGAATCGTAGTTGTAGACCTGCTTCATAAACGGAATGAGCGACCAACGACGGTCGAACTGGTAATAACCCAGCGCGTTATAGCCATCGCCATACGAAAAGCCCTGGTTATAGTTGCCATGGCTCTCATATTTGGTGAAGTACTTCATCTCGGCGGTCACGTTGACAAACGAAACACCCTGAACCGACCTCAACACGCCCGAGAAGGACTGCTGGGTATAAAGGCCCTTATCGATATCGGTGGCATCCGAGGCAACACCCGGCGTGGGCTCCTCGGCAACAGCAGTCACAGGCGCGGCAACGGTGCCAAACGAAAGCGCCAACGTCAGGCCCGCGACAATTGCGGAATGCTTGGGCTGCATAGATCCTCCCTGCATTGGTGTAGTTAAAGTGCAGTTTGCAAAGATGGATTCAGTATTACAGCCCCCCGTTTGTTGCACAACAACCCATCGGTAAACGGCAACAACCCTCCGCGAAATCTTAAGGAATTAAACAAACTGGTCGTCGGGCACCAGAAGAAGCTCGCCGTATCGCTCCATCAGCCCGTCTCGCAACTGGCAGAAAGCGGGAATATAGACGTTCAAGATGCGCTGAATCAAATCTTGAGCGAGCTTGTTGTCATAAATATGAACGTTCGTGTTACGGTCTCTGAGCATATCTAGCCAGGCCGCCTCATCAATAAAGTCGTAGAAACGGTAGGACTCCTTCAAGATGGCACGAGGAGACCCCGACGCGGCAAGCGTGGCACCCTCATACTCGAGTAGACGCTTAAGGAGCTTCCAGCTCAGTTCAAATTGAAGATTAAACTTATTAATCAATCCACTCTGAACAAAATCATTGTTGAGATCCTGATTGGGCGCATCCTCAAGATTCGCCAAGGCGCTGGCAAAGTTCTCATATTTTTTCATACAGAATCACACCATCCCTGGCAATTTCATCGAGCAATTGCTGCGATAAGGACTCGTCGAGATTGACGACATCTACATCCAAAAGAGTATCAAGTCGCTCCTCGATCAAATATGAGAAACGGCCGAAATCCCGGCAACCTGCTACGGCGATGTCAATATCGCTCTTGGGCAAGTTGTCGCCTCGAGCACGAGAACCAAACAACACGACCTTCTCGGCGTCACATTCCCGAGCAAAAACTTCGATTTGCTTGTACACTTTGTCGAGAGATGCCATTTACACCCCTACAGCTTAATGTCAAAGTTGATCTCGGGGACGGCGGCTAGGTCGGCCAACGTCACGCCGTCGACGTACTTTTCGATCACGTCGTCCAGCCCGCGCCAGAACTTGACGGTCGAGCAAAGATCGCTGCGGGTGCAGCTGTTGTCGATGCCATCGCACGCCACCGGAGCCGTGCTGCCCTCGACGGCACGCAGGATGTCGCCGGCACGCACCTCGGAGGGGTCCTTGGCCATCATGTAGCCGCCGCCCTTACCGCGCACGCTCCTAAGCAGGCCTGCCTTCATAAGCGGACGAACCAGCTGCTCCAAATACTTTTGCGAGATATGCTCGCGGTCGGCGACCTCGCGCAGGGGGATTTTGCCCTCGACGTCGCCAAGCGCTGCGATATAGATCATCAGACGGAGGGCATAGCGGCCCTTAGAAGAAATGAGCATACCTACCCTCTCATCGTTGCCGGGACAAAATACCAGGCTTGTTTATCCCAAATCTTATGCACGCGGGGCAAACAAGCCTGATTATTATGTCCCACATCTAAAAAGTCGAGTGGATTAGTCGGGTTTTCCCTTGACTAACGCCGAACCCATAGTAACTTTATTCCGAGAAGATTCCTAGGGTTTAGTACACCTATGAGTACACCATACATAGAGAGGGACAGCATGAGCGCAAATCCGCTGCTTTCCATCGAAGGTCTGACCGCCTCCGTGGACGAGAAGACCATCCTCCACAACGTCAACCTCAACGTCGCCGCCGGCGAGACCCACGTGCTGATGGGACCCAACGGCGCCGGCAAGTCCACCCTCGGCCACCTGGTCATGGGCGACCCCGTCTACACCGTGCAGGACGGCCGCATCGTCTTTGACGGCCAGGACATCACCGAGCTCACTACCGACAAGCGTTCGCGCGCCGGCCTGTTTCTGAGCTTCCAGGCCCCGGTCGAGATCCCGGGCGTGCCGCTGTCGAGCTTTTTGCGTGCCAGCATCGCCGGCCGCCCCGGCCTGGAGATGAAGGGCAAGGAGTTCCGCCGGCGCGTCAAGGAGCTCGCGGCAGAGCTCAACATGGACACCGCCTACCTCAACCGCGAGCTGGGCGTGGGCTTCTCGGGCGGCGAGAAAAAGAAGGTCGAGATGCTCCAGCTTCTGCTGCT
>ENA-OOXJ01001407-OOXJ01001407.1-human-gut-metagenome-genome-assembly--contig:-NODE-1407-length-15358-cov-3.618964_pt1 | contig 15358 bp, 15 predicted proteins | sample MGYA00241587_ERZ501343 | MGnify/ENA primary metagenome ERZ501343 (study PRJEB25962, sample SAMEA2042918) | human gut metagenome | biome: human gut; feature: human-associated habitat; material: faeces... | reverse complement strand
CCTGCAGCGCCATGCGCATGGTGAGAAGCTTGCCTCCGCCGTCCAGGGTGAAGTCCGACAGGCCGCCCACCTCTCCCAGCACTCGGCCGGATAGGTTGCGCAGGCTCAGCACCTCCGCATTGCGGCTGGCCGTGTCCCCCAAAGCATGGCAAAGCGCCACCTCCGCCTCGTGGGACACATGCTCCGGCACGATCAGGATCTGGCCGCGCCGGGTGCGATTTTTCTTTATAGTCTCCAGTACCCGGGCCGTCTTTCCGGCGCCGGCCCGGCCGATCCACAGATGCAGCATGGACTTGCTCCTCCCCTATTTGCTTGCGTTATATTGATTATATCATAGGACTTCCCGTGGTGCAAATAGCCCCCATTGCATTTTTCTGCTCCGGGATCCGGCAAAACACTTGACATCCGGCAGAAAAATCCATATAATGAGTAAGCTGTGAAAAACGGGGTGTAGCGCAGCTGGTAGCGCGCTTGGTTCGGGACCAAGAGGCCGGGGGTTCAAGTCCCCCCACTCCGACCAAATAAGCCCGATGGTTTTGATACGAGACCATCGGGTTTTTTTTAGTATGGAAATTAGTGCAAGGATGTGATACAACCAATTCAGCAAAGGAAAATTGTCAAGTCTGTAAATTTAGGAGGTACAACATGGAAAGAGAATACCCCCAGAAAATGTTTTGGCTATTTGTTCTAACGAATTTCCTATTTCACTTTTTCTACTTATCTGTTTCGGGGATCATCCTCTGCATCGTTGGGATTTGGATAAAGACCTGTCTTTACATTGGATGTGCGGTTCTTGGCCTGGATCTGATCCTTTCGATTGTTGGACAGTCACGCATCCGAAATGCTGCCGTGTCTCATAGCGAAAACCCCGAGTTCAACGAACTGATGGACGCATTTTGCAGCCCTGACGGGCTACAGGCAGTCGGGAAAGTACTGGATGAAAAGATCAAATCCACCCATGATGATGAATCTGAAAAAGGAAAAGGCCAATAAGGTATCTTTTGATTCATCTCTCGTCTCATTATGGTCTCACATTTCACCGCTATGGTTTCATTTTTGAGTGAAACCATTTGAAACCAAATGAAACCGTATCATTTTTATCAACTGTTGCCAAAAAGCGGTAAGTTTCTGTGGAAACTTACCGCTTTTTATTTTATTCAGTTGTTTCCTCCCGCAGCAGCTCTTTGAAAAAACGACAGGTTTCTATAGAAATCTGTCGTTTTTTAATTCCCCATGAAATTACTCCGCAATGGTGCAAACGGCCTCTATGGCGGCGTCCACCTCCCGCTCCGTGTTGTAGCAGGAAAAGCTGAAGCGCACGGCTCCCTGCTCCGTTGTGCCCAGGGCCCGATGCATCCGGGGCGCACAGTGGGCGCCGGGCCGGGTTGCAATGCCGTAGGTCACGGCCAGTTCGTCGGACACAGCGGAGGAGTCATAGTCCCGGATGTTCAGGGCCACGATAGCGCAGCGCCGGTCGGCGGAGAAATCGCCGTACACCGTGACGCCGGGAATGTTGGATACACCCTCATAAAACCGCCGCATCAGGGTGTGCTCCACCCGGTAAATGTCGTCCACCCCCCGCTCCAGGATCACATCCAGCGCCGCGGAAAGCCCCGCAATGCCGTGGCTATTCAGCGTGCCGGCCTCTAAGCGGGTAGGATATTCCCGGGGCTGGTGTCGATCATAGGAGTGTACGCCGGAGCCGCCCACCTTCCACGGATCGATCTCCACCCCGGGCCGGACGCACAGGCCGCCGGTCCCCTGGGGACCCATAAGCCCCTTGTGGCCGGTAAAGCACAGCACATCCACTCCCATCTCCTGCATATGGATAGGCACAGTACCCGCCGTCTGCGATGCGTCCACGATCAGCAGCGCCCCGTGGCGGTGGGCGATGTCTGCAATGCGGGCAATATCCAAAAGGTTGCCTGTCAGGTTGGAGCCATGGGTGCAAATCACTGCCCGTGTATTGGGCCGCATGAGCCGCTCAAAATCCTCATAATCCACCAAGCCGCGCCTGTCCGCCGGCACAAAATCCAGACGCACATCCCGCTCCTCCTCCAACCGGTACAGTGGCCGCAGGACGGAGTTGTGCTCGCAATCCGTGGAGATGGCGTGGTCGCCCTTGTGGAGGAGCCCATTGATGGCAATATTCAGTGCCTCGGTGGAATTGGCCGCAAAGGCCACATGATCTGCCCGCGGACAAGCAAAAAGCCTGGCCAGCTTCTCCCGGGCGTCAAATACCGTCCGGGATGCCTCCAGCGCGCCGCTATGGGCGCCCCGGGCGGCGTTCCCCATGGTCGTCATGGCGTGAAGCACCGCCTCCGGCACCTGGGGCGGCTTATGGATGGTTGTGGCAGCGTTATCCAAATAAATCATGGTCCCCATTCCCCCTGATCCTTTTTAAAAAAGTATAGCAAACCCACCACTGCAAGTAAAGGCGCTTTTTTCTCTGACCAGGCAGAATTATTCCGTTCATCCATGATTTATAGGCCAAAACAGGCGGGCAAAGCAGCCCGCCTTAGCACTCACATATTTTTCTTGATCTCCCCGATGGCGCCCTTTTCCAATCGGCTCACCTGGGCCTGGGAGATGCCGATTTCCCGAGAGACCTCCATCTGCGTCTTGCCCTCGCTGTAACGCAGAGCCAATATTTCCCGCTGGCGAGGCGTCAGCCGGGAGATGGCATCCTTCAGGGCCAGCTGCTGCAGCCAGCAGCTGTCTGAGCTGTTTTCATCCCCGATCTGGTCCATGACCCGCAGGGCGTCGCCGCCGGAATCATACAGCGGCTCATACAAGGATACAGGATCGGCCATGGCATCCATGGCAAAGACTACTTCCTCCCGGCGGATGCCCAGCTCCCGGGCGATTTGCTCCACCGTGGGCTCCCGCTGCTGCTGCACCAGCAGCCTTTCCCGGGCCTGCAGCACCCGATAGGCCGTATCCCGGACGCTGCGGCTGACACGGATGGGGCTGTTGTCCCGGAGATAGCGGCGGATCTCCCCGATGATCATGGGCAGCGAGTAGCTGCTCAGCCGCACGTCGTAGGACAGGTCGAAGGCGTCAATGGATTTCATCAGGCCAATGCAGCCCACCTGGAACAGGTCATCCACGTTCTCGCTGCGGCCCGCAAAGCGCTTCACCGCCGCCAGCACCAGGCGCAGATTGCCGCAAATCAGCTCCTGCCGGGCCTGCTCATCTCCCTGCTTCACGCGGCGCAGCAGGGCCATGTTTTCCTCGTGCTTCAAGACCGGCAGCTTTGCCGTGTTGATCCCGCAGATCTCGACTCTTCCCCGCATCCAAACCGCCTCCAACTGTCGTTGAAAACAGTATGGCCCGTCGGACGCGGCGCTATTCGCCCAGGTAAAATATGGCAATTCCCGACAAAAAATCGGGGGCCGGCGCTATGCGCCGGCCCCCGATGGAAAAGCATGATTCAGTTTTTCACAGTTTCCTCCAGCGGTGTCAGCACACCGATGACGATGTACCGGGCGTCCTCAAACTCATAGCTGCAGGTGGACAGGGTCACAAGCCTTGCCTCCTCCCCAGGCAGATCCAGCTTGGTCTGGAAGGTGGAGCGCCGCATACAGGCGGCCAGGGCCTCCTCCGTGGGGTCGATGGAGTAGATGGGGTCATCGGGCTCCACCACCGCGCCGCACAGCAGCTCCAGCCGGTAGGTGACCTGGGGCGTCATGATGAACATGTGATCGTGCTGCTGATAGTAGCTGTCGCTTTTAAAGTTCACCAGCTTGCCGAACATATTTCCCGTGCGCATATGGTGGCCATAGATGATGGTGTTGCGGTCAGAAAAGTCCGATGCGTTGCGATAATCCATAAAAATGCTGCCGTTTTTATTATAAGAGCCATCAATCTGCCGGGTCAGATAGTAGTCGTTGTCCCCATGCTGCAGCACGGGATAGTTTATCACCGAATCCGGCAGATAGAGCCACGCCGTCACATCCTCGTTCTGCTGGCGCAGCTGGTCAAAATCCACCTCAAAGTACTCCTTGGCCTCGCCCGTTTTGCGGATGGTGTACTCCCGGACGATCTCCTGGTTAAGACTTGTGCTGGCATTCTGCTCCGAGTAATAGCTGTAGATTTGGTAGCCTGAGAAGCAAAATACCCCCAATAGGATGGCCAGGATGGCATAATAGAGGACCTTTTTCCCGGTTTTATTCTTCATGCTGCCGCCCCCTTTTGATTTATTATACCGATTTTCGCATTATTTGGCAAGGCAAAAGAATTCTTCCATACAGGCTTTACAGGGCCAATCTTTTGCGATAGAATACAGCTAAGGTATAGAAAGGAGCAATCTCAGATGATCTATTTCAACAGCGACTATCTGGAGGGCGCACATCCCGCCATTATGGAGCGCCTGCTGCAGACCAATATGGAGCAGACCGTGGGCTATGGCGAGGATGAATACTGCGCCGCCGCTCGGGAGAAGATCAAGGCGGCCTGCCGGGCCCCGGAGGCCGATGTGCATTTCCTGGTAGGCGGCACACTGACCAATACCACGGTGATCGCCTCCGTTCTCCGGCCCTACCAGGGCGTTCTCACCGCTGCCAGCGGCCATATCAACTGTCACGAAACCGGTGCCATCGAGTCCTCCGGCCACAAGGTGCTGGCCCTGCCCACGAACAACGGCAAGATTACCGCCCAGCAGGTGGAGGATTACTATAACTGGCACCACTTCAACCCCGACTATGAGCATATGGTCATGCCCGGTATGGTGTATATCTCCTTTCCCACCGAGGGTGGCACCCTGTACTCTAAGGCGGAGCTGACGGCGCTGTACCAGGTGTGCCAGAAGTGCGGTCTGCCCCTCTTTATCGACGGGGCTCGGATGGGCTACGGCCTCACCTGCGACGATTGTGACCTGACCCTTCCGGAGCTGGCCCAGCTGTGTGACGTCTTCTATATCGGCGGCAATAAGGTGGGCGCCCTGTTCGGTGAGGCTGTGGTGATTATGAACCCGGCCCTGAAGCGGGACTTCCGCTTCATGATGAAGCAGCGAGGCGGTATGCTGGCCAAGGGCCGGCTTTTGGGCCTGCAGTTTGATACCCTGTTTACCGATGACCTGTACTTCAAAATCTCCCGCCACGCCAATGTCATGGCCAAGAAGATTCACGCTATTTTTGAGGATTGCGGCTATAAGTTCCTCTTTGACTCCCCTACCAACCAGCAGTACCCTATTATGAGTGATGCGGAGCTGGCCATTTTGGGACAAAGCTTCGGCTATGAATATTGGGAGCGTATCGATGAGACTCATTCCGCCATTCGTTTTGCCTCCAGCTGGGCCACCACAGAAGATAACATATCCGCCCTGCGTCAGGCTGTAGAAGCGCTGAAAAAGTGATTTTTTCGTTTGATTAAAGATCCGGCCCATATGGGCCGGATCTTTTGGCTGAAGGGGCAAGAATACCTATATGGACGAGGTGCCCTCACCCCGCCGCCGATTCCGCTCTAAACTGCCTGCAAAGTTCTGTCATGGCGCACCAGTGACCGATGTCACCGGTGCGGCAATCCGTATCCCCCTGCGCCGCACCAGCATTCCACGCATAAGGGCGGGGATAACCCCCGCCCTTATGTACAGTTGTAATTTCCCCCCATCAGAACCTTCTGGCAGTCAGGTCGCACAGCTGTACGCGGATACCCTTGTCGGCAGCGACCTTTCTCCCCTTTTGCAGCAGCTTGTCCCGATTCTTGTTCAGCTGCTGCACCAGCAGCTCATCCCGTTTTTCCTGGCTCATGGTGTGCAGCAGTGTGCGTGCCATGGAGGTAAACACCTCCGGATTCCCGGCAAGGACGCCGCCCAGCACGCCTCCCTTCCGTTCTTTTGCCATGCTCTCGGCCAAGGCCGGAATCAGATAGTCTGCGATAGAGTCGTAGTCCAGCTCATCAATAAGAATCTTCAGTTCAATCATGGTTTTCTCCTTAATACTATAAAAAGCGCCGGAATATGATCATTCCGGCGCTTTTCAGTTCGGTTGATTTACACCTTGGGGCCGGCGGCCACCAGGGCCTTTCCGTGCTCGTTGGACTCATACTTGACAAAGTTCTTTACGAAGCGACTGGCCAAATCCTTGGCCTTCTCCTCCCACTGGGAGGCATCGGCATAGGTATCCCGGGGATCCAGAATGGCGGGATCTACACCGGGCAAAGCCGTAGGCACCTGGAAATTGAAGTGGGGAATGGTCTTGGTGGGAGCCTCGTTGATGGCGCCGCTGAGGATGGCGTCAATAATGCCGCGAGTATCCTTGATGGAAATGCGCTTGCCGGTACCGTTCCAGCCGGTATTCACCAGGTAGGCCTTAGCACCGCTCATCTGCATACGCTTGACCAGCTCCTCGGCGTACTTGGTGGGATGCAGCTCCAGGAAGGCCTGGCCGAAGCATGCAGAGAAGGTGGGGGTAGGCTCGGTGATGCCCCGCTCGGTGCCGGCCAGCTTGGCGGTGAAGCCGGAGAGGAAGTAATACTGGGTCTGCTCCGGAGTCAGGATGGACACAGGAGGCAGCACACCGAAGGCATCAGCGGACAGGAAGATCACATTCTTGGCAGCAGGCGCCGTAGAAACGGGACGGACAATGTTGTCAATATGATCAATGGGATAGCTGACGCGGGTATTCTCGGTGACGGACTTGTCGCTGAAGTCGATCTTGCCGTTGGCGTCCACGGTAACGTTCTCCAGCAGAGCATCCCGGCGGATGGCGTTGTAGATGTCAGGCTCGGATTCCTTGTCCAGGTTGATGACCTTGGCATAGCAGCCGCCCTCGAAGTTAAAGACACCGTTATCGTCCCAGCCGTGCTCATCATCGCCGATAAGCAGGCGCTTGGGGTCGGTGGACAGGGTGGTCTTGCCGGTGCCGGACAGGCCGAAGAAGATAGCGGTATTCTCGCCGTTCATGTCGGTGTTGGCAGAGCAGTGCATGGCAGCAATGCCCTTGAGGGGCAGGTAGTAGTTCATCATGGAGAACATACCCTTCTTCATCTCGCCGCCGTACCAGGTATTGATGATAACCTGCTCCCGGGAGGTAATGTTGAAGGCCACACAGGTCTCGGAATTGAGGCCCAGCTCCTTATAGTTTTCTACCTTGGCCTTGGAGGCGTTGTACACCACAAAGTCCGGCTCAAAACTCTCCAGCTCCTCCTGGGAGGGCTGGATGAACATATTCTTAATAAAGTGTGCCTGCCAGGCCACCTCCACGATGAAGCGCACGGCCATACGGGTGTCCTTGTTGGCGCCGCAGAAGGCGTCCACCACGAACAGGCGCTTGTTGCACAGCTCGCTGACGGCCAGCTTCTTCACCTGGGCCCACACATCCTCGCTCATAGGATGGTTATCGTTTTTATATCCCTCGCTGGTCCACCAAACGGTGTCCTTGGAATTATCGTCCATGACAATATACTTGTCCTTGGGAGAGCGGCCGGTGTAGATGCCGGTCATCACGTTCACGGCGCCCAGCTCGGTGACCTGCCCAACCTCGTAGCCTGTCAGCTCCGCCTTGGTCTCCTCTGCGAACAGAGTCTCATAGGAAGGGTTGTGGACGATCTCGGTGGTGCCGGTAATACCGTATTTACTCAGATCAATGGCCATAGTGATTACTCCTTTTCGTGTAAATTAATATGGAAGTCGTTCAAGATAAACATCCTCCCATTATTCCATCATCCGCATTATAGCACAGATAAGCAAAAGATGCTACTGTTTATCTCCACTATTTTTTCATATATTTTTAGCTATCCTAACAAAAAGTATGTCTGCAGAATAACATGAGTTCTCCCTTCTTTCAATCTCAGCGCGGTTTTATGTCTAACGCCATTGACATTTCCGAGAATGCTGGTACAATAAAAACATGAACAATAACATGCTTTTCAAAATGTCTGTCCGCTTCTATGCGGCAGATCACAAGGTATTCGGGCCGGGGATTGCGCAGCTTCTGCACCGGGTCCAGAAGTATCATTCCCTGCGGGCGGCAGCGCTCTCCATGGACATGGCCTACTCCAAGGCCTGGACGGTGCTGCGAACCGCTGAAGAGCAGCTGGGCTTCAAACTCCTTCATTCCTCCACCGGCGGAAAGGGCGGCGGCGGTGCGGTGCTCTCTCCGGAGGGTGAATTGCTGCTGGAGCGGTATGACGAGCTGTGCCGCCGGATGCAGGCATACGGCGCACAGCAGTATGCCGAGCTCTTCGGCAGTGGGTCCGAATCTGCAGAATAAAAATGAATGGGCTTTTTCTTTGGGAATAAGCCCATTCATTTTCGTATTTTGCCCTTTTGCTTTAAGAAAAAATCCTCGCAAGTATAAAAATATCTAAAATACACCGTGGTTTTTGTGCATTTTCACTGTTGACTTTAGAGATTTAAAGTTCTATAGTATGTGCATCAAAAGAAAACGCCGCTCAGCGGCAGAAAGGAGCCCCACAATGCGTACCGTCATTCGTTCCAATTCCATTGCCTCCCATCGGGGCTTCTATTACGGCTTTATGGCTCGCTTTTATGCGGGTTATTTTCGCTGCGAAAAATGCATAAAGCCGTCCGTTTATCAATAGAGTTTCGTACCTTTCCCGATTTGTTAAGAAAAGGCCGCTCTGTTCTCGGACAGAGCGGCCTCTTTTTATAAAAGCAACAACCAAATATATTAAACGCAAAGGAGAAAAATCATGAAAAAGCTCATCTCTCTCGTCCTTGCCGCGGTAATGGCCCTTTCCCTGGTGGCCTGCGGCTCCGGCAGCAAAGACAAAGACACTGACACAGGCGACAAGACCTATAAGGTAGGCGTTGTGCAGCTGGTGCAGCACGAGGCTCTGGACGCCGCCACCAAGGGCTTCACCGATGCCCTGAAGGAAGCCCTGGGCGACAAGGTAGAGGTAGTTGAAAAGAACGCCTCCGGCGATTCCAACAACTGCGGCACCATTGTCAACGGATTCATTTCCGACAAGGTTGACCTGATCATGGCCAACGCTACGCCGGCCCTCCAGGCTGCCGCCTCCGCCACCAGCACCATTCCCATCCTGGGCACCTCCGTTACCGACTACGCCACCGCTCTGGAGATCGCAGATTGGACCGGCACTGTGGGCGGCAACATCTCCGGCACCAGCGACCTCGCCCCGCTCGATCAGCAGGCCGCCATGATCCAGGAGCTCTTCCCCGATGCCAAGAACATCGGCCTGCTCTACTGCTCCGGCGAGCCCAACAGCGTCTACCAGATCGAGACCATCCGCGGCTACCTCGAGGACATGGGCTACACCTGCGAAGCCTACGCCTTCACTGACGTCAACGACCTCAGCTCCGTCACCCAGACCGCCTGCGACAGCTCCGACGTCATCTACATCCCCACCGACAACACTGCCGCCGGCAACACCGAGACGATAGCCAACGTCGTCCTCGCCGCGGGCGTCCCCGTCGTCGCCGGTGAGAGCGGCATCTGCTCCGGCTGCGGCGTGGCCACCCTCTCCATCAGCTACTACGACCTTGGCTACACCACCGGCGAGATGGCCGCGCAGATCCTCAAGGGCGAGGCCGACATCTCCACCATGCCCATCGAGTACGCCCCGAACGTCACCAAGATGTACAACGCCGCCAACTGCGAGGCGCTGGGCATCACCGTCCCCGATGACTACACCGCTATCGAGGGCTGAGCTCTGATTCTTCCCGGAGGGGGCAATCCTTAAAGCCCCCTCCGGGCACCACCGCGCATGGAGGATAAGTGATGGATTTCATACTTTCGCTGCTGAACGGACTGCCCGGTTCCGTAGGCCAGGGCCTCATGTGGGGCATCATGGCCATTGGCGTTTATATAACCTACCGAGTGCTCGATATTGCCGACCTGACGGTCGACGGCTCGCTCGCAACGGGCGGAGCCGTTTGTGTGCTGCTCACGGTCAGCGGAGTGAACGTCTGGCTGGCCACCATAATAGCAATGCTGGTCGGCATGCTCGCCGGACTCGTCACCGGACTGTTCCACACCAAATGCGGCATACCGGCCATACTCTCCGGCATACTCACCCAGCTTGCGCTCTATTCCGTGAACCTGCGCATCATGGGCTGGGGCACCACGGCCGGAACGCAGTCCACCCTCGCCGTCAGCGTGGACAAATACGGCCTGCTCGTCTCCTCCCGCTTCGTCAGGGAGCTGGCGCTGAGGAACCCGATACTGCTGCTGGTGGTCATCGCCGCCGTGGTGGTGGCCCTGCTCTACTGGTTCTTCGGCACCGAGATAGGCTGCGGCATCCGCGCAACAGGCGCCAACCGGAACATGGCCAGGTCCCAGGGCATCAACACCGAGCGCAACGCCGTCATCGGGCTCATGATCTCCAACGGTATCGTCGCCCTCGCCGGTGCGCTCATCGCCCAGTACCAGGGCAGCTCCACCGTGGACATGGGCCGCGGCGCTATCGTCATCGGTCTTGCGGCCGTCATCATCGGTGAGGTCATACTCGGTCACAGGCTCAGCAACTTTGCCGGGAAGCTGGCCAGCTGCATTATCGGCGCGATACTCTATTACGTTGTCATCCAGGTGGTGCTTCGCCTCGGGCTCAACACCAACGACCTCAAGCTGCTCACGGCGCTCATCGTCGCGCTGTTCCTCGCAATACCGTATTGGAAGGATAAACTCATGTCTGGCCGCCGCGCGGTCGCAGGAAAGGGGAATAACGATGCTTGAACTCAAACACGTCAGCAAGACCTTCTACCCCGGGACGGTGAACGCCAAGACCGCGCTCTTCGACCTGAACCTCACGCTCAACGACGGCGACTTCGTCACGGTCATCGGCGGCAACGGCGCGGGCAAGAGTACTATGCTCAACGCCATAGCCGGCGCCTTCTCCGTGGACTCCGGCAGCATCACGATAGACGGCCGCAACGTCACCAAACTGCCCGAATACAAGCGTGCAGCGTTCATAGGCCGGGTGTTCCAGGACCCCATGATGGGTACGGCGCCGACGATGGGCATTGAGGAGAACCTCGCCCTCGCCGCAAGGCGCGGCAAGCGCCGCACGCTCCGCTGGGGCATCAAGAAGGTGGAGCGCGAGGACTACCGCGAGCTGCTGCGCTCGCTCGACCTCGGTCTCGAGAACCGGCTCACCGCCAAGGCCGGTCTGCTCTCCGGCGGACAGCGTCAGGCGCTGACCCTGCTCATGGCGGCGCTGGTGCAGCCCAAGCTGCTGCTGCTCGACGAGCACACCGCCGCGCTCGACCCCAAGACCGCCGCCAAGGTGCTCGAGCTCTCGGAGCAGATAGTCAGCGAGAACCACCTCACCACGCTCATGGTGACGCACAACATGCGCGATGCGATAAACCTCGGCAACCGCCTCATCATGATGAGCGAGGGCCGCATAGTGCTCGACATCAGCGGCGAAGAGAAAAAGCGCCTCACCGTAGAGCAGCTCATCTCCCGCTTCTCTGCCGCCTCCGGCCGCGAGTTCTCCAACGACCGCGTCCTGCTCGGCGCGTGATGGTGCAGGAAATGCAAAAGCCCGGCTTCTGTTGAAGCTGGGCTTTTATTATTTTGTATCCGTGCAGCGCACCTCGCCGGAGTCCAGGGCCTCCGTGCTCCCCTGCTCTGTGCGGATGAGGAGGCGGAAGTCGCTGTCCACGCCGAGCACGATGCCGCGCTTGCCGCTGCCATAGCTCACGCGGCGGCCCTTCAGGGTCAGGCGGCGGTCGTACTCGGCCCGGAAGCCGCAAGCGGGCATGGCGCGGTAGAGCTCTATAAGGCGGTCAATGGTCTCGACGGCCAGCCTTGCGGCGGCGTCCTCCGGGGCCTCTCCGGGATAGACGGCGCCCGCGGTGGCGCTTATCTCGGCTGGGTAGCCGCCCTCGGGGGCGCGGACGTTGATGCCTATGCCCGGTATGACCCAGGCGAGGCCGCCCGAGCCGTCGGGCGCGGCCTCGGTCAGGATGCCGCAGACCTTTCGGCCGCGGACGAATATGTCGTTCACCCACTTTATGCCCGCCGTCTCGCCGGAGACGCGCTCTATGGCCTGTGCCGCCGCGACGGCTGACGCCGGGGTGATGAGCTTTGCCGCCATCTCCGCCGGGAACCTGGGGCGCAGCAGCAGTGAGAAGTACACTCCGCAGCCCGCGGGCGAGAAAAAGCGGTGCTCTCCCCTGCCGCGTCCCGCCGTCTGTGCCCCGGCGATGACCGCCGTGAACTCCGGAGCCCCATCCCTAGCCAGCGCGGCGAGCACGGTGTTGGTGGAGTCCACGCTCTCGTACACACGCGGCAAAAAGGAGCTGCCGCGCTCCGCCATATATGACTTGATCTGATCTGCAAGCACGTTCTCACCCCTAAAACAAAACTCCGCCAGTTACCTGACGGAGTTTGGAGCTGGCAATGTGACTCGAACACACGACCTGCTGATTACGAATCAGCTGCTCTACCGACTGAGCTATGCCAGCACGCTTACGCGCTTAAAGAGTTTAGCACAGGCGCCCGGCAAAGTCAAGCATAATCGTCGCAGATCGCGTGATTACAGCTAGTATAGATGAATCAAAAATTGTGACGGTTTTGCGACAAGTTGCGCCCAGGCCCGACTTTGGACGCCAAAATACGACTCCGGTAGCGGGGGCGATTTTTGGCTCTCTGCCCTAAAAATCCCGGCCTTTCGGGCTCTCACGACCGGTGCGGCCAGGCAGCGATAAATTGACAAAGAGTTTACATAAAAGTTACACGGAAAAGTTATTCTCAGAGTTATAGACATTTTCAACAGGCTTATCAACATCGCGAATCCCTTGTGCGGCGGCGTTTTCAGCGATATTTACCATCAAATGTCATCGGCTGCAACGAAACCGGCGGTCTCGGGGGATTTTAAAAATCCTTTACATAATAACCCGAGCCGCCGGTTTACGCGAGATGTCGTTTTCAATTTTGAAAGTTTCCGTTCATACGATCTTGCGGTAGTCCCGGTTGCACTTGTATATGCTGCCCGATTCGGTGCCGCTGACGATTATGTGGTCGAGGACGTACACGCCGAAGCTGCCCAGCGCCTTGGAGAGCATGTCCGTGGAGGTGTAGTCCTCGTGCGAGGGCTCGATGCTGCCGTGGGGGTGGTTGTGCGCGAGGACGATGCGGCTGGCGCGGTAGTTCACCACCAGCTCCACCACGCTGCGTATGTTCATGCTCACGCCGTCCAGGCTGCCGCTGCCGAGCTCGCGGCACGAGATGACGCGCAGCATGTTGTCCAGCAGCAGCGCGTACACCCGCTCCGTGCGCGCGAACATGAAGAGCGGGCGGAAATACTCGCAGGCGTCGTCCGTGTTCTTTATCACCGTGACCCGGCGCTTGCTCATCATGTACCTGCGGCTGATTTCAGGTATCAGCCTCAGGAAGATGGCTGTCTCCCGGCCGACGCCGTCCACGCTCTCGAGCTCCTCGACCGAGGCCTCCAGCACGCCGTCAAGCGTGCCGAAGCGGTCGAGCAGCTCGTGGGCTATCTCATTGGTGTTGCAGCGGGCACGGACATAGAACAGCAGGAGTTCGAGGGCGTTGACGTCGTCAAAGCCCTCAAGGCCATGCTCCGCAAAGCTCTTTTTCATTCGCTGCCTGTGTCCGTCGTGTGTGCCCATTGTCACAGCTCCTTCGTGGCGTATGCGTTGAGCTCGCTGCCGGCGGTGTTGCCGGCGAGATATTCGTAGTAGGCCTGCGCGCCGATCATGGCGGCGTTGTCGCCGCAGAGCTTCAGCGGCGGGATGTAGAGCTGCGCTCCCTCGCGCTCCGCCGCGGCGGAGAAGTCGCGCCTTATGCGGGAGTTTGCCGCGACGCCGCCGGCGACGACTATCTTCTTATAGCCCAGCTCACGCGCGGCGGCCATGGTACGCGGCACGAGGCTGTCGCTCACCGCCTTGCAGAACGAGGCGGCGAGGCCCGGGCGGTCTATCTCCTCTCCCCTCTGCTCCGCGCCGTGGACGAGGTTTATGACGGCGGTCTTGAGGCCGGAGAAGCTCATGTCGTAGGGGCTGCCCTCGATGTGCGACTGGGGCATCACGTAGCGCGTGTCGTCGCCCTTCTGGGAGAGCTCGTCAAGCGGCTTGCCGCCGGGATAGGGCAGGCCCAGCACGCGGGCGGTCTTGTCGAAGCACTCGCCCGCCGCGTCGTCGCGCGTGGAGCCGAGGATGCGGATGTCGGTGTAGTCGCGCACGTCGGCGATGAGCGTGTTGCCGCCCGAGATGGCCAGGCAGAGGAACGGCGGCTCCAGCTCAGGGAACGCCAGGTAGTTTGCCGCGATGTGGCCCCGGATGTGGTGGACGGGTATCAGCGGCACGTCCAGCGCCAGCGCGGCGGCCTTGGCGAAGTTCACGCCCACCAGCAGCGCGCCTATGAGCCCCGGCGCGTAAGTCACGGCCACGGCGTCTATGTCCTTCCTCTCCAGCCCCGCGACCTGGAGCGCGCGCTCCGCGAGCTGGTATATGACCTCCACATGGCTGCGCGAGGCTATCTCCGGCACCACGCCGCCGTATACGGCGTGCAGGTCGGCCTGGGAGAACACCTGGTCCGTGACCAGCTCTCTCCCGTCCCGGACAAGCGCGACGGCGGTCTCGTCGCAGGAGGATTCAACAGCGAGTATCAGCATTTTTGCTACCTTCCTTATTTATATATCGTCACGCGAGGGCGAGGTTCATTATCATAGCGTCCTCGGTCGGCTTCTCGTAATATTTCGGCCTCACACCGACGCTCACAAAGCCCTTTCCGGCGTAGAGGCTTATGGCAGGGTCATTCGACACGCGCACCTCGAGGCTCAGGAACGAGAGCCCGAGCACCCTGGACCTGCTTATGATCTCGTCTATCAGCGCGCTTGCCACGCCCCGGCGGCGGAAAGCGGGAGCTGTGCAGACGTTGGAGATGTAGCCCTCGTCGAGCACGTATTGCAGGCCCATATATCCGGCGAGCTCGCCCTCGATCTCCGCGGCGAGCATTATCTTGCCCGCGCCCGTGAGCTGGGAGGCGACTATCTCCTCCGACCAGGGCAGGGAGAAGCACTCGCGCTCGAGCGCGGCGATGCCGGGCACGTCGGCGGGGACGGCGTCACGAATCTTCATCCTCGTCCTCCCCCGTCAGCTCGTCGATGAGATAGCGAATCTCCTCCGCCAGGCGGTCCGCGAGGCGGTTCCACGCGCCCTGGGTGGCGAGTTTGGGCGGCCTGATGTCCGTCTCGCCCAGGCAGAGTATGCGCTCGTCCAGGTCCGGGCAGAGGGCGGCAAGGGCGTCGCCCTGTTCCTCGGTCATGCAGAGCGCGACGTCGTAGCTCTCGAGCAGGGCGCGGTCGGCCCGGCGGGGCACCGCACCGGAGATGTCGAGGTCATACCTCCCGGCGGCTCGGACGGCCTTTGGGTCCGTGCTCGAGACGCACTCGCCCGCCGAGGCGG
>ENA-OOXJ01001405-OOXJ01001405.1-human-gut-metagenome-genome-assembly--contig:-NODE-1405-length-15366-cov-3.489844_pt1 | contig 15366 bp, 15 predicted proteins | sample MGYA00241587_ERZ501343 | MGnify/ENA primary metagenome ERZ501343 (study PRJEB25962, sample SAMEA2042918) | human gut metagenome | biome: human gut; feature: human-associated habitat; material: faeces... | reverse complement strand
CGTCCCGGCCGATGGGGGATGAGGGGGCTCAGTTTTGTATGATGAGCGTTTGCGTGCCTTGGCTGTACGCCACGTGGTAGCGGTAGAGCGTGCGCGTGGCGGGGCCGCTCACGGGCATGCCGCCGTTGTTGAGGTCGTAGGAGCTGCCGCAGCGGGGGCAGGTCATCTGCGTCTCGCCGTCGAAGGCCACGGGGCGCGTGATGTAGTCCGATTCGTTGCAGTGGGGGCACACCAGGTCGTAGGCCGTCAAAGGGAACTGGCCCGACATGTCGATGACGGCGGGCGTGCCCACGATGAAGCCCGAGATGTACACGGGCTGGCCATACTGCTGCTGGGCCGTGACGGACCAGGATGTGGACGTGCCGCGTGTGTCGGTGAAGATGTAGTATTGCCCGTTCTGGAAGGTGACGGTGCAAAACTGCCCGGGGTTCGACACGGCCGTGTAGAGCTGCGAGGCCGCCGTGACGGGGCTGAAGCGGAAGAAGGCCGGGTAGCTCGAGTAGATGTCCTGCACGTCGTCGGAGCAGGCGGCTGCTAAGGCCGCTGCCAGGAGCAGGACGGGGAGGCCGACGGCGCGCTTCATCCCTCGGCCAGCTTGCGCTCGGCCTCGGCGGCGCGGTCGAAGCCGATGCGGTTGTACACCTCGTGCATGAGGGCGTCCACCTCGTCGTTGCACGGGCGGCCTATGCTGCCCTCGTGCGTGTGGTGTACGTGACGGTCGGGGCGGAACGTGCCGGCCTCGATTTCCAAGCCCACCTGCTTGTAGGCGTCGCGGAAGGGCACGCCCGCCAGCACGCGGCGGTTCACCTCTTCGACCGAGAACATGAGGTCGTAGCGTGCGTCGTCGGTGATGTCGTGCCGTACCTCGATGCGCTGCACGATGTAGGTGGCCATGTCGAGGCAGTCGATGAGGGTGTCGAAGGCCGGGACGAACTGCTCCTTGATTTCCTGCAAGTCGCGGAAGTAGCCCGAGGGCAGGTTGTTCATTATCATCATGATGTCCTGCGGCAGGGCTTGCAGGCGGTTGCAGCGGGCGCGTATGAGCTCGAACACGTCGGGGTTCTTCTTGTGAGGCATGATGCTCGAACCCGTGGTGCATTCGTCGGGCAGACGGATGAAGGCGAAGTTTTGCGAGTTGAAGAGGCAGGCGTCGTAGGCCAGCTTGGACACGGTCGACGCAATGGAGGCCAGGGCAAAGGCCACGTTGCGCTCGGTCTTGCCACGGCCCATTTGGGCGTAGACGGAGTTGTAGGCGGGCGTGTCGAAGCCCAGCAGGCGCGTGGTCATCGTGCGGTCCAGAGGGAACGACGAGCCGTAGCCTGCCGCCGAGCCCAGGGGGTTGCGGTTGGCCGTGCGGTAGGCGGCCTCGACGAGCAGCATGTCGTCGCAGAGGCTCTCGGCATAGGCGCCAAACCACAGACCGAAACTGCTGGGCATGGCCACTTGCAGGTGGGTATAGCCGGGCATGAGCACGCCGGCGTGACGGCGGCTCTGACGTTGCAGTTCATCGAAGAGACGCACGACGGCGTCGGCCGTGCGGCGCAGGGCGTCGCGCGTGAAGAGCTTGAGGTCGACAAGCACCTGGTCGTTGCGCGAGCGGCCGCTGTGTATTTTCTTGCCGGCCTCGCCCAGGCGCCGCGTCAGGAGCAGCTCGACTTGTGAGTGGACGTCTTCAACCCCCTCTTCGATGACGAAACGGCCCTCGACGGCGTCGCGGTAGATGGCGCGCAGCTCGGGGAGCAGGACGTCAAGGTCGGCCGCCGGGAGCAGGCCCACGGCGCCCAGCATGGTGGTGTGGGCGATGGAGCCAAGCACGTCGTAGGGTGCAAGATAGAGGTCGAGCTCGCGGTCGTGCCCCACGGTGAAACGCTCGATGGCGTCGAGCGGACGGGTCGATTTTTCCCAAAGAGTAGGCATGGCTTGCGGTATTTGTTGTCAGACGAGCGACAGGATGGCGGCCAGCCCCTCGGCAGCCTGGCTCAGAGGCTTGCTGACCATCGGTTTCATGAAGAGGCTCACTTCGGCGCCCACGGTGACGCGCATCTTGCAGGCGTCATCGCCTTCGGGCAGGAGCTGTATCCATACGTAAAGGGGCAGGGGCGTGTCTTCACCGGCCAGCTTGATGCATTTGGGCTCGTCGCGCTCGATGATGCGGAGCCTGAGGTTGCCGGCGGGCGAGGGGAGCTCGATGCTGTCGGCGTCGAAGGTGATGTTTTCCAGCTGCCGGCGGGCTTCTTCAAGCTTGTCGGCCGGCAGGTTGGCAGCCAGCTTTTCCTGCACGGCGGGGTCGGCCAGACGGGCTTTGAGCTGTTCGAGATGGCGCAGGTCGGCCAGGCGTCCATACACCTCACCCACGGGACGGGCCAGGTGCTTGACGCTGCTTTCGTATTTGGAGAGACTCATGTTTGCTGTTGGTTTTTTGAGTAGACGGGCTTATGTGTCGTGGCGGCGTGCGGACCGTCAGGCGTTCCAGTGGGCAGGGTCGCTGCGCCATGCGTGGATGACGTCGACCTGTTCGGGACGGATGTAGCCGGTGGCCATGGCCGTTTCGACGACGGCCTCGAAGTTGGTAAGCGTGACGAGCTCCACGCCGGCAGCGGCGAAGGCCTCGCGGGCCACGTCGAAGCCATACGTGTAGCTGGCCACCATGCCGGCCACCTCGCCCCCGGCGCGGCGGATGGCCTCGCAGGCTTTCAGGCTGCTGCCGCCGGTGGAGATGAGATCCTCGACGACGACGACCTTGCGGCCCGGTTCGAGCTCGCCCTCGATGAGGTTTTCAAGCCCGTGGTCCTTGGGTTTCGAGCGGACGTAGACGAAAGGCAGGCCCAGCTCGTCGGCCACGAGGGCTCCCTGGGCAATGGCGCCCGTGGCCACGCCGGCCACCACCTCGGCCTCGGGGAAGCGCTCGGCCACGAGGCGGCTCAGCTCGAGCTTGACGAAGCTGCGCAGCGAGGGGTAGGAGAGGGTTTTGCGGTTGTCGCAGTAGAAAGGCGATTTCCACCCGCTGGCCCATGTGAAGGGCGCTTCGGGTTGCAGTTTGATGGCCTTGACGGCCAAGAGTTTCTCGGCAAAAATTTTTTCCAGTGTCTTCATAACGTACGAGTTTTGTGCAAAGATAGTGCAAGCCGAGAGGAAAGTAAAGAAAAACGGATATTTTCTTTCCTTTCCCGAGGCGCCGCCTGTCTTACCTCCATAAACAAAAGCGGGCGAAGGCTGTTTTTGGTTCAGCCTTCGCCCGTTTCTTAAAATTGGATGGTTTCGGTGTTCGCAGCGTTCACTCCATGCCCAGCAGACCAAGCAGGCGACTGACGCTCTCTGCGACGCTCAGGCGCGAGGTGTCGAGCGTGAGGGCGGGAGCGGCCGGCGCCTCGAAGGGGGCCGAGATGCCCGTGAAGTTCTTGACCAGCCCGGCGCGCGCCTTGGCGTAGAGGCCCTTGACGTCGCGGCGCTCACACTCCTCGACGGGGGTGCTCACGTAGATCTCCTTGAAGTCGGCGGCGCCGATGATGGTGCGTGCCATCTGGCGCATGCGCTCCGTGGGACTGATAAAGGCGGCGAGCGTGATGATGCCCGTGTCGACGAAGAGCTTGGCCACCTCGGCGATGCGCCGTATGTTCTCCGTGCGGTCTTCGTCGCTGAAACCAAGGTTATTGTTGATGCCTGTGCGTATGTTGTCGCCGTCGAGGATGCGACAGAGCTTGCCCCGCTCCTGCAAGGCGCGCTCCAAGGCGATGGCCAGGGTCGATTTGCCCGAGCCGCTCAGGCCGGTGAACCACAGCATCACGCCGCGCTGGCCAAGCAGGCGCTCCTTGTCGGCACGGGTGAGCATGCGGTCGAAAATGGGGTAGATGTTGTTATCGTTCATAGGGAGGTATGTTTCTTTAGAAAGGCCAGAACAAGGGGACGAGGGCCACCGTCAGTATGAGCGTGAGGATGTTGAGCGGCAGGCCCATGCGGGTGAAGTCGCCGAAGCGGTATCCGCCGACACCCTGCACGATGAGGTTCGTCTGGTAGCCGATGGGGGTGGAGAAGCTGGCCGATGCCGCCACGCAGATGGTCACGAAGAACGGCGTGGGGTCGACGCCGAGCTGATTGGCGAGCGAGAGCGATATGGGGAAGGCCAGCGCCGCCGCAGCGTTGTTGGTCATCAGCTCGGTGAAGAGGTTGGTGATGACAAACACCACGGCCAGCAGCACGTAGGGGCCGTAGTCGTGGCTCAGGCCGAGGGTGAAGGCCGCCACGGCGTCGGCCATGCCCGAGTTTTGCATGGCTTTGCTGATGGCGAAGGCCGAGGCGATGGTAACGAGGATGTCCCACGAGATAAACTTCGTATATTTCCGTGCGGGGAAGATGCCCATCCACGCCATCACCACAGTGACCACGCAGGCGAAGAAGAACATGTCGAGCTGCATGGCGGGTACGGCCTCCTTGACGGCCGGCAGCTCGCCCACGGTGGCGCCGGCCACCATGAGCACGAGCAGAACGATGGCCGTCCAGCGTTTTTTCGGGCCCAGGGTGGGTTCCGGCTCGCGGCCGTCCGTGGCCACGAGGAAAAACGACGAGTCGCCCCAGTTTTTCATGAATGAGTCGTCGGCCAGGAGCACCAGTGTGTCGCCTTCGCGGAAGCGCTCTTTGCGCAAGTCGTGCATGAGGAGCGTGGAGCCCGCCCGTTTCAGTTCGAGCAGCGTGGCTCCATATTTTTGCTTGAAGTCGAAATCGCGCACGCGGCGGTTAATGGCCGGGAAGCGGGGGGCCAGCACTACCTCGACGCGCCGGTAGGCACGTCCGCCGGCGTCGGCATTCCCATCGGTCTCGGCGATGCTCTCGCGGCTCTCGGGCAGTAGCCACTTCGACGCCACAACAATATATATAATGCCCACGACGGCGATGATGATGCCTATCTTGCCGAGTTCAAACATGGTGAAACCCTCGTAGCCCGCGTCGATGACCATGCCGTGTACCACCAGGTTGGTCGACGTGCCGATGAGCGTGCAGATGCCGCCCAGCGTCGTGACGTAGGTCAGCGGGATGAGCAGCTTGGTGGGCGGCAGCTTCATGCGTTCGGCCCAGCGCTTTATCATGGGGGCGAAGATGACGACGACAGGCGTGTTGTTGAGAAACGCCGAGATGCCTGCTATCACCGGCAGCATGCGCAGCTGCACGCGGCGCACCGTCGTGCGGCCCGTGGGCAGGAGGCGGCGCAGCAGTTTTTCGAGCAGGCCCGAGCGGCGCACGCCCTCGCTCACCAGAAAGAGCAGGGCCACGGTGATCATGCCCTTGTTGGAAAATCCTTCGAGCATTTCGCGCGGCGAAAGGATGCCTGCGCAGAGAAACACGACCGAGGCCGAAAGCAAAATCATGCCCGGCCGCATGCGGTCGCGCACAAGGGCGATGACCATGAAGGCCAGCACACACAGGACGAAGATGGCTTGAAATCCCATAAGCTGAGGGGTTAGGCTGGATAGACGACGAACCAGGGGTTGTGCAGGTCCTCCTTATTATATATGAGTGGCTCTCCGTCGTCGGCCCGCACGGTGCGTCCGCCGGCGGCCCGCACGATGGCGTCGCGCGCCGCCGTGTCCCATTCCATGGTGGGCGCCATGCGTGGATAGACGTCGGCGCGGCCCTCGGCCACGAGGCACAGCTTGAGCGACGAGCCGGCCGAGCAGAGCGTCACGTTGCCGTGCGTGGCGCGCAGGCGGTCGATGAAGTTGCTGGTCTCGGGGCTCAGGTGCGAGCGCGAGGCCACCACGACAAATCCCTCCCGGTCCCCGCGTTCGGGCAGGCGCTCAGAGGGAGCCGTCAGGCCCTCCCAGCTGTCGGGTAGCGCGGCGGGGCACTGGCCTAGGCGCCAGGCGCCTTCGCCCACGATGCCAAAGCAGAGCGTGCGGCGCACGGGCACGTAGATGACGCCCATCACGGGCGAGCCGTCGGCCACGAGCGCGATGTTCACGGTGAACTCGCCGTTGCGTTTCAGGAACTCTTTCGTGCCGTCCAGCGGGTCGACAATCCAGAGCTCCCTCCACGTGCGTCGCACGTCGTAGGCTTCGTGGGCCCCTTCCTCGCTGAGCAGGGGAAGCCCCTCGGGCGCCAGCGCGGCGCTGATGGCAGCGTGTGCTTCGCGGTCGGCCCGCGTCAGGGGCGAGTGGTCGGCCTTCGTTTCCACCTCCCATTCGGTTTCGGGGGCGGCGTATATCTCCATGATTTTCTCTCCTGCCACGACAGCTGCGCGTGCCGCCGCCAGCAAGAGCCGATGCTTGCGTTCCATGAGTTGTGCAGTATAATATAGGAATTCGTGCGCGCAAAGTTAGCCCTTTTGTCCGGCCCCGCCGCGCGCCGCGCGTTAAAAAGTGGCCTCCGGGACATAAAAGAAGAGGCCTGCCCGCTACGCCCGCAAGGGCAAAACAAAGCACGGCTGCCTATCGTTCTGGATAAGCAGCCGTGCCTTGTACTCGAAGCGAGGAGCGTCCCGAATGAAAAAAGGAAGTCAAGGAAATGTAAGTGACTGTAAAATAGACGAGTATAAATTTAACATTTTCCATTGTTTTCTTAAAATCGGCCTTATTTCTCCGCTTTTGGCTACCCTTTGGCTACCCAAATTAAACGGAGTGATTATCTTTGCAAGCAAAGAAAAGAAAGGGAAAATATGTCACAGAAGAAAGAGATAAGGGGTGATAATACTTACCTGATAAGCCGAGACACAACCGACAATCCAAAGTTGGGCGCAAAAATACTTGCAGATGGCAGGGAGAGTTTGTTTTTAGATTATTATTTTGGCTACCAGATGGTATATAGTGAAAAGCTGGATAGGCAGGTAGCCAAGAAAGACAGGAGGCGGGAGTATTTGAAACTCTACCTCTGGCAGGCACCCAGAACCCCGTTTGAACGCCAACAGAACAAGGACACGCTGGAATTGGCTAAGAAAATCCGTTTTGAGAGAGGGCAGGAATTATTAGAAGCGGGTGAGGGGTATCGGTTGAGGCAGAAACGCGAGCTTAATTTTTTCGACTTTATACAGACCTACTATGATACGTATACAAAAGGGGATAAACGAATGATTAAGGCCGCCAAAAAGCGTTTTACGGACTTTATAGCGTTGGAGTACCCACAATATAAGGAGAGAATAAGCCCGGAAAGAATTACACCAGACATGATGGAGCATTTTGTGGAGTACCTGCAAAGCACAAGCAAGGGGGAGGGGGCTTTGACACATTGGAAGCGCTGGAAAAAGATAGTTAAGGCCGCCGTAAAAAAGGACGTTCTTTCCAAGAACCCGTGCGAGGATATAGTTTGCAAGGCGGATGAGGAGGCTTTAAAGAAAGATATTCTTTCGGTGGAAGAAATTCAGCGGCTGGCGCGCACCACTTACCCGGGGCAGAACCCTGAGACGCGGCGTGCTTTCCTTTTTACTTGTTACACGGGCATAAGGTTTTGCGACATTAAGGATTTAACCTTTGCGAATGTGGATTTTGCTAACGGTGCGCTCACATTCAACCAGAAGAAAACGAAAGGACACAGTAGCAAGAGCTATGTTACAATACCGCTCAACGAGTGGCTGTTTTCATTGATAGGTGAAGCCTCAACGAATGACCCGGGAGAAAAAATATTTAAGCTGCCCTCACAATCGGTTTGCTTAAAAGCGTTGAAGCATTGGACGGTTAAGGCAGGTATAAAGAAGCACATAACGTGGCATTGCGGGCGCCACAGCTTTGCGGTGAATATCCTTAACAACGGGGCGAATATAAAGACCGTGGCGAGCCTTTTAGGGCATAGCAGTTTGCAGCATACGGAGAAATACACGCGGGCGGTTGACAGCCTTAAACAAGAGGCTATAAACAGCCTGCCCGAACTAAAACTATAAGTGGCGCCGGTAGAATGTGCCGCAGCTGGAAGAGATAAGCCCCGGGGTAGCCTCAACGGCAGAAAGTAGACAAACTTAAATTATGAAAACATGAAGAGTAGCGAAGCATACGAAATGTTAGTCAATACGCGTGCGCTTTTGACATGCTATGCGGCAGGGATTGCCCTCTCAAAGGGCCGTAGTAACAGTACGGCAGAACTTGACGACGATTTGAAGGGGGAACTAACCGGGCGAATTTCAGTAATAGTAGCCAATATGAAGCAGCTTGCGGATTTTGCAACAGACACCGGCGACCGGAATTTAGGCGAGGAGGTTAAATGGTTGGGAGACGACATTGCAGACTTATCCGGCGAAGCGGGAAATATGGGGGAGGCTCACTGGCAAGCAGTTGACGAAGTTTTTAAGATTTGCTTGCTTGTGTGCCGGCGTTTCCGGTTGACGCCGGGCAAGCAAGAATACATAGCACCCGTTTTGAACAAAATGGACGGCGCTGGGGAGAGTGGTAATGAGGGCCCGGGCGGCGATGAGGCCGCCACGGTACAAGATGGAAATGGGGAAAGTAAGCCAGTGGAGTCCAAAAGATGCGTGAATGAGTTGCCCGAGCGGGCCCGGAAGTATTTCGCGAAAGCGATAGAGGCGCGATTTATGGATGAAAACGGCGATAGGTATAAATGGCTTTTTAACGGAGGAAGTACGGCGTGTTTAGCTTACTTTTTGAAGCTTGTGTATGACCCGGACGGGTGTAGAACCATACCTTTTAAACAGTTGGGGCATATGTTTGGCGTGAAGCGTTTAGACGTTGCATTAGGCCAAGCGCTTAACGCGAAAAAAAAACAACGATGGAGGGTGGAAATGGATACTTTTTTCTGTGATTAAGGCGATAATCTGAAACGTAAAAAATAATGGGGTTTAATGTGTGATAATGTGCCACATTAAACCCCATTATTTTTTACGCCTCTTGCATTCTACCTTTGCCCTTGCATTCTGAAAGGCTCCGAGATTGTCGGCCGGCGCTGAAAGAACGCAAGGGCAAAGATGGCGGAGACCGACAACTCCGACCGGACAGCCTAAATCCGTTAAAAATAAAATTATGACGGACAACGAGCAAAGGCTTGCCGACTTTATTACGGCTAAAACAATTTTCTGCACGAAAGAGGTGCTCACGAGCGATGAGGCCGCCCGGTATATGGGTGTATCGAAATCTTACCTCTACAAACTGACCATGCGACGGGAGATACCACATTACAAGCCGCGGGGCAAGATGTGCTATTTCAACCGACGCGAGCTGGAAGCATGGCTGCAAAGTAACCGGGTTGCCACGTCGGAGGAAATAGAGGAACAGGCGAATGCCTACTGTATGAAAGGAGGCGCAAGATGACGGGCGGCAAATTAATAGACTTTACCCGATGGGGGCGCGACCACGTGCTCCCGTCGGGTGGGTACACCGCTTTCCTTGTTGATATATGGGCGGGGGATGAGAGCGAAACGGAGTGTCTATTTGAACGAGAGGGACGGGGGCTTATGGCACGTAACAATTTACACCTTGTGAAAGGGCGGGAGAAAACGGGGAAGTCGGCTTTTGGCGTGTTATTGATAACGGCGGCCCTGAGCGGTGCTTTTTTAGATGTGCAAGCGCGCAAAGAGGAGATGCGCGTTTTATGGATTGACACAGAGCAAGACGTGGGCACCTTGAAGCAAAAAGCACGTAAGGCCGTAGAAATGGCGCAGGACGAGGAGAAAGGGGCGCGGGTGAGCGTTTATTCACTGAAAAGCCTCAACCCCGCAGAACGGCTTAAAGCAGCCTTAGACGCAATAAACGGGGAGCGCCCAGATTTTGTTCTTCTCGACGGGCTTGCAGACCTTTGCGCAGACTTCAATGACCAAAAAGAGAGCAAGCAAGTTGTAGATGCATTGGCTAACGTAGCGGAGAATACGGGGTGTGCGCTGCTTGCTGTTATCCATACAAACAAAACGGACAAGTCGGAGGCACGCGGCCACGTCGGCGCTATTGCCCAACAAAAGGCGGGCGAGGTTTACGAGGTGAAACGGGAAATGGGCTGCAACGTGGCAGACGTGAAGCAAATGCTTTCCCGCTTTGGCAGTGTGCCCGATATATCTTTTGAGTTTGGGGAGGGCTTTGCGCTGTTACCGGCTTACGGTGGGCTAACAAAACAGGAGGATGCGAGACGGAAGCAGCAGGAGGAATTACGGGTGCTGTTTGGCAAAGCCCTGGCGGGAGGCGTAAGGTTAGGGGCAGCTGATTTAAAGCGAAAGGTGGCGCAGTTAGAGGGAAAGAGTGAACGGTGGGCAGCGGATGCAATTAAGAGGGCACGTGACATGGGTATTATAGACCGTGCCCAAATGGGGAGAAAGGTGGGTTACTCGTTGCCCTTAACCGGTGGACTTGCAGCCGCAAATTGTTGTAACGATGAGGCCGAAAAATAAGTGCATTTTCAGGGGGAGCATATGTGTGCACAAGTGCACCCCTATATATAGGGGTTTGCACATGTGCACTAATACATACGCATCTTTGCTCTGGACGCGTGCAAACCACCATTTTGCACCTATTTTGCACTCTTGCACTCGTCCCACTTTGAAACAAAAGCCGGCCCGGTTGTCAGGGCATAAAAATTTAAAATATGAAAGATAGAAATGCACGCCTCTTTAATGCACAGGTGAGCATGTTTCGTTCTGTAAAGGAGAAAGCGCCGACCGACCCGGTGCATTTGTGGCAACTGCTTTGCGCAATTCAGAGCGGTAAGTATCGCGCCCAGGTGGAGGCCGTAAGGCGTGAGCCGGACAAGGAGAAACGTGCCAAGCTGAAAGGGCGTCTCCCTTGCTTTACGGTGTCCGGCGTGTTCCGCGGCGGGAAAGCGACAGATTTGGAGGCGCACACCGGCTTTATATGTATCGACTTGGACGCGAAAGACAACGGAGAATGCGCAAATTTCGCGGAGCTTAAAGAGGTAATAGGGCGATGCCCCAACGTGGCATTTTGCGCACATTCCGTAGGTGGCGCGGGGTATTTCTGCCTTGTGCCGATTGCCGACCCCGCAAAGCACCGTGCGTATTTTCGCGCTCTGTGCGCTGACTTTAAAAAATGCGGGCTTACCGTTGACCGAAGCGGCGTGGACGTAGGGCGCAAGCGGTTTGTGTCGTATGACCCAGAGCCGTACATTAACACGGGGGCAGAGGTGTACGATTACACGCTCCCCGAAAAAGAACCCCCGAGGGCGCAGCGGTTAAACCAAGAAGTGCCGGAGGAGGCACGCAATCCCCTTTTACTTGCTATCCTTGAATGGGCGGACAAAAAAGGCGCCGACCTTACGGGCGACTATGAGCAATGGTTTGAAATGCTTTGCGCTTTAGCCTCAACCTTTGGAGAGGGTGGGCGCGAGTATGCCCATCGGTTAAGCAAAAACGGGCACGATTATGAAAAAGAAGATACCGACAAACAATATGACGAATGCTTGAAGCATGGCGGCTATGCTTACCACTTTGGCACTCTCCTATTTCATGCCCGCAATGGAATGGGCGACGAGGAATATAACAGGGTTCGGGCCGCCTTGGATTTTGGCGATATAATTACTAACGATTAAATATAAAAAAACTATGACGAGAAATGAATTTGTTTGCGCTGCCTTGCTTAAATATATGGAGCGGCGCGAAGTTATGGACACACTTGCAGATTTGTATGCGGAGAAAGAGAAGTTGGCGGAAATCTTGGAGGCCGTGTTGCAGTTTGCCCGATGCTACACGTTGATTGAAGAGTGCTGCGAAAGGGCAGCCGACGAGATGGAATACAAAAAGCGTATGTTTGATGAGGCTCACGCGCAGGATTTCCCCGGCGGCCGGCGAGACCTCAACTAACCCCCGCGTTTTTTATTAGGGTGATAGGGTAGGCGGCAAAACCACGCGCGCCCCCTCTGAAAGAAATTTTAGGGTAAAAACGGGGCCGCGGGGGCAATTGAAGCGGGCGAGGTGTTGCGCGCACTTCGCCCGCCTTTTCTTTTCCCGTGATGCAGCTCTTAGTAGGAGTGGCGTTGTTTTTGGCTACCCTTTGGCTACCCGACAAAATAAAAACACCTCAAAATCAAGTGATTAAGAGGTGTTGGTTGTACTCGAAGCGGGACTTGAACCCGCACAGCCATCACTGGCCAAGGGATTTTAAGTCCCTCGTGTCTACCGATTCCACCATTCGAGCGCCGTGGAGCGGAAAACGAGACTCGAACTCGCGACCCCAACCTTGGCAAGGTTGTGCTCTACCAACTGAGCTATTTCCGCTTGTCGTCGTTCTTTCGGGTGCAAAGATAGCAAAAGGCGAGTGGTGAAGCAAGAGAAAGCTTGCTTTTTCTTGCTTCGTCCGAGCCGCATCTTATCTTGGCGGAGCAAAGATGTGCAAAAGGCGAGTGGCGAAGCAAGAGAAAGCTTGCTTTTTCTTGCTTTGTCCGAGCCGCAATACATCTTCGTGAAACAAAGATGTGCAAAAGGCGAGTGGCGAACGGGGAGAAAGCTTGCTTTTTCTTGCTTTGTCCGAGCCGCATCTTATCTTGGCGGAGCGAAATCTCTATATGGGCGTAAGCCTGAGGCCTACGTCGGAGATGCCTTGCAGGATGTCGCGGCTCATGATGTGGCGCACGGTGATGGTGCCTGCTGTGCCGGCGGGCAGACTGAGGGTGTCGAGGGCAAAGTCGTATTGCAGCAGCGAGACGCCGCGGCCGTCGGGGTCGCCTTTGGCGTTGGTCAGGTTGCAGGCGAGCGTGTCGGTCTGCACGTGGCCGTCGGTGCCCAGCCGTCGGCGCACTTCGAGCCAGAGCGTGCGGAAGGGGTAGGGGCGCGCCGTCGACGTGCGCAGGCAGACGTCGAGGCGGTACGTGCCGGCGTGGCTGAGCGTGTCGATGGGGAACGTGAGCACGTGGCCCCGTTCCCAGCCGTCGACGGGAACGGAGCTGAACGCATAGGCTGCGGGCCGGGGGCGGCAGGCCGTGAGCAGGACGGCCGTGAGCAGGGCGGCCGCCCCCGCGATGAGTGCCGTTGTGCGGGGCATGACGGATTCAGGCTGTGGGTGGTTCTTCGCGTTTTTCGCGCCGCGGCTTGGTGCGTCCGTTGTTTTTGCGCGTTTCGGCGCTTTGTTCGTCGGTGCGGCGGCGGGGCTGCTCTTTGGCCTCGCGCTTTTCGCCGGCGGGGCGGCGTTTCTTCTTGCGTTTCTTGCTTTTGTCGAAGCGCGTGAGGCTTTCCTGCTCCACAAGGTCGACGGTGGTGTGCTGGGCGGGGGCGTCGGAGTCGGGTTGGAGCGAGAGGGGCTTTTCGCCCTCCTTGTTGAGGCGGATGATGTCGAAGGCCCTTTCGGCCGTGATGGTGGTGGCGTTGACGGCCAGGCGCTTGTCGGTGCTGTATGTCACCATGCCGCTCAGGATGTCGGCCTTGAAGTAATAGTAGGTGGCGTCGGCCGTTTCGAGGGCAATCTCTCTGCTGGGCAGGCGCCTGGCAGCTTCGACGTAGGTGTCCACCTCGTAGTTGAGGCAGCACTTGAGCTTGGCACACTGTCCCGCGAGTTTCTGCGGATTGGGCGAGATGTCCTGCAAGCGGGCGGCGTTGGTGGAGACGGACACGAAGTTTTTCATCCACGTGGCGCAGCAGAGCTCGCGGCCGCAGGGCCCTATGCCGCCGATGCGGCCTGCCTCCTGGCGGGCGCCGATTTGTTTCATCTCGATGCGCACGTGGAACGTTTCGGCCAGCACTTTGATGAGTTTGCGGAAGTCGACGCGTGCGTCGGCGATGTAGTAGAAAATGGCTTTGTTGCCGTCGCCCTGATATTCCACGTCGCCTATCTTCATGTCGAGTCCCAGTTCGGCGGCGATGCGTCGCGACTCGATCATCGTTTCGTGCTCGCGGGCTTTGGCGGCCTCGTATTTTTCCATGTCGACGGCGCGTGCCTTGCGGTAGATGCGCTTTATTTCGCTGCCCTGCTTGAGCACTGTCTTTTTCATTTGCAGGGGCACCAGGCGTCCCGTGAGCGATACGACGCCCACGTCGTGGCCCGGGCTGGCCTCGACGGCCACCATGTCGCCCTTGGCCAGGTCCAGGTGGTTTTCGTTGCGGTAGTAGCCTTTGCGCGTGTTTTTAAACTGCACCTCCACGAGGTCGCACGAGGCGTCGTTGCCGGGGATGTCGGAAAAGTAGTTGTACGAGTTGAGCTGTTTGTCCTGCCGTCCGCAGCCCGAGGCCGCGAAACCGCGCAGATGGGGGTCGTTTATGAAATCGGTCATGCGTTTCTGTCTCTTATTATATATATGGTGTGGCGGCGGGGCCGCCTGTCGGAGTCACTGTATGAGCAGGACAATCATTTTGAGCGCCAGGTCGAAGAAGACCATGCGCGGACTGACGTTTTGCTCGATGTCGCGCTGTGCGGCCGCCAGCTCGTTCATGATGCCGACGACGTTGCGTTCGTTGACAAAGCGGGCGAAGCGCCGGGAGAAGTCGGCCTCGCGGCGCGACTGGTAGTTGAGCGCCGGCAGGCGGAAGTTGTAGACGAAGTTTTCGCGCACCTGCCGCTGGCAGTATTGCAGGAAATCTTTTTGCCGCTCGCGTCCCCACGAGGCCACCTGCTGGGCCCAGTCGTGCATGTCTTTGACCTTGCGCATGTAGCTCAGTCGCATGAGCAGCACGAAGAGGTCGAAAAACAGGGCCTCGTCCTCGTTTGCCACGAGGCGTGCCAGGGCCCGCGTGTAGCTGCCTGCGGCGGCGTGGGCCACGGCGCGTGCGTCGTCGGCGTCGAGGCCGCGCTGCTCGCTGAGGGTGCGGGCCATGACCTCCTCGGGCAGGGGCGGAAAGGCCACGCGCTGCGTGCGGCTCACGATGGTGGAGAGCAGGCGGTCGGGACGGTCGCTCACGAGCACGAAGGCCGTGCGTGCCGGGGGCTCTTCCAGGATTTTCAGCAGCTTGTTGGCCGCCGTTTCGTTCATCAGTTCGGGGTGCCACACGACGAGCACGCGCCAGCCCCCGCGCGAGGCCGTGAGGCTGAGGCGCTGCACGATGGCGTCGCTCTCGGTAGCGTAAATCATGGCCTGCTGGTTTTCCACGTCCATGGCGCGGAGCCAGTCGGTCATGTCGAAGTAGGGCGTGCGGCACAGCTGTTCGCGCCATTGGGCCAGGTAGACGTCGCTCGTCACGTCGCCGCTGCGTCCGCGGGGCCTCACCACGGGGAAGGTGAAATGGAGGTCGGGATGCACCCACCGTGCCGTCATCTTGCACGAGGGGCACTCTCCGCACGGGCGTCCCTCCACGGGCCGTTCGCACAGGAGCGAGGCGGCATAGGCCCAAAGCGCCTCGGTTTCGCCCGAAGGGGCATTGATGCGCTCCAAGTGGCGGCGCGCCTCGGCATAATAGCCGTCGATGGCCTCGCGGCAGGCGTCGGCCATGCCCAGCTCGTCGTAGATGGCCGTCACGGCAGCAATCTTTTCGGCGGCAGGCAGCGTGCGGTCGGCCAGCAGCGCGTCGAGCCG
>ENA-OOXJ01001403-OOXJ01001403.1-human-gut-metagenome-genome-assembly--contig:-NODE-1403-length-15375-cov-4.339883_pt1 | contig 15375 bp, 10 predicted proteins | sample MGYA00241587_ERZ501343 | MGnify/ENA primary metagenome ERZ501343 (study PRJEB25962, sample SAMEA2042918) | human gut metagenome | biome: human gut; feature: human-associated habitat; material: faeces... | reverse complement strand
CGGCCATGGCCTGCTCCTTTGCGGCGCCCGTGGGCGTTATGTTCTGCAGCAGCTCCCAGGAGGAGCGGCCGGACTCGCGCACCAGCGCGAGGAAGGCGTCGATGTCGCCGCGCTCCAGCGCGTCGGCCTCCTCGGCGGACCTTCTGTCGTCCGCGAAGAAGTGCATGGCCCTCAGCACGGCGCGGTCGCCCGCGGCACGCCTGAGCTCCGGCAGGGCGCGCAGGAGCTCGGCCTCGTCCACCTCGCGGAGCACCTTCCTGCCGAAATAGGCCGCCACGGCGCCCATCTCCTCGGGGATGGAGGCATACTCGCCCGTCAGCGCCGCGTGGCTGGCGCCGGAGTCGATTATGCACAGCGCATAGCCCAGGCTCTCGAGGTCCACGGCCACGCTGCGCACCACCGGCTCCGCCGGGTCCGCGAAGTCTATGGCCACCGCGCCGCCGACGGAGGACGCGGTCTGGTCCATGAGCCCGCTGGGCTTGCCGAAATAGACGTTCTCCGCCCTCTGGCCGAGCTGGGCGATGGTGACGGCGTCGAGCTCGCCCGAGCAGAACAGACAGTTCTCGATGACGCCCAGCAGCACCTCGCAGGCCGCCGAGGATGACAGGCCCGAGCCGGGCAGCACCTCGGAGACGGCATAGGCGTCGAAGCCCGCGACCTCATAGCCGCGCTCCTTCACGAGCCCGGCCATGCCGCGCACGAGGGCGGCGGTGCTCTCCCGCTCGTCCGTGCGGGGCAGCAGCTCGTCGAGGCTTATCTCCACCATGGGCCAGCCCTCGGACTGGAACCTTATCCTGTTCAGGCCGTTCGGCGCCGCGCAGGCCAGGAAGTCGAGGTCCACGGCCCCGGCGAGCACCCTGCCGTGCTGGTGGTCCGTGTGGTTGCCGCAGATCTCGGTGCGGCCCGGCGCGGAGCAGAGCACGACGGGGCGCTCCTCGTCATCGCCGAAGCTGCGGGCGAACCCGTCGAGCACATGGGCCACCTTGGCCCTGGCCCCGCTTATCTCGCCGTATTTGAGCCGGGACAGCGTCCCGTCCAGCTCGCCCGCGCCCAGAGCGCGGCGCACGGCGCCCAGTTTCTGCATCTTCATTCTCTCCTCTTTTGCATAATAAAACCGCTGCAAAGAAGGCGGATCGCTCACATCTGCTTTGCAGCGGTTTACTGCGTTTTTATGTGATTACTTCTTCTGGACGTACTTCAGGCAGTCCAGCATGACCGCGACAAGAATTATAATACCGGAGAACACAAACTGCAAGTTCGTGTCTATGCCGAGCGTGGTCAGGGAGTAGGTCAGCGCGGTGAAGATGAACACGCCGACGACGACGCCGGAGATCTTGCCGATGCCGCCGGTGAAGGAGATGCCGCCGACGACGCAGGCCGCGATGGCGTCCATCTCCCAGCCCTGGCCGTAAGCCGCGGAGCCGGAGCCGATCATGCGGATGCACTCGAGCCAGGAGCCGAAGCCGTAGAGCACGCCGGCCATGATGAAGGCGCCGACGGTGACCTTGAAGACGGAGATGCCGGAGACGGAGGCCGCCTCGGGGTTGCCGCCGACCGCGTACAGGTTCTTGCCGAAGGTGGTCTTGTTCCAGATGAACCAGACGACGATAACGGCCGCCGCCGCCCAGAGTATGATGGTCGGGAACTTGCCCAGTTTGGGGATGATCATGGAGGGGATGGTGCTGTCGATGCCGCCGAAGGACACGCCCTTGGTCGAGTAGGTGACGAGGCCGAAGATGACGAGCATGTTGGCCATGGTCGAGATGAAGGGGTGCATCTTGAACTTGGCGGTGAAGAAGCCGGCTATCGTGGTGAAGATGGTGCACAGCACGATGCAGACGATGAGCGCGAAGAACACGCGGCCGAGCAGAGGCATGCCGGTGAAGTCGAAGACCTTGCCGAACACGGAGCCGGTGTTGGGGCCGTTGTGCATGATTATGGTGGCCGCGGTCATGCCCATGCCGACCATACGGCCTATGGACAGGTCCGTGCCGGCCAGCAGTATGAGTCCCGCGACGCCCAGGGCCAGGAACATGCGCGGCGAGGCCTGGGACAGGATGTTCAGCACGTTGTTGAGCGTGAGCAGGGGCACACCCTTCACGATGGGCGTGACTATGCACAGCGCGATGAAGATGATTACTATGGCTATGTACAGGCCGTTGCGCAGGAAGAAGTCGCGCCGGTTGAAGGTGTAGCGGTAGTTCTCCCAGGACTGGGCCGTCTTTTCACCATAGGTGAACTTCGACATGCGCAGCAGGTCGATGAGGTGGTACTTGTGGTCGAAGGCGGCGTGGCGCCGGTCCTTTATCTCCTGCTTTTCCTTGAGCAGGTTCATCTTCGCGTCGAAGAGGCGGTTCTTGTGGACGTATTTCTCGTCCTTGAGCTCCTGCTGATCGGAGAGCTTGGACACCGTCTCCTGGTGCTCCTTGTGCAGCTGCTCGACGGCTTCTTTGTAGTTCTCCTGGGCCTTGACGTTCTCCTCGGCGCAGCTGGCGACCACGGCCTGGTAATAGGCGCCGTAGTTGGCCTTGAGGTAGCTCTCGGCCTCGGCGATGAGCTTGGAGACCTCGGCCTTGTTCTTGGCCTCGACCTCCTTGGCCGCGGCGAGCTGCTTTTTGAGCTCGGCGGCTCGCTTCTGCTTCTCCTCGGCCGTGTAGATGCGGTCGCGCTTGAGGTTCTCAAGGCTGTTCTGGATGTCCAGGACCTTGTCGGTGCCGTCCACGCGCAGGGCGTTTATCTTTTCCTGTATGGCGCCCACATGCTCGTCGATCGGAGCGAGCAGCTGAGCCTCCTGCTCAGCCGTCAGGATCTTTGATTTTTCTGCTACCATATGTGCTTCTCCTACCTTACAGGTATTTTGCGCTGAGTCTCAAAAGCTCTTCCTGATCCGTCTCCTTGGTGTTCACGATGCCGGAGAGGTGTCCGTTGCTCATGACGCCTATGCGGTTCGTGATGCCGAGGATCTCGGGCATTTCGGAAGAGACGACTATTATCGTCTTGCCGGCCTTGGCCATCTGGATTATGAGCTCATAGATCTCGTACTTGGCGCCGACGTCGATGCCGCGGGTCGGCTCGTCCATCATGAAGACCTGCGGCTCGCGCTCGAGCCACTTGCCGAAGATGACCTTCTGCTGGTTGCCGCCGGAGAGGCTGGTTATCATGTCGTCCGGGCCCATGCACTTGGTGCGCATGACCTTGATCTCCTTGTTCGTGGCCTTGACCATCTTGGGATTGGACAGCGCCGGGCCGGACTTGTACTGATTGAGGTTGGCTATCGTCGTGTTGAAGGTGAGGTCGCACTTGAGGAAGAGGCCGTTTGCCTTGCGCTCCTCGGTTATCATGGCGAAGCCGTGCTCGATGGCCTCCCTGGCGTTGGTGAAGTTCATGAGCCTGCCCTTGAAGTACACGCGCCCGGCGGCCCTGGTGCGCACGCCGAAGATCGTCTCGAGGAGCTCCGTCCTGCCCGCGCCGACCAGGCCGTAGAGGCCGAAGATCTCGCCCTCGCGCACGTCGAAGCTCACGTCCTGCAGATAGGGCGCGTACTTCGTGGAGAGGTGCTGCACGGAGAGGATGGTCTCCCCCGGCGTGTTGTCCACGGGCGGGAAGCGGCTCTCGAGCGAGCGGCCGACCATGGCGGCGATGAGCTCGTTCATGTTCGTGTCCTCGGCGCGCTTGGTCATGACGAGCTTGCCGTCGCGCAGGACCGAGATCTCGTCGCAGATCTCGAATATCTCATCCATCTTGTGAGAGATATATATAAGCGAGATGCCCTGATCGCGCAGCATCCGCATCATTTCAAAGAGTTTTTCGACCTCCTGCACGGTGAGGGAGGAGGTGGGCTCGTCCAGGACGATGACCTGAGAGTTGTAGGAGATGGCCTTGGCTATCTCGCACATCTGCCGCTGGGAAACGGACATGTTCCGCATCGGCTGGTTCAGGTTCACGGTCATGCCGAGCTTACGGAAAAGCTCGGAAGCCTTCTTTTTCATTCCGCCCTCGTCGACGACGCCCATTGCGTTGGTCGGGTAGCGGCCGAGGAACAGGTTGTCCGTCACGTTCCGCTCCAGGCACTGGTTCAGCTCCTGGTGGACCATGGCGATGCCGTTCTCCAGCGCGTCCTTGGGGCCGGAAAAGCTGATCTCCTTGCCGTTTAGAAAGATCTTCCCCTCGTCCTTCTGGTAGGTGCCGAAAAGGCACTTCATCATCGTCGACTTGCCGGCGCCGTTTTCGCCCATAAGGCCCATGACAGTCCCGCGCCTGACGTCCAGATCTATGTGGTCAAGCACGCGGTTGCGGCCGAAGGACTTGCTCATGCCGCGTATTGACAGGACGATATCATTTTTCGCATCTGCCATTCTTGTTAACTCCCGTTTTGCAAATTTGCAGTTTCAGCGAAAACCTGATTCTGCCGGATTTTCATTACAAATTGCTATTAGGGAGAAGTTATTTCTCCCTAATAGCAAAGGTTTAAGTTAGCTTACGCTGTGTCTGTGCAGCCTTATCACTGGCTCAGAATGCCGGTGTAGGAGGCGGCGTTGTCGGTCTTGACCATGTTGATGGCGAAGGCATCGTACATGTCGGGGTTGCCCAGACGGTTGGTGATGTTGGACTCGGTCTGGCCGTCGCCGGCGATGTACTCGACGTTCAGGTTCAGCAGATCGTCGTACTTCTGCAGCAGCGGCTGATAGGTGGAGCCGAGGAAGTTATCGGCGGAGTTGTAGATGTTCAGCCAGACGTTCTTGGTCGGGTGAGCGGTGGCGTCGAGCTGGTTGGAGACGGGCGCATAGGTGACGGTGGAATCCAGGAACTCCTCGTAGTTCTCCGCGGTCACGGCCACGTTCAGGGCGTAGTAGCTGCGGGAGGCCTCGTCGTAGTAGAAGACGTCGGAGCTCAGGACGTTGCCGGCGTCGTCGGCGGTGCCTATGCCGGTGTCGATGTCCACGCCGTCAAGGGCGTTGCGCAGGACGCGGAGGGTCAGGTAGGCCTGCACGTCGGCGTGCTGGCTGATGGTGCCGCCGTAGCCCTCGGCGATGGCGGCGACGGCGTCGGAGTTGGCGTCGTAGCCGAAGGTGGGGACGCCCTCAGCCTTGGACCAGGCGAGGAACATGCTCATGCCCATGCCGTCGTTGTTGGAGGCGACGATGTCGATCTGATCGCCGAAGGAGGAGGCCCAGGTGCCGATGGCGTTGCCGGCGGTGGCGGCGTCCCAGGTGGCGCCGGCGGAGTTCTTCATCTCCTGAGAGGCGAGCTCACGGACGATGTAGGTGGTGCCGTCTATCTCGAGGGTGCCGTCCTTGACGTAGGTGGAGGTGCCGTCGATGTTGGTGCCGACGGGGGTGCTGTCGATGACGCCGTCGACCTCAACGGCGGTGCCGAGAGCGCTGCGGACGCCGCGGGTACGGGCGATGGAGTCGTTGTGGCCGATGTCGCCGACGGCGAGGACGTAGCCGATGATGCCGTCGCCATTGCGGTCGAGGCCCTCGATGTTGGCCTTTATGTAGTCAAGGATCATGGTGCCCTGCAGCTCGGCGCCCTGGTTGGCGTCGAAGCCGACGTAGTAGGTGTTCTCGTTGAAGGTCAGAGCGGCCATGTCGAGCTCACCGGTGGTGCTGTTGGAGGGCTGACGGTTGAACCAGACAAGGGGCTTATCCTTGTTGGCGACGGTGGTGGCGCCGCCGTCGTCGGCCGGAGCCTCGCTGACGGTGCTGTCGTCCGCAGGCGGATTGGAGGTGTCGGTGCTGGCCTCGCCGCAGGCGGCGAGCGCAAACACAAGTACGAGTGCGAGGAGCAGTGCAAGTATTTTCTTCATGGCAATTCTCCTTTTTCATTTTGAAATTGAACGGGATTCCTCTTATACCCCGCTCGGATGTTACAATTTTATTAAAATCTGCCAGCGAAAACAAGGTGAAATTTCACCGAAAGTTGGTTAGAAATTTATTTGAATGCGACAACTTAATTAAATTGGAGAATGCCATATTGTGCAATATGTTCAGTTTTGGCGCTGTTCAAAAGCGAAAAGGGCCTTCTGACTGTCCATGGTAAAAATGTTTTCCCTATCCACCACCTGTGTCGAGGTGTCCACGGTCTTTTGGAGGGAGTCGCCCTGGCCGGAGAGGAGTTTGTAGGCGCTCTCAACGCCGAGGTAGCCCATGGCGTAGGGGTTCTGCACGACGAGCGCGTCGACGCTGCCCTCCTGCAGTCCGTCCACGGTGGCGACGTTGGAGTCGAAGCCGACGAGGAACACGCTCTCGGAGAGGCCGAGCTCGCTCACGGCCTCGGCAGCGCCGACGCTGGTGGGCTCGTTGAAGGCGAGCAGGACGTTTATCTCCGGGTGCTCGGCGAGCATGGCCTCGGTGTCCTCCTTCGCCTGCCCGGCTTCAGCGAGGGTGTTTATGACGGCGGCGACCACGGCACGTCCGCTCTCACCCAGCAGATCGACGGCGCCGTGCTCGCGCTCCTGACCGTTGGCGCTGCTGATGTCGTAGTTCACGATGCCGACGGTGAGCTCGCCCTCGACGCGGTCGAGCGCAGCCTGAGCGGCCATCTGACCGGCAGCATAGTTGTCCGTGCCGATATAGGTGCTCACCATATCGGAGGCGACGGAGCTGTCTATGGCAACGATCTTCACGCCGGCGCGGGCGGCTTCGTCTATGGCGGAGGCGTTGTTTTCATAGTCTATGGCGGAGAACACCAGTGCATCGGCTCCTGCCGACACGGCATCCGCCACCATGCGGTTTTGCGTCTCATAGTCCTCCTCGGTCTCCGGACCGGTTATGGTGAGCTTGAGGTTGTACTCTGTCGCGGCGGCCTCCGCCCCGGCGAACACCGAGAGCCAGAACTCCGTCTCCGTGGACTTGGCCACGAGGGCGACCGTGTGCTGTTCTGCGACGGAGTTGACGCCGCAGCCGCCGAGCAGCAGCGCCGCGATCATGGCGCAGGCGGCGGCGAGTCTACTTCGTTTCATAGTCGCCCTCCCGTATCTTGGGCATGCGTATCTCCACGCAGGTGCCGACGTCCGGCTCGCTGGTGATGTGAAGCCCGTAGTTCTTGCCGAAGTATATCTTCAGCCTGTCGTTGACGTTCTTGATGCCTATGCCGGTGCGGTCCGTGGGGCCGTTCTGCATGATGGCCTCCAGCTGCTCGGGGCCCATGCCCACGCCGTTGTCCTGCACGGAGAACACGATGTCGTCCCCGTCGAAGCGGACGCGCACGTCGATGCGCCCCTCCTCCACCATGAGGTCCAGGCCGTGGTTGATGGAGTTCTCTATGATGGGCTGGAGGGTTATCTTGTTGCAGTAGTAGCCGAGGCAGTCCGGGTCCACGTCGAAGGTGTAGGTGAACTGGTTCTTGTAGCGGTACATCTGGATCTGCAGGTAGCTCTCGGCGTGCTCTAGCTCCTTGGCGATGGGTATGAGCTCGTGGCCGCGGCTGATGCTGATGCGGAAGAGCCGCGCGAGGGCGTGCACCATCTTGACGGCGTCCGCGTTGCGGCCCTGCTCGCACATCCAGGCGATGGAGTCGAGCGTGTTGTAGAGGAAGTGCGGGTTTATCTGGGCCTGCAGGGCTTTGAGCTCCGTTTTGCGGAGGTTTATCTCCTCCTCGCGGACGGTGGTCATCAGCTCCTGTATGCGCAGCACCATGTGCTCGAAGGAGTCCGAGAGCTCCTGCACCTCGCGCGTGCCGCCGACGGGGCGGTAGGTGAAGTGGTCGGCGTCGGACTCGAAGCTCTCCATGGCCGAGGCCAGGCCGCGCAGGGGCTTGCCGATGAGCCGCGAGAGCAGCCAGCTCGTCAGCACGGCGACGGCCAGCACCACGACCGCCAGCCATAAGGAGAGGCGGATCATGTCGTTCACGTTGCGGTTCACCAGCTCGTCGACATAGCTCACGCCCACAGCGCGCCAGCCGCTCTCGCCCACGCTGGCCACGGAGTAGATGACCGTGTCGTCCGCGTAGGCCCCGTCCTCCAGCGCCGCCAGCGCCTCCGTGTCCTCGCTCTTGAGCCCGGCGTAGAGCAGCTGCTGCTGGGGATGGTAGATGATGTTCCCGCTGTCGTCCATGAGGAAGCAATAGCCGCGCTGACCTATGCTGACGTTGTTGATATAGCTTGAGATGCCCGAAAAACTCAGGTCCAGCGAGACCCAGGCGGCTTCACCGCCGCCGTTGAGCGGCGCCGTCATCGTGACGACCCAGGGGTAGTAGCCCTCGAAAATCGTCTCGACGTGCGGCGCAGTCATGTATGAGCCCTCCGAACCGCGGGCCATTTCGAGGTTGAAGGAGAGGTTCTGGAGTATGTTTTCCTTGGGCTCCCGGCCCAGGGACCAGCAGTCGAGCAGTTCACCGCCCTCGGAATAGCTTGTGACGGCCACGACGTCGGGCCGGAACTTCAAAAAGGCGGCCAGCAGCCTGTCCCGGCTCTCCTCGCTCTCGGAGACGGACTGCTCCACCAGCTCCATGGCCTGGTTCATGTCGTTCAGGTAGCTGCCGACGGTGTTCGACACCTGGGAGACAGCCTGGGCGCTGCTTGTCCGCGCGTTCTGCACCATGGCGCTCCGATAGCGGTCCAGAAAGAGAAAAATGCAGCAGATGAGGATTATCGCCACCGTGCCAACGACCATCGTCACAAGGATGCTGGTTATTCGCAGCTCGGTGCGGGGCGTTCTGCCCTTCAAGCGCCGTCACCCGCCTTTCCTGAGTCCAGCCTGCGCCGCATGGCGTTCGGCGACTCGCCGCAGTATTTTTTGAAGCAGTAGGAAAAGTAGTGCTGGTCCGTATAGCCGCAGCGCCGGGAGATCTCCTGCACCTTCAGCGAGGAGGAGGCGAGCAGCTCCTGCGCGGCCTCCATGCGCTTGCGGATGAGTATGTTGATGAAGGTCTCGCCCGCGTATTTCTTTATGCAGGCGCTCAGGTGGTTGGGGCTGACGTCCAGCATCCCGCTGAGCGAGACGAGGGAGAGCCCGGCGTCCATGTAGTTCTGGTCGATGGTCTCCAGCGCCCGCTTGCACAGGAGGTTCCCGCCCTTGACGGCGGGGGCGAGGTCGCTTATGAACTGCGCGCCGCCCTCGCTGCGGTCGCCCTGCCTGAGCGCCTCCATGGCCTCGCGATAGGCCCCGTTCAGCTCGCTCAGGCTGCGGACCATGCGGCTGACGCCGATGCGGCAGCGCCGGCCCAGCACGCGGTCGGCCATCTGCGGCAGCTCGTCGGCGAGGATGTGCAGATACTCGTCGAAGTCCGAGGGGTTGCCCAGCAGCACGGTTATGACCTTGCCCGAGGCGAAGAAGCTGACGCTGCGCAGGTATTTCGAGGCCAGCCTGTCCACGGAGGCCACGAAGGCCGGGGCCGTGCGGTTGGCGCCGTCCTCGCCCAGGAGGGTGGAGACCATGACGGTGTAGCAGGGGCGGTCGCTCTTGTCGCGCAGCAGTCCGCACTGGCGGGCGTAGGCCTCCGAGTGCGCGTCGCCCTCCGGGTCGGCGAAGTCGTCGAGCACCAGCGGCATGAGCATGGCCGCGCGCAGGTCCGGGCCGTCCGCGCGCGGCGGGGCCTGGCGGAACATGGCGAACTGCGCGTCTATCTTCTGGTGGATGTTGCGCAGCTCCGCGCCCAGGCCCTCCATGGTCAGGGGCTTGAGCATGTAGCTGATGATGTTGTACTGTATCGCCTGCTTGGCGTACTCAAAGTCGTCGTAGCCGCTCAGGAAGGCTATGTTCGTCGCGGGGCGCACCTCGCGCACCTGCCGGGCGAGCTCGATGCCCGAGATGAAGGGCATGCGTATGTCGGTGAGCAGCAGGTCCGGCTCCAGCTTTTCCACGAGCTGCAGCGCGTCCAGCCCGTTGCTGGCGCTGCCCACGAGCTTGAAGCCGTACTCCTCCCAGGGGATCATGGAGCACACCGCCTCGCGCAGTTCGTCCTCGTCGTCGGCGACTATCACGGTGTAGAGCGTCTTTGATCTCATCGCGGCACCGTCCTTTCAATATGGCAATATTATATCAGACGGGCCCGGCTATAACAATTTTTTCTTAGCTGATCCGACAAAAAACAAATCGCCCCGCGTCGGAGTGTTCCGCTGCGGGGCGATTTTTTGTTTCCGGCCTTACGGCTGGCGGTAGCAGTCGAGCATCAGATGCTTGAAGAGCTGCTCGTGCACGCTCAGCTTGCGGCCCTTCTTGGTTATCAGGGAAAAGGGCATGGTGAAGTCGTAGTCGACGAGGTCCAGGACGCAGATCTGGTCCAGGTCCGCCTCGGTTATGTCCGATTGCAGCGTCCTGGCCACGAGGTTTTCGTTTTTCTTGACGATGTCTATCGCCTGGTGCGGGACCATGCAGACGTAGGCGAGGTTCAGCCTGATGTTGTGCCTTGCAAATTCCTCCGCTATCGCCGTGCCGGGCACGGTCTTGATCTCGGGCATCAGCAGCGGGACGTTGTCCAGCTCGCGTATGGAGATCTTCCCCTTCTTCGCAAAGGGGTGGCTCTTGTTGACGATGAACACCTGCTGCACGTTCTCCAGCTCGGTAACGTTGAGCTTCCTGGTGTCGCACTCGCCGTATACCATGCCGAAGGCCGCGTCGCCCTTCAGGACCATGTCCGTGCAGACTGCGGAGTATTCGTTTATGAGGCTCACGCTGAATTCGTCGGGGGGAGTCAGCAGCAGCTTTTGCAGCGAGGGCGGCAGCTTCATGAAGCGCCCCATGGTCACGGCCACGGTGATGCTCGTCTTGCCCATCGCCTCGAGCTTGCCGAAATTATAGATCTTGTCCACGTGCTCGACGATTATCAGCGCCTCGGAATACACGGATTTGCCTAGGTTAGTCAGTTCCAGCCCGTTCGCGGACCGGTAGAAGAGGTCTGCCATGAGCTCGTCCTCCAGCCGGCGTATGGCTGCACTTATCCCCTGCGGGCTTATGTTGAGGGAGACGGCCGCCTTTGACATGCTGCCCAATTTGCATATTTCAATAAAATACCGGAGCTGATTAATATCCATCGTATTCTCCTTCCTGCTAATTATATGGGCACATGTATGTGTATGTATACAGTGAGTTTAATCAATTTAGGGCAAAAAATCCAGCCATCTTTTGTTGATGTTGCAACTGATAATTGATAGGTCAGTAACTTAACAATGTTTTGTTGAAGCATAAACAATGTGGATAATGTGCGGAAAAAGCCGTTTATTGTCGGAAAAATAGATACATGATATTTTTTAGACAAATCAAACCGCCGATTCCCGCAGCTGTCTCTCAACTCAGATTCAGCAAATATTTTTACATTGCGGAGGGTGGTTTCGGCCGCCGCGCGGGGCCGGACACCCGGGAAAGGAGAAAGGACAATGGAGCTTCCTCTCAAGGGCATCCGCATTCTCGACCTCAGCACGATGTATCCCGGTCCGCTCTGCACCATGATGCTTGCCGACTTCGGCGCGGAGGTCATCAGGGTGGAACCGCCCAAGGGCGGCGACCTCTGGCGGCTCTCTCAGCCGAGGGTGAACGGCCTCGGCATGCCGTACCTGCAGGTCAACCGGAACAAGAAGAGCCTCTGCCTGAACCTCAAGGAGCCCGAGGCCAGGGAGATCTTCTACAAGCTCGTCCGCGGCGCCGACGTCGTCGTCGAGCAGTACCGCCCCGGCGTGGCGGCGAGGCTCGGCATCGACTACGAAACGGTGAGCCGCCTCAACCCCAGGCTCGTCTACTGCTCCATCTCCGGCTTCGGCCAGGACGGCCCGTACCGCCTCCGCTCGGGGCACGACCTCAACTACATCAGCTGCGCCGGCATCCTGGGCCTCACGGCCTGGAAGGGCTGCAAGCCGGCCATCCCCAGCGTGCAGATAGGCGACGTCGGCGGCGGCGCGCTCTATGCCATGAGCGGCATACTCATCGCGCTCATGGGCGCGAAAGCCACCGGCCGCGGCCAGTATGTGGACACCGCGATGTTCGACGGGGCCATCTCCCTCATGGGCTGGAACGCCTCCGGCTACTTCGCCACGGGCGAGGACGTGGAGCCCGAGAGCGGCATCCTCCTCGGCCAGCTCGCCTGCTACAACGTCTATGAGACGCGCGACGGCCGCTACATGAGCATAGGCGGCGTGGAGGCCCACCTCTGGGCCAACTTCTGCAACGTCATCGGCCGCCCCGAGTACGCCGAATGGCAGCGCGACCTCTCCCGCCAGGACGAGATGAAGGCGGAGATCTCCCGCATCTTCAAGGAAAAGACGCTTGCCGAGTGGAAGGAGTTCCTCGCGGACGTGGACTGCTGCTGGTCGCCCGTGGCCACGGTGGGCGAGGCGCTGGAGGACCCGCAGACCAGGGCCCGCGGCATGGTCATCGAGATGACCGACCCCCGGGGCGAGTACGGCACCGTAAAGATGCTCGGCAACCCCATAAAGCTCTCCGAGACGCCCGCGCGCCGGGAGCTCTTCCCGCCCCGCAAGGGCGAACACACCGACGAGCTGCTCGGCGGCATAGGTTACACGCAGGAACAGATCGCGGACCTCCGCGCCCGCAGTGTTGTCTGAATATCACGGAAAGGATCTAAACAAGAGGGAAATGAGAATTCTGGTTTTTGTAAAGCAGATACCAAACACCAGCGACGTCAGGCTCGACCCCAGGACCGGCAATCTCTGCCGCGACGGCGTTGCGAGCGTGATAAATCCGCTGGATCTGAACGCCATAGAGGCGGCGATGCAGCTGAAGGCAGCGCACGGCGGGACGGTAGCCGCCGTCACCATGGGCCCGCCCCAGGCGGCGGACGTGTTGAAAAAGGCCATGGCGCTCGGCTGCGACGAGAGCTATCTGCTTTCCGACCGCGCCTTCGGCGGCGCGGACACGCTGGCCACGGCCTACACGCTCTCCCAGGCCGTCAGGAAGCTGGGCGCCTTCGACCTGCTGCTCTTCGGCCAGCACTCCGCCGACGGTGACACGGCCCAGGTCGGCGCAGCCGTTGCGGCCTTCCTGGACATCCCCCAGGTGACGCTCGCCTCCTCCCTCGAGTGCAGGGACGGCTGGGCCTGCTGCGACAGGTCCCTCAAGAACTGCGTTGAAAAGGTCCGCGTAAAGCTGCCCGCGGCGATAACCGTGTGCGCAGAGATAAACGACCCTCCCTACGCCTCCCCGCTCGGCATACTCGCCGCTCTGGAAAAGCCCCTGACCGTCTGGTCCGCCGCGGAGCTCGGCGCCGACCCCGCCAGGACCGGCACGCCCGGCTCCCCCTCCTCCACCAAGCGCGTCTTCCAGCCGCCCAAACGCGGCGGGGCCGTTGAGTTCTTCTCCGGCAGCGCCAGGGAGGCGGCGGCACAGTTTGTGGACATGCTCGAAGCCGAGCATCTCATCTGAATCTGAGGAGTTTAGACATGGCAGCAAACGATTACAAAGGCATTTGGGTATTTGCAGAACAGCAGCACGGGCACATCGAGCCCTCCGTCTTCGAGCTTCTCGCCAAGGCGCGCGAGCTTGCGGCGCACAGCGGCGAGGAGGTCACCGCCGTGCTTCTCGGCTGCGGCATCGCCTCTCTCACGGAGGAGCTCTTCGCCCGCGGCGCGGACGCGGTCATCGCGGCGGAGCATGAAAACCTTGAAAAATACAGCGCCCGCCCCTATCAGCAGGCGCTGACCCAGCTGGCCGAAAAATACCGGCCCTCCATCATCCTCTACGGCGCCACCACCCTCGGCCGCGACCTCGCGCCCAGGATGATGGTCAGCCTCAATACCGGCCTGACGGCCGACGCCATCGACCTCGGCTTCGACGAGGACGGCGTGTTCTATCAGACCACCCCCGCCTACGGCGGCAAGGTGTTTGCAAACATCGTCATCCCCGAGCGCAGGCCCCAGATGGTCACGGTGCGCCCCCGCGTCTTTGAGGCGCTGGCCCCGGACGCCTCCCGCAGGGGCTGCGCGGTGTTCGAGCAGGTCGATGTGGACGCCGACGCCTGCTACGAGGTGCTCGAGACGGCGGAAAAGCCCGCCGGCGGCGTGCAGCTCGAGAAGGCGGAGGTCATAGTCGCCGGCGGCCGCGGCGTCAAGAGCGAAGCCGACCTCGACATGCTGCGCGCTCTGGCCTCCGCCCTCGGCGGACAGGTCGCGGGCTCCAGGCCGCTCGTCGAGAGCGGGCTGCTCACCCACGAGTATCAGCTCGGCCAGTCCGGCAGCACCGTCAAGCCCGAGCTCATCATAAACGTCGCCGTCTCCGGCTCCGTGCAGTACCGGGTCGGCATGCAGGACGCCAAGCGCATCGCCAGCATCAACCTCGACAAGGCCGCGCCGATATACGGCATATCCCAGTACGGCATCGCGGCCAACTTCCGGGACGTCGTCCCCGCCATCACCGAGGAGATAGAAAAACGCAGAAAGCACCAATTCTGAATAAAAAGGGAGAGAGACCAATGAAGAAGCTTTACACACCGATGAAGATCAACGGCCTGGAGCTCAAAAACCGCGTAGTGATGTCCCCCATGAGCGTGGGCCACTGCGTCGACGGCATCTTTGACGCGGCGGCCGCCGATTTCTACCGCACCAGGGCGGAAGGCGGAGTCGGCCTCATAGTTTTCGCCAACATGCAGTGGGACAAGGTGCGCCACGCGCACAACGTTCCCCTGCTCACAGATGAGAAGTACATCCCCACCCTCGAGACCATCACCAGCGCCATCCACGAGGGCGGCGCCAAGGTCTTTGCCCAGATAATGCACCGCGGCACCTCCGCGCCGCGCGCCACCATAGACGGCCTGGAGGCCGTGGGCCCCTCCGCCGTGCCGCGCAAGTTCACCCACTATGAGATGCCCCGCGCCCTGACCATCGACGAGATACACGAGTTCGTCCAGTGGCAGGCCGAGGCCGCGGTCATCGCCAAGAAGGCCGGCTTTGACGGCATTGAGCTCGAGACCAACTCCGGCTACCTCTACGGCCAGTTCTGGTCCCCCCTGACCAACAAGCGCGAGGACGAGTACGGCTGCCAGAACATGGAGAACCGCAACCGCTTCATGGTCGAGACCCTGACCGCCATCCGCGCCGCCGTCGGCCCCGACTATCCCCTGCAGCTGCGCGTGAGCGGCAGCGACCTGCTCGAGGGCGGCTGCACCGGCGACGACATCGCCGACATCTGCGAGTACCTCGACAAGACCGGCCTCGTGGACTGCTTCTCCATCACCGCCGGCTGGCACGACTCCACCGTGCCCCTCATCACCATGGAGGTCCCCTTCGGCAACTGGAACTACCTCGGCCGCCAGATAAAGGCCAAGGTCAAGGCCCCCGTCATCATGGGCATGCGCCAGTACATAAAGGAGGCCGAGGAGGTCGTCGAGCGCGGCGACTTTGACGGCGTGGTCATCGGCCGTCAGTGGCTGGCCGATCCCCAGCTCGTGAACAAGGCCATGCGCGGCGAGTATGACCGCATCCGCCCC
>ENA-OOXJ01001398-OOXJ01001398.1-human-gut-metagenome-genome-assembly--contig:-NODE-1398-length-15452-cov-2.724817_pt1 | contig 15452 bp, 12 predicted proteins | sample MGYA00241587_ERZ501343 | MGnify/ENA primary metagenome ERZ501343 (study PRJEB25962, sample SAMEA2042918) | human gut metagenome | biome: human gut; feature: human-associated habitat; material: faeces... | reverse complement strand
AGGCGAAATGATCGAACACAGCATGATTTCCAAATCCATTGAACGTGCCCAAAAGAAAGTAGAAGAAAACAACTTCGGAATCCGTAAGCGCCTGTTGGAATACGATGATGTGATGAACAAACAACGTACAGTAGTCTATACCAAGCGTCGTCATGCTCTTATGGGCGAGCGTATCGGTATGGACATTGTAAACATGATATGGGACCGTTGCGCCAACGCAGTAGATGCAGCCGACTATGAAAGTTGTAAGATGAATGCCCTCCAGACGCTGGCAATGGAAGTGCCTTTCACAGAAGAGGAATTCAAGAATGAAAAGAAAGACAAACTGGCTGAAAAGACATTTGATGCCGCAATGGAATTGTTTAAACGCAAGACCGAGCGTATGGCGCAGATTGCATACCCCGTCATTAAACAAGTATATGAGGCACAAGGTCATATGTATGAGAATATTCTGATTCCTATCACCGACGGGAAACGACTTTACAACATATCATGCAACCTGAAGGCTGCTTACGAAAGCGAGTGCAAAGAAGTAGTAAAAGCATTTGAAAAATCAATCCTACTACATGTTATCGACGAGGCTTGGAAAGAGAACTTGCGTGAACTGGACGATTTGAAGCATTCCGTACAAAATGCTAGCTACGAACAGAAAGATCCCTTGCTTATCTACAAGTTAGAGTCTGTAAACCTGTTTGACGCAATGGTAGACCGGATCAACAATCAGACGATCTCTATCCTCATGCGTGGCCAGATTCCAGTACAGGAAGCACCTGCCGAAAACACACAGACAGCTGAACAGCGTAGAGTAGAAGTAAGACAAGCTGCACCAGAACAGCGCCAGGACATGAGCAAATATCGTGAGCAGAAAGTAGATTTAAACGATCCGCATCAACAGGCTGCTGCCCAGCAAGACACGCGAGAACAACCCAAACGTGAACCTATCCGTGTAGAAAAGACTGTAGGACGCAATGATCCTTGTCCTTGTGGAAGTGGTAAAAAATACAAAAATTGCCACGGTAAAAATGCCTAACTGAATTTGATAGCATAAATGTAAACATAGGCTTATCCTATAAACGATCAAAAGCCCCGAACGGTTAAAAAACGATTCGGGGCTTTTGTATATGCCAGCAAAAACGTATTTTTGCCTTTGGAAAAGCCTTTTCCCTAAGCACTTATACAATCATGAAATAACTTACAAATTATTGTTATGCAGAAACTTCACTATATTTTGTTACTGGCAGGCATACTCCTGCTAGGCAGTTGCCAAAGTATAGAACAATTGTCAATAGACTACATGTTACCGGCCGATATCAGTTTCCCTGCTAGTCTGAAACGGGTAGCGATAGTTAACAATGTGGCAAACATACCCGAACAAGCCGAAACGCGAAAAGCCCCCAATGAAGATCCTCATCAACCATTAACCCACCTGCACAATGGCGATGCTGCCCTGACTACAGAATCATTGGCAGAAACACTGGCCGAAGGTAACTATTTTGATGAAGTTGTAATTTGCGACTCTTCCCTATGCACGACTTCAGATGAAAACTCCACGCATACATTATCAGCCCGCGAAGTTAACCAACTTGTCAACAAACTGGATGTAGACTTCCTAATAGCCCTAGAAAACATTCAGCTAAACAGCACTCGAAAAATTAGTTATCTTTCAAACTGGGGATTTTTTTACGGAACAGTAGATGTAAAAGTATATCCAACTGTCAGAATCTATCTACCCAACCGCAAAGGGCCAATGGCTACCATCAATAGCAACGATAGTATTTTTTGGGAAGAGACCGAAGCAACAGAGAGTGCACTGAAAGCGCACCTCATCGATGAAAAAGAAATGATCAGGCAAGCATCTGAGTTTGCAGGAACAGTGCCGGTAAAGCATTTACTCCCTTATTGGAAAACGGTCAACCGGTATTTTTTCAGTGGTGGTTCCGTCAATATGCGGGATGCAGCTATCTACGCCAGAGAACACAACTGGGACAAGGCGATCAACCTATGGAAACAACAATATGACAATAAAAAAGGTAAGCAACAAATGTATGCCGCCTACAACATTGCATTGGGCTATGAAATGAAAGACGATATTACACAAGCATTGGAATGGGCACTTAAAGCGCAGCAGATCGCACAGAAGGTGGATAAAATAGATAAACAAACGGATATAAACAGCGCACATATTCCCAATTTTCTAATGACCTCTATCTATGTAAATGAGTTACAAGAACGTAAAGAGGGTATTATGCGTCTAAACGTACAAATGGAGCGGTTCAAAGAAGAATAGAATTGCAACAGGCCTTTTTATTTTTTTCACAGGGTTGTGGCTCTTTATGAATATTTTTCCCTACCTTTGAACTGTTATAATCAAGGAAGCATTATGAAACTTAGCCAAGTATCTTTATCACTCATTGAAAAAGCCATCAGAAAGGCTATTGGTAAATACTCTTGCACTTGCGAGCAATCCATTGTTACAGACATTCACATACAAGCTAACCAAAGTTCGGGCGAACTGATTATCTTCAATGACGAAGACGAAGAACTGAGCAACGCCACTATTGAAGAATGGCCTGTTTATGAGGGAGATGATTTTTATGAGGCAGTGGAACGTATATTATCTACTATGCTCAATGACATGAAAAGTGCGGGAGACCTTGACAAGCTAACCATTCTAAAACCTTATTCGTTTGTTTTGGTTGATGATGAGAAAGAAACCGTAGCCGAATTGCTACTTATGGACGATGATACCCTGCTTGTAAGTGATGAATTATTAAAGGGGCTGGATGAAGAATTGAATGCTTTCTTAAAAGATTTATTGGAGAAATAAAGATTCCGGCTGGAATTTTCCCAAATGGATATAAGATGTGCCGACCGTATGTTTTTATAAACGGTCGGCACATCTTTTCTATTTCTACCCAAAAGAAAAACAGTTTTATCGTAAACAATCTATCGGCAGGGAATGAAGCGCAATTTGTATGTCAACTTACGCTGTGGAATCCTATAAGAGTACATACAAAACCGCACGGCGTAAATCGTACGTCTGCAAACCCTCAGTATCTTTCTAGAAGGGGAAGTACTTGTAACCTGTCAGAAATCTGCTTTACACTCTAACATAGAGTGTTTACCTCCCGGTTTAATATTAAAAAATAAACATTGGGTTAATCATCTTGAGAAGCGCCCAACGAAACTCCGATTTCTTCAGTTTCGATTACAGCCGTAGAAGCATCAGGCGTAGTAGCCTCCAGTTTGATGAAACGTGCCACTTCACGTTGAGGGAAGATAACAGTCTGAGGCAAAGGATTGTGCATAATGTTACTAAACTCTCCACAGGCAATTACTTTCTTCCAGGATTTTCCGTCTATACTTGTATAAAAATCGTAACGATAAGCCATCGTAACTTTTGCCTGCTCATGGAGCGGTGCATAGGTAAAGCCTTTCAATGAAACGGTTTTGCCCAAATCAATGATAAGTGGCTGGTCTGAAATTTTGTTCCAGGTACTGCGGGGCAAATCATTCCACGAAGCAGCCTCTCGACGTTCTTCCAGCGGCTCCGCATAGTAAGCGGCTACATTGCAGATATGTGCTTCCAGCCTGGTTCCGACTATGCGTATTCTCAATGCTTCGGCCTCCAAATCGGGGAAACGCAACATACGCTTGTAACCGATGGTAGTACCTTTACCAACAGATTGCCATACACCGTCTACGCAGGCCTCAACCGTAAACTCTTCCACGCGTTGTCCGCGAGTAATATCTTCCTGTAACAGAACTACATTAACCTTTGAGCCAGGTTGCAGATTATACACACGCTCGTCGCCTCCTTTAGCTGTCCAAACGGTTTGTCCATCCACCACTGCATTCTGGCTGAACATTTGTTGACGATAGGCAGCAAACTCCTTCAAACGTGCAATGTCCGCTTCATGAATCAGTCCACGAGTATCCGGAGGAATATTGAGCAACAAAACAGAATTATATCCTACCGACTGGAAATAGATATCGGTCAAATGCTTCAAGCTCTTTACCTGCGCATTTTCTTTTTCGTGCCAAAACCAACCCGGACGAATGGACACATCGACTTCGGAAGGATACCAGAACAACTCGGTGGCATGTTCCAGCATTTTACGGCTTCCCAAATCTACAGCCTGCCCATGCACTCCCAGGCGTTTGTTGTTAGCTTCCGAACGGGCATAAATGCCTGGAGTAAGTACGGTGGCACTCCATTCGGTTTCACGACCTACCCCTTTCTCATTGCCTACCCAACGGACATCATCCCCCATAATGGCCATAACGGCTTTGGGCTGTAAACGCTGGATTGTTACATAAAATGCCTCCCAATCATATTCCTGCTTTTTCCCATTGGGACCTTCGCCATTGGCACCGTCAAACCAGACTTCGTGTACCTCACCATAATTGGTCAACAATTCGGTCAATTGCTGAATAAAGAACTGGTTATAGCGCGGAGAATCACCATAACAATCGGCATTCCGATCCCATGGCGAAAGATAAACGCCAAACTTCATACCGTATTTCGTACATGCCTCACGTAATTCTTTCACCACATCTCCCTTACCATTTCGCCAAGGTGAAGAAGCAACCGAATGAGTAGTAGTCTTGGTAGGCCACAGACAAAAACCGTCATGATGCTTGGCTGTCAACAACACCATCTTAAAGCCCGCTTCTTTTAAGTTACGTACCCATTGTTCAGCATCCAATTCTGTTGGATTGAATAAAGCAGGATCTTCTGTCCCGTCACCCCATTCCCTACCGGTAAATGTATTGATACCAAAATGCAGAAAGGCAGTCAGCTCCATCTTTTGCCACTCCAGTTGCTGAGGTGAAGGCACCAAACGGGCAGCCATAGATACCTTCTGTTCAATAGTAGCTCCGGCTGGAAAACTCAAATGCTTTACATAAAATGCAGTATTTTGTTGTGCCTTTCCTACAAATGAAAAAGCCAGCAAAAGACATACGGCAATAAAAACTTTTACATTACTCATAAATCAGAGATTTTAATTATATTACTTGAAACGGGTACAGAGATCGTACATTTCTTATCAAAAACAAAGGGACCATCCTGCCTTTCCCCAAAAAGAGATTGATACGCAATCATTATATCCTAGGGAGAAAAAGATTTTCCACTTCCGGCAATACCCAAGGTGTTCCGAACCCGAAAAGACAGTTCCTTCTACCCACCTTCGTATTATGTGCATACTTTCAGTTATTAATACCCATCATTCCTTATCACGCTCCGGAGAAAAACGAACCGGATCGTTATATTGCTCCTGTAAAGCCCACATCTGCTCCTTCAAGTCAACAACCAAAGAATCATACTCCTTATTTCCATAAAGATTATGCAACTCATTTACGTCGTTTTGCAAATCATACAACTCCCATTCATCAATGTCATTATAAAAATGGATCAGTTTATAACGCTCCGTACGAATACCATAATGGCGTTTCACCATGTGTTCGGCCGGATATTCGTAAAAATGATAATACAATGCTTCGCGCCAGTTGGCCGGATGTTCTCCCTTCAGTAAAGGCAACAAAGATACGCCATGCATATCTTCGGGTACAGATAAGCCTGCCAGTTCAAGGAAAGTAGGCGCATAATCAATATTCTGCACCATCTCCGTAATATCGCCGCGACGTTCAAATCCGTCGGGCAAACGCATGATAAGAGGGGTACGCATGGATTCTTCATACATAAACCGTTTGTCGAACCAGCCATGTTCGCCCATATAGAAACCTTGGTCGGAGGTATAAACAACCAGTGTATTTTCCAACAGATTCTTTTCTTTCAGATAATCCAGTACACGGCCTACATTGTCGTCCAACGACTTGACGGTCTTCATGTAGTCGCGCATATAGCGTTGGAACTTCCAGTTGGCCAAGTCTTTTCCTTGCGGATTCTTTTTGTAGAAGTCTGCGATGATGGGGCCGTAGAATTTATCCCATGCTTCACGCTGTCCCTTATCCATACGCCCTAAAAACTTCTCATACAATGTCTTCAGACGTGAATCCTTATCAGGTCTCAACATCTTAAGATCATAAATCATATCCATGTCCTTCACAATGCTCATCTCCTGGGCTGCTGCGGCCGGACGCCCCTCGTAATCATCGAAGAAAGTTTCGGGAAGCGGAAATGTCTTGTCTTCATACAATGCCAGGTTGCATGTATCGGCCATCCAATTCCGGTGAATGGCCTTGTGATGAATCAACAAGCAGAAAGGTTTGTCCTTATCGCGTTTGTTTTCCATCCAGTCGATGGCATCATCAGTAATAAGGTTGGTAATATAGCCATGTTTCTGAATGGTGTCATTGTCCTGCGTAATAAAGTCAGGGTTGTAATAATCACCTTGTCCCGGCAATATTTCCCAATAATCAAACCCGCTGGGCAGACTTTCCAGATGCCACTTCCCTACCAATGCTGTCTGATAACCGGCTTTCTGAAGCAGTTTAGGGAATGTTTGTTGCGAGCTATCGAAAACACAAGTCGTGTTGTCATAGAACTTGTTCCCGCATGAATGCTTGCCTGTAATCATGCAGGCACGGCTGGGACCGCTCAGCGAATTGGCCACAAAACTATTGGTAAATCTCACCCCATCGGCCGCAATCCGATCCAGATTAGGGGTTTGGATATACCGCGTATCGTAGCAGCTCATCATCTGTGCCGTATGATCATCGGTCATTATATACACGATATTGTATGCTTTCTTCACTTCCGCTTTTTGTTGTCCGCAAGACGACATCATTGAACCCAACGCCGCAAAGCCGGCTACGGGATAAAACAAATTCAGATTTTTCATAGTAACTTCATATTTAATCATTCGTATAAAGGCAGTCCATAACGGTTGTCTACAGTTTCCAACAACATGCGTGACATTTCAGCCACCCGTTCCGGGCACTCGGATGCCAAGATTGCGCTTTTCACCGGAATCGGCTTTCAAAAAGAGGGAAAACATACGTCTTTTTCATACAAATCAGATATTACGTGTTAACAATAAAAGGGATTTATCTGCCAGCTCTATGCCGACTACATTAGGTATTGCACCACCACTTTCAACGCGAGTGCCACAAAACATAAACCTGTGTTTTACAAAGATACGTAAAAGACCGCATGATTGCAATACCCTGAAGGACATCATACAGCTTATTCAGGTCATGAGATATCGGGAAACAATACTTGTTTCTAAAACTTCGGCAATTTTGTTACGTCTGCCGTAATAGTAGTGTTACGCCTGCCGTAATAAAAAGGGGCTGTGTCAGAATAAAAAAGTACTTTTTGTATCCGGCTCACTTCGTTCAAGATACCGTTTATCTTGATTGTACTTTTTTATCTTGACACAGCCCCCCATGCGGTTCATCCCGACGGATGGTTATGCTTTCTTCAAAGCAGCGATGCTCTCTTTCAACGACTTGATGATACTTTCGGCATCTGCCTGCTTCTTGCGCTCCAGCTCAATAACGGCGGCCGGTGCATTGTTGACAAACTTCTCATTGCTAAGTTTCTTCAACACACCTTGCAGGAAGCCTTCCTTATGTTTCAGTTCAGCCTCCATACGGGCTATTTCGGCTTCAACATCAATCATATTGCCCAAAGGAACGGCATATTCGGTCGTACCTACCATGAAGGCGGCAGCACCGTCAGCCTTGGCCTCTACCACCTGAATGGCCGACAAATTGCACATCTTGGCAATTACCGCATTGAACGCAGCAACCGGATTCTCGCCTACGGCCTGCAATTCAAGTGCTTCTTTCTGTGCAATATTCTTCTGCAAACGGATGGAGCGTACATTGCTGATGATTTCTTTTACCACCTCAAACTCGCGTACGATGGCTTCGTCAACCTCTCCCGGAGCCGTCATAGGACTTACCATGAGGCTTTCTCCATCCTTACGGTCGATAATGTGTTGCCACAATTCTTCGGTAATGAAAGGCATAAACGGATGAAGCAGGTGCAACAGGTTGTCAAAGAAGCGGATTGTCGTATCATAAACCGTCTTGCTGATGGGCTGGCCATAGGCCGGCTTTATCATTTCCAGATACCAGCTGGAGAACTCGTCCCAGAAGAGTTTATAAACAGCCATCAACGCTTCGCTCAAACGGTATTTGCTGAAAAGGTCGGCTACTTCAAGAGCTACTGCATTCTGCTTGGACTCAAACCATTTCATGGCAAGGACAGCTGCCTCGGGCACTTCGGCCTCAACACTCACTTCCCAACCTTTTACCAGGCGGAAGGCATTCCATATCTTGTTGTTGAAGTTACGGCCTTGCTCACACAGGGCGTCATCAAACAGGATGTCGTTACCGGCAGGGGCCGAAAGCATCATACCCATGCGCACACCGTCGGCGCCGTAGCGTTCGATGAGGTCCAACGGGTCGGGCGAGTTGCCAAGCGATTTGGACATCTTACGTCCCAGCTTGTCGCGCACGATACCGGTGAAGTAAACATTACGGAAAGGCATGTCGCCCATGTATTCGTATCCGGCCATAATCATACGGGCCACCCAGAAGAAAATGATATCGGGGCCTGTTACCAGATCGCTCGTCGGATAATAGTACTTGATTTCCTCATTGCCGGGATTGTTGATACCGTCGAACAACGATATGGGCCACAACCAGGAAGAGAACCAGGTATCAAGGCAATCTTCATCCTGACGCAGGTCTTCCAGCTTCAAGTCGGCCTTACCGGTCTTTTCCTTCGCCAGTTCCAATGCCTTTTCGGGCGTTTCGGCCACCACATAGCCACCTTCGGGCAAGAAGTAAGCCGGAATGCGGTGTCCCCACCACAGCTGGCGGCTGATACACCAGTCCTTAATATTCTCCAGCCAGTTCTTATAGGTGTTCTTGTATTTGGCAGGATAGAACTTCAACTCATCGTTCATTACAGGCGGCAAAGCCATGTCGGCAAAGTGCTGCATTTTGAGGAACCACTGCATGGACAGCTTCGGTTCAATGGCCACGTTGGTACGCTCTGAGAAACCTACCTTGTTGGTATAGGCTTCCACCTTCTCCAGCAGGCCGGCGGTGGCAAGATCCTTCTCAATCTGCTCGCGCACATCAAAACGGTCCATACCAACATACAGACCGGCAGCTTCGCTCAAAGTACCGTTGTCATTGAAGATATCAATGCTGGGCAAGTTGTATTTTTCGCCCAACATATAGTCGTTCACATCGTGAGCCGGAGTTACTTTCAAACAGCCTGTACCAAACTCTACGTCAACGTATTCGTCCTGAATAACAGGAATAACGCGATTCACCAAAGGTACAATCACCTTCTTGCCTTTCAACCACTGGTTCTTGGGATCGGCCGGATTGATACACATGGCTGTATCGCCCATAATGGTCTCAGGGCGGGTCGTGGCAACAACGGCATAACGGCGTCCTTCGGCATCGCGATGAACCACTTCACCCTCGGCACCGGTCTCGCCCGACATGTCGTCATCGGCTACATAATATTTCAGATAATAAAGTTTGCTATGTTCTTCCTTGTAGATAACCTCTTCATCACTCAACGCCGTCAATGCCTTGGGGTCCCAGTTCACCATACGCACACCGCGATATATCAGTCCCTTGTTATAAAGGTCTACAAATACCTTGATAACGCTTTCGCTACGCTTTTCGTCCATGGTAAAGGCAGTACGGTCCCAGTCGCACGAAGCACCAAGCTTGCGCAATTGTTTCAGGATGATGCCTCCGTGTTCGTCGGTCCATTCCCAGGCATGCTTCAGGAACTCCTCGCGCGTCAGGTCGGTCTTCTTGATGCCCTGAGCGGCCAGTTTGTTCACCACCTTGGCTTCGGTAGCGATGGAAGCATGGTCGGTACCCGGCACCCAGCAGGCGTTCTTGCCTTCCATGCGGGCACGGCGCACCAAAATATCTTGAATGGTATTATTAAGCATGTGTCCCATGTGGAGCACGCCGGTGACGTTGGGGGGCGGGATGACGACGGTGTACGGTTGACGGCCATCGGGTTTCGAACTGAACAGTTTATGGTCCAGCCAATACTGGTACCACTTTCCCTCTACGTCGGCGGGATTGTACTTACTTGCTAATTCCATTTCTCTTTAAGTCTATAAAATTAAAATTGTTTGCGATTATGGGCACAAAATTAGTAATTTATTGCTTTCCATCGGCAAAAGCAACGAAAAGATTTGTCTATCTTTGCGCAGAGACGACGGTTTTGCTCCGGTTCAAGTGGAGTGTACCGTCAGTTCAAAGGCTTTAAACTCTCAGTTTAAACGGAGTAAACCGACAGTTTAAACGCATTAAACTGGCAGTTTATCACTATTAAACTGACAGTTTATTTTTGATAAACTAAAATAAACTGATAGTATGCTGACACATAACCACTTACCGAACGCCCAAGAAAGTTTCAACCGACCTTTGTACAAACGACGCCGAAACCTCCAAAAGCGCCACTTTGTACTGATGGCACTGATACTGACGGTATGGCTCGTACAACTCCTGCCCGCTGCCGGAGCCTGCTACGCCCGATACATTTACCCCACCATATCCCGCGTACTGACCACCGTGTCCGACCTCATCCCCTTCGCCGTGGGCGACCTCTTCATCGCCCTCAGCATCGCCTGGCTGGTTGTCTGGCCTTTTTACGCCCGCCTCCGCCGCAAGAAACCCTGGTGGCGCATCGTTGGTCGCGAGGTGGAGTACCTGCTTTGGATATACGTCTGGTTCTACCTGGCCTGGGGACTGAACTACTCGCAACCCAACTTCTACCAACGGACGGGCATCGCCTACACAGCCTATACGCCCGAGAACTTCGCCCGCTTTACGGACGACTACATCGAGCGGCTGAACGCTTCGTACACCTCTATCGATACCATCGACACCGACATGGTACGCAACGAGGTGGTACGTGGCTATCGTGCCATCAGCCCTGCGCTGGGTGTCCTCCCTCCCACGACCGACCGCCCGCGAGCCAAGACGATGCTCTTCACCCCGCTCATCTCGATGGTGGGCGTCACGGGCAGCATGGGTCCCTTCTTCTGCGAATTCACCCTGAACGGCGACCTGCTGCCTGCCGAGTATCCCGCCACCTATGCCCACGAGCTGGCCCACCGCCTGGGCATCACCAGCGAAGCGGAGGCCAACTTCTACGCCTATCAGGTGTGCACCCGCTCCAGCGTACCCACCCTGCGCTTCAGCGGCTACTACTCCATCCTCTTCCACGTGCTGGGCAACGCCCGCCGCCTGCTGGACGAGGCTGCCTACCAGGCACTTGTAGAGAGCATCCGCCCCGAAATCATCCAACTGGCCAAAGACCATCAAGCCTATTGGTCGGCCAAATACAGCCCGCTGGTAGGTGCCGTGCAGGATTGGATCTACGATCTCTACCTGAAAGGCAACAAGATAGACAGCGGCCGCCAAAACTACTCCGAGGTAGTGGGGCTGCTCATCTCGTACGAAACAGCACGAAGCGCACAAAATCCATAAAATCTTTGTACCTTTGCGAAAAAGAATTTTAAACTGAAGAACCATGCAACATACCCGTAAAGAACAGATGGAAGCCTTCGGACGCTTCCTCGACATCCTCGACGAACTGCGCGAGAAATGTCCCTGGGACCGCAAGCAGACCAACGAAAGCCTGCGCCCCAACACCATTGAAGAAACCTACGAACTGTGCGACGCCCTGATGCGCGACGACAAGCAGGACATCTGCAAGGAACTGGGCGACGTCCTGCTGCACGTGGCCTTCTATGCCAAGATAGGCAGTGAAACGGGCGACTTCGACATCAAGGACGTGTGCGACCGCCTGTGCGAGAAACTCATCTTCCGCCATCCGCACGTCTTCGGCGACGTAAAGGCTGAAACAGCCGGTCAGGTCGTAGAAAACTGGGAACAGTTAAAGCTAAAGGAAAAAGATGGAAACAAAAGTGTATTGGCCGGTGTACCCGCTGCCCTGCCCTCACTCATCAAGGCCTACCGCATACAGGACAAGGCCCGCAATGTAGGTTTCGACTGGGAAGAGCGCGAGCAGGTGTGGGACAAAGTAAAGGAAGAAATCCAGGAGTTTCAGGCCGAAGTGGCCAACATGGACAAGCAGAAGGCCGAAGAAGAATTCGGCGACGTGCTGTTCAGCCTCATCAATGCCGCCCGCCTCTATAAGATCAATCCCGACAACGCCCTGGAGCATACCAACCAGAAGTTCATCCGCCGCTTCAACTACCTCGAAGCACACACTATCAAGGAAGGCCGCAACCTGCACGACATGACGCTGGCCGAGATGGACGCCATCTGGGAAGAAGCCAAGAAACTGGAAAGAAAAGAATAAAAAAAGCAGGCCTTCCGACTCGCATCGGAAGGCCCTTACCTCTTGAAAACTGAAACCAGCCTGTTTACTTTACAGGAAACGACACATCATTTTTTCGGAGCCGGCCGTTTCCCACCGTTTTTGCCGTGCATGCCTTTCAGCAGTTCGCGATGGAAACGCATTTCGGCACGCTGTATCAAATAAATTTTCTTGTTAGAAAGTATCTTCTGGAATTTCTTCAGATAGGTCTGTTCCAATTCGCTGGAAGCCACACGTGCGTCATACACGCCCTCCAAGATTTCACCATACTGACTTTCGGTTGTATTCTCATTCTTACCCTGGCGTAACAGCTTCCACGCATTGTCGTTCAACTTTTGCTTGCGGTCCTGCATTTCGAAATATAAGGGAAAAAACTTGGCAGCCTCTTCACGAGTCAGTCCAGCTTTCTCAGTCAGAAAAGCCTGTTGTTTGGCGCGGAATTCTTCGCGCGACAACTGCTGACATGTCCCGTCACCAGCCCATACCGAAAGCATCAGCCCGAACAAGGCAACCATTAAAACACTCAACTTTTTCATTGTTATCATTTACAATATTGATTATTCTGCATTTTCATCGCTCAAATAGACATACAGCGAATAGTCGTCCATCATGGTGTTCTCTATTGCCGTTCTGATATACTCCATTTCGATATCCGACTCGTCGGCAGCAATCTGCTGTTGCTGCTGCCCGCCCGATACGGTCTCGCCCGGCGAAGCAACTCGGATAATCAGAGCAGCTCCTATAAACATGGCCGCCATATACAGCCAAGGCCTTACCCTCTCCCACGTAGTAGGCTCACGATGGACATCTGTCTTTTCTTTCTCCGGAAGACGGCTCATCAAGTCTGAAGTGAAACCTTCGAAATATCCTTCCGGCACACGGAACGGATTTTCCGTACCAATCTTCTTCAGTAATTTATCCTCTTCTTTCATAAGCTTTTCTCCTTTCATTAGAATTAGACTATGGTTTGCGACAAAGGTTTAAAGTTCATCATCAAAAAATTTCTCGATTTTTTTCACTGCATGATAATACGAAGCTTTCAGTGCTCCGACCGACGTACCGAATATCTCGGACATCTCCTCATACTTCATATCCTGATAATATTTCAGGTTGAACACCATCCGTTGTTTTTCGGGCAAGGTCAGCAGAGCTTTCTGCAAGGTTGTCTGTATCTTGTCACCCGAGAAGTAAGGGTCACTTTCCAGTTTCTGCAACACATCTGCTTCCGGATCGTCCAGCGAGACAGTAGCCTGTGCACGCTGTTTGTTCAGGAACGTCAGGCATTCGTTCAGGGCAATGCGATAGAGCCAGGTAGACAACTTGGCATCGCCCCTGAAGTAATCTATATTGGTCCATGCTTTGATAAAGGTATTCTGAAGCAAATCATTAGCGTCTTCATGCGAATAAACCATACGACGTATCTGCCAGTACAGCTGTTCGCTATACTGCGCCACAATCATTTCAAATCCGCGCCGTTGTGTCTTCTCGTCCTGTAACAAGGCCAACACCTCGCGCTCATCATAGGGAGTATTCATATACTTTTATTCGCATTTATAGAAGTTAGACGGACAAAGATACAAAAAGTTTAATCAAATAGGAACACAAAGTGTTTCTTTCGCCAGCAAGGTTTCAGGAAACACAGCACGGGCCTGCTCCAGCAGAAGTTCTTCGTTGTCGTAGCGCGCTGAGAAATGGCCTACCAGCAAACGCTTCACACCAGCCTCACGTGCAATGGAAGCTGCCTGCGAGGCAGTCGTGTGATAGGTTTCCTTCGCGCGGGCCGCATCTTCCTCAACAAAAGTGGCTTCGTGAAACAGCAGGTCGACTCCCCTCACCTGTTCGACAACCGAAGCCAGTGGCAGTGTATCCGAACAATAGGCATAGCTCCGCGGAGGATCAGATGGACGGGTCAGGCGGCTGTTGGGGATCGTCTTACCGTCGGGGGTCACATAGTCGGCTCCGTTCTTGATGCGGTTCAGCTCGTAGACGGGTATCTGATAGAAGTTAATCATCTCTCGAATGATGTGGTTGGGACGCGGCTTCTCGGCAAACAGAAAACCGCAGGTAGGCATCCGATGACGCAAGGGAATAGTGGTCACCGTCAGCGAACGGTCCTCGTAAACCAGCGTCGGTTCTTTGGTTTCGAACGCATGGAACACGACCGGATAGGTCATCTGATGGTTGAAGAAATCGAGCATCGGCTTCAGCAATTCCTCCAGTCCCTGCGGCGAATGGATATGGAGTTCTGCCGTACGTCCCAGCAAATTCAAGGTCGAGATCAGTCCCAGCAACCCGAAGCAATGGTCGCCATGCAGGTGGGAAATGAAGATATGGTTCAGACGCGAGAACTTCAGCCGCGATTTACGAAACTGCAGCTGCGCTCCTTCGCCACAATCGATCATGAACAACTTGTCGCGCACATTCAGGATCTGCGACGTCGGGAAATGTCGGGTGGTAGGCAAAGCCGAACCACAGCCCAGGATATGTAACTCAAACTTCTCCATAACGACGCAAATTTAGGCATAAATCACGATACCTGTCAGAATTTACTTCAAAAAAAAGAGAGGGTATCCCCGATGGGATCCCTCTCTTTCCTGTAGATTTATATCAAAAGATTATTTCTTCTTGCCTTCCAGTTGCTCTTTCAAAGCAGCCAGTGCGTCGATGTCGCCCAGCGTAGTAGAAGCAGCCTGGTTCTGGATCATCGGAGTTTCTTCCTTCTTGCTTCCAGCCTTCTTGGTAGCTTTCTTCTCTGCTCTCTCTTCAGCCTTAGCAGCATCTTCGAAGATACGGCTGTGAGACAGGATGATACGCTTAGCGTCCTTGTTGAATTCGATCACCTTGAACGGCAGTTTCTCATCGAGCTGAGCCTGAGAACCGTCTTCCTTAACGAGGTGCTTCGGAGTTGCGAAACCTTCTACACCGTAAGGCAGAGCTACTACAGCGCCCTTATCCAGCATTTCGATGATAGTACCTTCGTGTACAGAACCTACAGTGAATACAGTTTCGAATACATCCCAAGGATTCTCTTCGAGCTGCTTGTGACCGAGGCTCAGACGACGGTTTTCCTTGTCGATTTCCAGAACCACTACATCGATGTCTGCACCGATCTGAGTGAATTCAGAAGGATGTTTAACCTTCT
>ENA-OOXJ01001396-OOXJ01001396.1-human-gut-metagenome-genome-assembly--contig:-NODE-1396-length-15467-cov-4.044511_pt1 | contig 15467 bp, 9 predicted proteins | sample MGYA00241587_ERZ501343 | MGnify/ENA primary metagenome ERZ501343 (study PRJEB25962, sample SAMEA2042918) | human gut metagenome | biome: human gut; feature: human-associated habitat; material: faeces... | reverse complement strand
GCGGCCGCCGCCATCTCCACCGCCCTGCTGATCAGGAACAGACGGGATGCCGCGATGTCGCGGAGCTGGCCGCTGGTCTGCACGACGACGTCGATCCTGGGGCGGCCGAGCTCGGCCGAAGGAATAAGCCTGAGGTCGGTCACGCGGCCAAAGGCGTCGCGAATCGGCTCAACGCCCAGCATATAGAGCACCTGGGCTATGGTCGCGCCTTCCGTCTCTATGAACTCCCCGCTCCAGAGCGTGTAGCTGACCTTGCGGGGGATGGAGTCGTTGTGGTTGCGGCGGTACATCTCTATAGTCTTCTCGGCCAGCTTCTTTCCCTCCTCCCAGGCCTTCTCCGAGGGTGTGGCCTCGGCGTTGATCGCGTAGAGATTGCGGCCGGTGGGGAGGGTGTTCGGATTGACTATGGGGTCGCCGCCGGGCGAAGGTGCGGTGTATCCGCCGTCCATCGCGTTGAGCAGCGAGCGGAACTCCTCTTCGGGGCTCTCCCGGAGCGCTTCCGAGTAATTGTTGATATTCTCCACGGCTGTCGCCAGCTGGTTCAGCGCCCGGGCGAAAGCCTCATATTCATCTGTAATCTGCGGCTCGCTTCCGGCACCGGCGGCCCCGGCCATCATCTCCATCATGCTCTTCGGGCGGTCGAGCCGCTCCACGGTCTTCCGCGCTTCGGCGAGTTCGTCGGCGCTGACTTCCGCCAGCCGGCAGATGAAGGCGTCGTCGGCCATGGAGGGGTTGTCAAGCACACGGCGGACTATATCCTTCGCCGGTTCGAGATAGTCGCGGCTGAATACGCGGGAGTTCTCTTCCAGTCCGGCCTCGGCGCGGCCGCGCTGACGGTCGAGAGCCAGCATCGCGTATGCTATGGGGTCTGTCGCCATCGCGAACACGCTGCTGCGTATTCTCCCGGCCTCGTAGGCTTCGCCCATGGTGTACAATTCTCCGGTTATCTTCTCGTTGGTGAGCTCTTCGGCAAAGTTGTCGATGCGGGCGATATCCTCGCCGGTGTAGCCCGCCGCGGAGAGGGAGTCGAGGCGCAGGTCGCGGTGTATGCCCATCTCGAGCACGATGTCCTTGACCCTGCGGGATTCGGATGCGCCGTCGCCGCCCGCCTCAACGGCCGAATAATAGGTTCCGATGGCGTCCTTGAGTTCCTTGTAGGTGCCGCGCAGCTCGCTCTCCATGAATGGAGGCGTCAGGTATGACTGGATGCCGGCGTAGGAGCGCCGTTTGGCGATCATGGCCTCGCCAACGTTGGAAATCGTGTAGACGTAGAGGTGGGGCGTGGTGCCCACGAGCCTGTCGGGCCAGTCGCGGCTGCTCAGGGCCCCCTGCTTGGAGGGCGTGAATTCGAGGCTGCCGTGCGTTCCGAAATGTATCAGCACGTCGGCGCCGAAGCCTTCGCGCGCCCAGAGATATTCCGCGATGTAGGGGTACGGCGGTGCGGTGTCGGTCCCGTGCACTATCTTGAAGTCGTCGTCACCCATACCGGCGGCAAGCTGGGGCAGCAGCACCACGTTGCCGAGTTCCACCCTCGGAAGCGCGAGGCGGCCGTCGTCCGTGGCAAGGTAGCTTCCGGGAAAGTCGCCGTTGGCCTCGAACACCTCATCGGCCATCTCGGGGCCGAGCGCGTTCCGGCTCCAGCTCTCATAATCCTCGAGTGAGACCAGTTCGGGGTCGCCGTTGCTGATGAAATCCGATATCGCGCCCCTGGCGTATGTTCCGAAGACTGCCCCGCGGCTCTGTATGAGCTCTTCGAAGGCTGCCTCGGAGGCGGGCAGGCCGTCGACCCTGTAGCCCGCGGCCCTGAGCTCCTTCAGGAAGTTGTAGAGCGAGGGCAGCACCTCCATTCCGGCCGCGGTCAGGGTGTTCTGGCCGGGACCTTTGTAGTAGAAGATGGCGACCTTCTTGCGGTTGTTGGGCGTATGTTGCAGCGATATGTAGTTGCAGACGGTCTCAGCGAACTCCTCGAGGCGTCCGGGAATTGCCCGAACATGCTGCAGGCCGTCCCTGTCCTCGTAGTGTCCGAAGAGGGCGAATGGACGGATCGCGCCGTCGATTTCGGGCGTCACTATGCTCTGCGACATGAAGCCGCCGCTCATGCCCATGCGGTCCTGTTCCCACTCGCTCACCAGAGTATTGACGTTGAGCGGGGAGAAGAGCGGCACGTTGCGCTCTTCGAGGAAGTCGACTATGTAGTCGCCCATGCGTCCGTGGGCCATGTTGACCAGAGCCGAGAGCTCCAGCGAGTCGGCATGGTGCCGCAGGATGAAGATCCGCATGTTGTTGACGGGGTAGACGTTCACTCCGCGGCTTTCGAGTTCGGAGACGAGCTCGGACGGATCGCCCATGGGTCCGGTCACCACCACGGAAGGGGCGCCCTCCCTGAACAGCCCCTCGGAGCGCAGCCATTCCTCATACTCGGCCACGGAGGCGAAGGGAAGGTCGCCGCTGTCCGGATCGTCGGGGTCGGCATGGAAAAGGAGTCCGTACTCGGGCACGCTCGGGGCCTCGGGTTCGACGGTGAAGAGCCTCCTGCCGCAGATTTCCCGGCGCACATATTCCAGCATGCTGCGGTAGTTGCTGCGGTCGCCCCCGGTAAGGTAGGCGTTCAGGGTCGCGAGCTGCAGGGAATCCACGGTGGTGATGTCATTCGCGGGGTTGGTGGCCATCGTGGTGAGCATGGGCACTCCCCTGTCGGCGGCCTTCTGGATCAGTGCGCGCTCGTCCTCCGTGATGCGCATGCCCATGCCATTGATGAACACGAAGTCGCTGCGGCCGATTTTCCGGAGGTTGTCGCCGTCGAGCTGGCGTATCTTGATGAACTTGCTGTCGTTGGCCTTGGAAATCTGACCGAGGGTCAGCATCTGGTAGTTCACGAAGCCTATTCTTACAGGAGAAAGCCATACTGACCAGATTGCGCAGATGGCGGCGCAGGCGGTCAGTACGGCGAGTATCAAAAGTGTTCTTGAACGGGATCTCATCGTCGGTTATCTGTTGTTGAATATCTCCTGCAGGTCAAGCGACAGGCCCAGGGAGAGTGTCGTGCCGATGGTCGCGGGAGTGTTGTTGTAGTAGTAGTCGGGGATATAGTTGAACAGGTTGTCTATCACGGCGTTGAGCCTGATGCCGTGCCATATCCTCTGAGCGATCGAAAGCTTCCACATCGTGTAGCCCGGATAGGTCTGACTTTCGGTCTGGGTATAGTCGGTCAGGGAGGTGTAGACATCGGAGGTCACCGCCGACATCAGGCGGCCCGTCAGGGCTACGTCGAAGCCGTAGGTCCTCCAGTCCTTTCCGTATTCAATCTTTACCGTGGCACTGTGCGGACGGGTCGACGAGGTCATGGGCTGTCCCTTCTCGATTCTCTCGTGGGTGTAGGTGTAGGAAATCCTGTACTTGAGTCCGAAATCGTAGGCGGCCGAGAAGTTGAGGTCGACTCCGGCGACCTGGAGCGGAGCCATGTTGGTGTAGAGCTGGCCCTTGAGCGCTTCGCTCCACGCGGTGGTGATGCGGTTGTCGACGAGGTTGTAGTAGCCCGTGACGGTGAGGTTGTAGCGGCGCGACATATACTCGGCGGAGAGCGAGAAATTGTGGCTCTCCTCGGGTTCAAGGTCGGGGTTGCCGTAGATCATGAAGATGTTGGCCATGTTGAAGCTCATGTACATCTCCTTGAGGGTCGGCGCCCTGAATCCTCCCGCGTAGGAGCCTCTGAGCGAGCAATTGCCTATCTTGTACATCGCTCCGAGCTTCGGGGAGGCGTGGAACAGGCCGCGGTCGGAGAAATAGTCGAAACGCAGGCCGCTCACGAAGTTCAGCCTTTCGGTCGGGTTCCAGTCGAGCTGGCCGAACAGGTCGCCGGTATACTGGGTCTTCGCTCCGTCCTCGAACTGGTAGGACAGAAGGTAGTCGCGCATGAAGTCGCCGCCGAAGACTATGTTGTCCTTCTCCCCGAAGCTGTGGGACCACAGCGCGCGCACGTTGTGCTGCACGTTGCTGTACTCGCGCACGTCGCGGCGGTTCGCGACGAGGAAATCGCTCTTGTCGTACTGGTCGAAGGTGTAGCTCAGGGTGATGTTGTCGCTCTCCCCGAAATCATATTCAGCCTTGAGCGAGCCGCTGAAGTCGCGGTAGTTGTCCTTCACGTCCTCCGAGGCATCGCGCTGGCGGAAATAGTATCCGGCCTTGCCCGTGAGCTTCAGTCTGTCGAAAGGACGGTAGACCAGCTGCTGCTTGATGTTGTAGTTCCAGCTTCCGTAGATCTTGGAATAGTCGCCGTCATTCTTGAGAGGAATCGAATCGCTCTGCACATACTGGGCGTTGGTCAGGCCCGAGAGTTTTCCGGCCCTGAACCCGGCGGAGAGCGAGCCGACTTTCTCGCCGAGGGTGCTGTAACGGGTGTTCACGTTCACCGACCAGGGTTCCGAAGGCTCCTTCGTGATTATGTTCACCACTCCGCCGATGGCGTTGGAGCCGTAGAGGGAGGAGGCTGCACCCTTGACTATCTCCACTCTGGCCACGTTGTCGAGGTTCAGGCGGTTGTAGTCGATGTTGTCGAGGGTCTCCCCCGCCAGACGCTCGCCGTCGACAAGGAAGAGCACCGAGTTGCCTCCAAAGCCCTGCATGTTCAGCGAAACCTGCTGGTTCATCGAATAGGAGAACTCGATGCCCGGCAGTTCGCTTTGCAGCAGGTCGCCGACATGCGTCGCATCGACCTGTTTGATATCGGCCTCGGAGATGACACGGGTGACAATCGGGACATCCTTCAACAGTTTCGGGGTGCGTGTGGCCGTCACCACCACCTGATCCATCATCGTGGAGCGCTCCGCAAGCCTGAAATTCACGGGCCCGGTCTGGCCGGCAGCGATCTTTTCGCTGACCGGTTCGTACCCGACAAACGAGGCGCAAAGCGTATACGTCTCTTTGCCTGGAAGCGTAATTTCATAGTGTCCCTCCGTGTCGGCCACGGTACCGAGCGACGGCTGCTCCTTCACGGTAACGACGGCCCCGGCGAGCGGCTGCCCCGCAACATCCGAAACCGTGCCGGATATTTTGTATTGGGCCTGCGTCTGCAGCGTAAACAGCAATCCGAAAAGAGATAGTACCAGCAGTTTCATCCTTATTCAACGGGATAGAGGTAGTCAATGGTCATGTAACCCTTTACGGCGGCGTCGTTCATGAAGTTTGCGAGGCGCAGGGCCGCACAGGTACCGTCCTTCAGACGAAGCAGATAGATCTTCCCCGAAAGGGTGTAGATCGGCGGCATGGTCGAGGTGTCTACATTGAGCCAGCGCGAAAGAGTGGGGTTCCAATAATCCTCGGCATAGAGGATGATGCCGTCCATCATCTGCGACATGTCGATTGTGATGCGGTCGGTGGTCCATTCATCTTCCGTCCATTGCTCTTCGGAAACCGATTCGGGCGCCGGAAGTGCATCGAAAGACCCCGCCTGGCTTTCCCAGACGGTGCCGCCGTTGGTCTTCGTGTCGTATCGGTGTACGGCAAAATCCCACGTTTCGGGAGCTGCGTCACCCACCTGTGTCGTTGTCAGTTGTTTGTCGTGCAGATCGACATAATGCCATTCGGTGTAATCCGTGGCGTCGATATAGATCCGTCCCGTGCGGGCTCCTTCGTCGATGAGGATAAACCCATATTCATTCCCGGTCCCGGATGTGGGCATATCATAGATACCCTCGAAGATGCCGTTGCAGGCCGGGAGCGACAGCAGCAGTGTCGCTCCCGACAGGAACAGCCCAGCCTGTTTGCAGTTCATGGCCAATCTCGCTTTTTCCGTAGAGTTACTCTTCCGTAGTCGGAGCCGTTCCCGGCAGCAGCGTGATGGTCAGTCCGCCCATGACGGCCGGTACGTTGAACGCAATCGAGAAGTCGTCCTTGGCGGCATTGCTCCGGCCGCTGAGCGTGAAGTCGTAGTTGCTGGTCGATTCGCCCATTCCCATGGCCACGCTGCCGCTGCCCGTAAAGACGTACTCTTCGCCCTCCTTAGTCGCAGTAGCCGACTCAACGGTAAAGGTTCCCCACGAGGCGGATTCGAAGACAACCTTCACGCTGCCGTCGCCGTTGGCCGTCAGTTTTACGCTTTCGCCATCGGTATAACGATCCTGGAACATCGCACAGTCGGCATCCGTATATCCTTCGTAGGTTCCGGCCAGCAGCAGGTCGGCCGGGGCGTCGCCCGTCTGGAACGTAAGGGTCATGCCGCCCATGACGGCCGGGATCCTGAACTCCATCCGGGCATCGGTCTGTGACTTGATCTCGGCCGTGAAAGTGCAGTCGTAGGCCGAGGTGCTTCCACCCATGCCCATCTGCGTCTGCCCGCTGCCCGAAAGGGAGCAGACGTTTCCGCTTATACTCGCCTGTGCATCGGTGATGGTGAATGTACCCCACGTGGCGGAGGTGAACGATACGGAGGCGGAGCCGTCCGTATTTTTCGTGATGACGACGGTCTCATCCGCCGAGATCATGTTCTGAAAATAGTTGCAACTGGCCAGCGTATAGCCGTTGTAGCTGCCTGCAAAGTCGACCGTTTTCGAACCGTTTTCATCCTTGTCACACGCCATCATAAAGACTGCGGCGGATAACATCATAAGTACAGATTTGATTTTCATAGGGCTGATTGTTATTTTTCCGGGAGCAAAATTACTGGAGTTGTTGTGGTCGGGCAATACCTACTTTTTATGATTTATTATAACCTATTCTTGATGTATATTAGGTATTGTTAATGCGCAATCTGAACCATATGTTTTGGTGTAGAGCTTTTTCAAACAGTCAATTACAAGATCATGTTGACAAGATTATCACATTAAGATTATTTACCTTGTTGTGTGTTGACCATCCGGGCAAAGATCCCATTTTGCTGCAGTAAATCATCGGGAGACCCGGATTCCGCAATATGACCGTTGTCCATAACCACAATCCGGTCGGCATGGATTACGGTCCGCATGCGGTGAGCAATAACCAGTACGGTCTTGTTGCGAATTAACTCAGATATTCCCGCTTGAATTTTTGTTTCATTCTCTGCATCGAGTGAGGCCGTAGCCTCATCCAACAGCACAATTGGAGCATCTTTGAGTAAAGCTCGGGCGATTGATATGCGTTGTCGTTCTCCGCCGGACAGCGTTTCTCCATTTTCACCGATTACCGTATCGTAACCTTGCGGCATTCGTCGGACGAATTCGTCGCAGCAGGCCAGACGTGCAGCCCGCAGGATTTCTTCTTCCGATGCGTTCTGTCTTCCGATGCGGATATTGTCTCGAATCGAAGCATTGAACAACACGACATCCTGAAAAACGACCGAGTAGTTCTTCAGCAGGGTTTCAGGGTCGATTCCGCTTATATTCTCTCCTCCCAGGCGGATTGTGCCGTGCTGAATATCCCAAAAACGGGCGGCGAGTTTGGCTGCGGTGCTCTTGCCTCCGCCCGAAGGTCCGACCAATGCCGTGATCTCTCCTTGGCGGGCCGTGAACGACACTTGCTTCAAGATCGGTTTCCCCGATTCGTAGGAAAAGTCCACGTCGTCGAATTCAATATCAAAATTCTTCGGGTGAAAGTCTGTCCGTCCCTGCTGTATGGGCATCGCTTCCATCTCGTTCATGCGGTCGATGCGCACATCGAGGTAAAAGAGCGCTGCCAGATTGTTTAACACCTCATTGACCGGGGCATAGACTCGGAATCCTACGACCAGAAAGAGAAGGTAGGTAAGCAAATCCGTCTCTTGAGCCCCAAGCAGTCCAGCCCCAACCAGGATGACACTCGCAGAGCCGAGCTTCAGAAGGCTCTGTGCCCCATTTACCAAAACTCCGATCAACAACTCACCGCGGGTCTGAACCCGCTCATTCGTATCAATCCGTTCGTTGAGTTCTCGCAAAAATTCCGCTTCACGATTGCAGGCCTTGATCTCACAGATTGCATCCAGCCCTTCTTGAATCTGTTCGCTGACATCCCGCCGGGTGAAGTAGGCTTTGCGATTGTTCCGATGTAGAACCCGTTTCGCCAGCAGGACGATAGCCAGTGCTACGGGGACTACCCAGAAAAGCGCCAGGGACAATCGCCAGTCATAAACAGACATGCCGGCGGCAATAAGCACCAGGCAAATCAACGAGGCGATAAGCTGCGGCACTGCATGGGAAAAAGTGTGTTCAAGATCGGTACAGTCGTCCATGATTGTGGCTGTCAGATCAGAAAGATCTTTCTCGCCGAAAAAGGCCAGTGGCAGTTTACGCAGTTTCTCGGCCAGCGAGATTCGCCGGATGGCGCTCTCTGCATAGACACTCGTATAGGTGCTCCGATACTGCCGCAGGGCCACAAGATACATGACCGCCAGAAACGAAAAGCCCAGCGCGACATAATACCATAGCCCCAGCAGCGGCGAACTCCCCGGGGTGAGAACAGGTCGCAGATAATCTCTGAGGAAGACAAACAGGTAGACCGCCGGCAGCATCAGGGCGAGATCTATTCCTGTCGTCCAGCAAATTCCCTTGCACAGATCTTTGGCGCCCTGTTTCGAAAGGGCGAAGCGGTGTTGAATGATTCTGAACATATGTCAATTCTTTTTAAGGGTCCATTCGGTGGATTGCTGGTATTCATCCCACATCCGCCGGTAAATTCTGTTTTCGGACAGCAGTTTCTCATGTGTCCCCTGTTCGACCAGACGCCCCCGATCCATCACAAGAATACGGTCTGCATCCGTAATACTTGACAAACGATGGGCAATCATCAGTACCGTTTTTCCATGCATCAGATTACGCAGGGCCGACTGGATCAGGTGTTCATTCTCGGGATCGGAGAAGGCTGTTGCCTCGTCCAAAAGCACAATGGGGGCATCTTTAAGCAGGGCCCGGGCGAGAGCTATCCGTTGTTGTTCACCTCCGGAGAGAAAGGTGCCGTTCACGCCAATCTCGGTCCTCAACCCATTCGGCAGCCGTTCGATAATCTCCCGGCAACACGCCGCGTCCGCGGCCTGCATCACCTCGTCGATCGAGGCATCCGGATGTCCGTAGCGGATATTCTCGAGCAGGGTGGCCTTGAACATCCGTGGGCGCTGAAAGACGAAGGAAATTCGCTGCATCAGCTCTGCTGGGGGGATCTTCCGGACATCCACCCCGCCAATCGAGATGCGACCCGCATCCACATCCCAGAATCGTGGTACGAGCCGGGCGAGCGTCGTCTTCCCGCTTCCCGAGGCTCCGACCAAAGCGACGGTCTCTCCTTCCCGGATTTTGAAACTGACGCCATCGACGGCTCTTTGTCGAGCCCCCGGATAGGTAAAAGTGACCCTGTCAAAGTCAATATCGAAATACTGTGGTGATTGGACCGCTTCGGGAACCGGCAATCCGGCGACAGCCGTCAGTTCGTCGAGGCGGGCAATGGCTTCGGAGGCCTGGCCTACCGCTTGGCTCAGATACATGCTTCTTATGATGCATTGCGAGAAGAGTGGAGTCACGAGGACAAAAAGGAAGAAATCGAGTAAAATATCCATATACTCCCCGGTCCGGCCGATAAGCAGAATCGCCACCGGGGCCAATATGTAGACGAAACTGTTGATAAGGACCGTATACGCTGACATGGGATGCTCCCAAGCCTGCGTATATCGGGTGACCATCTCCTTGTAGCACAGAATGCTCTGGTGAAAATTCTTGAATGAAAAGAGGGTCTGTTGGAATACCTTCACTACGGGGATGCCTCGTACATATTCTACGGCTTCGGTATTCATCTCTTCCAATGCATTCATGTATTCCCGCATGAAATTTTGCGATTTACCGCCTATCATGACCGCCATCAATCCACCTGCGAAGAGCATCGGGACCAGACTGGCCGCTCCGAGTCGCCAATCAAAAAAGAAAATCAATCCGAGAGCCGCGACCGGCACCAATACGGTTGCTGCCAGGTCGGGCATCTGATGAGCCAGGAAACTATGCGTGATGCTCGCATTGTCGTCAATGATCTTGCGGATGCGGCCGCTGGTAGTCGAGTCAAAGAATCCAAGCGGCATATCGACGATACGGCGCATAGCCTCTTTGCGCAGGTTCGATTCCACCCGGAAGGCTGCCAAATGTGAAGACATTAATGCTGCAAAATAAAAGACTATGCCGACAACGGATGTCCCGACAGCCCACCATGCGAAGGCGGAGATTCGCTCCATATCAGTCGGCATGCCGCCGCTGATTAATAGGTCTCTAACAATCAACCAAATCAGTGCATATGGAATTATTCCTGTCAATGCGCTCAATCCAGAGAGTATCATGGCAAGAGGCAGTAACCCTCGGCGAGGCCCCATATAGTGCTGCAGTTTTCTCAGAATTTTCATGGATATCCGTATTTATCTTTTAGACAATCCTATTTGATTCTATATCCCAGCATGGAACTGAATCCGAAACAAAGCCGGGGCAGGCGTCCCAGAATCTGCCCGAACAGGAAGCCCCAGCGTGACCGGAAGAACTTCATGTAGTTGGCCTGTTCGATGAGTGCCAGCCGTGCGTCCCAGCGCTCGGGCAGATGCCCGTCGCTGATTCCCGAACGGATTTCGGCCTTGTGCCCACGTAGCGAATCGGGCTTGATCCCGCGTCGGAACATGATCGTTCCGCAGACATCGAACCACAGCTCGCTTCCCGGGAAACGATCGGCAATACGGTGCACGAACTCTCTGACCTGGTACTCGTAGAAATACATCAGCACCCCTTCAGCGACAAAGATAAACTCCCCGTCAGGGTAGTTCGTTTTCAATGTATCCATCCACTCCGTATCCGTCAGCGAGGCAGAGATATAGCGGTCATGCTCGGTTTCGGGAATCAGTTCCCGCCGCAAGCTGATTACTTCTGGCAGGTCGAGTTCGCAGAAAACCGCTTTCGGATTGTTCCCGAGGCGTTGGGCCCGCGTATCAAGTCCACATCCCACATTGATTACAACCGGGTAGTCATGCTGGTCGATGAACCGGCGGACCGCCTGGTCGAAATACCATCCCCGCACCACACAGCCTACCTCACTTAATGGCGCTTCGTCAAAACGGCTGTAATCGTACCTGATACTTTGTATAAGGCGTTCAGCCTCACTGTCGCGCAGGATGGCTGCATCGCCGCGACGGCTCTCCTTGGCCCGCATGTAAAGAGGAATCAGCAAGGTCTCGGCGACCACGTTCTTAAAATCATACGTCTGTTTCATACATCTTTTATTTTTAATGAACAATGTTTCATTTTGTTCAAAAAAAAGAGGAGAACTGTTAAGCTCTCCTCTGTTCGGTCGGTTCGGTCAGGGCTAACCAACCCGCATATTCAAACTGGAAAAATTCCCGAAAAAACTCCCGGATTCCTGGCCGGTCCAGGCGGTGTGTAACAATCTCTCCCAGTACGCTGACCATCCAGGCCGCCATGATATGGATAAAAAACGGTGATACGGATTTTGTTTGGTGGAAATACGAAATTTCCAGTTTTTGATATTCGTGGCTGATGCGCGTGATGTGATCGGTCAATGCGTTCCGAAAGTCGGATTCCGAAGAGCCGTCTGCGCCGTAAAGCAGCAACCAAATTTCCTCCCGACATGTCCAAACCAAATCAATATATTTTTCCACGACCTCCATGTCATGACCAAAAGGGGCAATCCGGCTACAGGATACATGCTCTTTGCTGTGTTGCTCGGCAATGAATGAAAACAGACGATTCCGGACTGGAGTGACAATCGCCCGGAAAATACTGTCTTTCCCTTCGAAATAGTTATATAGATTGCTGGTCCCTACTCCGGCCCTACGGGCAATCGTCCGCATGGATGCATTTTTGTAACCATGGAGGAGAAATTCGCCTCGGGCTGCGTCAAGGATAGCCTTGTATGTTTTGTCTTTAAGCGGTCGCATATATGGATGAACCAGGTTCATTGATAATGCAAAGGAAGTAGGTCGCCGAGAAATATCAAATACCCATTTTTTAGGATTTTTGCTTTTAATGGAAGCAAGGTACAGCCGATTAGCAAGCGCTATGATGAGTGATAGCGTGAAAAAATAGTAGCTCTACGTAATATTCATTTGCTTATTGCAGATGATAAGGAATCCTTAATTCAGGCCGTGCAGGGAGGAGAGAGTTCTTTCGCATTTATTAATGCATCGAATCCTTCTGAGGGTATATACGAATGGTACTAGATTGCACTGTAAAATTATCCGTAAAAGAGATAAGTGGAATATAGATGTTTATGAGTTTTCATTTAATGTCATTAACATGATTTCCTATTATTATTTAGATCTTCAAAGCCCTAAACACGAGATTGATGCTCTGGATGAACCTCATTTTGGTATACGATTGGTTTAGGCAGACAGTAAACAGATCTTAGCGGGTTGTTCTTTGCGCTGCATATCAAAGTTCAATAGGTGTACGCCCCGGCTTGTAATGCTATTTCAGCAGAAGAGTGAGCGATGGAAAATTGGATGCGGGGCGTCGGTCCTCTGTGGGCGTAAAACAGCCATGTATAAGGAATCCTACTTGATGTTACGCTGTATCGATCTGGATTAGGAATTATCCCTCGATTGGAGACTAAAGAAAAAAATAAGTCCAACTCGCTGCAGTGGGTTGGACTTGAAAACAATAAACACTATATTGGCATAGTCGAATGAGTAGAAGATTGCTTCCCTATCATACTTTAAGACATGCCACTTCCTCATTGCTGAAAAAATGCAGTTTACTGTTCTTTATTTCGGATTAGTAGGTGTTGGTCATCTCTTCGGGGACGCAGATGTAGAAATCTGCACGTCCGTATTGCCCCTCGGAGAGCTTGTCGATCTCCGACTGTCGGACCGAGGCGATTGTGACCACCTGCGTGCCGGGTCGATAACGCTCCAGGTAGGCGATGATACCGTTGTGGAAGTCGGAGTGGAAATTGCCGTTGAAGTGAAGAAATTGGCACCCCTCCTTCAAATTGCGGGAGATGAACCAGGCCATGGTAGCATCCTTGACAGCCTGAGCCTCGGCCAGCCGACGTGTGTCGCTGCCGTGTCCAAGCATGGCCATCATGCCGAAAGCAGCCTGACTCTGCTCTTCGTCATATTCGAAGGGTATGGGCAGCGGAGCTAGGTAGCGTTTGGCCTCATCGGAGAGCGAATCGAGGATGCCGAGACCGTGGTTGCGGACACTGTTGGCATAGCGCCGCGGAACGTTCGTGGCCACGAACGGAATGCCATGCTCCTTGGCAAAAAAGACGATCGGATGATAATCCGTCTCGTAATTGTCCCACAGCCGGGCCTCGGCGCCGAAACGGTCTGGCGAGATGAGTCGTTGCATATATTCATCGAGTATCAGCTGGATGTCACTTTCCAACATCTCGGCGCCCATAACCAAACTATTGCCGTGGCGTTCGTAGAGTGCTTGGGCAATCTTCAGTTCGAGCCAGTGGGTGATCGGGCAGTTATGGACCTCGCCAACGAAGACCACCTCGCTCGGTGCAAGCAGATCAATCAACTCCGCAAAGGTGATTTCACGGCCCGCAGCATCGAAAAGTGCATAGGCACGCAACTCTTCTGTCTGAGGTTCGACTTTCGATACTTTCTGCGCCTCCTCTGCGGTGTACGTCTCGGGGGTATGAACAGAACCTGGCTCTTTCGACCTGTCGCTATCCTGGTGAGGGGTCCCAGAAACCGTTCCGGCAGATGCCAGGAACATCATGCTCAATAGCATGTTAACGATCGGACGTGTCATCTTTCAGTTTTTCTTTGCTCAAATACAACAATACGTAATATTCCGGATCGAGGAGTTGCGAAAAGGATTCTCGCAACTCTGCGGGGGTAATGGTTTCGAGGATCCGGTCGTACTCCTCGAAATCGGAAAGCGTCTCCCCATTCCGAATAATGCCCACCAGAACGTTTCGCCAGTTCGATGCGGCATCGTCGGTCAGCGTTTCTCGTTTGGCTATTTGGAAGGAACGTTTGAGATTTTCCAGCTCTTGAGCCGGAACCTCCCGGATCTGCAGATCGGTGATGATCGTGCGCAGCAGCGTGTCTATGGCCGGCATGTTGCGGTTGTCGGCTGAAGCATTGATGTCGAAACAGAAACTGCGTGTTGGAATGCCTTCGTAGAAGAGAGCAATATAGGGTGAATAGACCAGCGACTCCCGCTCTCGAAGAATGGAGATTAATCGGTTGCGCAGAATGTCTCGCATGAGCTTGAGTTTCAAACTGCTGCGCAGTGATGGTTCGTAATATCCCGGATAGATGTAATCGAACAGGGTCTGGGTTTCGTTGTCGTTATCGAACCCTTCGACCGACCGTTGTCCCGGGAGATGGTGCTGCCGATATCCGAACTCGGGACCGTAGGCTTGAGCCAGGATTGGAGCAAATGTGGCGGCAAACTGGGTCAAAAGCGTATCGGGATCAAATTCTCCGGTAATTACCGCGCAACTCCCTTCTGTCGGGGTGTAGAGTCGATGATAGAATGCCGCGATGCTGTCGAGATTGAGTCGTTGGGCAATCACCTTGTTCGAGAGCTTCGTGGCGTGACGCGGAATGGCCGATCCGGTGAGTTCGTCCATGCGTGCCGAAAGTTGACGGTCGGAGGCACGTTGCAGCATACGGCTCAGCAGCGACTCCTCCTCCTTTTCCTGAAGCATTTCCTGGCGGAGCTCCTCGAATTCGTCGTATCTGAGTTCCGGATCGAAGATCTTTTCACGGATCAGGTTGAAGAAGACCGGTGCGGTCTGAGCCGGGGTCGTGCCGATGAATCCGTGCCAATGGTTCTCCAGCGTCATCGACAGCGCGATGTCGTTTTGGTAGAGGTATTCCGAGAGCTTTTGCTGGTCTGCCTTGGCGATGCTGCCCATTTCCAGGTACCCGGCTGTCCCTTCGAGCAGCGGGTATTGATCGTCGGGGATCGCAGAGGTGCCATAGGGGGCGATCAGCGTGAAGAGCACATTGCCGCCTCCGGGCGTGGGACGCATGATGACCCGCATGCCGTTCTGCAGAACGGCTTCGCGAACGCCGAGACCGGGGTATTCCCGGGTCGAGACGATCATGGCCTGATCGAACGGCGGCCGGACGGCCAGACAGTTCGGAGTCTCGATTGGAATCTCTGTTTCGCTGCTTTCCCGCGGCTCATAGACATAGCGCTTGCAGGGAGTTGCCGCACCCTTGTGCCAGGCATCGTCGACCTCTTCGGCTGTCAGCGGGGCTCCGAGTCCCGGATGGCTGTGGCAGGCGATTCGGGCTACGGAGTCGTAACCGGCCAGGCGTTGGCGGAGCATCTCCTGCAGCAGTGCGCCGGGCGTTGCCGCCACGGAGTCGATGATCCGGCGGTAGAGGAGCGTGTCTCGGATCGTGCGGTCGCCGGCCAGGATGTAATCCGCGAAGTCGTCGCACCAGGCCGAGGAGCTTTGCGGGGCATCGACCTCGAAGTGCGCCATCCGGTTGCAGCGGCGAGTACGGATATCGGCGAGCTCTGCCTCATCCCAGCCGACCGTTACCAAATCGTGCAGGGCCGAGGAGAGAT
>ENA-OOXJ01001394-OOXJ01001394.1-human-gut-metagenome-genome-assembly--contig:-NODE-1394-length-15480-cov-2.399222_pt1 | contig 15480 bp, 9 predicted proteins | sample MGYA00241587_ERZ501343 | MGnify/ENA primary metagenome ERZ501343 (study PRJEB25962, sample SAMEA2042918) | human gut metagenome | biome: human gut; feature: human-associated habitat; material: faeces... | reverse complement strand
GCGGCCGCTGGAACCCCTGCCCTTTGTGCCCTTCGGCGCGGAGGCGGGTGAGCGGCTGGAGGAAATCGCCGGCATCCAGTGCATGGGCCTTGAAACGCGGCTGCATGCCGTCCATGGCCGCACGGTGGTGGTGGGCGTATCCGGAGGGCTGGATTCCACGTTGGCGCTGCTGGTGGCGGTGCGCGCGTTTGACGCGCTGGGTCTGGACCGCAGCGGCATCCATGCCATCACCATGCCGGGCATGGGTACGGGCGGGCGCACCCACTCCAACGCGCAGAAGCTCATGGAGGCGCTGGGCGTAACGGCGCTGGAAATTCCGATCGAGAAGGCGGTACGGCAGCATTTCCTCGACATCGGACAGGACGAAAACGTGCACGACGTGACCTATGAAAACAGTCAGGCCCGCGAACGTACCCAGATTTTGATGGACTATGCCAACAAAGTGGGCGGCATCGTGCTGGGAACCGGCGACCTGAGCGAGGCGGCGCTTGGCTTTTGCACCTACAATGGCGATCACATGAGCATGTACAACGTCAACTGCTCCGTGCCCAAAACGCTGGTGAAAAGCCTGGTGGGTTATCTGAGCCGGTGTTTTGACGAGACGGTGGCCGCCATCTGCCAGGACGTGATCGACACGCCCATCAGCCCGGAGCTGCTGCCCACCTCTCAGGGAGAACTCCAGCAGCGCACCGAGGACATTCTGGGCGACTATGCCCTGCACGATTTTTTCCTCTACCATCTGATGGACAGCGGCGCGTCGGCCGGGAAGCTGAAGATGCTGGCCATGCAGGCGTTTCATGGCGTATACGGCGAAGCGCGCGTGGAGGCCCAGCTGAAAACCTTCCTCAGGCGCTTCTTTGCCCAGCAGTTCAAGCGCAACTGCGTGCCCGACGGCCCCAAGGTGGGGTCGGTCAGCCTCAGCCCGCGCGGCGACTGGCGCATGCCCAGCGATATGCAAGCCGGCATGTGGCTGGATTTCTAACCCCTCCGCCCGATATACGAAAGGGAGAACCCTGCATTGAGTACCACGCGTACCGCACGCTTCGTTCAAAACACGCTTTCCACCGCGCTCTACCAGCTCACGGCCATGGTGATGGGGTTTATTACGCCCCGGCTGATGATCCTTTACTACGGTTCGGAGATCAACGGGCTGATCGTATCGGTCACGGAGTTTCTGACCTATTTTAAGATGCTGGAAGCCGGACTGGCCGCCTCGGTCAACGTGGCGCTTTATGAGCCGCTGGCCCGGCGCGATCATCAGGCCGTCAGCGGGATCGCGTCGGCGGCGCGCCTGTTTTACAACGCGGCCGGCTGGATGTTTACGGGGCTGACGGTGGCCTTCACCATCGCCTATCCCTTCTTTGTGCCGGTGCGGGATCTGAACGGCCTGCCCGTAAGCCACCTGAGCGTGATGGTGCTCATTTTGGCCATGGGCCTGTCGGGCATGCTGGAGTTTTTCACCATGGCGCGCTACCGCGTGCTCATCGCTGCCGACCAGCGCACCTATGTGGTTTCGCTCGCTTCGATGAGCTCGCTCATGCTGTCTACCGCGCTGATCGTGGTGTTGCCCTACCTGGGCATGGATGTGATCGTGGTGCGGCTGGCAGCCTCGCTGACCATTCTGGTGCGGTCGGTGCTCCTGTCGCGCTATGCCAAGAAGCACTATCCCTACGTGGACCCGCATGCGCCGCCCAACCGCGCCGCCCTCTCCACCCGCTGGGATGCGCTGTCCGTGGAGTTGACCAATGTGTTCCAGCAGGGCGCGGGCGCCATCCTGGGCACGGTGGTCACGCGTGACGCGGGCCTGCTGAGCGTATATGGCGTGTATCACATGGTCACGGTGGGGCTGTGGGGCATCCTGAAGATGGGCACCACAGGCATCAATTCCATCTTCGGAAACCTCCTGGTCAGTGGGCGCAAAACCGCATTTCAGCGGGCGTACCGCGATTTTGAATGCCTGTATTACATGCTTGTGAGCATTCTCTTCGGTGCGGCGGCCGTGCTGATCGTGCCCTTTGTGACGCTCTACACCCACGGCGTGACGGACGCCGCCAACTACGATGCGCCGCTTCTTGGCATGCTCATCATCGCCGAGGCGGTCACCAACCATGCCAAAATGCCCATGGACCTGATGATTACCACCAGCGGCAAGTTCCGCGAGGTACGGTCCCACTGCTTCTGGCAGATCGCGCTGACCGTGGTGTGCGGCACGGGACTGGGCCTGCTGCTGATGCCCTATGGCACCATGCGCGCACTGTGCGGCATCGTGGCGGGCGTGTGCGTGGGTAACCTGGCACGCACGGTGTTCCAGCTGCGATTCATTCCCAAAGAGGTGACGGGCATCGCCTGGCAAAAGACGGCCTGGCGCATTGTGCGCATGTTCGTAACGACGGTCCTCATCGCGGCCCCGTGCCTTTTGCTGGTGGACCCGCCGCAGCGCTTTTTCTCCTGGGCCATGTATGGTGTGATGCTGGTGCTCTATGCTTCGGCAGTCACGCTGGCCGTCACCTGGCTGTTCGACCGCAAGGCCCTGCGCTCGCTGCTGGAGCGTCTCACCTTCATGCTGCGGCACATCGGTCGCTGATCGAAAAGGAGGTGCTGGCATGCCGCGCTACGAGCTGATCATCTCCCCGGCGCTGGACGGCCGCACGGTGCGCCAGGCGGCCATGGGCGGCCTGCACCTGAGCGGCGGACAGTTCAAGCGCGCCAAGTTTCATGGCGCGCTGCTGCTGGACGGCATGCCCGTGCTGGCGGACCGGCGCGTGCGCACCGGCGAGCGCCTGTGCGTGGATGTGCCCGAAAACGCTTTGCCCCCGCCCGAACCCTTTGCGCTCGCCCTGCGCGTCCCTTACGAGGATGCCTATTTCTGGATGATCGACAAACCCGCGCCGCTCCCCTCCTCCAGCTCGTATAAAAAAGAGGGCCCCACGCTGGAGAATGCCCTCTATGCCTATGCGGGCTGCCCCGAAGGCTTTGTGTACCGGCCCGTCAACCGGCTGGACAAGGGGACCAGCGGGCTGATGCTGGCTGCGCGCACCGCGCACGCGCAGCACCTGCTGCAACGCCTTTTGCACGGATCGGAATTTATCCGCGAATACCTCGCCGTAGTCGAGGGCGCGCCGCCCCAGACGGAGGGCGTGATCGACCTGCCGATCGGCAAGGCGGACGGCGCGACCATCCGTCGCGAAGTGCGCGCGGATGGAAAGCCCGCGCGTACCTATTACCGCGTGCTGGAAACCCTCGGAGGGCGCAGTTTGCTCCGACTCCGGCTGGACACCGGCCGTACCCATCAGATCCGCGTACATCTCTCCGCGCTGGGCTGTCCCGTAGCGGGTGATTTTCTTTACGGAACCGAGCTGGACAGCCTTCCCGGACGCTTTGCCCTGCACAGCGCGCTGGTGCGGCTGCGCCATCCCGTGACCGGGGAATGGATCGAGCGGGAAAGCCCCCTGCCATCGGAGCTTTCGGTCCTGCTGAGACGGGAATAAGCACCGTTTACGCAAGGGTCTTGTCGCGGGCCAGCTTGTCGCTGCCCTGGAAGATAACCACGTCTCGCCGGATGAATTCACATTTCTCCAGCATATGCTGCATGCGCAGATTGGGAAGGCCGTATCAGCGCTGAGACTCCTGGTTCTCCGCGGCAGGCACAGCCGCTCGTTCAGGGCGCCAGGCAGCGGCCGCTGAACTACGACCCAAGGACCATGCGTTGCACCACCGCATGCGGTTTCAGCCTTCGATGACGTCATAGGCCGGCTCGCCATCAAAGTCCACGCACATATGCCCGGCGATGGCTCCGTCCAGCTTGAGGACAAATCCCTTTCCTTCCTGAATCTCCTGGCGGAGGGGCTCTGGTTCGGGGCAATCATCCGGTCTACTGAACGAAGCCCTGCTCGCTTTGAAATGCCCTGCCCTTCCGGATAATCGACCTGCACCCCAGAAGTTGGACAAGGAAGCCAACGAATGGGGTGCAGAAATCTATGGGTAAAGTATCGTTCAGAGAGGAACTAAAATTAGAGGTTGTTCAGTATGTGCTGGAAGGACATACGCATTAAAGAAGCATCAGAGAAATTTTGTGGATCCTGTACGCCGATTGAAAAATGGGTGAACCTGCATAAGTTTTATGACGCCATAGGACTTTTAAGCCGAAATCTGGGAGGCAGGCAAGGTTGAGCCAAATTTGCTGGCAAGAAATTTCCATGCAGAAAGGCCAAATCAGAAATGGGTAACCGATGCGACCGAGTTTTCCCTGTTTGGGAGCAAGCTTTATCTCTCGCCTGTGCTTGACCTGTTCAATGGTGAAATCATCCGTTATGCCATTAGCGAACGCGCCAATTACCGTCAGTTGGATGAGATGCTGGATAAGACTTCTTCCGACTCCCGGATAGCAGCGGACTAATCTTCCATTCGGATCAGGGGGACAATATCAAAACGCCCGCTATCAAAAAAGGCTGTTGGAAAAAGGCATTCGACAAAGTATGTCCAGAAAAGGGAACTGTCTGGATGCGGTTATGGAAGACTTCTTTGGCCTGTTAAAATTCAAATTGCTTTGCCTGCGGACATTTCAATCCTAATACGAGTTTTATCAGGAACTCATCGTTTCTCTTGTCTGGTGAAGCAATCTTTCATGAGCCTTTTTCCCCTTGACGGTTCACTTTTATTTTTATTCCCTGCATCCTCGTATACTTTTGCTTCATACGATAAACCTCCTGTTGCAGGTTGTTTCTTACATTCTACAACAGGAGGTCTCTTTTTTCATGGCCCGTTTAACCGGGTACGGTCTGGTCCGTACGCCTTGCATCGGGTTTTTGTTAGACAAAAAGACCGTTGACTCGATTTTGTCAACGGTCTGGGGAAGTGAAGTACCTCTTTACTTTGCGGAAAGGCTCCCTCAAAGCCTAACGCTTTAGGTAGAGAAAATTACTTCACGAAAGGATTGTAGATCACTTCACCGGTTTCCAGATCACGGCTAAAGTGCTTGGCATAGTCCCAGCACAGACGGCCAAATTCCTGATACAGGCCATGCGGCAGATAGTCAGTGATGTTCAGGCCGACCATGGGGATATCGTCCTCGTTGTACAAATACCACGTGCGGTTCATGTACTCATTGTTCAGGAACGTTTCGGTGTACGCATCACCACGGAAGCCGGACATCGGATAGGTTTCGAAGTCATATTCGATATTTTCCATGCCGTTGAGAGTTAGGTATTCATTGATGCGGTTCTGATAAGAAGTATTGATGTGTTCCGGCTCGTAAGGATCATCCGGGATCGGAGTAGCCGCAAAGCCATCGACACCACCGTAACCGCAGAAATCATAAGTTGCAGTGGTGAAGAAGATGGGCATATCCACATCGTCTGTCTTTACAACTTCGTCCGGGGTATTAAAGATAGCTGCCGCATTCGGACAAGCAGCCGCAAAGATCCTGGCGTTGCCGTTGATGGCATGCAATGTAGCGCCGCCGCCCATAGAGTAGCCGGTGACATATACACGGCTAGGATCCAGCGCCGGGTATTTCTCCAAGAAATATTCTACCACGGCAGGCAGGACATCCTGACCAACGGTGAACATTTCGCCATGGATCGGCGCAATCATCGCAAAGCGCTCTTCGCCAGCCAGTACCATGAATCCCATCTCATCCAGGAACTGCAGCGGGTCGTCACCGCCGCCATGGAGCATCAGCCACATCGGCACAGAGTGTTCAGGAGCAGTGCCGTTTTTGACTTCCTCAGGTACCACTTCATACCAAGTATCAATATAAGCTCCAGTCTGGGCAGGACGTCCGAACAGGCCAGTGGTTCCCTCAGGAATGCTGTAATCCTTGAAGGTATCCATACCCACAAACTCTTCGATCACGAGTCCATCAGCGGTCTTATAGTCGAAGAATGCATTACGAGCACCGAGCGAATACGGAGCAGAATTCCAGTTGCCGCTAGTGAAGTCCAGAGAATAGGTATGCAGCCCCGGCAGAACAACTGGCACGCGCATGGTCTTAATCAGCAGGTTGTAGTAGCCATAATTGATCTCAGCCGCCAGATCGACGGCGTCGGTGTATTTTACCATAACCTTCTGAAGCGGGAGCTCCTGGTTAAAGTAGCACTCAACATCCTTCACATAGCTGTAACGTTCGGTCTCATTGACTTCCTGATACTTGGTCAAGGCGGTCTTGGAGGGGTTTACCATATATACCGGAACAACGCCAGCGACATCGTGGATACGATCCATATTGCCTCCGATGAGGATCATACCGGCAAGGCGAGTCACATCATCAAAAGTCGGCGCGATGAAGTTGTTGATGAAGGTCGCGCCACCATCGATACCGATCACATAACGATACGTGGTGCCACCATAGTAGGCACCTTCGGCGCATGTAAACGTCTGGCCATCGACCGTGACGGTACCGCCTAAATTGCAGCTGGCAGTCTGCATCAGATAGTAAGCACGGGCATCGACATTGGAGAAGGTTTCGCCTGCAGGGTTCACCAGAATAATGCTACCTTTGGCTTCTTCGATAATGTCTATCAGGCCTAAAGACTCCAGATAAGCCTTCGCAGCTTCCTTGTTTTCAAACTTTGTATCCGTGTAAACCTGGAGCACGGTGTTCTTGCGGTAACCGGCACTGGTCGCGGACCAGCGGGCGGCGGAACGATAGATATAGGTGGTACCAGCTGGGTACTCCGCTAGACAGGGGTCAGAGACATAAGAGCTGCCCAGCTCTGCCGACATTGCTACGGGACCGTTTATACAAGCCTCTTCAAAGGTTTCAAAGGTTGACGGGTTGCTGGAAAACTGGACCTGCGCAAGGGAGATATTCGCCGTTATGCACAGGCAGAACACCAAAACCAGACAAAGTAGTTTTTTCACAAGAATTCCTCCTTTTATGTATGTTGCTATTCAACATCATCGAATCGCCAGTGTTTCTCCTGCCTCCCTTTCCCTGAAACACAGGCAACTCCATCAAATTGAATTCGAATAATAATAACAACAGGAACCGTATAAATACACTTTGATTACGTTATGGTTCTCTCATTTATTCCATTTTATGTATACATTGTTTTGTCTCCTTTCTGTCTTATATTATTTCCCCAAAGCCACCCTGAGTACAGGTATTGCTGAGCTCAGTGCCAAGTCCTTATGTCAGCAACTAACGAACATAAGGATTATACACAATTTCTCCCGTAGTCAGATCACGGCTGTAGTGTTTCAAGAAATCCCACACCATATTTGCATACTGCGGATATAGACAATGCACGATGTCATCGATAAACGTCAATCCAACCATCGGTACGCCCTGATCGTCGGTGAAATACCAGGTATGCATGGTGTACGCACCCAGCTTGGATTCCTTGTAACCATCCGCTGCAAAACCGGATGTCGGATACTTCTCAAAGTCTGCCGCAGGCAGCGGCTCAAGGTCATTGAGAAGCTTGCAGGTGCTGAGCAGATTATAGAATTCTTCCACAATATTCTTGGTGTCAGGGTCCACATTTTTCGGACTGTCATACTCAGAGGTCGAAATAATAAGGGGAACGTTCACGTTGGCAAATTTCGCGACCTGTTCCTCGGTGGGCGCTACGCCGGCAATACCCGCCTGGGGATATGCAGCTGCAAAAAGTTCCGGCGCACCGAAGATTGCTTCAAAAGATGCCATGCATCCCATGGAGTATCCTGTCACGTATACACGAGAAGCGTCCAGTGCCGGATAAGTTTCCAGCATATACTTCACCAGTTGCGGCAATACCTGTGAAAGTACGGACTGGCCGTTCGTCGCGGTTGTGTGCAAAGAACCTTTTTCGGGCGCAACGATTGCCAGACGCTCTTTGCCAGCCAGCTCCAGAAATCCCTGGCCATCCACATATTGACGCGGATCATCGCCACCGCCATGCAACGCCAGAATCAGAGGAATTGTGCCTTCCTTCGCCGTACCATTCACGATTTCTTCCGGAAGGTACTCATACCAAGTCTGCAGATACTCGCCAGCCTCGGTCTTGATATCCGAAAAACGATCATCAATGCGGACGAACTCATAGATGCCATCCATAGTCACACCGTTAATCAGCGCATTGCGCGGATCCAGAGAATACGGCGCAGAATCAGCACCGTAGCCCTGATAGGGTGTAGAAGCCGTAAACAAACCGCGTTCCATCTCCTGGCCACGCATAGCCTTGATGAACAGGTTGTAGTAAGCATCCTGAATAATGGCCTTCGCATCAGGCTCTGCAATGTTCATTGAAACGACCTTGCGTACCGGATATGCCTGATTGTAAGCTGTCTTCTTATTGCCTTCGATCAGTATCGCATCGGTCTCATTTGCCTCTTCATATTTTGCGATCACAGACTCGGGGGCATTTACCAGATAAACCGGCACAATGTCCGCTACCTCTCTGATGCGTTCCATATTGCCCCCAATCAGCAACATACCAGCAATGCGGCTCACATAGTCGAAGGTGCTGGCAACATAGTTGTTGAGGAACGTTGCACCTTGCCCCAGTCCGATCACATACAGGTAGCCATAGCCACCATAATAGGCCGCATCTACATAAGTTACCTGCTCGCCATCCTGAATACCGGACTCATTAATGCTAAACAAAGCAGTTTGCAACGCATAGTAATGCTTCTGATCCATCGCAGTAAAACCCTGCTCAGGATCACTAGGGGTTACTAGAATCACGCTGCCGCGGGCTTCCTCGATGATGTCAATGAGCCCCAGATCCTTCAGATAGGTCAGAGCATCATCTTTCGTCGCAAAAGACTCGTCCGAATAAACCACCAGATTGGTATTTATACGGACTGCAGCATTGCGGCCATACATGTCAGCGCTACGGTAAACGTAGGTAGTGTCTCCTGGATAGTCTGCCATCACAGGATGTGACACATACGTGCCATTGCTCAGGTAGGGCTGCATTGCCGCCGGAGCATTGGCGCGAACCTCTGTCATGGTTTCGAATGTGGAAGCATTGCCGAGATTTCCCGTGTAATTCAGCGCAAAAGCGCTGTTGGAGAAGCAGGCAGTCAACACGAGTAACAGCACCAGCATCAGTGTCATTTGCTTCTTCATATTGCTTCTTCCCTTCCAACTTTGACTGTCATTTACAAAACAACCTTCGAGTTCACGGTATTTCGGTCTTACATGCTGATGAATGGCCAATTCGTCAGCTTTTTTCATTCCTGCCGATTGATTTGCAAATCTTTATGGCGATTATAACAAGGATATTTTTTTGCTGCAATAGACGTACGCTGAATCAACGTCGGAGTCTACTCTATTAAAATCAAACTTAAATTTGAAAGAATTTTTCATTGTCATAACAGCATAATATCCTTCTTTTTTAAAATGAAAATGAAGTCATCGATCTGCAGTCTATTGGAACACCAAACGCTCGAGGTCTTTACCACGACGAAAGGGAAGGCATATCCCCCAGACCATCGATAAAGGACCAACTCCACTAAGGAAGAGTTTCCCAAAGGATACATGAAAGAAGAGCGCACCGTCCTTGCAAAGCATTTCATGTTCCATACAACAGTGATGAAAAAGAACTGCTTGTATATGCTATGGATTCCGAGCGTGCAGGTATAGCGCAGACCATGTGGCTCTTTGACTTCTATCAAGAACTGTTCAATGATTTTCTTGTATCAGGCGTAGTTGGGTTTGCCCTTGACCGTCTTCGCAAATGCATCTGCCTGCTTCCCGTTTCATTTGTGTTCTACCGAATCTCTCCGGCCATCTGTCATAGGTCTACTTGCCCGGCGGTCCTCTTCGCTGGCTTTGTTCAATTCTTCAAACATATCTTGGATGCTTGCTCCATTACAACCGTTTTCTTCTTGAACTTATTGGTCTTAGACTAGACATGGGGAAAATGCGTATATAGAATTTCTTTTTACAGGTCTTTTTTATGACTTCTCAGAGTATCTCGTAGAAGAACTGCCTGAAATGTTGTTTCCCTGAAATAGGCGCTTCCGATCTGTTTAGCATGCCGCTCTGTCCCGTTTTTTCTCAAATTAAAAAGGACCGTTGACTTGAATTGGTCAACGGTCTGAGGAAGCGGTCGCTATTGCGCGGACAATTCCTTCTTATTCCATTTTGGCTCCGGGTGCGGTTTATTCCTCATCCGGCCATTTAAGCGGATATTCCTCCACGGCGTAGTCCAGGCGCTTGCCGTTTTCGCGCAGCGTGCGCAGGACAACCTCGATGCTGCTGTCATCGGTGTAGGGGGTGGGGGCGAAGTCATTGTAATCCGTGCGGCTGGATATACGGCAGGGAATGATCTTGAAGGCCTCGCTGGTCGCCTCGCCGTCGCGCAGGCGCATGCGGATCTGGAAGAGGAAGGTGGTCATGTCGCTGGGCTTGTTGTTGCCCGCAAAGGAGAAATTGCCCAGCGAATAGCAGATATACTTGCCGTTGTAGTACTCAATGGGGTTGATGCGGTGGCTATGGTGGCCCACGACCAGGTCGGCGCCCGCGTCCACGGTGGCGCGGCCCAGACGGACCTGGTTGTCGTTGGGATAGTAGTCTTTCTCCGCGCCCCAGTGATAGCTGACGATCACGATATCGCAGCCCTGATCGCGGAGGGCCTGGATATCGCCGGGCACCTTCGCAATCAACTCGTCATGCCGCCCCCCGAAGGTCTGGTAGGCCAGGCTGCCGATCTTGACGCCCTTGACCGTAAGAATGGCAGGCTCACCCTCGCTGGCGTAGGGAATCCCGGCGGCCAGCAGGGTCTCCTTGGTTTCCTCAAGACCGCTGTCGCCCATATCCAGCACGTGGTTGTTTTCCAGCGACACCGTATCCACGCCGCCCGCGGGCAGCATGTCCACATAGCTGGGATCGGCGCGGAAAAGGAACTCGTTCCCCGTCTTGTCGGGGTTGCGGCCCTCGGTGGTGAGCGTGCCTTCGAAGTTGACCATGGTCAGGTCGTCCGCCAGCAGAATGTCGCGCACATTGCGGAAGGGAAAATTGATGTCGCCCTTCTGCTTCTCCAATTCCTTTTCAAAGATGGAGGTCCCGCTGGACTGCACGTTGGAGCCGATGGTCATGTCACCGGCAAACGTCATGGTGAGCAGAATGGACCCGTCCGCCTCGTACACGGGCAAGCTGGGGTCCACCGTCGGCTCCGGCGTTACCTCCGGCTCCGGGGTCTCGCCCACGACAACCTCGCCGTTTTCGTCAAAGATCGTGATGGAAACCTCCTCCGTGTCCCCCTCCGAAAGGGCGGTCAGGCACAGGGTCAGGCACATCAGGAGCACGAGGGCGAGGGAGAAGCGTTTGTTCTTGGGAATCATTCGGCCACCTCCGGGTTCTGGTCAGAAAGGAATTACAGGGACGCCACAAAGTCCGCCATGCGGTCGAGCGCCTCGGTGAGCTTGGCAATGCCGGTGGCATAGCTGCAACGAATGTAGCCTTCGCCGCTGGCGCCGAAGGCCGTGCCGGGCACGGTGACGACCTTCTTTTCGCGCAGGAGCCGCTGGCAGAAGTCCTCGCTGCTCAGGCCGGTCTTTTGAATGCCGGGGAACACGTAGAACGCGCCCTCCGGCTCGATGCAGGTGTAGCCCAGCTTGCGCAGGCCGCCGGCAAGCGCCTCGCGGTTGCGCGCGTACGCCTCCACGTTGGTGGGCTCGTCCACGCAGTCTATCAGCACGCGCTGGAACAGCGCCGGCGCGCACACGAAGCCGAGCTTGCGGCCCGCGCCCGCGACGGCAAGCACAAGCTCGTCGTGGTCGGGGTTCGTGTCCGGCACCAGCGCCCAGCCAATGCGCTCGCCCGGCAGGCTGAGCGACTTCGAGTACGAGTAGCACACGATGGTGCGGTCGTAGATCGCCGGCACCCACGGCACCTCCGCGCCATACGTGATCTCGCGGTACGGCTCGTCGGACACCAGGTAGATGGGGTGGCCAAGCTCCTCGCTACGGTCGGAAAGCACGGACGCGAGCGAGAGGAGCGTGCTCCTGGTGTAGACGGCGCCCACGGGGTTGTTGGGCGAGTCGATGATGACGGCCTTGGTGTTGGGCGTGATCGCGGCGTCCACCGCGGCGGTGTCCACCTGGAACGTCTTGGGGTCTGCCATAGCCTCCACGCACGTGGCACCTGCGGTCTCGATCCAGACGCGGTACTCCGGGAAGTACGGCGCGATCACGATGACCTCGTCCCCGGGGTTCACGATCGCGTGCAGCGTGATGCTGATGGCCGCAGCCGCACCGCAGGTGAGGTACAGGTCGCCTGGCTCGTACGACGTCTTGAAGCGGCGGTTGAGCGAGTCCGCGACCGCCTGGCGCGCCGCGGGCAGGCCGGCGGCAGGCGTGTAGCCATGCAGCTGTGCCGCCGGGAGCGCCGCGTTCCTGACGATGGACTCCCTCACCGCGTCCGGCGCGGGGACGGACGGGTTGCCCAGGCTGAAGTCGAACACGTTCTGCGCGCCGATCTGGGCCTTGCGTGCCGCGCCGTACGCCGCGATCTCGCGGATGGAGGACTTCGCCGCGCCGTAGTCGTAGCTCTTCTGGTTGATGGCCATTAGCTCTCCTCACTCTGGGCGGGCGCGTGCGCGTCCGCAGCGTTCGTTTTGTCTTCCTCCGGGTGGGCGGCGAGGTAGGCGTCCCACTTGTTGTCCAGAAGCGCGTTCACGGCGTCGCCCTCGACGGTCTCGCGGTCAAGCAGCACGCCCGCCATCGTGCGCATCTGCTCCGCGCGGGCCTCGAGCACGTCGCGGGCGCGCACGTGGGCCTGGCGCATGATGCGCTCCACCTCGTCGTCGATGCGCTTGGAGGTCTCGGCGGAAAGGTCGTGGTGGTTGGTGTAGTCGCGGCCCAGGAACACCTCGTGCTGCGGCTCGCTGAACACCTGCGCGCCCAGCTCGTCGCTCATGCCGTACACCGTGACCATGGAGCGGGCGATCTTCGTGGCGCGCTCCAGGTCGTTGCTCGCACCCGTCGTGATGTCGTCGCAGAACAGCTCCTCCGCGGTGCGGCCGCCCAGAAGCACGGCGATCTGGTCGAGCATGCCGTCGCGCGTCTCCAGGAAGTGGTCCTCCTCCGGCAGCTGCATGGTGTAGCCCAGCGCGCGGCCGCGGCTGATGATGCTGATCTTGTGCACGGGGTCGCTGTTCTCCAGCACGTGGCCCACGAGGGCGTGGCCGCTCTCGTGGAACGCGATCGTGGTGCGCTCCTTCTGGCTCATCACGCGGCCCTTCTTTTCCGGACCGGCGATGACACGCTCCATGGACTCCTCTATCTCGGGCATGCCGACGACGTCCTTGTGGCGCCGCGCGGCCAGAAGCGCGGCCTCGTTCATGAGGTTCGCGAGGTCCGCGCCCGTGAAGCCCGGCGTGAGCTTCGCGATGCGGCCAAGGTCGATGTCCGTGCCCAGGGGCTTGTTCTTGGAGTGGACCGTCAGGATCTTCTCGCGCCCCTTGACGTCCGGGCGATCCACCGTGACCTGCCGGTCGAAGCGGCCGGGACGCAGCAGCGCCGGGTCCAGGATGTCCGGGCGGTTCGTGGCGGCGATCAGGATGACGGCGGAGTTGTCGTCGAATCCGTCCATCTCGACCAGCAACTGGTTCAGGGTCTGCTCGCGCTCGTCGTGCCCGCCGCCGAGGCCCGCGCCGCGCTGGCGGCCGACGGCGTCGATCTCGTCGATGAAGATAATGGACGGCGCGGCGTCCTTTGCCTGCTTGAAGAGGTCGCGCACGCGGCTTGCGCCGACGCCCACGAACATCTCGACGAAGTCTGAGCCGGATATCGAGAAGAACGGGACGCCCGCCTCGCCGGCTACGGCCTTTGCCAGCAGCGTCTTGCCGGTTCCCGGGGGGCCCACCAGGAGCACGCCGTGCGGGATCTTCGCGCCCATCTTCTTGTAGCGCTCAGGCTCGCGCAGGTAGTCGCGGACCTCCTTCAGCTCCTCCACGGCCTCGTCGATGCCGGCGACGTCGTCGAACTTCACCTTCGGGCGCGTCTCCTCGGACGTGCGGGCCTTCGTGGCGCGGCCAAAGTTCATGGTGCGGCCGTTTGCGCCGTTCATCTGGTTCATGAAGTACACGAACGCGATGACCACCAGGATGGTGGGAACGACGGTGACGAGGACGGACTGCAAGAAGTCGCTCGACGAGGTGTCGATCGTGAACTTCGTGTCCGGCTGCTTCGCCATGAGCTCCTGCAGACTGTCCGCGCCCACGTAGTAGCTCTTGAAGCGGGACGCCTTGTTCTTCTCGCCCACGTCCGCCTTGTGGCGCCAGTACGTTCCGGAGAGGCTGCCGTCCTCCGTCTTGTACGTCACGCTCTCGATGCGGTCCTGCTTGACGGCGGTCACGAACTCGTTGGTGCTCATGACGTCCGCGGACGGCTTGCCGTTGAAGGCGCCGTAGCCCGTGTACACCGCATAGCACAGCGCGGCGATCATGACGAGCGTGACGATGACGGACCTGCGGGAGTTGGGGCCGTCCGGCCTGAGGCCGTTGGGGTCGAGCCCGCTCCCGCGGTCGTGCTTCTTGTTGTCCGACACTAAGTGACTCCTTGCGTTGCTTGCTTCAGGCCTACTTGCTGTAGACCTCGGGCTTCAGGATGCCCACGTAGGGAAGGTTGCGATAGCGCTCGGCGTAGTCGAGGCCATAGCCCACGATGAACTCGTTGGGGACGTGCGCGCCCACGTAGTCCGGCGTGACGGCCGCGGTGTGGCCGGGGATGTCCTTCACGGCGAACGCGCAGATCCTGATGGACTTGGCGCCGCGGCCCTTGAGGAGGTCGACCAGGTAGCTGAGCGTGAGGCCCGAGTCGAGGATGTCCTCCGCGATCAGGATGTCGCGACCCTGGATCTCCGTGTCGAGGTCCTTCAGGATCTTCACGACGCCGGAGCTCTTCGCGCCAGCGCCGTAGCTGGACACGGCCATGAAGTCGACGGCGCACGGCACGGAGATCTTGCGCAGCAGGTCCGCCGTGAATACGAACGCGCCGCGGAGCACGGCGACCACCAGCGGGTTCTTGCCCTCGTAGTCGCGGCTGACCTCCTGGCCCAGGCGACCCACGATCTGCTTGATGTCGTCCTCGCTCAGGATGACGCTCTCGATGTCCGGATGCAGCTCTGCCATTGCGTTCCCTTTCGCTTGTATGCGGGGCGCGCGACGGCTGCCCCTGCATGCGCCGGCCTTGCGGGCCGACCATGCCCTCTCTTTCGGTCAGTCCCTACCAATGCCCAATTCTAGCAGCAGCCTTGTGCGCGGAAGCGTTCGAACTCGCTCGTCCGGCCGTATCCCCGCGACCCACACCACCTGCCCCGTGGGAGAGGTGCGCACCGCGGGAACCTGCGGGCGGTCCGCCGCCGGGACCTTGGCCTCGTTCAGGAGGTCCGAGAGCTTCTTGCTCTGGCCGTGCATGCCGAGCGGGCACATGACGTCGCCGGGCGCGGCCGCGTCCACCCACAGGCGCCCGCCCTGCGCGAGGTCGAGCCCGCAGGCCACCGCGTCGAGAAGGACCGACTGGCCGGCCCACTCCACGGCGTGGGCG